>OGCL01000824.1_pt1 | contig 30083 bp, 35 predicted proteins | sample 1570041 | NCBI WGS metagenome assembly OGCL01 (sample SAMN06266162, study PRJEB24511) | hot springs metagenome | isolation source: Hot spring water | place: South Africa: Limpopo | collected 2015-06-22 | reverse complement strand
CTCCGGACCGACCCTACTGCAGCGGGAACAGTGTGTAAAGGTAGATAAGGTAATAAAGACCAGGCAGTTGGTCCCGTGTAAGATCTAGGTCTACGCGGAAGTCCATGTACCACCTGTAGAAGCCGGTCTCTCCTCCTCCCGCGGCAACGGCTTGGGGTTCCAGTTCCACTCCTGTGTATTCAGTGAGTCTGAAGGTAAAGTCCCCAATGCTGTTACTGTCGCTTGTCCTCAGTTTAAGGTCCTCGCATGGCTTCGTGGTCTCGTGTGGTTGCCCATACAAAGGAGATCTGATCCAGAAGGGTTCTCCGGCTTCCACAGTCACAAACCATGGCCTGTTGGCCGTCACGTCCACCCGCTGAGCGTGCAGTCTCTCGAGGTAGCCCCGTGCGTAGTCGTCAAGCGACACTGGACCGAAGTCTACGTCCGCGGGGTCGACCTCCAGGGCAAGGAAATGGTTGTTCTGATAGCTCACCGTGCAGATTTCCTGATTCTGTGAAATGCCCACGAACAGAGCCGCCACCGCCACAGCACCCACTGCTGCCACAACCCACAACCTTCTCATTCTTCTACTCCTTTTTTCCTTCGGCTTGTCCACCGAAGCAGCGCACGAATTTTAGACCACGTCCGCTCGAAAGTCAAGTCCCGAGCGTAATATGGGCTACAGTGAACGAGCCGCAGTACGCCGGTCGAGGCCCGCTCCCTCCTCTTACCCCCGTCGTCCCTTCAAGATCTGGACGTCCCGCTCATCGACTTGGCCGTCGTTGTTGAAGTCAAAGGCGCGCCAGTTGGCCTGGACCTGGGCTCCCATGTATTGCGCTTGAAAGAGATCCACGTCGTTGTCGTCGAAGGACCCGTCTCCGTTCACATCTTCATACAACCCATCCCCATCTAGATCGCGGGGAGACTCGCCACCACTTAAGGGGGCAAGGGCCAACGCCCGCACCCGCAGGCTGGCTTGGGTGGCCAGGAGGCTGCCTCCGGGAAGTTCCACTTTGACCACCACAAGGTAGGTCCCCGTTCCCACCCGCAGCTCCGTGTCCAAGCGAACCCACCGCTCTCCTCCCGGCAAGCAGGGAAATGTTACCGGTACCGCCTCGGCCACCAGCTTGCCTGTGCTGTCGTACACTTGGGCCTGGGCCCGCATGTCCTTCAGGTTAAACGCCCCCGTGTTCTCGAACCGCACAGCGATCCACAAAGGATTCAACCCCCGCGGTTCCACGGCTCGAATGGCCCCCGCCGACCTCACCCCGCCCACGTGGAGGTAAACCTTGATCCCAATCCGCTTGGTCACCATGACCACACTGCCTTGGTACATCACCGGCCGGGGCTCTCCTTGGACGAACACCATGCCCCAGTACGTACCCGTGCTCACCCCAGCGGCTGGCACCCGCACCACGCCGGCAACCTGCCTGCTCTCGCCCGGCTCCAACCGAAAAGAGGTCGGGCTCACCTCCAGCCAAGGGGCCAAGGAGCGGGGCAGTGTCCCAGGGGGGTAAAACCGGTTGTTGCCCTGTTCATCCCGGTCCCAATCCGCCACGTAGAGGGTGAACCACTCGGCCACAGCGGTCTCGTTGCGGACCAGGAAAGTCAACGGCCGGACCTGGCCGGGGGCAGCGGAAACCTCGATCTCCAACACGTCGACTTCCAGGGCCACGGCCAACGGGGCCAGGGCGCACACCGTCCCGATGAAACTCAAAAGCACGCGGGGGTTCATAACGCGGTCAAAGTATAGGTGAGGTTCAGCTGGTAATTCCCAGGAGGGGTGGTCTCGTAGTCCACCCGCAGGCGGAAAGCCAGGTCCAGCCAGATGCCCCCAGCAGTCCGCTCAGGCTGTCCGCGGGCCAGGGCCTGGGGAACGATGTCCAGACCGACAAACGTGCTCTGGGCCCAAACAACTTCCGCTCCCCACGCGGCCACGCGCACGAGCAGATCCGCGGCGGGCTTGGCCGCAGCTCCCCCAGGCCCTTGGTAGCTCCACCACGCCTCATCGGCCGCACAAGACAGGACCCAGTTTGCTCCCGAGCGGATGGTGATGCGCTGCACCCCAGGATAATCGCGAAAGCGGCGGTCGTAGTCTTCCAAAGTCAGGGTGCCCAAATCCACCACGACCGGCTGCACGCTCAAGCTAAGCCCCTCGTAGCGGTAATGGACGCGCACCGCTACCCAGTCCAGCACGGTCTCGCCCCGGGCGCTCAACCGGACCCGAAAGTCCTCGGGGTTGAGCTCCGTGGGCCTCCAAGGGTGCCCCCACAGGTCACCCCCCCCGCCCAGGATCACCTGCTGCCACCCACCGGTCCGCCACTCCGCGGCGTAACCGGTGGCTGTCCAACTGATCCCCCTGTCCCAGGAAAGTTCGACCGCCAGCCGGGAAACCGCTCCCACCCTCTTGCGCCCAAAAAGGAGGACCTCAATGCCCACGATCCTCGTGCCGGAGAGGTCCCCGGGGAAGGTGAAGTTGAAGCCCCAGTACTGGTGGGTTGCGCCGTCCTCGGCCAAAGCACCACTGTAGTCCTGTACGTAGGCCCTTTCCGGATATAGAAAAGATCCTTGGTTGCGGGAGGGGCCTTGCCAGCCGGTGTCCTGGCCCAAGGCCACGAACCCAACTGGGACCGCCAGCCAGACCAACAGCACTCCTGCAGAAAGAAGGCAGGGCAGCCGGACTATTAACCCGACCGCCCTGCCGCGTTGGCCATTACGGGGCCGTGAGGGTATACGTGAAGCCAAGTTTGTAGTCGCCTGCGACGTCGTTCTCCCAACTCACGAGGACCCGAAAGTCCATGGTGAGGCCAATGTTGCCGGCGGGGTAGCCCGCCGCCACCTGGTACGGCGACGTCGTAAGGCCCAGGTACGTCCCGTTGTAGGAGGTCACACGCGGGTGGGTGGTTCGCGTCTTCCAAAGCAGGTCCGTGGACCGCTTGGCCCAGGGTCCGCTCCACGTGGCAGAGTCCGCGGCCACGGTTAGCACCCAAGCCCGGTTGCTCCACACCGTCACACCCTGTCCGCCCAACAGTTCCTTGTACCCTGTGTCGTAGTCTATTTCGGTCAAGCTCCCAAAGTCAACGATGTCCGTGGAAAGCTGCAGCCGAATCAGGGTAGGAGCAGAGAACACGGCCGTCGACCCTGCGTTAACCTGCGCCATGCCCACCACGCTCCCTACCAGCCCAAGACCGATCGCAAGGATCACCCGAATTCCACTCTTCATCTTCACAGCACCTCCAGGAAAGGATTAGATTCGTTTCCTTCCAGGAGGTGGTTCGGCAGCTCAGCCGCCTCAGAGAGGCCTGGAGCTTTGCGTCCCCGGGTCGCCCCGGGTTTGCCCTTTCGTTCACCTCTGGACTGCTTCCGGCTCATCGCCGGTCCTACCTTTTTCGTTCGGCTCTCACCTCCTTCTTCTTTGGGGTCCGGGGAGTGTACCTCGTTTCCCCTCCCCGGCCATCGCCTCCTTGTCCCAACGGCTCAAGCCACTTGGCCGTAACAGCGATTTCCTACCTACAACAAACTACAATTCATTATATCTGCCCGCCCGAGCACGTCAATAGGCCCCCGGGAAACCCCCTATCCCAACTTCCACAACGGTTTTCCAACCAGTAGCAAAAATCACACTTAGGGGCGCGCTGCCTCCTCGACGGCAAACACAAAGGCCACTTCCCCCTCCCAGCCGCGCAGCTGCTCCCCCAAAAACTGCACCTGGACAGCCAGCCGGTGCCGACCGGGCTCGCCCTGGGCCACGACAACCCCTTTTCTCCCCACCCCCGCATAGGCCTGCTCACCAACCTTTACCGCCACAGCCTTTTCCGGGGCAGTCCCCTCGCCCACCGCCCACGCCCGGAGAACCCAGGGGACGTTGCTCAACACCTCGCAGGTGAGGAGCTCCTGGACCTCCCAGAGTGGCTGGTCGACCAGAGAACTTCCCGGGAAGGGCGCAACGAGCCGAAGCTGGTGAACGGACAGTTGCTCTACAGTGCCCGCCGACCCCCCTGTCACCCGAAGGGCCTGGACAGGGGAAACGCTCAACCGAACTACACAAGGAACTTCGGTTCCTGCCGAGGCCATCAGCCCCGCCAGGACCGCAACGACACCCGCCACCAGGATCTTCCCAGCCATTCTTCGGCAGCCCGGCCATCCCCGAGGGATCCGAGGCTTTGCGTCCCCGCGTTGCCGCGGGTTTGCCCTTTTCGGAAGGCTGCGGGTCTCCCCTTAGGCACCTCCTCGGACCGGCGAGTCGCCGTGTCCAGCTCTAGGGTATCGGGCTGACCTGTTGGTGTCAAGTGGTAACGCCTAGGAACAACTATATGTACACAAGGACAAGTAGAAAGCCCTAGGACCTCAAGCGGCAAGGGACCCCCACGAAGAAGTGGTGAATCTAGAAAACGAGGATTTCCTGGGAATGGAGGCGGGTGGTGGAGATGAGCGGAGTCGAACCGCCGACCTCCGCGTTGCGAACGCGGCGCTCTCCCAACTGAGCTACATCCCCTGTGGCGGAGCAGGGAATCGAACCCTGAACCTCGCGGTTATGGGCCGCGCGCTCTGGCCGATTGAGCTACTCCGCCCCTCGTGGTTGCGGGGGCTGGACTTGAACCAGCAACCTCCGGGTTATGAGCCCGGCGAGCTTCCACATTGCTCCACCCCGCTTCTGCCGGGGGCGGGAGTCGAACCCGCACGAGCGCTTCCGCTCAAGGGATTTTAAGTCCCTTGCGTCTACCACGTTTCGCCACCCCGGCCTCGTTGTGGCCGTGTCTTTGGGGCCTGTGGAAGCCTTTGGAGCGGGAAACGGGATTCGAACCCGCGACCTCCACCTTGGCAAGGTGGCGCTCTACCAACTGAGCTATTCCCGCCTCTAGGCCGGATTATACCGGCCGTGTACCACCTCTGCGAAGGGCGGGACTCGAACCCGCACGCCTTGCGGCACTGGGTCCTAAGCCCAGCGCGTCTGCCTATTCCGCCACCTTCGCGCCCCTCCCTTTCTACCGAGCTGTGGCCCTGGGGTCAACCTCGGGGTACAGGCCAGTGAGCCCACTGGGCTCCCCTCGCCGCACCATCCGCACGTCCCGAAGAGGCAAAACCACGACCTCAGCCGTGTTGTGCACCGAGGCCGCCAAGAGGTGCCCGCTCACCGTCGCCCCACCCTCCTTCCCCACCACCCCATGAACGTGGACCACGACCTTCCCCTGTTCGCTCTCCCCAACGTTGCCTTGCAGCGCCACAAGCTCCACCGGCTGGGAGAACCGCTCCTCGATGTACCTATGACCGTCCCAGTACCCGAGGACCAGGTCGCGGACCATGCCAATGCCGCAGACGATCGCCGCGGCCTTGAGCCCCAGGCCCGCCAAGCCCCCAAGGAGGTCCTCTCCCTCGTGAAACCGCACCACGGTTGCCATCTTGCCCTTGGCTTGGATCAACCTTCCTCCTTTCTCACAAGGACCAGCATCAGGTCAGCAACATTGGTTCCGGTTGGGCCTGTGACCACGAGGTCGCCGGAGGCGGCCAGAGCTGGGTAGGCGTCGTTTTGGGCCAGGGCCTGCTCGGGGTCAAAACCTGCGCGGCGCATGCGCTCTACGCTTTCTCCGTCGACCAGGGCCCCGGCCGCGTCGGTCGGGCCGTCGCGGCCATCGGTACCCACGCTGGCCACCAAGACGCCGGCGAGGCCCTGAATCCCCAGGGCCGCGGCCAAGGCCACTTCCTGGTTGCGGCCCCCTCGGCCCGGTCCCCGGACTTCCACCGTGGTCTCCCCCGCGGCCACAAGAAGGGCAGAGGGCTTCACAGGCCTTCCCCCTTCCGCCGCCTCCCGGGCCAGGGCCCCCAACCTGGCCCCAACCTCCCCGGCCTCGCCCTGCACTACCGTGGACAACACAAGGCCCTTGTACCCCAACTTTTGGCCCTGGGCCAGGGCAGCCTCGGCCGCCGTCTTCCCCGATCCAATGAGGACGTTGTGCACACGGCCTTCCCCAAGGTCCCCTGGCTTGGGGGTCTCCGGCGCGTGCCCCGCCACCCCTTGGCTTAGCCAAGCGCGCACCTTGGCCGGCACCTTGTCCCAAAGGCCGTGACGCTCGAGGACGGTTACGGCGTCGGCGAAGGTGGTGGGGTCGGGCACCGTGGGGCCGGAGGCCACGGCGTCCAGAGGATCTCCCGGCACGTCGGAGAGAATGAGGGCCAGAACCTGGGCAGGTCCGGCCACACGTGCCAGGCCTCCACCCTTGAGCACCTCCAGGTGCTTGCGTACAGCGTTGACCTCCTGGATCGTGGCCTTGGACTTGAGCAGCAGACCGTTGACCTCGACGAGGTCGCCTAGAGCGAGGTCCGGCGCGGGGAGGGCGGCCAGGGCCGATCCGCCACCGGAGATGACGGCCACCACAAGATCCTGGGGCCCAGCCTGGGCAAGGAGTTCAACCATCCGCTGGGCGGCCTGCAGGCTTCGCTCGTCGGGAAGGGGATGGCCTGCACAGACCACCTCCACCCGGGCGCACGGCGCCTCGTAGCCATCCGCCGTGATCACGAGCCCCCCGCTTATCTTTCGCCCCAGGACTTCCTCCACTGCTTGAGCCATCCGAGCCGAGGCCTTGCCCATGCCCACCACCCACACCCGGGCCAACTTTTCCAAGTTGTAGGTCCGCCCGTCCACCCGGAGGAGGTTCCCCGCGGGGTGGAGCGCCTGCCGCACACTTGCCCGGGGTTCCACGGCCGCCAAGGCGGCCCGCACGATGGCCCACGCATCCTGTCTCAGCGTCTCTTCCTTGTTCAGACGGCCCCGACCTCCTAACCTTCGTCGCCGTGGGGCCCAAGGAGAAGATGGCCGAGGTAGCCCGGCGGCTCCGCCGCACCTACGGCCCGGCCCATCCTCGTCTTCCCCGGGATCCCCTTGAGCTCCTGATCCAGACGATTCTTTCCCAGCACACAACCGACCGCAACCGCGATCGCGCCTACGCTCAGCTGCGGAGGAGTTTCCCCACCTGGGAAAAGCTGATGGAGGCGCCAGTGGAGGCGGTGGCCGAAGCTGTGCGGGGGGCTGGGCTTCACCGCCAGCGGGCTGAGCGCATTCAGGCCGTGCTGCGCCGCATTCACAACGAGCGGCAGAACCTGGACCTCACCTTCCTTGGGGAGCTGCCCTTGCCGATGGCTGAGGAGTTCTTGCTTTCATTGCCCGGGGTAGGGAAAAAGACCGCCTCCGTTGTTCTCCTTTTTGCCTTTGCAAAGCCGCTGTTTCCCGTGGACACCCACATTCAGCGGGTCACCCGGCGGTTGGGGCTCCTCAACAGCAAGGATGAACCCCACGAGGCCCTCCGTCCTTGGGTCCCCAGAGGTCGGGAACTCGAACTTCATCTGCACCTCATTCGCCTGGGCCGGGAGGTGTGCCGCCCCCGGCACCCCCGCTGCTCCTCCTGCCCGGTTCTGGACCTGTGCCCGTTCGGGCAACACGCCCAAGGAGAGTAGAATTCTGTTCATGACAAGACAACAAGCCCTGAAGTTGGTCCAGGAGAAGGTCACCACGAAGAACCTGGTCAAACACATGCTGGCGGTGGAAGCGGGCATGCGCGCCCTCGCTCCCCGGTTCAACGGCAACCCTGACCGGTGGGCCTTGGCCGGGCTCATCCACGACCTGGACTACGAGCAGACCAAGGACAGCCCGGACCGCCACGGCCACGTGACCGTGGATTTCCTCAAAGCCCAGGGGTTCGGGGACCCCGAGATCATGAACGCCATATTGGCTCACGCGGGGCACAAGACGCCGGAAACCCCCATGGAATGGGCTCTCACCGCGGTGGACCCGCTCACGGGGTTGATCGTCGCCGCCAGCCTAGTCCACCCCCAGCGGCTGGCTGGGCTCACCCCGGAAAACGTGCTCAACCGCTACAAGGAGAAGGGTTTTGCCCGCTCCGCCTCCCGGGAGGGGATCGCCCTGTGCTCCAACCTTGGGCTCTCCCTTGAGGAGTTCGTGGAGGTCGTGCTCTCCGCCATGAAGGGGGTCCGCCAAGACCTGGGGCTCTAGTCCCTGCGGACCGGGAGGAGAAGGACGTGGGCCGATACCCCAACGACCACCACGAGCACGAGGACCCGGGCCCACCAGGGCTCCACCCAAACGGCCAGGGAGACCGAGGCCGAAGCCCAGAGGGTGAGCAAGACCCCGACCTTGAGCCAGACAGGCACGCCCCGGCCTTCCTGGTAGTCCCGCAGGTACGCTCCGAACCAGCGGTTTTCCCGGAGCCAGGCGTGCAAGCGGGGCGAGCTGCGGCCAAAACACCAGGCCGCCAGAAGCAAGAACGGCGCCGTGGGCCAGATGGGAACAAACAGCCCCCAAAAACCCAGGGCCAACGCGGCCAACCCCCCCACAAGGAGAAGCCTCCGGGAGAGTGCGGGGCTCAGGCAGACCGAGCACTTCCGGTTTGAGCCCATATCTCTTCGGCCACATCCAGGGCCGCGTGGGGGAACGCCATGGCCCGGGCTCTTTCGCTCCTTTGGCGCAGCTCCTCGAAGGACCCCAGCCAGCTTTGCACCAGGGCTCCGGCCTCGGTCGGGCTTGAGGCGTATTGCCCGGCGCCGTAGGACTCCACCAAGGCCACGTTCGCCCGCTCGTTGCCCAAACTCTCGATCAGAACCATGGGCAAGCCCATGGTGGCCGCTTCAGCAATGATCCCGGGGCCGGGCTTCCCCACAAGAACGTCGGCCCCACCCATGAAAACCTCCATGTCCTGCACAAAGCCGTACACGTGAACCACGCCCCGCCACCTCCGCCCCCGGACTTCATGCGCCAGGGCTTCGTTTCGGCCCGTCACCACAACGAGCTGAGCCCCAAGGCCGTCCAGGGCTTCCACGTACCCGGGAATGTTCCCCATCCCCTCCGCTCCGCTCACAACGAGCACCGTGGGGGAATCGCTTTCCCAACCCAGGCGGTGTCGACACTCCCTCGGGCTCAAGGGGAGCCGCCCGAACTTGGGATGAATGGGAAGGCCCACCAACCTCACCTTCGCCGGGTCCACACCCAGTTGGAGAGCCCGCTTGTTGGCGCTGTCGCTGGGCACCAAGATCCGGTCCACACCTGGGTGGAACCAACCCGCGTGCGGGGAGGCTAGATCGGTCACCACGGTGACCACAGGTATCTCAAGCTGGAGCGCTCGCCGAACGGCAAGGGCAAAACCCCCGAAGGCGGCGTGAACAACAACCACAACGTTCCAACTGCGAAGGCAGCCTTCGTAGGTGGAACGGCGGAGGGCAAAGAGACGGGGGAGACCATCCCGCCCAAGCCTCGTGCGGAAAAGGGCGTCGGCCATGCGCACCAAAAGATCGTAGGAAGGCTGATGGAAACGAACCCAACGGGGATAGAGCTCGGGGCCCTGGGTGAGGGGCCACACGCCGCAGGAGCGAAAAACATCGAGAAATTCACAGGTGAACTGGCCGGGGAACTTGAGCTGAAGGGCGGCTTCGATGGCTCGGGCCGCCGCCCGATGCCCTCCCCCCGTGTCCGAAAGAAAGAACCCCACCCGCACGGCCTCTTACCTTCTGTAGTCCTCGACTTCTTCCCAGCGGCCTTCCCGCAAGATCGCGGCCAGGCGAACCGCGCCTTGCTCCACCGCCGGGGTCAGCCCCTCCCCCAAGGAGCGGTCCCCTGTCTGAACCCCGATCAAGACCACTGTCTTTGCGTGGGGACGGAGGAGTTGTACGAGAACGCCCAGGGGCAAGGCGTGGGTGGACCCGATCATGCGCGCGGTTTGACTGAGCTGGAGCTTGCGAAACTCCCCCGGAGCCAGCCCCATCTCCGCCGCATCCACGATCACCACAACATCGGGTTTCTCACGTTCCACCAGAGCGACGCTGTTCTCCGGGGACTGGCCGGCCAGGATCACCCGCCAGCTCGACCCCCCAAGAAGCTTCCCCACACACAACCCCACACCGTCATCTCTGCGCAAGGGGTTCCCCAGGGCCAGGAGACAGTGGCCAGGCAACTTAGACCAGGTTCTCCCGCAAGAAAGTCCGGAACCGATGAGCGAGGGCCTGGAGGTCAGCCCGGTTCTTGATGATGATCCTCCGGCCGGGGAGGGCAAGAACCCCCCGGTCCTTCAACTCCGAAAGGATGCGGATGGCCGTTTCCGTGGAGACCCCCGCCATCTCCGCCAACTCCGCGCGGGGGAGCTCCACACCCACGTCCCATCCTTCCTCGGTTTCCTCCCCGAAGGCCCGGGCCAGCTCCAACAGAACCCGGCTGACCCGTTCCTTGGCCGACCGGGACGTGATCTCCACCAGTTTGTCTCCGAACACCTTGAGTTCCCGGGACAGCTTCTCCACCAGGCGAATGGCCACCTCCGGGTACCTCCGCACGAAGGCCAGAAACGCCTCCCGGGGAATGAACATGAGCTCGGAGGGCTCCAGAGCTTTGGCGTAACAGGTGTAGCACTCCTGGTCGAACATCGTTTTCTCCCCGAGGATCTCCCCTGGCCCCAAGAGCTTGAGGATCTGGGAGTGGCCCGACGCCGTGCGCTTGGCGAGCTTGATCTTGCCCTGGCACAGGATATACAGCCCGAAGGCAGGGAGCCCCTCTTGGAAAACGAGACTGCCTTCCTCCACACGAAGGGGGCGCATAAGGGCGGCCAGCTCTTGGCGGGCGTGCTCAGGCAGCCCTTGGAAAATGTAGGAACAGGCGTGAGGACACTTCCCGCAAGCTTCCTCGGCCTGTGTGCCCCGCACCTTCACTTCCGCCATTGCCAGGTTTCTACCGCAAATCCCCGGACTCGTCCAGAGCCTTGCCCGGCCCAGGCGAGGCGCTTCTCTCTTTGGCCGGCGGGGACACCAAGCCCCCGGAGAGGACCATGGTGATCCCTTCGTCGAGGGTAAGCCCGGCGGGGATCAGCTTTTCCTGAGGGACAAACAGCACCCACCCCGACAGGGGATTGGGTGAGGTGGGAACGTACACCGAGGCCATCGGCCGGTCGAACGTGGAGCTCACCCGCTCCACCCCTTCGCTCGTCACCACGCCCAGCACGTAGCTTCCCGGGTGGGGAAACTCCACCAGCACCACCCGGTGAGGAGTTCCTGGTTCGTACTCTTTGGGGAGGATGAGGTGAGCGAGCTGGCGCGTGCCCCAGTACAGCCGGCGGAGGCCCGGCAACGTGAGGATCGCCCGTTCCAGAGCCCGGAGCACCCGCCGGCCCACCCAGTGCCGCACGATCACGCCCACCACGAACACCAACACCACCGTGGCCGCCACCTCCAAGCCGGGGATGTACCGCCCCACCAGGCGAACCACCAGCCGCGCAAACGCTGTGTGGGGACCGAACAACCCGTACGCCAGGCGGTACAAAAGCCAGAGGATGGCCAGGGTGAGGCCCAGGGGAAGCAGGGCGAGGAGGCCAGAGAGAAACGTCCGCCGCAAGCCCCGCAGTACCCGTTGCATCGCCAGTCCCAATGTAGCCGGGGCTATCCATCCGCGCCAGCCCTCAATTGCGGAATGCACACCTCGGTGTATCATCCCCCGGGCTTTGCCCCGTCTTGTTCATGACCCCATAAGGAGGATGGATCAAGGTGGCCACGAAAGGAAACAAAGACGGTGTCCAGTGGGTTGTCCCTGACCCCAAGCGCGAGAACTGGTACTGGCCAAGCGACGCCCTGCGCCAGCACGCTTGGGTTTCCGACCCCAAGATCTACGACCAGGCCAAGGCCGACCCGTTGGCCTTCTGGGCCAAGCAGGCCGAAGGGATCACCTGGTTTCAGAAGTGGTCCAAGGTGCACGAAGATGAACCCTTCGCCTACAAGTGGTTCGTGGGGGGAAAGCTCAACCTGTCCTACAACTCCCTTGACCGGCACGTGGAGGCCGGGCGCGGGGACCGGGTCGCCCTCGTCTGGGAACCCGAGCCCCTGAGCGAACCCCACCGCACCATGACGTACAAGCAGCTCCTGGAAGAGGTGGGACGGTTCGCCAACGCCCTCAAGGCCCTGGGAGTCCGCAAAGGAGACCGGGTGGGCATCTACCTCCCCATGATCCCCGAGGCCGTGGTGGCCATGCAGGCCTGTGCCCGCATCGGTGCCCCCCACACGGTGGTGTTCTCCGCGTTCTCCGCGGAGTCCTTGCGGGACCGGTTGGTGGACTCAGGCGCCAAGGTCCTGATCACCGCGGACGGTTACTGGCGGCGGGGGAAGGCGATCGACCTCAAACCCCAAGCGGATCAAGCTCTGCCGGGAACTCAAGTGAGCAAGGTCGTGGTGGTGCGGCGGATGGGGCAAGACATCCCTTGGGATGCCCAACGGGACGTGTGGTACCACGAGCTCACCAAGGGCCAACCGACCGAGTGCAAGCCCGAGCCCATGGATGCCGAAGATCTGGCCTTCATCCTGTACACCTCGGGCACCACCGGAAAGCCCAAGGGGGTTATGCACACCACCGGGGGTTATGCTGTCCAGGTCTACACAACTGCCAAGTGGGACTTCAACTTGCACGAGGACGACGTGCATTTCTGTACGGCCGACGTGGGGTGGATCACCGGCCACTCCTACGTGAACTACGGGCCCCTCATGAACGGGGTGGCCAGTCTGATTTACGAGGGCACCCCAGATTACCCGGACTTCGGGCGGATGTGGCAAATCGTGGAGAAGCACAAGGTCACGGTGTACTACACCGCCCCCACGGCCATCCGCATGCACATCAAGTGGGGCGATGAGTGGCCAAAAAAGTACAACCTCAACAGCCTGCGGGTGTTGGGGTCGGTGGGAGAGCCCATCAACGAGGAAGCTTGGCTGTGGTACTTCCACCTCGTGGGGGGCAAGCGGTGCCCGATCATCGACACCTGGTGGCAAACCGAGACCGGCGCGACCTGCGTCCAAGCCCTTCCTGGGGTGGGCCCGTTTGTGCCCACCGTGGCCGGACGCCCGTTCCCGGGGATCCGGGCCAGGATCGTGGACGCCAGCGGCCAACCCGTGAAGGCCGGCGAAGGGGGCTACCTGGTGCTCGAGCCCCCGTTCCCTCCAGCCCTTCTCCGCGGCCTGTACGGGGACCCGGAGAAGTTCCGGGCTACCTACTTCGGAGAGTTTGGCCCCAAGGTTTATTTCACCAAGGACGGTTCCCGGATGGACGAGATGGGCAACATCCGGGTCACAGGCCGGGTGGACGACGTGATGAACGTGGCCGGGCACCGCTTGGCCACCGCCGAGGTGGAGGATGCCTTGGCCCAACACCCGGCCGTGTCGGAGGTGGCCGTGGTCAGCAAGCCCGACGAGATCAAGGGCGAAGTCCCGGTCGCTTTCGTTCTTCTCAAGAAGGGGTTCCAGGCCTCCGAGGACCTGAAAAAGGACCTAATCAAGACGGTGGACAAGATCATCGGACCCACGGCTCGACCCTCCTCCATCTACTTTTCCGAGGACGTGCCGAAGACGCGGTCCGGCAAGATCATGCGCCGGGTGCTGAAAGCCCTGGTGCGCGGCGAGGCGGTGGGGGACATCACCACCTTGCGCAACCCGGAGTGCGTGGAGGACCTGAAGCGCCTGGTGGGCTACAAGGGTTAGGGGGCAGGCCATGGCGAAGGTGGCCCTGCCCCTTGCGGGCGTGGTTCGAAGTCGCTGGACGATCCCTCTGGCCGGGTTTCTCCTGGCCTTGATGGGCGGCATCTCCTACGCCTGGGGGGTGTTCGTTTTGCCCCTTCAGAAGGAGTTCGGGTGGACCACAACGGAAGCCACCCTCCCCTTCACGGTGTTCATGGTGGTGTTCGCCCTGAGTATGGTTCCAGGGGGGCGTTTTCAGGACCGGCTGGGCCCACGGCGGGTGGCCGCCACGGGAGCTGTGCTGTTCCTCCTCGCCTATGGTCTGGCCTACTTGGTGCGGTTTGTTCCCCATCCCATGTGGCTTGTGGGGACGTACGGGGTTTTGGGAGGGGTCGCTTGCGGGCTTACGTACGCCTGCGTGGCTCCTCCCGCCCGCAAGTGGTTCCCCGACCGCCCGGGCCTGGCCATCTCCTTGGCCGTGGCCGGGTTTGGTCTGGCTGCCACCATCGTGGCCCCCCTGAAAGCACGATTCCTCATCCCCACCTGGGGCGTGGAGGGAACCTTGCTTTTCTTGGGTTTCCTCGTGGCTGGGGTGAGCCTGGTAGCCGCGGCCGTCGTGCGCAATCCCCCCAAGGGTTGGTCCCCGCCGGGGTACGATCCGACCAGGGCCCAGAACAACAGGTCCACCGCCGTGCGCGCGGAAGTCACTCCACGCCAGATGTTCCACCATCCGGAGTTCTACGCGATCTGGGGGGCGTTCGCCTTGGTGATGATTGGCGGGCTGATGGCCCTCAAGGTGATCCCCTCCTACGGGGAGCGGGTGGTCGGACTCGATCCAGGTCCGGCTGCTCTGGCCACTTCTCTTTTCGCTCTGTTCAACGGCGTGGGCCGCCCTTTGGCAGGTTACCTCGGGGACCGATTCGGACCGGTGCGGGTGATGCTGGCCACCTACGGCCTGCAGACTGTGGTGTTCCTCACGTTCCCGGTGCTGGCCGTCACCCAACTGCCGCTGTACGTGGCTTCAGCCCTGCTCGGCTGGGGGTACGCTGTGACGTTGGCTTTGTTCCCCTCGGTGACAGCGCTTTCGTTCGGGGTGAAGAACCTGGGAGCCAACTACGGGCTGGTGTTCACCGCCTTTGGCGCTGGGGCCCTGGGGGCAGCCCTCGGCCCCTGGCTGTACGACTTGACGAAGAGTTATAGCCCTGCCTTCCTGCTGGCTGGGGCCACCACAGGAGGTAGTTTGCTCCTCACCCTGGCCCTGCGGAGGAAGTACCGCCTGCCTTAGAAGAAGGGCATCCTTACTCGTACCACTGGGGAGGTTTTATGAGCATTGCTGGCAGTTCGGCCTCGGATCTTTCCCCCCAGGAGCGGAGGGAGCTGCGGGGCCGGTGGCTGTTTGTGGCGCTGGGGTTTTTGGTGAACCTCTGCGAGGGAGGCATCTACGCGTTCAGCGTGTTTCGCAAGCCCCTCGAGGAGCGGCTGAGCATCGGAGCGACAGCCAGCGGGCTGCCGTTCACGGTGTTCTTGGCTATGTTTGCGGTCACGATGGCGGTGTCCGGAGGCCTGCTGGAGCGGTGGGGTCCCCGCAAGACGGGGATCCTGGGGGGGATCCTGGTGGGCCTGGGGTGGGTGTTGGCCGGCCTTTGGCCGAACGTAGCCCTGTTGGTGCTGTTCTACGGAGTTCTCACTGGGGCCGGGGTAGGCCTGCTCTACGGGGCGCCGATTGCGGTGGTGACCCGGTGGTTCCCCGACCGCAAGGGGCTGGCCGTGGGCCTGACCTTGATGGGGTTCGGCCTGTCCGCCCTGGTGATCGCCCCGGTCCTCAGCACCCTCATCAACTCCGTCGGTCCCCTGCGCACGTTCACGTACCTGGGACTGGTCTTCCTGGCCGTCCTACCTATGCTGGCGGCCCCGCTTCGCTACCCCCGTCCTGGGTGGCGCCCACCCGGTTGGGTGCCTGCCAATGGTCATTCCTGCCTGGGGCCGGACCTCGACCGCAAAGCTATGCTCCGAACGCGCACGTTCTACGTTCTCTGGCTCACGTTCACCTTTGGCTCCATGGCCGGACTGATGGCCGTGGGGATCGCTGCTCCGTTCGGAAAGGAAGTAGCCGGGTTGTCGCCCACGATGGCGGCGCTGGCTGTGTCGGCCTTCGCCATGTTCAACGGCCTGGGGCGGCCCTTGTTCGGATGGTTGGCGGACCGGATCACCCCCCGCTATGCGGCCATCCTATCCTTCGCCCTCATCTTGGCGGCTGCGGTGGCCCTCGACGTGGGAGGGAAGGGGCACCCCGCCCTGTACTTCTTGGCCTTCGCCGTGTTCTGGCTCAACTTGGGAGGTTGGCTGGCCATCGCCCCCACAGCCACAGCCATCTTCTTTGGGGCCAAAGACTACGGCCGCAATTACGGACTCACCTTTACCGCGTACGGCGCAGGGGGGATCCTGGCGGGGATCATTTCCGGCCTCGTGCGGGACCTCACCGGCAGCTACTTGGCCGTGTTCTTTCCCGTGATGGGCCTGGCCTGTGCCGGACTTGTCTTGGCGCTGTGGGGTCTCCGGCCGCCTCAGGAGCCCCAGGCCACGGTGGCTCACGGACCATCGCCTACGGTAACCAAAGCTCGAATCTGATCGAGGATCTTGGGCCCGATGCCGGACACTTGAAGGAGGTCCTCCACGCTCCGGAACGGGCCCCGGGCCTCCCGAAAAGCCACGATCCGCCCAGCCAATACCGGGCCAATCCCCGGGAGGCCCTCGAGCTCCTGGGCGCTGGCCACGTTGATGTTGAGCTTAGGGGGAGGCGAAGGGGGCTTGGGCTCCTCAAAGGTAACGGACACGACCCGAGCGGGAACGTCCACCACGGTCAGGGGAGGGGGAGCAACCTCCCGCGGCGGTACCCAGCGTAGCCCGGCGTAGACAAGACACCCTGCGAGAATTGCCACTGCGGCCCAGAACCTCGCTCCCAAGGTCCTCTTAGGGCAAGAGCTCCCGGATGCGGCCCACACCCCAAGCCTCCTGCGCGCTGCGGGCCAACTCGGGTTGGCGCTCATAGCGCTCCTGGGCGAACTTGCTTTTCCAGCCCCGCAGGAACACCTCCCTCAACTGGCCCCGGAGGGCGGCATCCTCCAACTCGTGCCCCTTTGTCTTCACCAAAGCCTCGATCTCAGGGATGTGCACGTCCACCTGGGAAGCCCGTTCGAGGAGTTGGAGGGCCGTGGCCGGTTGGGTGGAGAGAAGCTCCACCGCCTGGGAAAAGGCCTGTCGGCGAGCCAGCTCCTCCCGGGCCTTGCGCTGCATGCGGTTGGCCCGCTCACGGAAAGCCTTCAGCCGCCACACGGGAAAGGCCTGAACCTCGTGGGGACAGTTGTCGGTCGGCGAAAAGTCCGCGGGGTGGGCGACGATCTTCCCGTGCCAATTCAGGCATTTGTCGCAGGTGCGCCAGCTGACCGTGGTGTAGCAGAGGTAAAGCCTGGGTCGCCCCCGGAGGAGGTGAGCCAGGATCCGCAGCACCGTTGCCATAGAACCTCCTCCTGGTGCCGAGGGTGGGAGTTGAACCCACACGCCCCTCTCAGGGCACGGGATTTTGAGTCCCGCGCGTCTGCCTGTTCCGCCACCTCGGCGCGCCTGCGATTATAGCCTGTGGGCCTCACGACACTTGGGGCACAGCCCGTACCCCTGAACCACGGTCTCGCTCAAGGAGAACCCGTGTTCCACGGCCGCCCGCATGACCACCTCGGTGAGTCCAGGATCGGCGAACTCCACCACCCGACCGCAGCCCTGGCACACAAGGTGGCCGTGATCTTCCCGCCCCACCACCTGCTCGTAGTGGGCGTGCAGTTCCCCAAAGGAGACCCGCCGGACCAAGCCGGCCTTCTCCAGCAGATCCAGCGTGCGGTACACCGTGGCGGCAGAGATCCGCTGGTCCCGGACCTCAGCCCACACATCGGCGGCCTCAAAGTGCGAGGGCAGGGCGAACACCCCCTCAACCACGGCCCGCCGGGCCTGGGTCATGTTCAACCCCTGATGGCGGAGGAAACCCTCGAACAGCTCCAGCGGCCGCTTAGCCCTCGTGCGCTGGGACACCTTCCCCTCCCCGACAAAGGACCAGTTCGCCCAGGCCCACCCCAGCTTCCAAACTGATCGGCCGGCACTTGGCCCGGAACAGGAGGAAGACCGGGCGAGGGGCCTCGGCCAACCCCTCGAAGTTGCCCATGCCTTTGGCCAACACGACATCCGCGCGGTCGAAAGCCTCCAAGAACTCTGGGGAACCGCGCTCCAGGAAGACCCCGGGCAAAGCTGCCCCTGTGGTGATGACCGGCACAACCCGATCCAAGCCCACCTGGGCCGCATCCTCCCTCGTCGCGTCATTCAAGATGGGTCCTCCCCGCACGGCGAGGGTCACTTCCTTGCCCATGCCCAAGAGTTCTTCGATGAGAATCCGATCAACCACAAGCTCCCCGGCGTTGTCGGCAATGTACAGGACGGTTGAGGCGCGCTTGAGTTCCTCCAGGAACGCCTCAAGATCGCGCGCCCGCAAGGGGAGGGACAGGGCCTCGCGCAGGGCGTGGTCCAACTCCCCGTCCCCAAAGATCCCCAGGTCCAGGGAGTTCCCCGCCGCCGCCAGCTGCAGAGCGGCCACCAGGGGCCGGTCCGACCGGCGGACTTGGCGAACCCAGTGGGGGTACAAAGAAAGGGCCTGAGCGTTCCCTTTCACCTTGGCTTCTTTGTACGGATCGAGCACGCCCGCCTGGGGACGGACAGCTTCCGCCACCGCCCCGCCCAGGACGATGGGAGGAAGGGACGGATCGTGCGTGGAACATACGGCCACTGCGGCTTGGAGAGCCCTCCAAATCAAGGCCTCCATCACCCCGGCCCTGTGCAAGGCCTGTACGGTGGCCCGCAGGATGCACGGGACACACTCCGGGTACGTGCGCATGTCACCTGAAATATACCCAGGCTGAGACTCGGCTGGGGATGATGTATCCTTGCCCCCATGATGCGAGGTCTCGTAATCCTGGCTTGCGTTTTGGTGGGAACAGCTGGTGGGGCTGCCCCTGTGGACCTTCACTTCTTCTGGGCCTCCACCTGCCCCCAATGCCTGATCATGAAGGACTTCTTGGCTGCTCTGACCAAGGAGTACGCGGAGCTGAAGGTGGTGAGCTACGAGGTGGCCTTTGACGCGGACAACTGGCGCCTGATGAACGACTTGGCCGAGGCGTACGGCACGCAGGCCACCACCACCCCCATCGTGTTCGTGGGGAACCTGGCCGTGGCCGGGGTGGGGCGGGTCGTGGAGCTGCGGATCCAGGAGGAGGTGGAGCGGTGCGCTCAGTACGGCTGCCGCTCACCTCTGGATCGCCTCGGCCCCTCGCGACGGTGGCGGCTGAGCCCCATCGAACGGCTGGTGATTGTCCTGGCCCTGGTCGGCGCGGCAGCCTTGGTTCTCCAGCTCCTCTCCCGCTAACCTCTCCCTCTCAGGCCGCCCGGACTCCCTGGGTTTTTCAAGGAATCTCCGCACAACCTCCATGGCCCAGGACCACGCTGGGGATGAAAGGAGGCGGATCCATGAAGTACCGCGTATTGGCCTTGTTCTTGATGGCCCTAGGAGGTTGGGTTCTTGGCCAAACTGGGTCTGGACCAGGAACGGAAAGGGTAGCGCCTCCCAGGTACCCCGGCGGGTACCTCAAGTTCACGTACGAGGGGGTGGGGCCAGGGGGGACCCAACTGAAGACCAGCATGGAGATCAGTCCACTCCCGGACGGGCGGTATGAGGTTCGGACCACGAACTACCAGGTGGCCGACGCAACCCGAGTACAGCCTTCGTTCTTCGGCCTGGGTTGGGTGGGGTTGGGCTTTCGCGTTCGCGAGGCCGAGCAGGGCGGCTTGGACCTAACAGGGGTGTCCGCTCTAGCCCAGCTCACCCTCACACCAGGCAGAACCTACCTCCTCCCGGATGGGGCGATGTTCCAGGCCACCGAGTTTGGGCAGATCGTGGGGATTAGCGTGATCTACGGGATCTACACCCATGGCGATGCTCCCAACCTCAGGCTCGAGCTGGCTTGGGTTTTGGAGGGGACCATTCGCGACCTTCTCCCCTTCTACCCCTACGCCAGGCTGGTGCAGCGCGCCTCCCCCACAGGACCGTTTGACACCGTCCTTACCGAGGTCCGACTGACCGAGTTCGTTCGGAAGTGAAGGAGCGACCGTGCTCGCCGCCAAAGATGTCCACAAGACCTACTTCCTGGGCAAGGTGCAGGTCTACGCCCTCCGGGGCGTAACGCTGACTGTTCCCGAGAGGTCCTTCGCGGTCATCGAGGGTCCATCGGGATCGGGGAAATCCACCCTCCTGCACATCCTGAGCTGCCTGGACCGTCCCACAGCTGGCGATGTGGAGTTTCGGGGGGCTTCGCTCGGCCAGCTTGACCGAGCTGGCCGAGCCCGGCTGAGGGGAAAGACCTTCGGTTTCGTGTTCCAGAAATTCAACCTCATCGGAAACCTCTCGGCTCAAGAGAACGTGGAGCTGCCGATGGCCATGCAGGGGGCGCCGGTGTTGGACCGCCGGACGAGGGCCCTTAAGGCCCTGGAGCGGGTGGGCTTGATGGACCGCGCCCGTCACCGCCCAGGGGAGATGTCCGGAGGGGAACAGCAGAGGGTGGCCATCGCCCGGGCCCTGGTCAACGACCCCGAGGTGATCTTCGCCGACGAGCCCACAGGCAACCTGGACACCAAGACGGGCCGGCAGATCCTGGACCTCCTGCGTGGGCTCAACGCGGAGGGCAAGACCCTGGTGGTTGTGACCCACAACCCTGAGATCGCTGCCCTAGCCAGCGTTTGTATCGGCCTTCAGGATGGGAAAGTCGTGAAGGAACGCTCCCGGGAGGTGACGAGCGATGAACAATCTTGTCCGGCTCGCGTGGCGTAACATTCGCAGTCGCCGGGCCCGATCCTGGCTCACGGTTCTGGGGGTCCTGATCGGGGTCACAGCCATCGTGGCCCTGATCTCCATTGGTGCAGGTGTTCGCCGCTCGGTGCTCAAACAGTTCGAAACCATTGGCTATGATCTGGTGGTTCTCTCGGGGGGTACGGGCCAACGCGGCGAAGTGCCCCAGCGCCTCGATGTCCCAGGGGCCCCAGGATCCTCCCGTCTCCTGGACCTGACCGCATTGCGGCGGGCTGTACCCGCCATCGGGGAGATGGGAGCGCTGGCCAACGTGGTTCTGCCCATCTCCACAGAGACCTTGAGCGGATCGCTGCGCGTGGTAGGAGCAAACGAAGAATTCCTCAAAAGCCTCGGCTCGCTCTTGGGGAGCTTTCGGCTCGCCGCGGGCACAGGCTTCTCCACGTACTCGGCCTCGGAGGCCATCGTGGGTGGCCGAACGGCTGAACGGCTGGGGCTTTCCGTGGGGAGCACCTTGGAGGTCGCCGGTAGTCCGTTTGTTGTGGTGGGAGTCCTGGTGGCCACGGCGCCCCCGGTTCAGGCTGGACCGGCCCCCGCCACGGGTTCCCTGGCCCGAACGGCCGCGGGCTCCCAAGGGCTTAACGCCTTCCGGGCCTTGACGAACACCGATGACGCCATCTTCGTTCCTTACGAGCAACTCAGCCGCCTGACCGGGCAAGCCAGCCCCTCCACAGTGGCGATTCGCATCCGCAAGGGGCTCTCTGTGAGCGACGCTGTAAGCGGGATTCGCGCCGAGCTGGCCCGCCAGGGTGTGCAGATGAACGTGATCTCCACCGAAGAGCTGGCCAAGAGCATCCAGAGCGGGATTGGCCTGATCGAAGGCGTCCTGGCCAGCATCGCCGGGATTTCCCTCTTGGTGGGCGCCGTGGGGATGATGAACACCATGTACACGGCGGTCCTGGAGCGGCGGCGGGAGATTGGCATCCTCAAGGCGGTTGGGGCGACCGACGGACAGGTGCTGGCCTTGTTCGTTATCGACTCCGGCCTGATGGGACTGGCCGGAGGATTCCTCGGGCTTGTGTTCGGGGCGGGCCTCAGCATGGTGGGGGCGTCCGTTTTGGGCAGGGTGCTTGCAGGAGGGTCGTTTCGACCAGTGTTTGGGGCCGATCTGATCGTGGGGGTCCTCGGGCTTTCCTTTGTCCTGGGCGCCGTGTCCGGCACCTGGCCAGCCTGGAACGCCTCCCGGATGGAGCCCGTCCAAGCCCTCACCGAAGAGTAGAGACGCTCGACCCTTAGAGCCTTCGTCAAGCTTGCAGTTCCAGCTCTTGCAGGCGTCGGAGCCGTTTCGAGGGGCTTGCTCCGCCGATCCCGCACCCCGAACGAAGGGCGGTCGCGGGCTGAATTGTGCAGTTCCCTTATGGCCGGGTCCCGGAGCTGGGTCTACCCTTGGGAAAGTCCATGGTCAGGGTGGTGTTCGCTGGAGCCCACCTGGGCTACGATCCCAACACAACCCCATTGGGCGGTGGGGCCCAAGTGGGGCTGCACTTGATTCGCCGCTGGGCCGTCACGCGCCCTGTTGACCTTGTGGTGCTGGGCTCTGGACCAGACTTAGGAATTCCAGGTGTGGCCTACGAACAAGTCCCTTGGCGCGTGCCTGGGCACAAGGGCCCGATCACCGACCTTTCCGTGCGCGGCTATGCCCAGCTCTCCCGACAATTCGAGCGCGGGGTGACCTCCTGGCTGCGCGCGCATGCCTCCAAGCTGGATCCCCAGGAGACGGTGGTGCTGCACAACGACATCGCCGAGGCCGGGGATTTCGCGGAAATTCACCGGCTGGGCTTCCGCCAGGCGGCCATCTTCCACGTGGACGTGGTGGACTACACGGCTCAGATTTACTTGCGCCGGTTGGTGTCGGCCCCTGCGCTGGCCAAGGCGTTCCGTGCGCTCAGAACCCTGGGCATCGACCGCCTGCTGCCCGACGTGGCCCGCCTCATCTTCGCCAAACAGGAGGCCTGTGCGCGCTTTTGCGAGCTGCTTATCGTGCCCTCCACCGCCATGGCCCACATCCTGCGCCGCTCGTACCCTTACCGCAAAGAAGAGAACGTCGCTGTGGTCCCCTGGGGGGCGATCACCGCGCAGGAGCCTCCGGGCGTGGGCCCAAGGGTCGCCGAGCTGCGCGAAAAGTACGGGGTGAACGGAAGGCCGGTGGTGCTCACCTTGTCCCGCATCTCTCCGGAGAAGGGCCAGGATCTGGTGCTTAGGGCGCTTGCGCTTTGGGAGAAGCACGAAAGAGAGAGTTTTGTGGTGCTCATCTGCGGAGCCCCAGCTTACATGCACGGCCAAAGCTACATGCGCAGACTGAGGAAGCTGGCGCAGAAGCTGAAGAAGGTGGAAGTCCATTTTCCTGGGTACGTCACCGGCTTGGAGAAACACGCCCACCTGGCCTTGGCTGACCTTTACGTGTTCCCCTCCTGGCACGAGAGCTACGGGCTGACGCTGATGGAGGCCCTGGCCGCGGGCCTGCCCGTGCTCACCACGCCCCACCGTTCGGCCGGGGAGTTGGTCAAGCCCTCGTTTGGCCGGGTGGTCGAGGCTTCCCCCACCGGCCTCTATTTCGGGTTGAGGGAACTCCTGGGGCGGCGGGAGGAACTCCCCCGCATGGGCCAGGAGGCCCGCAGATTTGCTCAGGCACGGCCGTTCAGCCAAGCCGCTGACGCCTTACCCCATCGCCTGGGGGAGCTTGTGCGACCCACGCGGGGCGAGCTCTCCAAGCAGGCGGAGACGATGATCAAGCGGGCGCGGGCCGAGGTGGACATCCTCCAGAAGGCTGGCCACATCGCGCCTCCCCCGAAGGTCTAGCGCTCGACAGAAGTTCGCTCTTCCGAGGGCCGACCTCATGTCGGCTCTGTCTCATCGTCGCTGGGAGCGTGATTTGACAGGAGAGGGCGGAGGCCTGTGATGCATGCGATCATTGTCGGTGCATACAGGAGAAAAGATGAAGAGGTATGGGGCGGAGTTCATCGGCACGTTCTGGTTGGTCCTCGGCGGCTGCGGTAGCGCGGTGCTGGCCGCCGCGTTCCCCGGTCTGGGCATCGGACTGCTCGGGGTCTCGCTCGCGTTCGGTCTGACGGTTCTCACGATGGCCTACGCCATCGGGCACATCTCCGGTTGTCACCTCAACCCGGCCGTGTCGATCGGCCTGTAGGCCGGCGGACGCTTCTCGGCGAAGGACCTCCTGCCGTACATCGTGGCCCAGGTGCTGGGGGGGCTCGCGGCAGGCGGGGTCCTGTACCTCATCGCCAGCGGCCAACCCGGGTTCAGCGTGTCCGCGGGATTCGCCACCAACGGCTATGGCGATCATTCGCCCGGTGGGTACAGCTTTCTCGCCGCCCTGATCACCGAGGTGGTGATGACGATGATGTTCCTCGTGGTCATCCTCGGAGCCACCGACAAGCGGGCGCCCGCGGGGTTCGCGCCCGTTGCGATTGGGCTGTGCCTGACGCTCATCCACCTCATCAGCATTCCGGTAACGAACACGTCCGTGAACCCGGCCCGGAGCACCGGCGTCGCCCTGTACGCGGGCGGCTTGGCGCTCCGCCAGTTGTGGCTGTTCTGGGTGGCGCCGATCGTGGGCGGTGCCCTCGGCGCGCTCGTCTACCGGTCCATCGGCGAGAAGAAGTCTTAGCAGACGTCTTCAGTACCAGAGTTGTCTGAACGTAGCGGCCTTCGGGGTGGATCTGCCCGGAAGGCCGCATTTGTCGCCGGAAGCTGCCCTCTCGAAGGTGGGAGACCAGCGGGACTTGCCGGCAGTACAATTGTGGTGGTGGCCATGGTGACGACGCTCTACTACTTCACCGGAACCGGGAACTCGCTCGCCTGCGCGCGGGCGATCGCCAAGGGGCTGGGCGATACCGACCTCGTCCCCATCGCCTCGCTGCGGAAAAAGCAACAGATCCGTGTCCCCACGGAGCGGGTGGGGATCGCCTGCCCGGTCTACTTCTACACCCTCCCGGTGCTCGTCCGGGAGTCTATCCCCCGCCTCGACCTCTCCGGGGTGAAGTACGCGTTTCTCGTCGCCACGATGGGCGGCTTACCCGGCCTCGCCATCGCCCAATGGGAGGAGCTGTTCAAGAAGGCGGGAGGAGAGCTCCACGCCGGGTTCACGGTGCGGATGTTCGCGAACTAAATCGCCGAGTACAACGTACGCGGCGAGCGGTCGGTCCGCGCGATGCAGAAGCGCATGGAGCGCCGGGTGGCGCAGATCGTGCGGATCGTCCAGGCGGGCGAGGGCCACCTCGAGAGAGGGGGGCCGTTCGACCGATTGCTGGGCCGGGCGGTGTTCGCCCTGCTCGGACGCAAGTTCGTGGAGACTGCGCGGACCCGCGACCGGCGGTTCACCGTGGACCCGTCGTGCGTCCACTGCGGGACGTGCGTCTACGTGTGCCCGGTGGAGAACGTGGTGCTCGTGGACGGGACCCCGCAGTGGCTCGGCCACTGCGAGCAGTGCTTCGCCTGCATCCACTTCTGCCCTGTAGCGGCGATCCAGGTCCAGGGGAAGCCGACCCGGATGCGCGGCCGGTACCAGCACCCCGACGTCCGCGCCGACGACATCGCCGGGCAACGACGGGTGAGCTGAGCGGCAACGTCCGGGAGCACCAAGAACGTCCGGTGGCGTGTCCAAGACGGCAGTCCCGTCAGGTTCAGCCTCCGGTTAGGATCTCCCCAACCTCGCGCCGCAGCCGAGGCAGCTTCGTCTCGATGATGTCCCACACCATCCGGGGGTCAACCTCTGCGTAGCCGTGGATCAGGATGTTCCGGAACCCGATGATCCGCCTTCATTCGGTGATTCGCTCCGCAAGCGCGGGGTCCAAGCGCGCCAGCTGGGCCAGAGCCTCTCCGATGATCTCAAACTGCCGTTCCACGGCTGACCGCAGCATGGCATCGTTCTCGAAATCGTCAAGGCTTCTCGCCGTCACGAACCTGGCGATGGAGTCAGCCGCGTGGGCGATGTCGTGAAGGTACTTCTTGGCCTCAACCCGCATAGACGGGGGCCTTCGTCTTCTCCACGGCCTCCCGGAAGTAGGGATTGGTGATGGCCGAGGCCACAACCAGGTCCACCGGCTTCCTGAACAGGGCCTCCAAAGCCTCCTTCAGGCCGAAGAACCGATCCGCGTACCCGGGCCCGATCGGTGGAGCGAACTCGACCACGAAATCGAGGTCCTCCAATTCAGGAAGAGCGCGCTGCGCAACACCCGAGCCAAAGAGATCCAGCCGGCGCACGCCGAACCGGCGACAGATGGTCTCTACCTCCGAACGGTGCTGCTCGAGTTCCCGGATCATCGCTTGTCCCCCGCAGACCCTTGCTGCGCAAACGATCTGCAGGCAGATGGTAGCGACATCGTCTGGGACCCACAACGTCCGGTCCCCGACCGCGGCCAGGCTCGTGTCGCTCCTGGGAGGATGCTGACTCCCAGGGCCTCTGTCAGTCGGAACCCCCGTACGATGCCCCTTGCGCGCATCCATTGCTGCGCTGTGACGGCGACTCAGGTCCAGGGGAAGCCGACGCGGATGCAGGGCAGCCACACTGAACCGCCCCGAGATTGCCGGAGGCCAGGGAGCTTGAGAGGATGGGGACATGGCGAACTGGGCGGGGTACTGCCGGGAGGTACGGGAGCGAGCAGTGCGGAGGGTGATCGAGCACGAACGCGAGCACAAGTCCCCGTGGGGGCGATCGCGTCGATCGCCGGTAAGATCGGCTGTACGCCAGAGACGGTGCGCGCGTGGGTGCGCCGGAGGGAGATCGACACCGACCGGCGCGGCGGGGTGACGAGCGATGAGCGGGGGCGGACGAAGGAGCTCCAGCGGGAGAACCGCGAGCTGCAGCGAGCTAGCGAGATCTTGAGGAAGGCGTCAGCTCTTCTCGCCCAAGTGGAGCTCGACCGCCGACGGGTGCGATGGCCTCGTTCATCGAAGCGCATCGGGAGGATGGGGCTCGGGGGCGCTGTGCGGGGGAAGAGGATCCGAACGACGATCCCCGAGGAAGTCCTAGCGCGTCCGGCTGATCGTGTCGAGGGCGACTTCACGGCCCGCCGAGCCAACGAGCTGTGGGTGGCGGACCTGACCTACGTGGCTACCTGGTCGGGGTTCGTGGACGTGTCGTTCGTGATCGACGCGTTGTCCCGCCGGATCGTCGGGTGGCGGGTGTCGCGGTCGCCACGGAGCGACCTGGCGCTCGATGCCCTCGATCAGGTGCTGTACGCCCGACCTGACACGCATGAGCTTGTGCACCACAGCGACCGGGGTGTGCAGTACCTCTCGATCCGCTCCACCGAGCGCCTGAGGGAGGCGGGGATCGAGCCGTCGGTGGGGAGCGTGGGCAACTCCTACGACGGTCACACTGTCTCCCCCGAGACTCGACCGGCCCCGATCCCCTCGGCTGGGACCACGTCCAGGATCATCCGCACCTCGAGATCTACCATGACCCCCGCTGCCCAAGCCCGGAACCGCAGCTCAAACTGCCGTCCGGCCGTTCCAGGCGGGACGGTGAACCGATACACAGCGCTCAGGGTTCCCCATCCCGATGCTGCCGGAAACACCGGCCATCCGGGAGGCAGCGAAACAGCCCGAATGTTGACGGCACCGACGGGTGTGCGCTTTGCCGTCAGGGTAAGGGTTCCCGTGGCTCCTTCCGGAACCTGGCAGTGGATGACATTCGGCGCTGGACGGGAGCAGGAGCCGGCGATGGCCAGGGTTGCCGAGAACTCCAGCCGAATGCCGTAGATCTCCGTGGGGAGTGAGAACTCGTCTTCGGCCCCGCCCACCGTCGTTCCCCGCACGCCTTCGGCGGTGCGGATCGGGTCCAGGGGATTTCCTACCGGAGGGCCGTACGCGCGCCTGAGATCCTCGACCACCTCCCACTGAAGGGCTGCCCTCGGTTCGGCTCGCAACAGGGCGAGGATCGTGGCGTGGAGGAGGTCGAGCAGGTCGTCGCTGTCGTTGTTGCGCAAGACCACGTTCAGGTTCAGAAGGATGTCCGGGCGCACACAGGGCACGGCGCAGTCGAGCTCGCCGAGGACCGGCCCAGGCTCGTCGTAGACCCGCTCCTCCCCTGGCCGCAGGTGGGCGAGCTCTTCGGTGATGAACGTCAGAGGGCCGCAGGGGAGAACAACCGTTCCAGCCAAGAAGAGATCTAGCGGCCCCCGAAACGGCCCGTCCTCCGGAACGTCGTGGAGGCGAACCCGGCCCAGGTGGAACGCGAGGCGATAGGAGCAGATCCCTCCCTGTTCCCCGACGAGCACCCGGTAGACGCGGAGGGTGAGCGTTCCCGCAACGCGGCCTCCCGGCTCGCGCAGCTCGAGCTGGATCTCGACCGCTTGAGCGCTGCTTGCGCGAAGTGGGGGCTCACTCGTGCCACCCTGCCTGGTGCTGGCCATTGTGGCACGGGGAACGCGCCCGGCCAGATTCTGAGCTGCTCGGCGGACAAGGTCGGCCGAGGGAGCCTCGCCCCCACTTTCTGCAAGCGAACCCACGAGAACAAGCGATGTTCCCACGCGGAAGAAGTGGAGCACAAGCCCGCTCGGTCCGTGGACGAGCACGACCCCCTCGTTCCCGATCCCACTCTCCTGGAACTCCCGGAAGGTCGCCACCGTTTGCGAGAACAGGCCCCGAGCGTGCGCCTCGGTTCCCATGGTCAGGACCTCCGCCCAGAGCCACGCTCCACCTGCTCTCCACGTCGCAGCCCGGCCTCCCGAGGCTCCTGGCGGCAAATCCTCCCCAGCCAGCGTGGCCTCCACGTCGAGCCTCCAACCGCTCACGATCTCGACCGAAAACAGTTCTGGTGGCCCCGGTGCAAGCCACGTACACCCCGCCGTGAACACCACCACAACCAAGCCCAGCCATGCTAAGCCTCTTCGCACAGTTCGCCTCCCCGCACCTATCGGCTCCCCGCCATGGGATTCTGCCTCGGCACCTTTCACCTCGGCTTGACCTTGAACGTCGCCACCACCCCCAAGTGATCGGACACAGTGAACGCACCCCAGGGGTAAGGCTGGGCTCGCTGCGCTTCGGGCTCGCGGTTTGCGGACTTTGGAACCAAGACGAGAGGCTCTGTACCAGCATTGAAGAAGATATAGTCCAGGCGCTGGAATGGACCGGGTTCCGTGGCCAGGGCGTTCGTTGGACCCCACGGTGTACCGCTTGTGTCTTGCTCGCCACCCACCCACGTAGCGGCCTGTTTGTCCTCTGGCTTGCCAAGCTTAAGCCACACGTCCTCCAGGCCCTTTCCCGCTGCGGTAAGGTCCTGCAGCCGATCCTTCCATTCGGGCGACCCTCCTATGATGTTCAGATCCCCACACAAGATGATCGGCCGGCCATCGGGCCTCCCGGTAGCTGGATCTCGAACGCAGTTCTCTATGAACCGCACAAGCTCCCCCAGTTGCGCGGCCCGATGCGCTGCATTGTTGACATCGGCTGCTAGATGGGTGTTGAACACATGGATGTAGCATTCAGCATTAGCGGGATCGAGTTGCACCCGCGCGTACAATGCCCCTTTGTTCGACATCTCCTCCTCCGCGCCGGCCTGATCACTGAACGTGAACCCGCTCACTGCCACCACCGGATGCTTGGAGAGGATCATGAGCCCTCCGTCAATCGTATACCGAACGGCAGCCGTCGAATCAGGTCCTGCCACTACCCAGCTCTCTCCCTTCTTGAGCACGCTGAGCTGCTGAACATCCGTCCCCGGGGGCTCGCACCTCATGATTGTGACCTGACGCGCGTCGTCTCCCTGACCGACGTTCTCGCCGCGCTCCCTATCCAGCGTGTACCAACCCTGCCTGGCCAGGTCTAGCGCGGGATTACCCAGCCATGCCCTGGCGATGGAGTTCTTGAAGGAATGGTTCTCTCCGGCATGACTGAACACCTCCTGCAGACAGATGATGTCGAAGCCCGTCCATGGCTGACCACCTCCGAGCAGCCGGGCGAACTCCACAGCCCGCGCGTCCCGGAAAGGCGTTCCCCCATACACAACAAACTTCGGACCAAGGAGCGGCGGAGTTCGGGTCCAGACCTCCGGAATCAGTTGGCAGTTCTGCGTGAGCACACGCAGCTCAACCTCCCGACAAGGCGGCCTTTCAGTAAGAAGACACACGGGGCCGGTGTCGTACCAGGTGTGGCCGAACAGGGAAAGAATCGAGAATTGGGTGACCGTGGCCTCGGCGTAACCAGAAACAGAGAACTTGAACCCGGCGATATCGGCCGCGGTTGCGACCGTCTCGGCTTTGGGCACGAGGGTCAGCGTGAACTCCTTGTTGGGCAATGGCCTCACCGTGCACTCGGTGAGCCGCCCAGTCACCGTGGTGCCAGGACCGAGCGTTACGGTGAACTTGCCCTCGCCGTCGGTCTTCCCGCTGATCGGGCCGGTCGGGGTGACGGGCTGCGTCACCGGCGGGGCCGTGGGCCGGAGGCACACCGTGCCCACGCCGACCGTGGTGGAGACGCGGCCGAACATGTCCATGGACGAGGCGAGCACCAGTTGAACGATCTCGGTCTCGATGTACCCAGGGGAGGAGACCCGCACCGCCCCGATTTGGTCAGCCCGAGAGACCGTGGTGACTCCAGGCTTGGGAGTGAGCGTGACCGACACTTGAGTTCGGGGAAGAGGCTTCACCGTGCACTCGGTGAGCTTCCCGGTCACGCTCGTGTTGGGAAGCGTCCCAATTGGGACCTCGAA
>OGCL01000822.1_pt1 | contig 30155 bp, 20 predicted proteins | sample 1570041 | NCBI WGS metagenome assembly OGCL01 (sample SAMN06266162, study PRJEB24511) | hot springs metagenome | isolation source: Hot spring water | place: South Africa: Limpopo | collected 2015-06-22 | reverse complement strand
CGGCCGGGCACGTTGTACAGCACGATGGGCAGGTCGCCCGTGGCTTCGGCGATGGCCTTGAAATGCTGGTACTGGCCTTCTTGGGTGGGCTTGTTGTAGTAGGGCACAACCTGCAGCTGGCTGTCGGCGCCGACCTTCTTGGCGAACTTGGCCAGCTCGATGGCTTCAGCGGTGGAGTTGGCGCCGCAGCCGGCCATGATGGGCACGCGCTTGGCGGCCTGCTCGACGGCTACGCGGATGATCTCGCAGTGCTCTTCGACATTGACCGTCGGCGATTCGCCCGTGGTGCCCACCACGCCGATGCAGTCGGTGCCTTCGGCGATATGCCAGTCGATCAGTTTGCGCAGGGTGGGGTAGTCCACGCTGCCGTCCGCGTGCATGGGGGTGACGAGAGCGACGATGCTGCCGGTAAGTGGCACGGAGGAAGAGGTCATGTCCGCAGTGAAAAACGGTAAAAGGGCATTCTAACTAGCCGCGATGGACAAAAGATGGCGGGAAGGCTTGCCAGCCTGCGGGAGTTCCCGCACGGCCGTGATGCGTTGCACAAAACGCGCGGGTTCGTCCAGGAACCCGTCTTCGTAGGCCACCACGCGCAGCCCCTGGCAGGCGCCCAGCAGCTCGGCGGGTGCGAGCAGGAACTCGGGCCGCGCAGGGCGCCCCACGGTTTCGTTACCCAGGGCAAAGGTCTCGTAGACCAGCACGCCACCGGCGGCGACGCTGTCCACGATGGTGGGCAGCAGCGGCCGCCAAAGGTAGTTGGTGACCACCACGGCGCCAAACTGGCGCCCTGCCAGGGGCCAGGGCCCGTTCTCGATGTCTGCCAGCAGCAGCTCGCCCAGGCCGTCGCAGGCGGCCAGGGCCTCGGCGGATCGGTCCACGCCCACCACCGGGTGCCCCAGGCTGCGCAGCCAGCGCAGGTGGCGGCCCGCGCCACAGGCCACGTCCAGCACCGTGCTGCCGGGGGGAATCAGGTGGGCCCAGCGTCGGACCCATGCGGAGGGAGCTTCAGTGCCATGCATGGTGCTATTTAATTTATAGCTATAAAGGCTTGTTCAGCGCGCGCAAAGGCCCCAAAAAGCCTTGAAATCACACGATGCGGCCGTCAGAAACAGGCCCACATCTGGTCGGCGAGCATCACCATGAACTCGGGCACGGTGTACATGCCAAACACCGCCAGGCACAGCAGCACCGCCACGGCCGCGCCCAGCCAGCGCAGGGCGCGCGACCTGGGTTTGGGGGGCGGATGGGGCGTGTGCATGGCGGGCGGCAGGGTCAGGCGGGTTGCGGGGCGGAGCGCTGGATGGGGCTTTCCTTGACGGGCAGGTTCACCAGCCCGGCAAACACGCCCAGGCCGATGGCGATGTACCAGACGATATCGTAGTTGCCCGTGGCGTCATACAGATAGCCGCCCAGCCACACCCCCAGGAAGCTGCCGATCTGGTGGCTGAAGAAGACAAAGCCGCCCAGCATCGACAAATGCTGCACGCCAAAGATCTGCGCAATGGTCGCGTTGGTGGGCGGGATGGTGGACAGCCACAGCGTGCCCATCACGGCCGAGAACACATACACCGACAGCGGCGACAGCGGCACGATGAGGAACACGGTGATGGCCGCCGCGCGCGCAAAGTAGATGAACGCCAGGATGAACCGCTTGGGCAAACGCTGGCCCAGCGTGCCCGCCACGTAGGTGCCCAGCACGTTGAACAGGCCGATCAGCGCCAGCGCATAGCTGGCCACCTGGGGCGACAGACCGTGGTCCTTGAGGTAGCTGGGCATGTGCACGCCAATAAACACCACCTGGAAGCCGCACACAAAGTAGCCCGCCATCAGCAGGTTGAAGCTGGGGTAGCGGAAGGCCTCGCCCAGCGCCTGCAAGATGGTTTGCTCGCGCTTCACCGGCGCCACGCCCTGGAAGCCCGGCTCGCGCAGTCCAAAGGCCAGCGGCACGATGAGCAACACGGCCATCGACAGCACCAGCAGCGCCTGCTGCCAGCCCAGACCCGCGATGAGCCAGCCTTCGACCGGCACCATCAGGAACTGCCCGAACGAGCCCGCGGCCGCCGCCACACCCATGGCCCAGGAGCGCTTTTCGGGCGCAATTTGCCGTCCCAGCACGCCGTAAATCACCGCATAGGTGGTGCCCGCCTGCGCTGCGCCAATCAGCACGCCAGCCGTCAGTGCAAATAAGGTGGGCGTGGGCGACAACGCCATGCCCGCCAGGCCCAAGCCGTACAGCGCCGCGCCGCCGATGAGCACGCGGAACGCGCCAAACCGGTCGGCCACCATGCCCGCAAAAATGCCGATCAGGCCCCAGGACAGGTTCTGGATGGCGATGGCCAGCGCGAACGACTGGCGCGTCCAGCCCATCTCCTGCGTGATGGGCAGCAGCCACAGGCCAAAGCCGTGGCGGATGCCCATGGACAGGGTCACGATGGCCGCACCGCAGGCCAGCACCTGGAACATGGACAGTTTGGGAGTATTCATATGCATGCGCAGGAATGTAGCCAGATTGCGTGAAACGCGCTGATACACCCGCGACCAATACAGTCGCCGTAAGGGTTGCCAATAACTGGTTTTTTATCCAGCTTCGCCGCGCCTGCCGCACTACAATCCGCCGCTATGTCTGCCAAACCGTCTTCTGCATCCGCCAGCGAATATTCCGAAGGTTCGATCCGCGTGCTCAAGGGCCTGGAGCCCGTCAAGCAGCGCCCGGGCATGTACACCCGCACCGACAACCCCCTGCACATCATCCAGGAGGTGCTGGACAACGCCGCCGACGAGGCCCTGGCCGGGTACGGCAAGAAGATCCGGGTCACCCTGCATGCCGATGGCTCGGTGAGCGTCGAAGACGACGGCCGGGGCATCCCCTACGGCATGCACCCGGAAGAGAACGCGCCGGTGATCGAGCTGGTGTTCACCCGCCTGCACGCGGGGGGCAAGTTCGACAAGGGCAAGGGTGGCGCCTACAGCTTCTCCGGCGGCCTGCATGGCGTGGGTGTGTCAGTCACCAACGCGCTGGCCACTCGGCTGGAAGCCACCAGCTACCGCGAGGGCAAGGTGGCGCGCCTGGTGTTTGCGGCCGGTGATGTGATCGAGCCCCTGGTGGCCCGCCCGCTGGAGGCGGGCGAGCGCAAGCAGGGCACCTCGGTGCGCGTGTGGCCCGACGCGAAATATTTCGAATCCAGCGCCCTGCCCATGGGCGAACTCACCCACCTGCTGCGCAGCAAGGCGGTGCTGATGCCGGGCGTGACGGTGCAGTTGGTCAATGAAAAGACGCGCGACACACAAACCTGGCAGTACAAAGGCGGCCTGCGCGACTACCTGATGCAGACGCTGAACGGCGACCCGGTGATCCCGCTGTTTGAGGGCGAGGGTTTTGCCGACCGCAACAACGAAAGTTTTGCCGAAGGCGAGGGCGCCGCCTGGGCCGTGGCCTTCACGGAAGACGGCCAGCCGATGCGCGAGAGCTACGTCAACCTGATCCCCACCAGTGCGGGTGGCACCCACGAAAGTGGCCTGCGCGACGGCCTGTTCAACGCGGTCAAGAGCTTCATCGAGCTGCACAGCCTGTTGCCCAAGGGTGTCAAGCTGCTGCCCGAAGACGTGTTTGCGCGCGCCAGCTATGTCCTCTCAGCCAAGGTGCTCGACCCGCAGTTCCAGGGCCAGATCAAGGAGCGCCTGAACTCGCGCGATGCGGTGCGCCTGGTCAGCGGCTTTGTACGCCCCGCGCTCGAACTGTGGCTCAACCAGCACGTTGAATACGGCAAGAAGCTCGCCGAGCTGGCCATCAAGGCCGCGCAGACGCGCCAGAAGGCGGGCCAGAAGGTCGAAAAGCGCAAGGGCTCCGGCGTGGCCGTGTTGCCCGGCAAGCTCACCGATTGCGAGAGCCGCGACACCGCGCACAACGAAGTCTTCCTGGTCGAGGGCGACTCGGCCGGAGGCAGCGCCAAGATGGGCCGCGACAAGGAAAGCCAGGCCATCCTGCCGCTGCGCGGCAAGGTGCTCAACACCTGGGAGGTGGAGCGCGACCGCCTGTTTGCCAACAACGAGATCCATGACATCTCGGTGGCGATTGGCGTGGACCCGCACGGCCCCAATGACACGCCCGACCTGAGCGGCCTGCGCTATGGCAAGGTCTGCATCCTGTCCGACGCGGACGTGGACGGCTCGCACATCCAGGTGCTGCTGCTCACGCTGTTCTTCCGCCACTTCCCCAAGCTCATCGAGGCCGGCCACATCTACGTGGCACGCCCGCCGCTATTCCGCGTGGACGTGCCGGCGCGCGGCAAGAAGCCCGCCGCCAAGATGTATGCGCTGGATGACGGCGAGCTGGCCGCCATCCTGGACAAGGCCGAAAAAGACGGCGTGCCGCGCGAGAAATGCCAGATCAGCCGCTTCAAGGGTCTGGGCGAGATGAACGCCGAGCAGCTGTGGGAAACCACGCTCAACCCCGACACCCGTCGCCTGCTGCCCGTGCAGCTGGGCGACATGGACTTTGCCGCCACCGAAGGCCTCATCACCAAGCTCATGGGCAAGGGCGAAGCCGCCGCGCGCCGCGAGCTGATGGAGCTGCATGGCGACGCGGTCGAGATCGACATCTAGGAAGGTGTGACCGAACCGACGCCTCCACTGGCTGTCTCTGGCAAAAATATGAATAAAAACAGTGCTTTCCGCGCATCTGCATTGGGTTTGTTGCTATGTTTTGTGCAGCAATTCGCCCATGCAGACCTGTGGGCGCATGTGGACGAGCGCGGCGTGACGCACTTTGCGGCCGAGCAGGTCGATGCGCGCTACCAGCTGTTTTTCCGGGGCAATGACTTTGACTCCACCCGCGATGCACCGGCCAATGCCTCGCCCATGCCCTATGCGCTACCTGCAGCGGGCGCGCGCCTGCTGGCGTTTTTTGACATTGCGCCCGACTACAAGCGCGTCAAGCACCACCTGCGCGCTGCATCCACCCAGCACGGTGTGGACTACGAGCTGCTGCAGGCCGTGATCGCCACTGAATCCGGCTTTGACGCCACCGCCGTGTCGCCCAAGGGCGCCATCGGCCTGATGCAGGTGATGCCCGCCACGGCCAGCCGCTTTGGCGTGAGTGCGGACAAGAAGCGCACGGTGGAGCAAAAGCTGGCCGACCCCGCCGTGAACGTGCCCACCGGCACCCGCTATTTGCGGCATCTGCTGGACCTGTTCCCCGGCCGCATGGACCTGGCCGTGGCTGCCTACAACGCGGGCGAGGGCGCCGTGCAAAAGGCGGGCAACCAAGTCCCGGCCTTCAAGGAAACCCAGAACTATGTGCGCACCGTGCTGGGCCTGTATGCCCAGCTCAAGCCGCCAGCGCCCGTGCTGACACAGCGCGCCCTGCCGGGCCGTGTGCGCATGGAGCTGTCGGGCGGTGCGCAGAACCGGGGCAACCTGCCGCCCACCCAGGTGGCACAGACCCGCAGCGCGCCGCAGACCGCGTTTGAACCCCTACCGACGATTCCGAACGAATGAGCGACCAACCCACTCTTGATTTCACGACCGCAGGCGATGACGGGGGCGACTCCCTGGGCCTGGCGGGCTACGCCCAGCGCGCCTACCTCGAATACGCGCTCTCGGTCGTCAAGGGCCGTGCATTACCCGATGTGTGCGACGGCCTCAAGCCCGTGCAGCGGCGCATCCTGTATTCGATGGACCGCATGGGCCTGGGCTACAGCGGCCCCACGCGTAATACTGCCGCCAAGCCCGTCAAGAGCGCCCGCGTGGTGGGCGATGTGCTGGGCCGCTTCCACCCCCACGGCGACCAGTCGGCCTACGACGCGCTGGTGCGCATGGCGCAGGACTTTGCCCAGCGCTACCCCTTGATCGACGGCCAGGGCAACTTCGGCAGCCGCGACGGCGACGGCGCCGCCGCCATGCGCTACACCGAAGCGCGCCTGTCACGCATCACCAGCCTGCTGCTGGATGAAATCGACGAAGGTACGGTCGATTTCATGCCCAACTACGACGGCAGCACGGAGGAGCCGCGCCAGCTGCCCGCTCGCCTGCCGTTTGCGTTGCTCAATGGCGCCAGCGGCATCGCCGTGGGCCTGGCCACCGAGATTCCCAGCCACAACCTGCGCGAGATTGCCGATGCGTGTGTGGCGCTCATCAAGACGCCCTCGCTGAGCCAGGACGAGCTGCTGGCCATCGTGCCCGGACCCGACTACCCCGGCGGCGGCCAGATCATCAGCAGCCCCGGCGACATTGCGGACGCCTACCGCACGGGCCGAGGCAGCCTCAAGGTGCGCGCGCGCTGGAAGATCGAAGACATGGCGCGCGGCCAGTGGCAACTGGTGGTCAACGAACTGCCGCCGGGCGTGAGCACGCAGAAGGTGCTGGAAGAGATCGAAGAAATCACCAACCCCAAGGTCAAGGCTGGCAAGAAGGCGCTGACGCAGGAGCAGACGCAGCTCAAGGCCAGCATGCTGGCCGTGCTGGACGTGGTGCGCGACGAATCGAGTAAAGACGCGCCCGTGCGCCTGGTGTTCGAGCCCAAGACGGGCAAGACACCGCAGCAGGAGCTGATCACCGCGCTGCTGGCCCACACCAGCCTGGAGACCTCGGCGCCCATCAACCTCACCATGGTGGGCCTGGACGGCAAGCCGGTGCAGAAGTCGCTGCGCCAGATGCTGGAAGAGTGGATCGCCTTCCGCCAGACCACTATCACCCGCCGCAGCCAGCACCGGCTGAACAAGGTGCTGGACCGCATCCACATCCTCGAAGGGCGGCAGCTGGTGCTGCTCAATATCGACGAGGTGATTGCCATCATCCGCCAGGCCGAGGACCCCAAGGCCGCGTTGATTGCACGCTTCAACCTCAGCGACCGCCAGGCCGAGGACATCCTCGAAATCCGCCTGCGCCAGCTTGCGCGGCTCGAAGCCATCAAGATTGAGCAGGAGCTGAAAGAACTGCGCGAAAGCCAGGGCAAGCTCGAAGACATCCTGAACAACCCCGGCTCGCTGCGCCGCACCATGGTCAAGGAGATCGAGGCCGACGCCAAGACCTTTGCCGACGCACGCCGCACGCTGATCCAGGCCGAAAAGAAGGCTGTGGCCGAAGTGAAGGTGGTGGACGAGCCTGTCACCGTGGTCGTCTCGCAAAAAGGCTGGGTACGCGCCCGCACCGGCCATGGTCACGAGGCCGCCAGCTTTGCCTTCAAGGCGGGCGACGGGTTGTACGGCACCTTCGAGTGCCGCACGGTCGATACCCTGCTGGCCTTTGGCAGCAACGGCCGCGTCTATTCGGTGGCGGTGTCGCTGCTGCCCGGCGCACGCGGCGACGGCCAGCCGGTGACCACGCTGATTGAGCTGGAAGCCGGCACGCAGCTGCTGCACTACTTTGCGGGGCCCGCCAACGCCTCGCTGCTGCTGTCCAACTCGGGCGGCTACGGATTTTTGGCAGCGGTGGAGAACATGGTGTCGCGCCAGAAGGGCGGCAAGGCCTTCATTACCCTGGGCGAGGGCGAAACCGTCTGTGTGCCCTCGCACGCCGCAGGCAGCACAGGCAGCAAGCCGGTGGTGCCCGCCACGCATGTGGCCTGCGCCTCCACCGGCGGGCGCATCCTCACGTTCGAGATCACCGAGCTGAAAACCATGGCCAACGGCGGCCGGGGCCTGATGCTGATCGACCTGGAAGACAAGGACCAGTTGGCAGGCGCGGCGGCCTACACCCGCAGCATTCGCCTGGACGGCGTGGGCCGGGGCGGCAAGCAGCGGGATGAGACGCTGGAGATCCGCAGCCTGAACAATGCCCGTGCCGCACGCGGTCGAAAGGGCAAGGCGGCAGACCTGGGCTTTAAGCCCACAGCGGTGACGCGGGTGGAGTAAGCCCCAGGCCTGACGAAGAAGCCACCTCCGGGTGGCTTTTTTCATGGGCGATGGTTTTCCACGGGTTGCTACGGATTGGACGAAATGCCCGATCAGGCGCACCATATGTAAGCGAATGTCTGTGCTGGTCTGTGGCCGCTCGCCCGGATCCCGCGCATGCCGGTGGGGGCAGGGGCGATGGGGCCGCCAGTTTCCGGGCCCGCCAGCCAGACAAGCAGGCACCAAGGCACCCAGGTGCCAGGGCCGCCCATAACGACAGGAGACCATCATGTTCAAACGCATCCGCATCGCCCAGAAGCTGTGGCTCGCCGTCATCTTTATTGTGGTCATGCTGGCCGGGGTGGTGGGTTTTTCTGCCTACCGGTCGGCCAAGGTGCAGGCCGAGGCTGATGTTGTGTCGCGCGAGATGCAGACCCGCGTGAGCACCGCGATCCGCTGGGCGGGCCTGACGGAGACCAATGCCGCGCGCACCCAGGCGATGATCGTGAGCAGCGATCCGGCAGTCGAGGCCGAGTTCAAGGACGTGATTGCCGCCACCTCGGCGCAGATCACCGAGGTGCAGAAATCGCTGGAGAGCCTGGCCTTGTCCGATGCCGACAAGGCGCATATGGCCAAGATTGCCGAGGCGCGCAAGACCATGATCGACCTGCGCGGCAAGGCCCGCCAGCTCAAGGCCGATGGCAAGGCCGACGAGGCCGTGACCCTGGTCAAGCAGACCTACAACCCGGCCGTGGCCGCTTACATCAAGACCCTGCGCGACTTTGTGGAGCTGCAGCAGAGCACGGCCGAGGCGCGCCTTGCCGAGATGGCCGCGTCCCGCATGCTCACGGTGAAGATCGCGGCCGTGGCCGTGGCGGTGCTGCTGGCGGCCATCATCGCCGGGGCCTATTACCTGATCGGCAGCATCCAGCGCCCTCTGGCGCAGGCCAACGACCTGGCGGCCAAGATTGCTGCGGGCGACTTGAGCGAGCAGGGCACGGTCACGCGCGGCGACGAGTTTGGCGATCTGCTGCGCTCGCAGTACGCGATGAGCGAATCGCTCGGGCGCATGGTGCACCAGGTGCGCCAGAGCACCGACAGCATTGCCATCGCCAGCGCCGAGATCGCCACCGGCAACCACGACCTGTCGGCACGCACCGAGCAGACCTCCAGCAACCTGCAGCAGACGGCGGCGGCCATGGAGGAGTTCACCAGCACCATCGCGCAAAGCGCCAGCAGCGCGCGCCAGGCCAGCACCCTGGCCGCCAGCGCCACGGGCGTGGCCGAGCGGGGCGGCACAGTGGTGACGCAGGTGGTCTCCACCATGGAAGACATCAACCACAGCAGCAAGAAGATCTCGGACATCATTGGCGTGATTGATGGCATTGCGTTCCAGACCAACATCCTCGCGCTGAATGCGGCCGTGGAGGCCGCCCGTGCGGGCGAGCAGGGTCGGGGTTTTGCCGTGGTGGCCAGCGAGGTGCGCAGCCTGGCGCAGCGCAGTGCCGAGGCGGCCAAGGAGATCAAGACGCTGATCAGCGCGTCGGTGGAGAAGGTGGAAACCGGCACCCGCCTGGTGGCCGATGCGGGCACGACCATGAACGACATCGTGCGCTCGGTGCAAAGTGTGACGGACATGATCGGCGAGATCACGGCCGCGTCGTCCGAGCAAAGCGCAGGCATCTCGCAGGTCAATCAGGCCGTGGGCAACCTCGACCAGATGACCCAGCAGAACGCCGCGCTGGTGGAAGAAAGCGCCGCTGCCGCCCAGAGCCTGCGCGAGCAGGCCGAACACCTGGCGCAGGTGGTGTCGGTGTTCAAGGTCAACGGGGCGGCCTATGGCGGGGTGGCGCCGCCCGTGCATGTGGCGCACAAGCCAGCGCCCCAGGCCCCGCGCGTGCCTTCAGCGCCCGCCAAGGCCGCTGTGGCAGGCAAGCCCGGCACCCAGCGCATCGCCCAGGCAGCCCCTGCGGGCAGCAAACCCACGCCTGCCAAGGCCAAGGCACCAGCACCCGCCCTGGCCCAGGGCGCGGACGAGGACTGGGAGTCGTTCTAAACCGCAGCGCGGCTTGTGCAGCAGGCCGTCGAAACTGGCACGCTTCAAGCCAGCGCTCCCGCGCAAGGGCCGCCAAGCTGCGGATGCGGCGCTTCACTTGCGTGCGCCGGGAGCGTCCCCCTCCCGAATTGCGCAGCAAGGCGGGACAGGGGGCTGAGGGCTGCGGCTCCAAGCCTGCCTGCGCAGGCTTGGACGAGTCCGAAGAGCGGCCGCCTCTGGCGGACGCACCGAGGCGCGCAGCGACTCAGGGGGTTATCCGAGCTCAGCGATCAGCTCAATCTCCACGCAGGCGCCCATGGGCACCTGCGCCACGCCAAAGGCGCTGCGCGCGTGCACGCCCTTGTCGCCAAATACCTGGCCCAGCAGCTCGCTGGCGCCGTTGGTCACCAGGTGCTGCTCGGTGAAATCACCTGTCGAGTTGACCAGGCTCATCACCTTCACGATGCGCTGCACGCGGTTCAGGTCGCCGCCGGTGGCGGCATGCAGGGTGCCCAGGAGGTCGATGGCCACGGCGCGCGCGGCGGCCTTGCCTTCTTCGGTGCCGATGTCGCGGCCAAACTGTGCAGCCCAGGGCTTGCCGTCCTTGCGGGCGATGTGGCCGCTCAGAAACACCAGATTGCCGGTCTGCACATAGGGCACGTAGGCGGCGGCAGGCACCGACACGGGGGGCAGGGTGATGTTGAGTTCTTTCAGCTTGTCGTAAACGCTCATGGTCTTCCTCGGATTGGAGTGGGTGGTGGAGAGATGGTGAATGGAGTGAAGAGGGCGGGGCGGACCCCCGCGCCGGGTCGGGGACGAGTGTTACACAGCAGCGCGCGCCGAATCCAGCCGTCCCGGTGCCGGTGCGGCATTAGCATCAGCCCATGCCCGCCATAAGCGCCTCTAATGCCACCACCTTGCCCCGCCCCGACGGCGCCCTCGGGGCCGGTGACTGGCCGCAGCCCGTGGCGCCTTGGCGGCTGTCCGCCCTGTTGCTGGGGGTGGTGGCGGGGGCCGCGCTGCAGTTGCAGCAACCCGGCCTGTGGAGCGCTGGCGCCTACGCCGTACTGCTGTGCGCCGCGCTGGTGGTGGGCTGGTGCGGGGTTGCCGCCAGCCGCCCCCGCCGCCCGGGGGCGGTGCGCCATGCCGGGGGGCGCGATGCGGTGGCGGCGTTTCTGGTGCTGCTGGCCGGGGCGATGGCCATGGCGGCGGTCAGCGGTTTGCGCGCCACGGCGTATCTTCAACAGGGCCTGGACCCGGCGCTGGAGGGGCAGGACATCCGCGTGACCGGGGTGGTGTCGGCCATGCCGCAGACCAACGAGGCGGGCACCCGGCTGCGCCTGGAGGTGCTGTCTGCGCGGCTGCAGGGCAACCTGGTGCAGTTGCCGCCCCGGATCGAGGTCGCCTGGTATGGCGGCGCCTTCGTGCGCGATGCGGGTGATGCGGTGGACCTGCAGCGCCAACCCGCCCCGGTGCGCGCGGGCGAGCGCTGGGAGATGACGGTGCGGCTGAAGGCGCCCCACGGCCTGCGCAACCCCCATGGGTTTGACTTTGAGCTGTGGACCTGGGAGCAGGGCGTGCAGGCCACTGGCTATGTGCGCGCAGGCTCCAAGGACGAGCCTCCGCGCCGCCAGGCCACCACCTGGCAGCACCCCGTGGAGCAGGCACGCCAAAGTGTGCGCGATGCCATCCTGGATCGCCTGGGCCGGGGTGCAGACGAAGCCAGCGACCCGGGCCGCGCACGCATCGCAGGCGTGGTGGCGGCCCTGGTCACGGGCGACCAGCGCGCTATCGACCGTGGAGCACTACAAACGACTCCTGACCCGGATTCCCCTATGAAACTACTGTTTAGGAGCAATCCATTCCGACAAACTACTCTTGGTCCGGAGTTTTGAGGGCGCTCTAAAAGCCGACAAACGAGTGCTGACCTAGCGCAAGACGACAGGTGCCAATATGAACACAGTTCAGAGTCCATCCGATAGCCCTCAACAGCCTCCTGCTCCTGTCAAAGCCCCTCTCACGAGAGAGCAGCTCTATGAGCTCGTTTGGGCGACACCGATGCTCAGGCTCGCAGAAACATTCGGTGTCTCATCGAGCTACATGGCACGGGTGTGCACCGAGCTTCGGGTTCCAAGACCCGGGCCAGGGTATTGGACGCAGCTTGAACTAGGGCGGGCGCCCGACCGACCTGCGCTCCCCCCGGCACGACCTGGCGATATGACCACCTGGGAGCCGGGAGTATCGGTCGGCAATACACAGCAAGTCATTTCTAAGCAAAAAGCCTTGGGCGACGCCATATCACCTGCATCACCCTCGTCGAAAGTTGGCAGAAGACTGTCGAGAAACCTGGCCTTGCCTGGACTTCATCCTTTGGTGAAAGACGCTAAACCGCTTTTCCTAAAGTCACGAGAGAAGAAATCAGGGCTCTTGAATCCGTTCAAGCGGATGCTTGTGGACATCATCTCGTCACCCGAACTACTGGACAAGGCACTTGAGACAGCAAACGCGCTGTTTCTCGCACTGACGAAGAATGGTCATCAGGTAATGCTCGCACCTAGCCATCTCCGATTGAGGCGGGAGGACATTACTATCCGTGAATCTCAAGAGCGCAATAGGTACTACGAAACACCCTGGGCGCCGGACCGTCCAACAGTCTTGTTCATTGATGACGTGTGCATCGGATTGACGTTGTACGAAACACTGGAGCGCGTGGATACGGTGTATGTCAACGGCGTCTATCTACCCATTAGAGACCTTACAGAGCAGCAGAGACGCAGATTCACAGGCCCTCGGCATTGGACATCAACGGACTACGTTCCATCGGGTCGAATGGTTCTGCAAGCGCACTGTGCTAGCTCCTTCCGCGTGTCGTGGATGGAGCGATGGAAAGAGACGAAGTCGGGTGAGCTGCGGACATTGATACCCACCATCGTTTCGACAATTGAGGCGGCTGTCCCTGAGCTAAAGCGCAAGCTTGAAATCGCTAAGGAACAAGCAGAAATAGAACGCTTGAAGTGGGAAGAAGAGCGGCGGCGCATGGAGCAGCAGCGCCAGCGCGAACGTGAGGAGCAAGCAAGGAAAACTGCGAGCCATGACTTGATGGCGGCGATTTCGGCCTGGGACGAAGCACGTAAGGTGGAGTCCTATTTTTCGGCAGTGTTGCAGGCCACAGAAGACTTGGAGCCAATCAAAAGAGATGTTGTTTTGGAGCGGGTAAGGCTGGCGAAGCAACTCGTCGAAAATTCCGACCCTCTGGAAATGCTGCTTCGCTGGAAGGCTCCTCACGAGCGGCTTTGAAGGTGCAGGTCGATGCTTGGAAGCGCTCAATTCTTTACAGGGGCTCGCAAATTTCGCAAAGCCTCCAAGACTTTTTGTAGGGCGCCACGAGCAGCCCAATTTCTGAACGCTTGGACTGCATTTTTATGGCTTCCCGCGCGATAAGGAACGGTTTTCCAAGACTGCCCACTAGACAGCTTAAATAGCAGACCATCGAGGATGGCACGCTGGTCGAGACTTGGAGCCTTCATATTCGATTTCAAATAGGGGGCGACCGTCTCCCACTCGGCATCTGTCACATCGCTACGGCCATCCGAGTGCAGCGGCACATCTGAGAAATCAACCACTTTGAAAGTCGTTTTGACGTCATTCTCTACGCGAGACCCCTTCAGAACGTACCGACCGTTTGCGCCAGCAACAGATTCTGTAGGAGTGTCACCTGCCGTGATGACCAAGATGGACATATCGGTCACAAACAGCGTCTTGCCGACGCGCTTTCCTCGGACAGCGAGTTCAGCGTGCCCCACGGGGAGGTCAAGTCCTATCACCCCTTCCATAGCGTATCTGTGGACGCTTGCAGTCATTGACCTGGCAGATGGGTGCGCGTGCATCCAGAGTATGGCTTGCTCAGTACGGGACAGCCGTTTCGTACGGGTCAGGGTTTCCAAGAAGGCTTCCGGCACTACGCGAACAATTGAGCCATCGCGAATAACGTAAGACACTCGGTCTAAGAAATGAGGGCCAAATGCAAGAGGCAAAAGATATTCCGAAGGCCTGAATAGAGCTCGAATCCAAACTAATGCAGGCACCATCAGCTTCTGGCCTTGGAACTCCGCTGAGAACATTTGATGCCCTGACGTCCCATGGCTTGCGCTATCGATTCCAAACGCGGCCAAGTACGCTTCGGCGTCGACGCGCTGCCAGCTAGTGAAATCGAGATGACAGCATCCCCGACGGGCTGACCTATCGGCTGGAACACCTCGTGTTTGAAGCACGGCTAAGTCGACGGTGTCATCTGCTCCCACGATTTCTGCCACCAAGCGACCGCTATTTGCCGCCAATCCCACTGCCCAATCCATCTAGGTCTCCAACTACGTGGAGACCTATAGCGGGTACGTTTAGCCCTCATGATGCAATTCGACTTTGGGATTCGACGGAAAAGTCGGCTTCCACAGAGAAGGGGGCGCGCCGTTGGATGCTGGAGCGTCGGTACCCGCTCCTTTAGAAGAGCGATAGCCAGTCCTTTGCTCTACGCGCTGGCAATCAAATACTGGCAGGGCGCATGGCTTCTTTTAGGATTGACTGCACCGGTCCATGAGCCACGCGCTACACATTTCGATTCAACGCACTCGTATCAGGAGCCTACGTGTCTGGTCGCAAACAGCATTTCATACCTCAGCTTGTACAGCGTGGATTTGCCGCCAGCAAGGGCAAAAAATCCACGCAGGTCTACGTCTTTCCCAGGGACAGGCCGCGGTATATCACCGCGACGGAAGGTGTTGCTGCGCAGCGGGACTTCTACTCTCCGCCGTCCGATGAAGAGACGCTAGACGACAGAATCACACACTACGAGGGCTCCGTCTTGGCGCCAGCCATAGCAGCCCTGCGCGAGGGTGAGCCTGGTCCCATTGACTCCAACGCGGCGGCTGCCGTCGTTGTTCACTTATCAGTTCGTTCCGCGTTCCTTCGAGGCACCTTTTCGACTGCGACTGAGGAGCTCCTCAATGAGATGGCGAAAGCGCTCGGCAGCGAAGACGAAACACGTTCACTGCTGGGCCTGGACTCGCTCAGCCCCGACTCAATGATGGTCAAGGGCATTGACGAGGAACTGCGCAAGGTATTGCCAGAAGGGGTCGGCAATGCCGAACAAGCATTCTTCGCCAAGCTGCTCCACTTTCGGGGGCGAGAGAAGTTCGCCCAAATGCACGCGGACCTGTCGAACGAGGCTTCCAGCATATTTGAGGCGGTTCTGGGGCGACTACCTGAAATCGTTGAAAACGGGCACGGTAGAGCTCTTGAGCAGAGTCTGGTGCCGCAGCAGCGTGTGGACCGCCTTAGGGCTATGGCATGGGCTCTCATCGAAGCGCCGCATGACGCACATTTCGTCTTGCCCGATTGCCTTGCGGTCGGCTCGAAAAGAGCAGATTTCCGGGACCTGGAGCCATATGCTTTGCTCGGTGACGACGAACTGAGCTGTGTTGTCATGCCTGTGAGCGCGAGAAAGGTGCTCGTCGGCTCCACGGGTGAGCATCAGTTGGATGCAACGGCGCTGAACGAGCACTTCGCGCGGTGCTCGAAGGATTTCATCATCAGTTCACGGGATGACGCGGAAACACAAGGGGCCGCCGCGCTTATCGGCACCTCCGTCATGAAGTTTGTGGGTGACCTGGTCAACGAGACGTTCGCACCACCTACGTCTGTCAGCGACGTTCGCGCGGATGATGACAAGCGTTCTCCGACCAGCGTGCTCGTGAAGTTCGAGCCTCCCGCACGCAAGAGCGGAAAGGCTCAAGCTGTCCTACGCAATCTTTTGAACGAGCCACAGCTTGAAGAGGGGATGAATCTCGTGGAGTACGTGGTCGTTGCGGACAACGTCGTGCAGTCTTTGCGGAATCGAGGGCTGCAATTCAATGGATTGGCCGCACAGTCCGTCATGCCCGGCACCTGTCACGTCGTTGAGACACCTGGCCACGTGAAGTGTCAGCTGTTCGTACCAATCAGCGCCGTGAATTCCATCGTACGCGGTACTCCTGCTGCGGCTGGCGCTTCAAGACTTATTCGGCACCAAGCCGGACGCGCTGTCTACTTCGCGCGCCTGACAGCTAAGGTCACCCCCGAGGTCTGGAGCAGACCTGCACCGCTATTGACCAAAGAAGGCCTCCGCGCAGTGCAGCGTATAGCCTCGCACTATTTCGGCGCTCGGCTTTCTGTGGTGGACGATTTGTTGCCGCAGGAGATATCCGATGCTATGGAGCTCTGGAAACGCACGGCCGTGGCTTGCGCACAGGAAATCGAGAAAGCGCGACAGTACCTCATCGAGACCAACGACGCTAACAAGGCTCTCCCGCATGCCTGGGTTCAAGCGGAGCTGTTACTCACCACGACAGCTACCGTCTGCGCGGCCGTTCCAGGACATGGAACCAAACTCGCTCAGGCTCTCGGCACCTGCGCAGAGCTTTCAGACGTACCGCTAGCTGATTGGCTGACGCTTTACGAGCGCGACTTGGAGCGCTACTTCGAGAATCGAGAGGCCTGGCGGGAGGACGAGGACTTACGCCTGCTCGCGACCCATCTGGAGCGGCTCCTTTGGGGGTTCGGAGTTGTGCTTTCTGAGGAGGGGCCAGACCAGGTCAGGATGGTTGCTCTGGCGGATGAGAGGCGCGCCCAAATGCGCGTAGCTCTCCGCTCCTAGTACTGTGGACTGACTCTGCAGCAGAGATGTGAGCCGTGTGAACCTCCACGCTCGTCAAGCGAAGCATGCATAGAGCGGCGTGATTTTTTACGTTGCGCTCCGCTTGCGCCAGTAGGCGCTCTTCCCGAGTTGCCTCTCCGACTGGTCGGACGAGCGGAACTCCTGTACCAGTGCATTGGTCTGCGGAAAGCGCGCACGTGCGTGACGAAACGACTGCCAGATACCGATTTCCGTGAGCATTGATTCAACTGTGTGCCGTTCGCGTTGCGTAGCTGCTCGCGCGAGGAACGTCTTTACTTTCGCAGCAGCGCGAGCGTCGAGTCGGGCGTAGTCTCGTTGTTTTTTGCCGGGCTTGTCGTAGTGGGCTGTGACGTGAGCTGTCCCTGGCATGGCTTCGGCCAGGAACGTTTGCATCAGCACATGCTTGGAAGTAGTAAATGGAATTGCCATCCCCGGTCGAACCATCAGTGCTGGCCATGGATTGCGGCCGGCCGGAGCGACTTCACACCCTGCATCGGCCAAGAGGGCCGGACCGAAGTGCTTCGACAAGTTCGAAGCTAGGGACACGCTCGCAACTGCCCCTGACGGCAGGACAAAGCCGAGTTCCAACGCTTTTGAACGATATGAATCGAGCGGCGTTCCGCCATTTCTTTCGCTCGTCCTAGTGCTCAGTATTTTGACGCTGAGGGAGGTCAGCGATGTCCACGTAGTGAACGTGCCTGGAATTGCCAAGGGACTCGCGAGGACCTCGTTTGGAAGCAAGGTATTCCGAGTCTGCGTCTGACCACGAACTGGCACGTCTGAAACCATCAGAGGGACTCTGTGCCTGATGCAAACAAAGGCACCAGGGAGCAAGTGGCTGCGCCGCCAGTAGGTCTCCCCGAACTTAGCCATATCTTCGTCAATGCAGATGCGGCATAGCCTGCGATAGGGCAGCCCATGCGACACATTCTTGGTTAGCGAGCTGAGACAGTCCTTTCCCTGAACTGGACGTAAGGCCTTGGATTCGAGGGCTGCCCTTGTCGCTTTCGGCATGAAGCCTACCGCGTACGGGAACATCGTGTGCTCTTGCAGCAGTTCTTCGGGGTCTATGCCGCACCAAGCCCCCATCGCCACAACGTTGGACGACATCAGAAATGAGGCGTACGAGCGATTGCTTCCAGCAATATCGCTGAGCAATCGCTTGAGTGAGAGGCCGGTTTGGATGCAACCCCTGGCAACGACGCTCCCAATCACCTCATCCGGGTATGGCTTAGGTAGCCACGGCATCGTTACAGCTCAAACAGTTCATCCACGGGGCGCGCAAACCCCATTGCACGCAATTGCTCGCGGACTGTCGTCTTCTCCAGGTGAGCCGCGTCTACTGCACGCAGGTAATCGTCCGGGTCCTCGGAAGCCAGGGGCTGAGGAGCCACCTCTGCAAGTTTGCCTTTAGATTTCGTTTTGGAGACAACACGAGGCGCAGTGAGTGCGGCCATGGCAGCTTTGGTTCCCTGAAGCAGATTTGTAGCTTTTCCTTCACTGGCGACCTCGAGCGCAGCCTCTTGAGCTTCTTCTTGACCGAAGCCCGAGGAGACGAGGCTGCTCACGATGCGTGGCATGTAGGTGGGGTCGGTGGGCTTGACGGTATAGGCCTTCGATGCCTTGCTTTTGCGCTTGCGGTCAAGGCTCGCTAGGATTTCAGCAAGACGGATGGGAGCGATGTCATCGAACGTGGCCAGCTGTTCCGCGTCATCGTTCCGAAGAGCTTCAATCATTGGGTGTAGGAGTTTCAGCTCGTTGTCGTACACATCGCCCAGCAACTCCACCGTGATGCGCTCTGAGCCGTCCACAATTGCGCGAGCTTGGGCGGTTGCAAAGAGTTTGATAGCGATATCAATGACGCCTTGGCTATATCGGTACATCGTGTTCAGGAACAACTCGTCGAGGTCGACGGGGCTTTGAACCCATTGGTACGACCACAACACTGCGATGAATTCGCGCCATTCGTCGACCTCTCCAGGCTCAACACTCGCAGGGAAGCGGTCCCACGGCGGAATGCCATGGCCCGTGGCTCTCCGGGATTGGCGAAAGTCGAGGCTGAAGACTTTTGCAGCTTTGTTCGTTCCGATGAAAAGAATGGGGAGTCCCAGCTCATTGCACGCGGAAACCAGTTCAGTCATGACCGTTTGCCCTCCCTTGTTGGAGTTGGTCAGGTTCTGAATTTCATCAGCGATGAGAAAGCCGACAAAGTGTGAGTTCAAAACTCGTGCAACGCTGCGCATCAAAGTGTCTGCTCCTGGTCTGCCTTTGACGGCGTAGGTCTCGTAGTAGTTGGAGCCGGGGATGAGCCTGTCCATGGCTTGAAGAATGCCGTGCGCCAAGCCCTTGATGGAGGAACCGTCGCTGGGCATCTCAACATGCAGATGCGTTACTTGATAGATGTCTAGCCCAGGGTGGTAGATGACCTGCGGAATGTGGGAGAACCAACGTTTGACCGTTGTCGTTTTACCCATACCCGACAAGCCCATCAACAGGGCCGAAATCTGAGCCGTGTGATTCTTTACCGACTGGCGGAAAGGAACCCCGTTCTTTTGATTCTCGTAAATCTGCTGGAATATCCGGTTGTGCTCGGATGTTCGAGGTTCTCGGCCTATGTATCCCGAACGGAGCATCGCATCCATAGAGCGTGCTAGCCGCATGTGCATCGAGAGCGGAACCATGAAGTTTTGCAGTGACTCCAGCATTTGCAGTCGCTCCTCCGAAGACCAGTGGCGCTGCCCAGACTCAAACTCGGGTCGAAGCGACAGAACTTCGTAAAGCTCTTCGTCCGTCAGCGTTTTAGGCAAGGCTTCGATGAGAGGATTGCCTTTGAACTGCGGGAGGCGTTGCTCGGTGTACTGCGCAGTCAGACAGTTGGGACTCAGTTCACGGCGGATGTTTTTGGTCATAACTTCGATTCGATTTATTCATTGGCAGGATTGGGCTTCTGAGGCCAGTCGGGCGCTTCATCCATTGGTCAAGCGTTCACGCATCTGACGCAACCTCTCTGCCATCGATGAGGCTTTCGGTTGGTCGTTAGGTCCATGGCTAGCGGTGTCGCTTGTTGTCCCCGCTTCTGCAGCAGAAATTGGTTGACCTTTCGCACGGACGGGTAGCGAGAAAACTTGACCTGGGGTACCGGCGCCAGCGGGGTTCTGCTCGAGAGACGTAGGAGCGGCGATAGCTTGTCGTTCTTTGCGAAGCTCATGAGCGCGTGCTTCTTTTGTGTCAGCCCTGCGGGCACTACGACTGATGCCTTTACCCTCTGAGGCCAGCCTTTGCTTTGCGGCCGCAATAATGGGGTCGTTGGCTCGGTGCATGTCGGCGCGAGTCTGAAGGCGGGACTGCGTGATGCCTGGTTGAAGCAGGGCGCGAATTCTCTCTAAAGCGGCGACTTCGGGAACGGAGAATCCGCGGTAGCGCTCGGACCGTGAGGTCAGAGTGCACTCTGCTACATGGCCGCGCTTATTCGGGTTGTGTACGTAGAGCCTGTCGACCAACCTGCTGTCGTATGAAACCCCGACTTTGAAGCGCTTGCGACGAGCTTGTACGAACCAGCCTCCGGCCATGGCCTCGGCGCACGTGTACAAGCACTTGTTGAACAAGATGCCTTCTTCCGTGACTGTCGCTTCTCCTCGTGGCAGTAGCGCTAGGCGAATACGCTCTTCATCGAATCGGGTCAGTAGACCTGCTCGTTCGCGGATGTTGTGGTTCCACAGGCCAATTGGCGATGGCTCAACGTTGTCACCCAATTCCTTGAGACTCAACTCGTAATCAGGCATTTGGGCGCGGTTGTGCGCAATGATGCCGTTCAATATGATGGTCGAGAATTGCTTCAGCGTCAGGCTCGCGTCTTTTTCGTAGTGTTTACCTTGGCGCTTTGTTGCATTTTCAGGTGGGTCGAATCCGGGGGTACCGTCTTCAAGCGCAACACGAGTCTGCTTGAAACCGCACTCCACCACCGGCTTCCACTCCCCTCGTTTGGCGGGCACGTTTGTTACGTTGACCTCAAGGTCGTCTGCAATCTGTGAGCTCGTACCTTTGTACAACTCGCCTTTGTCTGCAAGAAATTCTTTCGGAAAAACCATGTGCGCGGGCCAGTGCTCTGGGTCGTAGGAAACGCCATACCTTGCGCACATTGCAGCCTTGTCTTGACTGATGCTTAGGATGGCTTGTTTTGCGCAGGCCCAGCTTGGGTTCTCTAAGCCAACATACCAACCGACAATAAGGCGGGATTTGCGGTCAATGATGAGATAGAGCGTGGGCTTGCCGATGATTTTCCGCACATCCTCCGAGGCAACCAGATACACGTCGGCGATAGTGGCGTCCGCTTCGTAGTAGTGCCCGACTCCAAGACAGTCGGCAAGAACAGTACCGAGCTTCGCCCGATGGTTCAGCTCAAATTCTTTGTCCCCATGCCGTTGTCGCAGGCGCATCTCGAGCGGGTAGTTTTTACGGAGAAAGTGCTCAAACTGTCGCAGGGATGGTCGCTCACCAGCCGGAAGCAGCCAAGGCTGCCCGTTGCCATCGAGTCTCTGGTAGCAGTGCTCTAGTAGCCGCTGAAAAGTGTGAGGAATCTTGCGGCGCTCGTCCTTCAAGTAGTGCTGTTCAATCCATCGCCGAAAGTAGGCTTCATCGCCTTCGCCTAGTTGATACGCAGCATGTCCATCCATTGTCCGGCGACCGCGCCCGGCGGTGCCCTGTGATTGCGTCATACCGCAACGATGGAAGTCGCCAAGCAGGGCTGAAGAGCACTGGCCGCCGAGCCAGTACCGCCGAAGGTCCTTGTTCAGGCTGGTCTTTGAGCAGCCTGCTTCAAGTGCTCGCTCGCGTACGAGTTGACCACGTGTATCTCTGTCATAGATTGCCGGCACAGTTTTGATAAGGTTGCCAAGACGTTCCAAAGCAGCATCCCGCACTTTCCTCATTGCAGGTGTCGGTGTGAGGCTGAGCAACGGCGGTTTTTCTGTGGCATTCGAGAAGCATGAAGGCGAGTTTGTTCTCTCGGCCTCGTGTGCACTCAGTAGCTCCGACCATGTGACCTGTACGGGCCACGATGCGGTGTCCTCCATGTTGATGGTCCAAGCCCGGTTCGTAGATTCCTCCGTATGCAGCAATCGGTGACGTTGACCATTCAACGAGAAAATTTCGTTTCGGTACAGCATCACATACTTCCCACTGCGCGCAGCTTCCCAAGCTGAGCAGTTAGCTTGAAGCTAGAGACGGGTAAGGATTGCAGCTCTGGTTGTCCCAGTTCGGCACACAGAACGCGGTCCTGTAGCAGGATGCGCGCAGTACGAAGGCCTGTTCCAGGCTCTACGCCATGCCTTGCGTCGAATGAGGCGCAGTAGCTGGCTAATGTGGCCTTGCCGGGCATCGGGTTTGCTAACTCAGCGGTCATGCGAGTAGCCATCGACGCCCAGTAGCCCGGTTGCGGTTCGACTTCCCCTTCCTTGAGGAGGCTGTCCCGTATCCATTGAATGTTTTGGACTTTCTGATGTGGGATGTCGTCGTGAAAGACGAGGTGATGAGGCACCTCCAGCAAAGCTAGCGCACGCCGCTGAATCTCCAGTTTGACGAGCGAATTGCGGTCCTCCGCTTCTTCGCTGCGCTTAGCGTTGAACGCCTCCTGGACCTGAAGTCCATCTCGAAGGCGCGTCACCATGAAATCGACGGTCATAACCGTGGGTACATCTGTGCCTGGATAAAAGGGATGCCGAAATCCCGCTATGCGTGCGACATCCTGTGTGATGTCCCGGTCCAGGGGGAACTGTTCACGGATGTCCACGACATCAGAAGACCATTCGAATACTAGAAAGAGCGCGTACTCAACATCCGAGAGCAGGTGGTGAGTTCGACCCGTTTTAGGGCTCCAAACACGCCGTGAGCGCCCAAGACTGCTGATGCTTGTAACCTGGAGCCAAGGTGAGTAGCCGGAGCCGGTTCCGCACCCGCAGCCGCTCTTCACCATCTCTTCAATCTTTTTCTCGGTCCACTTGATTCGACCCATCGCTCATTCGCCCTATTCCTGTTTTCTGTTTCCTGAAGTGACTTGTGCCGGCATGGCACTCGTGCACTGGGGTCTAAGAAATGAGACGGGCGTTTTTTATACGTATGTCTTTAGGGTGTTCATATAGTCGTTTAAAACGTAAATATGTCATATTCGACATATTAAGTATTGAAGTTGATGTTTGCAACGGATACTGGTTGTTTACGACATATCGAGGCTGTTTGAGGCATGTCCAAATCAACCCAAAAGGCAATTGAGTACGACTGGGAAGCAGAAGCAAAGCGACTGCTCAAAGCAGAGCTTGCTCGTGCCGGGGTGAGCCACAAAGTGCTCGTGGCGCGGCTGGAAGCGATGGGAATCGAAGACAACACAGCCGCCCTTGCCAGTCGCATCACGCGAGGCAAGTTCAGCTTCGTGTTTTTCCTCCAATGCATGCGGGCACTTGGAGTTGACGAGGTCCGTGTGGGTGAGCGTCGGTCGATGGGGTAGCGGGAAGTGTTCGGAGTACTGACCTCTGGTCAACTTGAGTGCGCGTTGCTGGTGCGGTAGCTTTGTTGAACGGGGGGATAAACCGCACTTCGCTATAGGTGGGAATCACTTTTCATCACCTTGCTGGTTCCCCCGCAATGAAACTTCACTCTCTTCGGGCCGCTGCCTCCCTCACGGCAGCTCTGACAACGGCGGTATCGCCGTTGCTTGTCAGCGCACAGACTGCCTACGAATTCAAGACCTTCAAGCAAGGTCTGGTGGTCACCGGCGCAGCGACTGCACCAGCGCCCGGCCCGGTCACGCCACCTCCCCCAAGCCCGCAGCCGGCGCTGCAGATGTCTACTTCCGCCATCAACTTCGGAGACGTCGCGACGAACACGACAGAAACTCGCCAGGTGTTGGTGTCCAACACAGGTACGGGCTCTTTGTCCTTTACGGCGGCCCCTTCGGTGACGGGAGACCCCGCCTTTTCGGCGGGGGGAACCTCTTGCGGGGCCTCCCTGGCTGCGGGCGCGGACTGCTTGGCGGAGGCCTCGTTCTCCCCTACAGCTGTTGGGGCATACACCGGTGTGTTGAAGCTCATCTCCACACTTGCCAGCTCTCCACACGAAGTGAGCCTTTCCGGCAGCGCTTTCAACCCGGTTTCTCTTGCGGGCACCACCTTGCCTGACGGACTGGTTGGCCAACCTTACAGCTACGACTTCAAGCAGTTGATGGGCGTCTCCAACGAAGCCAGTCCCAACAAAAGCTTGGCTACCTGGAGCGACAGCGGGGCCCTGCCGACAGGGCTGAGCCTCAATGCCACCACGGGAGTTCTTTCCGGAATTCCTTCATCAGCCGTTGCCCGCGCCGCGTATACCGTCACGGGAACCTACAAGAACAACCGAGCGCAGCATACGTACTCCCTTCGAGTTGACGAACTCCGGGCGTCGTTCTCGGGTTCCAACCAAGCGCTGAACTTTGGCACGGTAGAGGTGGGCGCGGTCGCTCCGACTCAACAGTGGACGTTTGTCAACAGCGGTACGGTCGCCCTGACCTTGCAACTTTCAGGGCTTCCCGACGGCATCACCCTGGTGAACGGTTGCACGCAAGTGGCCCCCGGAGCCTCGTGTGACATGGCCCTGACGCTGCAAACCCAGGCTGCTCGAGCCATCGCGCAGACCACCGTCACGGTGACAGGCCCGGGGGCCTCCGCCTTGTCTCAAACCTTTACGGTTCAAGGCACGGTCGTGTCCCCCGTCCGGCAGGTTGTTCTTACCTCGGCGAACCCTAGCCTCAACTTTGGCTGGCAAACGGTAGGGGCAACCGCCCCCGTTCGAAGCTGGGTCTTTCAGAACCAGGGCAATGTCCCCATGACCCTGAGCTTGTCCGGCCTTCCTGCGGGGGTTTCGCAGCAAAACGGCTGTGTCGACGTCGCGTCTTATGGCAGCTGCACCATCAGTCTTTCTTTAGACACGACGGTGGAGCGCACGATTCCTGCCACCCCCGTGTCCTTCACGGGTGACTGGTCCGCCGCGTTGGGCCAAGCGCTCAGCGTCGAAGGTGGTGTTGCCGCTGCTGGCTTCAAGCAAGTGACGGCTCCGGTGGCCGGGCTGACATTTTCTTCCCTGACGTTCTATCAAGGGCTGTTCTATTCCGTTTTGTACGGGACCAACCCCGTCGTGGGCACGGGCTCTTTCTTGTACGCCAGCTCAGACGGTAAAAACTGGGTCAACAAGGGCCGCATTCAGACTTCGGCGCAACCCGCCAATGGCATCGCGTTCAGCTCCACCGGACGTATTCTTGTTGCAGGCCTGAGCTCGGGTTCGACAGGCGGAAAAGTGGCCGTGAGTGACAACGGCGGCTCTACTTGGACCGTCCCCCTGTCCACCGGAGGACTGGGCACCGGGGTCGCCATCAATGACGCGGGTGTCGCCGTGTTCACGGCCGTAAACATTGCGCAAGGTTACCGCAGTACCAACAACGGAACGACCTGGACAACGAACGCGGTGAGCGACAGTTCTTCGGGCAGCAAGATTGTGTCCAACAGGGGAGCCCAGTTTGCCACTTTGTCCGGTGGTTCTCTGCGCTATTCTCTGGACAGCGGCGCCAGTTGGACGCAGGTGTTTGCTGGCGGGGGCAGCTTGTACGACTTGATGTACGTCGACAACAAAGTCTGGTTTGCGGGGGCGGGAGGTGCAACTCCAGGGCGCGTTTGCAGCGTGTCCCTGGGAGGAACGCCCGCCTGCTCCTTGATTTCCGGCAGTCCCACCCTCACAGCGCTGACGGCGGGCAATGGCGTGTTCGTGGTGGGCACGTCAACGAACAACCTTGCGTACAAGAGCACTGACGGTACCACTTGGAGTCCAATCACCGGGCTTCCGGATTGGCCGACGCTGGCCTACGGCAACGGCTTGTATGTCGGAGTGCGAAGCCAGAATGCCTATGTCGCAGTAGCTCCGTGATGGTGCAGCTGTGCTTTTTGGGGAGGCGCTACTTGCGAGCAGACGGCTCGGGAGAACGCTCCGCCTGGTGGAGGCTGCGCGCGGAGTGTTTCTTTGGACGAGCGTAGCGTTCAACAAGGGCTGTCGACAAGGGCAGATATGGCTTATCAACTTGTCGAGGCAATTCAGCGCAATCTGCTGGTGCGGGGACTGGCTCTCGGTACACCCGAATGCTGTGTGTCGCCCGAGCCGGTTGCGGTGCAGAAGCGAAAGCAGATAAATACGCGTTCGCTACACGTGGGAATCACATTTGACTCCTTGATGGTTCCCTGCAATGAAGCGCAATTCTTTCCGGGCCGCTGTCGCCCTCACGGCAGCTTTCACGACGGCGGTATCGCCGTTGCTTGTCAGCGCACAGACTACCTACGAGTACAAGGCCTTCAAGCAAGGTCTGGTGGTCTCCGGCGCAGCGACTGCCCCAACGCCCAGCCCGGTCACGCCACCTCCCCCAAGCCCGCAGCCTGCACTGCAGCTGTCCACGAACGCCATCAACTTCGGTGACGTCGCGACGAACACCACTGAGACCCGCCAAGTGCTCGTCTCGAACCCCGGAACGGGTTCGCTGTCGTTCACAGCGGCCCCTGCAGTCACCGGAGACGCTGCCTTCTCGGCAGGACTGACCACGTGCGGTAGCTCACTGGCTGTAGGCGCCGACTGCCTGACCGATGCCACGTTCTCACCAACTAACGTTGGAACCTACAACGGCGTGCTGAAATTTAGTTCTGTACTGGCGAGCTCCCCGCACGAGGTGGCGCTGGTGGGTACGGCGTTCAATCCCGTCAGCTTGGCAGGCGCTACGCTCCCCGACGGTATGGTCGGCAAGGCCTTCAGTTTCGACTTTAAGACGCTGCTCAACGTCTCCAATGAGGCGAATCCTGACAAAAATCAGGCTACTTGGAGCGGCAGTGGTACTTTGCCCATGGGTGTGACTTTCAACACCATCACGGGCGTCCTGTCGGGTATCCCCTCAGCTGTTACGCCTCAGTCAAGCTACACCGTCATTGGCACTTACAAGAACAACCAAGGGCAGCAGGTCTACACCATCCGAGTAGGAGAGGCCGTGCTGGAGGTAACGCAGATATCTGCGGGTGAATCTCACACTTGCGCCATAACGTTGACAGGGGGCGTCAAATGTTGGGGTCAGAACTACTACGGGCAACTGGGGGACGGAACGACAACGCTCAGCAAGACGACTCCAGTAAACGTCACAGGTCTTGCCAGTGGTGTGGCCAGCATATCTGCTGGACGTCTGCACACTTGTGCCGTGACCTCGGCAGGCGGATTGAAGTGCTGGGGAGATAACAGTGCCGGCCTGTTGGGAGATAACACGACAACAGCCCGGCTCACCCCTGTTAACGTCATGGGCCTTACAAGTGGCGTGGCCCGTGTTGCCGCGGGTTATCAGCACACCTGTGCGGTGACTACCGCAGGCGGTGCGAAGTGCTGGGGTTACAACGGCCAGGGACAGCTGGGGGACAACACCACTTCAAACCGCTCCTATCCTGCAGACGTTTCAAGCTTGACCACTGGCGTTGCCAGCATTTCTGTGGGAGGGAGCACCTCGTGCGCCCTAACGACAGCGGGAGGCGTGAAATGCTGGGGGTCAAGTTTCAATCGAGTTCCAGGGGACCTTCCGGGCCTGACGACCGGGGTCGCGAGCCTTGGCATGGGGTCAGGGCACATCTGTGCCGTGACCACCGCTGGGGGGGCGAAGTGCTGGGGAAGCAACAGTTCTGGTCAGATTGGTGATAACACCGCTACGAATCGGTTTGGAACAGCTGTGGACGTTGCCGGTCTGACAAGCGGAGTGGCCTCTCTAACAGCGGGGAATCGACACACCTGCGCGCTTATGACGACGGGTGGGGCAAAGTGCTGGGGCTACAACGGCAATGGGCAAGTGGGAGATAACAGCACCGTGACTCGATATGGCCCCGTGGACGTTACAGGGATGGCTTCGGGGGTCAAGGGCATTTTTGCTGGATACGAACATACGTGCGTAATCACCGCCTCGGGAGGTGCGAAGTGCTGGGGATACAACAACTACGGCCAGCTTGGTGACGGCACATCTACCCTACGTACAGCGCCGGTAAATGTTTTGCCCTGACTGTTCAGGCAAAGGCTGCGGATGCCTTGACAGGTGAGCCGAGCAAACGCTGCAACATCAGTCAACCCATGAAGTGTGGCGCTGCTTCAGTGGGCGAGGTGTAGGCCGGATACTGCAACACCTGTTGAGGTCTTACCTTAAAGGCGTGTGTGCTTAGCTTAACGAGGTGCAGTCGACGTGGGTAGATACGGGCGCAACTCGTCAATGTTCTTCAGCGCAATCTGTTGGTCTTGTGGGCAGGCTCCCTCAACGTCCAGAAGACCAAGCCGCTTCAGTGCGTAGAACAGCAGTGCCTGCCGGCATTGCAGCTTGACTTCTCCGTTTGTCATTCCGTAGTCCAGCGCGATGACTTTGCGATTCGACTCTGGCAGCTGTGGGTTTGGCATAAGCACCAACTCAAGCTGATGGTGCCAAGCGACATCGTCGTACCCGTCACTGCCTGTCTCCATCGTCGTTTCAATATCCAGTACGCGAGCGATGACGAAGTCGAGGTACTTCATCTTGTTGTCGCAGAAAGCCCGAACGTGCCACCGAAAGCCGTCGTAGGCCAAGGCGTGGGGGGCAATCTGGCGCGTCGCAGGCTCGTTCGAGCTCATCGACTGATAGCGCACTCGTGCCTTGCGCTGCTCACGAATCGCCCGTAGAAGTGGGATGAGAACGTCAACCGGGACGGTCCTGGTTGGGTTGGGGGCAACAGCCATGGGCGATGTCCAGCCCAAGAAGCTCAACTCGGCCGGCAATACACCCGTAGCCCGTGCCAGGACTTCGTTCAAGTAGCGAGTTGGCTCGTTACCAGGGTAGAGCGGTTGAAATGTTTCTGTCGCCAAATAGACCTTAGAGCGGCGGTCGTAGAGAGCGTTCTTCGGTGCCAGTTCAAGGTACTTGGCGATATCCAGAGAGGCTTGGGGTACGGAGATTCCAAAGAACCCGGTGAGGTCGCTTCGGTTGATTCGTCCGTCCCACCGCAATCGAAAGTCTATGAATTCGAGTCGACGCTCTGGGCCCCATTGGTTGACTATGCGCGCCTCGGCCGGGGAGGACATCGTTGACTTGCGGTCCGGTTGCATCGGCCAATTATCACATCAATATAAAAACAAGACATATATAAATATTATCCGTATAATTTGTAGATGAATGACTGGTAGAGCCTTTTCGAGACAGTTCCACGCATACTCCAACAACCATGCAAGCCACCCTCGTGCAATGCCGAACAGGCAGGGTGCCGGTATGAAAGTTATCCGGGCATCTGAGTCGAACCTGTCGCTCCGGGAGGGGCGGGTTTGGAAGCTGCTCGCGGCTGACCTGGGGCCTTTGGTCATGGCGATGCTCCAGTCGTTGTTCCAAGACGAGGAGAAGACGCTTCCCGGTTCGGTGCTGCATGAGAGGCTGACGCGCGATATCGACGCCTTGCGAGGTCATGGGCACAACCTTCCGCAAGCGGCGCAGGGCTATGTTGCGGATTGGCTCATGCAGGGGTGGATTGAGCGGCGGTTTCCTCCAGGTGCGTCTGAGGAGGTTTTTGAACTGACCGCTGACGCAGTGAATGCACTTCGCTTTGTCTCGACTCTCCTGAAGCCTCGCACTACCGCGACGGAGAGTCGGTTGGCCAGCGTGATGCAACAGGTGGTGCGCCTTGCCGAAGAAACGGACGCGAATCCAAAGACCCGACTGGCTCGCCTTCGAGCAGAGCGTGAGAGGCTTGACCAAGAAATTGCGGCGGTAGAACGAGGCGGAGTAAAGACGCTGCCGGATGAAAGAGCGATTGAGCGAGCACGCGAGGTCATCGCGCTTGCCCAAGAGCTTGCGTCGGACTTCCGCAACGTCCGCGACGCATTCGACAGACTCAATCGCGAACTCCGGCAAAGCCTCATGGAGAGTGAAGGCAGTCGCGGCGATGTACTGGAGCACTTGTTCGCTGGCGTAGACCTCATCGCTGTCAGTGAGCCAGGGCGAACGTTCTCGGCGTTTTGGCGGCTTCTCACCGATGGGGAACAGTCCTCGGAGCTTCTTGAGGCGCTAGACGCAGTGACCAGTCGCGGATTCGCCAGGCAGTTGGAACCGCGGGAGCGCAAATTTCTGCAGAACTTGACGGCCACTTTGATGGATGAGGGCAGTGAAGTCCATGATGTTCTTCAGCAGTTTGCTCGCAGCTTGAAGAGCTTTGTGCAGAGCCGAGAATTCCAGGAGCAGCGTCGCCTTCACACGCTACTCAAACAGGCGCAACAAGCCGCGTTAGGTGCGAAGGACTTTGTGCGGCCGACCGAGCCGTTGGCTTATTCCTTGGCGCTGACTAGCAGCCGTATTCGGTCGGCATCGCAGTGGAGCATCTACGACCCCAACCTCCGTATGCCGGACTCGGCGATGGAAGAGGCACCCGTTTCGGAGCTGAGCCTCGAATTGGTGGAAGAGCTTGTGCGGCAATCGGAAATCGACTTCCGCACTCTCCAAGACCATGTGAAGACCTTGCTGCTCAATACCTCGCAAGTGACGGTGGGC
>OGCL01000821.1_pt1 | contig 30161 bp, 29 predicted proteins | sample 1570041 | NCBI WGS metagenome assembly OGCL01 (sample SAMN06266162, study PRJEB24511) | hot springs metagenome | isolation source: Hot spring water | place: South Africa: Limpopo | collected 2015-06-22 | reverse complement strand
GCGGGCTGTGTTGGCTCGATCGGCACAATGACAGATCGCTCCCGGGTTCGGCGGCCCTGAATCGACGAGAGAAACCTTACTGCCAGGAGCGGATGGTAGTTGAGTCATAACTTAATTTTCGGGAGTTGTGGTGAAGCTGATTCCTGTTTTCATCGACCTCGAGACTTTTTGGGGCAAGGATCATTCCCTGTCAAAAATGAACCCCATCTCGTATTGCGTGCATCCGGATACCGAGATCATAAGTTGTGCTGCCAAGGTGGGCGATGAACCGACTTATGTGACGTTTGGCGAAGCCGCGATCAAAAAGCAGACTAAAGCGTTCGATTGGTCGGACAAGATTGTCGTCGGCCATAACCTCAGTCTGTTCGATTCGATGATCCTGCGCTGGCGGCTTGGCGTCAGGCCGGCCATGTGGGGGTGCACGCTCGCCATGTCGCGCCCGTTGCACGGGCTTACGGTAGGCGGATCATTGGCAGCACTGGTGGAGCATTACGGCATTGGTAAGAAAGATCAGACCGCCTTGGTCAATACCAAAGGCCGGCATCTCGAGGACTTCACGCCGGAAGAAATCGAAGCGATGCGCGAATATAACCGGATGGACGTGGAATACTGCGCTGCGCTATTCAAGATTCTTCTGCCGCTCACGCCGAAGAAGGAGATGCGGATCATCGACGGCACTATTCGTATGCTGGTCGAACCGAAATTCCGGATCGACGCCCCTCTACTTGAGGCTGCACTTGTCGAGGAGCGGGGGCGCAAACGTCTGATGCTGCTCGATACGGCCACGATGATAGGCGCTAATGTCGTAGGCAAAACCGACGACGAGATAGCCGATGATGTTTCCAAGATGCTCGGGTCGGCGCAAAAGTTCGCCAAACTGTTGAAAGACCTTGGCGTTGAACCTCCGATGAAGCCGTCGCCTACCAATCCAGAGAAACAGACTTTTGCGTTGGCGAAGACGGATGAAGCGTTCACGGCGCTTCTGATCGAGCTGGGCGTGCCGGGCCAATACCTTCAGTGCCACCGGCCGGCCGAGCGACTCTTGCACCGCTTCGAAAACGATGCCCATTCCCCCGCGGCCCAATTCGCGGACAATGCGGAAATCGCCGAGACGATCGAGGATTCGGTTCGCGAACCCGAAATCGTCGAGGCTGAACCCGACGCCGAACCTGGATCGCCTGGCCCAGCAAAGCTGGTTCTTCCGCCACTTCTACGTGCCGGTGACCGGCACCGCCAAGACGGTGTGGGCGAGCATCACCGGCATCCCCGATGTGTCGCGCCAGGAGACGGCGACGCGCAACCCGCTGATCGCCCGTCAACGCACGCTGATCAACGCCCTGCCAGGCTACGAGAAGTTCTACATGATCGGCGGTAACGCCGGCTGGGCCAACATCAATGCGCTGATCCGCCAAAGCATCGACGGTGTGCAGCTCTATGAGGAACGCCACTGGCAGTCGCCACAGGTGGACGTGTGGGGTATCTCCGACCTGGATTTCTTCAAGGAGAGTTCGCAGATTCTCGGCGCACTGCCGAAGGACAAGCCGTTCTTCGCCTACCTGCAAACCTCCGGCAACCACCGGCCCTTCACCATTCCCAAGGACAACGACGGCTTCGAGCCGCTCGACCTGCCGCTGGAACAGGTGCAGCAGGCCGGCTCGCGCAGCGTCGAGCAGTACAACGCGGTGCGTCTGCTGGACTTCAACATCGGCCGGCTGATGGAGCTGGCCAAGGAGCAGGGTTTTTACGACGACACCATTTTCGTCTTCTTCGGCGACCACAACACCCGCATCAGCCAGATCCCGCACATGGCCCCGGCCTTCGAGCAACTGGGGCTGGAGAGCAACAACGTGCCGCTGCTGATTCATGCACCGAAATGGTTGGCGCCGCGCGAGTTCGACGAAGCCGTGGGCCTGGCCGATCTGCTACCGACCGTTGCCGGGCTGGTCGGCGTGCCCTTCGACAACGGTGGCCTCGGTCGCGATCTGCAATTACCTGCGCCGGAAGGCGAACGCGTGGTGCCGCTGGTGCTGCAGGAAGGCACCTTCCCGGTGATCGGCGCGGTGACGCGCGACTTTCTCGTGCAGATGCAGCACGACGGCAGCTCGCCGACCCTGCACGACCTGCGCTCGCCGACGCCACGCGACAACGTCGCCGAGCGCCACCCGCAAGAGTTCCAGCGCCTGCTGGCGCTGAGCCGTGGCTTGCATGAAGCAGCGCGGCTGCAGATGTACCGCAACGTGCAGGCGGAGGAATGAGGATCACAGCTTCCGCGTAGGGTGGGAGGCGCTTCAGCGACGAGCCTTTATCGCGATGATCGCCGGTAGCCCGGATGTAATCCGGGGAAAGGTGACGGTCATTCCCCGATACTGTCCGATAAGAAGCGGTGGAAACGCGATCAGTCCCCTCGCCCCTCCGGGGAGAGGGTTAGGGAGAGGGGGAAATTGGCGGTTCCGCTGCGTTCCAACCCTCTCCCCCAGCCCCTCTCCCATAAATGGGAGAGGGGAGCTAAGCGTGTGCAGCCTCAAATGAAGAGCATTACGGATATTCCCGAATTACATCCGAGCTACGCGCGAAAGCGGCTCGGCGGCACGCCGCTCCAGCGTTGGAAAGCATGGCGAAAACTGGCCGTCTCGCTGAAACCGAGCACTTCGGCGATACGGTAAACCGGCCATTGCTCCTCGCTGAGCAGCGCCTTGGCGCGCTCGAAGCGCAGCTCGTCGAGCAGGCTCTGGTAGCTGGTGCCCAACTCCTGCAGGTGACGGCGCAGGGTGCGCGGCGAGCAATGCATCTGCTGCGCCAGGTTCTCCAGCCCCGGCGGCTCAGCCAGTTGCGCAGCCAGCAGCTGGCGTACTCGCTCCAGCCAGGCCTGGCGGCTGCTGAACTCGGCGTTCAGACGGCGGCAGCGCTCCACCATGTCGCCGTGGGTCACGCTGTCGGCCAGCGGCAGTCGGCGCTCCAGCAACGCGGCGGGAAAGGCGAAGGCATTGCGCTGCGCCTGAAAACGCAGCGGGCAGGGAAAGCTCTGCGCATAGCGCGAGACGTAGTCTGGCCGAGCATAGGTGAATTCGGCGCCCTCCAACGGCAACGGCTGGCGCAGCAGTTCATCACCGATCAGCTTCAACGAAGCCAGGCACATCTCCACGTTGAACACTTCCAGCGCCTCGGCATCGCGGTAGCCGCTGGCGCAGATCCAGGCCAGTTCGCCTTCCACCTGCAGATCGAGGCGAAAATAGGTGCCGAGCAGTGCCGGGTACTGCAGCAACAGGCGCCAGGCGTCACCAAAGGTGGCAGCCGAGAGTGCGGCGTAACCCAACAGCCCATAGGAGGAAACATGCAGGCTGCGCCCCAGCTCGAGCCCCAGATCAGCACGCAAGGCCAGAGCATTGGCGCACACCTGCAGCTCCTGCACCCGGGTGATGCGCGAGTCGGCATTGTCCAGATCAGCCGCACCAATGCCGCTCCCTGCCAGCAATTGCGGGCGTAGTTCGGGCTGCTCGGCGAAGCGTTGCAGGATCAGGGAAACCACATGCAGGGTGGTCAGTGGGGCGTGCAGCATGATGCGTTCCGTAAGCGTGATTACGCAAAGGAACGCAAGAAATATGCCGCGAGACGGCGGGCCATAGCCCGCCGGAGAGAATCAGCGATTACGCAGAATGGCGTTGATGAAGTCGCCCTGATTCGGTTCGTCCTTGAGGGTGGTGAACTGCAGTTGGCCGTCCTGCTCGCGCAGCTTCATGCTCTCGCCGAAACGGCAGTCGACACCCTTGAGGGTCTTGGCCTCAGCCTTGTATCGCTCATCACGGCCACACAGGTTGGCCATCTGGTTGACCACTTCACCGCAGAAGCTCGGCACGCTGAGACCGATCAGTTGCTCATCGGACATCGCGCTCCAGTCCACCTTGGTGCTCAGCGGGGTGGCGCAGGCCTTGGAGGCCTCGCCGTCGATCTCCTGCAGGCGCGCGCTGTAATCGGCAACACGCTGCTCGCGATCGAAGGCGGCGAGGCGTGCCTGCAGGCCATCCTTCTCCTGCTTCTGGTATATCGCCAGGAGGTCCTTCGGCTTCAGCGCCTTGGTCTTCTCCTCGTTGTAGCTGAGCTCGAAGCCCTGGGTGCTCGGCAGGTTGAGCTGGTAGCTCTCGCCGCTCCAGGCACGGCGCTTGTTCAACAGGTTGTAGTCACGGCCATCGAGGCGGATGCCATAGTCGCGCTGCTCATTGCCCAGCTCGCGGACGTCGGTGAGAAAGACCACCTCGTCGAGCGGGTGATTGATGCCGCGCACCTGCACCAGCGCCTGCTTGCCGTCGGCGGAAGGGGCCAGCGCCAGGCTCACGCCCTGGCCGGCATCGAATACCTGCGGATGCTTGGCCAGATCCAGCGCAGCGGCTTGAAGGGAAAGCAGGGAGAGGGCAACGAGCGAAACGTACTGTTTCATGACGACACGTCCTTGTTCGGATGATGAGCGCACAGTATAGCCAGCCATCTGGCGACGATCTGTGCGCCCGTCCGCGTCCGTTCTGTAGGAAAGTTGCCAATCCGCAGCCTTGCTCGAATCAGAACTGCAGCACCACCCGCCCCTCGATCTGCCCGGCGCGCATCTGCTCGAAAATGCCATTGATGTTGTCGAGCTTGTCGCTGTGCACCGTGGCCTTGACCAGCCCCTCGCCAGCGAAATCCAGCGCTTCCTGCAGATCGGCGCGGGTACCGACGATCGAGCCGGTGATGGTGATGGCCTTGAGCACGACGTCGAAGATCGGCGTCGGGAAGTCGCCCGGCGGCAGGCCGACCAGGGCCACCGTACCGTGCCGGCGCGCCATGCCGATGGCCTGGCCGAAGGCGGCGTTGGACACCGCAGTGACCAGCACGCCATGGGCACCGCCAATGTCGCGTTGCACCACTTCAGCAGGGTTTTCCTTGCGCGCATTGATGGTCAGACTGGCGCCGAGCTTGCGCGCCAGTTCCAGCTTGGCGTCGTCGACGTCCACTGCAATCACGTGCAGGCCCATGGCACGGGCATATTGCACGGCAACGTGGCCGAGGCCGCCGATGCCGGAAATCGCCACCCACTGGCCAGGGCGTGCCCTGGTTTCCTTGAGCCCCTTGTACACCGTCACCCCCGCGCAGAGGATCGGCGCGATCTCGAGGAAGTCGACGTTCTTCGGCAGAATGCCGACGTAATTCGGATCAGCCAGCACGTATTCGGCGTAGCCACCGTTGATCGAGTAGCCGGTGTTCTGCTGGCTCTCGCACAGGGTTTCCCAGCCGGTCAGGCAGTGCTCGCAGCAGCCGCAGGCGGTGTACAGCCAGGGCACGCCGACGCGGTCGCCCTCCTTGACCCGTGTGACGCCGCTGCCGACCGCCGCCACGTAGCCAACGCCTTCGTGGCCGGGAATGAACGGCAGGCTCGGTTTCACCGGCCAGTCGCCTTCGGCGGCGTGCAGGTCGGTATGGCAGACGCCCGAGGCCTCGATCTTCACCAGAATCTGCCCGGGGCCAGGCAGCGGGGTTTTCACCTCCTCGATACGCAGCGGCTGCCCGAAGGCGTGGACGACTGCGGCTTTCATGGTCCGGTTCATGCGCGGTTCCTCTTGCATGCGAGTGTCTGCCCAGTGTGCGCGCGCAGCCCACGTCGGCATTGCTCCAGAGCAAGGTTTAGGCGGTTTTCACCCGCTGCCACAGCTTGCATGACAAACGGTCATCGCCACTGCCCGCCAGCAGTGGCTTTGCGTTATACTGCGCGGCCTTCGGCCGGCAGCACCCGGCCAACGAATCATGACAAGCCACGCTGGCCCGCCCGCGTGGCTTGTTGGTTTTTGACGCGCCGCGAGGCGCCCGAGAGAAGAGGCACGACGATGAGCGCACTGGTTGGCGTGATCATGGGCTCCAAGTCCGATTGGTCCACCCTTAGCCACACCGCCGAGATGCTGGACAAGCTGGGCATTCCCCACGAGGTCAAGGTGGTCTCCGCCCACCGCACCCCGGACCTGCTGTTTCAGTACGCCGAAGAGGCTGAAGCACGCGGCATTCAGGTGATCATCGCCGGTGCCGGTGGCGCTGCCCACCTGCCGGGCATGTGCGCGGCCAAGACCCACCTGCCGGTGCTCGGCGTACCGGTGCAGTCGTCGATGCTCTCGGGCGTCGACTCGCTGCTGTCGATCGTGCAGATGCCGGCCGGCATTCCGGTCGCCACCCTGGCCATCGGCAAGGCCGGTGCAGTCAACGCCGCCCTGCTGGCCGCCAGCATCCTCGGTCACCAGCACCCGCAGTTCCATGCGGCGCTGAAGCAGTTCCGTCAGGAACAGACCGATACCGTGCTGAGCAACCCGGACCCGCGCGAGGCCTGAGCCCATTCCATCAGGGGCTGCGACACGGCGCATTTGCACGCCGTGCGCTGCTCGGAATGCTCATTTACCGGCGTAAACTCCGCTTCCTGCGCTGCGCGCAGCGTTCAAATGCTTGGTCTCGCCACCTGCTGAAAAGGGGCTTTGTTATGAAAATCGGTGTGATCGGTGGCGGCCAACTGGGCCGCATGATGGCCCTGGCGGGCACCCCGCTGGGCATGAACTTCGCCTTCCTCGACCCGGCGCCGGACGCCTGCGCCCAGGCGCTCGGCGAGCATATCCGTGCCGACTACGGCGATCAGGATCACCTGCGCCAGCTGGCCGACGAGGTCGACCTGGTCACCTTCGAATTCGAGAGCGTGCCGGCCGAAACCGTCGCCTTCCTCTCGCAGTTCGTGCCGGTCTATCCGGGTGCAGAGGCACTGCGCATCGCCCGCGATCGCTGGTTCGAGAAGTCCATGTTCCGCGAGCTGGGCATCCCCACCCCCGAGTTCGCCGACATCCAGTCGCAGGCTGATCTGGACGCCGCGGTGGCCAGCATCGGCCTGCCGGCGGTGATGAAGACCCGCACCCTGGGTTATGACGGCAAGGGCCAGAAAGTCCTGCGCAAGCCCGAAGACGTCACTGGCGCCTTCGCCGAACTGGGCAGCGTGCCGTGCATCCTCGAGGGCTTCGTGCCCTTCACCGGCGAGGTGTCGCTGATCGCCGTGCGCGCCCGTGACGGCGAAACGCGCTTCTACCCGCTGGTGCACAACACCCACGACAGCGGCATCCTCGCCCTGTCCGTCGCCAGCACCGATCACCCGCTGCAGGCGCTGGCCGAGGACTACGTCAGCCGCGTTCTGGACAAGCTCGACTACGTCGGCGTGCTGGCCTTCGAGTTCTTCGAGGTGGACGGCGGCCTCAAGGCCAACGAGATCGCCCCGCGCGTGCACAACTCCGGGCACTGGACCATCGAAGGCGCCGAGTGCAGCCAGTTCGAGAACCACCTGCGCGCCGTCGCCGGCCTGCCGCTGGGTTCCACCGCAAAGCTGGGTGAGAGCGCCATGCTCAACTTCATCGGCTCGGTGCCGCCGGTGGACAAGGTGATCAGCGTTGCCGACTGCCATCTGCACCACTACGGCAAGGCCTTCAAGGCCGGGCGCAAGGTCGGTCATGCCACCCTGCGCTGCGCCGACCGCGCCAGCCTGAATGCGCGTATCGCCGACGTTCAGGCACTGATCGCCGAAGACTGACAGATCGATTCGCAGCTAGACTCTTGAACGACGGTGGTCGTTCAAGAGCCCCCCATGAAGCGTCTTCTTTCCTTACTGCCTCTACTGTTCACGCTGACCTGCGTGGGCGCGCAAGAGGTGCTGCGCGTCGACTTTCGTGAACGACCTCCGGAGATGCGCGCCGTCGACGGGCTACCCAGCGGCCCGCTGATCAGCGTGCTGGAAACGGCCGCACACCGTGTCGGGGTAGACCTGCAGTGGCGTGAAGCGCCCTTCCTGCGCAGTCTTGACGACCTGCGCTCCGGACGAGTCGACCTGGTGCCGCGCGTGCTGCTCACTCAACAGCGCCGCGAGTACATCCATTTCCTGCCCAGCATCGGCAATCAGCAACTGAACGTTCGCTTCGTCGTGCGCCCGGGGGAAGAGGCCAGACTGAGCCGCTACGAGGATCTGTACGACCTGTCTCTGGGGGTCAAACGCGGTACGGCCTATTTCGAACCTTTCGACAGCGATGACCTGCTCGGTCGCGCCTATGCCAGCGACGATGCGCAACTGGCCGCGATGTTCCGGGCTGGGCGCCTGGACACCATCGCAGTGCTCGACGCCGTACCGATGGAGGCGCAATTCCAGGCCATGAACTTTCGCGCCTACAGCTATGCGCACTACGCCCACCAGCAGGTACTGGGCAACCACTTCGGCGCATCGCTGAAGCGCTACCAGAGCGACCGACGCGAACTCTACGACCGCCTTGGCGCTGAGCTGCAACGCATGCGTGAAGAGGGCGAAGTTGCCCTGATCTACCACCGCTATGGCGTTCTGCCGCCAGACGAGGCGAACCGATAGCCCCATTGACTTGTCCCATGCCGAGCCTGCCGCACGAGCGGCACTCATCAAGGAGACACGCCAATGGGCATTATCGGCACCATCTTCATCGGCCTGATCGTCGGGTTGATCGCACGTTTTCTCAAACCCGGCGATGACAGCATGGGCTGGATCATGACCATCCTGCTCGGCATCGGCGGCTCCATCGCCGCTACCTATGGCGGCCAGGCGCTGGGCATCTACCAGGCCGGACAGGCCGCCGGTTTTATCGGCGCAGTGATCGGCGCCATCGTTCTGCTGGTAATCTACGGCGCGATCAAGAAGGGCTGACAAGCCCCGCTCAGGAGCCGACTTGTCGGCTCCTCGTTAACGCCGCCACGAGATGCCATACCCCATGCGCCACCTGCTGCTCGCCCTGCTCTTTTGTACCGGCCTGGCCCACGCCGAACTGCCGGAAACCGACTGGCTCGACCTGATGCCACCCGAAGACCGCAAGGCCCTCGAGGAAATGCCCGAGATCAGCCACGACAGTCCTGAAGGCGACAGCACCTTCTACAGCGAGGGCGGCCTGCGCCAGCAGGATCAGGATCTGCCGGCAGTGATGTACTCCGCCAAGACCGTCCCCGAACTCGACGGCAAGGCCATTCGCCTGGGCGGCTATCCGGTACCGCTGGAGAACGACGAGAAAGGCAACAGCACCCTGTTCTTCCTGGTGCCCTATCCGGGCGCCTGCATCCACGTGCCACCACCGCCGCCCAACCAGCTGGTACTGGTGCGCTATCCCAAGGGCATCCCGCTCGAGGACATCTACGCCCCACTGTGGGTCAGTGGCGAGCTGAAGGTGGAGCAGGTCAGCAACGACCTGGCCGACGCCGCCTATGCCATGGAAGCGGGCGAAGTGCGTCTGGTGACCGACGAAGACCTCTACTGATCGCTCTGGAGTCTGCGCATGAAAGCTGCCGCCCTGTTGTTGCTGTGCCTGCTGTCTACCGCCGTACTGGCTCTGGAGCCCGGCGAACGCCTGGCACCCTGGACGCTGCTGGATCAGCATGACGTGCCCTACACCCTGAACGACGAGACCCACATCCTGCTGGTCGCTCGCGACATGGACGGCGCCAAACTGGTCAACGCTGCCCTGGAAGGCAAGCCCAAGGGCTACCTGGAACAGCGCCAGGCGGTCTTTCTCGCCGATATCAGCCGCATGCCCGGCGTCATCGCCAGCCTCTTCGCCCTGCCGAAGATGCGCGACTACAACTACCGCATCCTCCTCGACCGCGACGCCCGCATCGCCCCGCGTTATCCGGCCGGCGAGGGTGAGGTGCTGTGGCTGCAGTTGGAGGATGGGAGGTTGGTGACGCAGCGGGTGTTCGGGGAAGTGGGGGCGCTGGAGCAGGCATTGGCCGCAGAGCGGCCCTGATTGCTGCGCGCTACTTCCGCTCCAGTACTCGCGGCGGAATTCTCGCCTGCTTCTGGGCGGCGAGCATCTTGTCATGGTACTGGCCGTAGGCTTCCCGGGCCTGCTCCCGCTCGCCCAGCGCCCAGTAGGCATCCGCCAGGTTTAGGTAGGCGACGACCCTGTCCGGGTGCCTGCGGGTGATGTGCTGCAGCAATTCCACCGCCTCCGGGTAATGACCGGCCTGCTCGAACAGAAAGCCCAGGTCGTTCGACCAACCGACCCTTTGCGGGAAGTAGTATTTCTCGACGATATAGTTGCCGGGGTCGCAAGCGCCATCCTCGTCGCCCGAGAGGAAGTAGCCGACGAGGGTTTTCAGCGTTTGCGCGTCATCCGCCTTGTAAGCCTTCAGGGCAGCGTCGAAATTGCTGGCGACCGCTTCCGGCATCAGTTTCTCCGCCGTGCTGGCCGATCCCTCAAGGTGCCGAAGGCGCGGCTGCCATCGAAGTCGGCGATCGACGTGGCACCGAAAGCCTTGCTATCCATCGCATAGCTGCTCAGCAGTGACCGGTCGCACTGGGTGTCGTTCTCGTTGAGCAGGATCTGGCTCAGCGCGAACGACTTCGTGGCGCCGTCGTACCTGAACTTCAGTTTGAAGTTGTAGGCGCCATTGCCCTCTTCACGGGTGATCAGCAGCAGGTATTCCCCGGCCTGGGTGGCGGGCGAAAGCAGGACATGGCGCTCGCCCTGCAGATCGATGGCCGTTGCCCTGGCCTGGCGCTCGGCGAGCAGCTCTGCCAGGTAGCCGTCGTAGCTGTTGGGCGAGTATTCGTTCTCGATACGCTGCAGGGCCTTGCCGGTGTCGAGCACCACCTTGCCTGTGCGGTCGATGATCAGCAGGCGCTGGGCATCGTCGTTACCCTCTGCGATGCGCAGCTCCTGCAGTGCGGACAGGCCTTCGGGATGCAGCGTTTCCGCGGCTAGGGCATTGGCCAACATCAGGAGGAAGGTGAGCGTCAAATATCGTCCGTCATGTTTACTTCCATATGATCTTGGCATCTGCGCCCTTGGATCTTACTCACGACTCATGTGTCGGGTAATAAAGGGTGTAACTACCTTATCCATGGATGCTAATAGCGCTCATATATCAGGCGCTATACGCTCCAAATACATCGTCCTATCGTTACTCATCCTTGCTATGCAGTTGTTGATCGTTACCTGATGCGCTTCTGCAGTTTCCTCTATTTCAAAAGCCTCAAGTTTGCAATCGGCGTCTCGTAGCTTAATCCATTCTCGCTGTGCCCCACGCAGCAGAGAAATATACTGATCTGCCGTCAGGGGCGCTTGCCTGTACTGATGCCTGATGCGATCAAGAGCTGCCTTATAGGCTGAATTCAAAAGTTTATCCGACTGCCCTTTAGCATATTCCGCGCACTGTGCGACTTGTTGAGAGGTCTCAATCCCTTCACATGACTTTTCAATGGCATCGCTAAGAGCCGGGAATGTAAGAAAGAGCAAGAAGAATGAATACCTATTATTGACGCCGAATATCCTGATTACCCCTGATATGGCGAGGACTATCACCTTTAGCAAATTTATCGTTGCATTCTGTTATGGATTCTCGCCTTGAGTGATCAGAGTCCGCAGGCCTCTCCAAAGGTTCTATAGATCGTAGTCTTGCCGCCCGCCTCGAAGGTAAGGTCGACGTGGCGGTCATCCGACTCGTTGTATTCGGTCTGGTTGAACTGCCTGAGCGTGGAGAGCCTGGCACTCATGCCTGCATGGGCGTATGCCGCTAGGGTCTCGGTGATTTCGGTCTGTTGCAGCGCCTGGATAGAGCCGTCGATCTTGACCAACAGCACCTCATCGATTTCCACGGCGATCGGCTGGGAGTCAGGCAGCGCTTGGTACTGCTCATCGGCTGGCACCAGCGCGCACCGGTAATTCTCGATACCGCCGCCTTCCTGATAGTGGGTGAGGGCTTCCTGATAGGTGATGGTTTCGAGTTCAAGGGCGGCACAGCCTGCCATATATCCGCAGGACAGGATGCATAGCAGTACTTGGTGAGCGGTGTGTTGCAGTGGGCGCTTCTTCATCCTGATGTTCATCGCTTGGCTCAGCCCAAGAAACTCATGGTTCCCTTCACTTTTTCGACAATAGGGGGACAAAACACGATTAGCACTCCATAAATCGTGGTCTGTCCCCATTGTTTCTTTGCTACCGAAATGAGCGTCACGCGTTAGCGACATGACCGGTCACGGTCTACCGAAACAGCCAGCTACGATGCTCCGAAATCCGCACCTTGGCTGCGTCTGCGGCTTTGGATCCAGCTCTGGCGTGCCTCCTATTGTCTATCTGCGTCATAGGCGAATTCGGAGACTCATTGTCTTATGCAGGTTTCATAGTCGGCAGCAAACGATGCATCGAATGTCAGCTCTTGCGGCTCTTCCACGTCACCTGAAATATTGAATAACTGACGCTGGGTCACATCGTACTGCACCCATCCAATAGTGCCGGTGCCGTTTGTATCGAAAAACAGTTTGGCCATCACGCTGTCGCCGGTGTCGTTATCAATCAGCAAGTTGGTTTTTTCCTTACTAACATACCTGAATGGGAAGTTACTACTTCTTACCAGCTCGGTCAGATACCCATAGCAAGAGCCTTCTGCGTGATTCTGGCTTGCCGAGGATAGTTCCTCCCTAGGGGGAGTGGCGCAAGCGGTATTGCCGATAAATGCAAACAGAAGTATCACTAGATAGAACGCGTTTCTCATTTTTTGCTGGCCTCGAACTCATCTACGAAACGGGGTTTTATGTTCTCCAGATGCTTCTTGTATGTTGCCTGGATAGTGGCGTCCGTCGAGTGCCAACGAGCCCAGTTACCGTTGTGTTTGTTGATGTAGAACACTTTGTACTCCATGCCACCGAGTACCGAAGGGAAGACGATGAAGCGTTTTTTCTTATCTGTTACTTGCTTGTTTCCGCCTTGGCCGCTCATGCCCTTATTCTCAAAGGCCTCCCAAATACCCGTCGGAGTGAAATCTGGATATTGCGAGAAGAATGAGCTATCCCAGCCATAGTGGGGCGGCTCACCAAAGGCTTCCATGCCACCTGTGCCGCATTTTACGTACTGGAGTGATTTGAAATGCGCGGTTTCGTCTCGGTACATGCGCTCAATGATTACTGCCATGTCCTTGCCGTACTTGTCATAGATTATACGCAATGCCGCCTTACCATCTTCAACGGTATAGGCGCCACCACTGGAGACAGAGATGTATTTTTTCAATTGATGAATGAAAGCAATGGGATGAAAGTGGTGAACTAGCGATTTGAGCCCATTTAATTTTGCCTCGTCCCAGAAAACCAAATTATCGATGCGTTTTTGTTCGTGCTTGAGCAATTCCTGGTTGTCTTTGAGCAGGGTATTTAGGCGCTGCCATTTGGCGTCACTGGACTTCGCTTGCCACTCGGTGGGGTGCAAGGCAATCAATTTAGACCAGCGCTCACGGAGGTCCGGGTCACGCAGGACCATTTTTAGCTCCTGCGAGCTTACCTCACCGTTCGCATCACCAAGGCTGTCGATCTCGTTGTACAGCTCTTTGAAGAACGCTGGCATGTTGTCTTTATCTAGGAAACCGTCGGAGTTGCTGTTCTGCTCTTCGACGATGCGAAAACCATGCTTCTTCAGGTCATACTGACAGATGATTTCCAGGTCCGAGGAGACATTGGTCGGCTTCTTAACCAGACCTGCGATGGTCTGCCGATTTTCCAGCAGGGCCACCTGGTACCACTCCTGCCCCTTGCTGTCCTTGATGACCGGGCTCTTGTCCACTGGCACGACGTGCTCCCGCTTCAGTCTGTAACTGTTTACGGGCAAAAGGCTAGGTTTTGCCTCTAAAGTCGAGCGGTCGGCCAGTTCAGTACCAGCGGGGAGACGCAGATACTTGCGGCCTTCTTCCAGCTTGGCCTGGTTTTCGAGAAAGGCTTGCAGTTGAGCATCCCCGGTGAAAACCTCGATATGCACTTGGTGCTTACCGATACGCCCACCTGCGGGAGTCGGTGTTTCGTACAGGCCCATGTAGCCGATCGGATCACCGGCCTTGATGGCAGTCTTGAGAGTGACGACGGAGTCAAAACGGTTGGGAGCAATGCTCTCGCGGTTGACCATTTTTCCTTTACCCGTGTCCTCTACGCAGATCCAGAACGTCGGTGGTAGGGTGCCTTCTCCCTTCAGTCCACCTTGTCCTGGGACGAAGGTACACTCGGCCATTGGGTAGTTTTTGCCGTCTTCCAGCTGAAGCCAGATCACCTTTTCGCTATCGAATTCGACAATGCTACCTGGGCATAGGATTTGGTTCGGCGCCACCTGAGGTCCGCCTTTGTCTCCGGAGGGAGCGCTGCGCACTTTGACTCCGTTCAAGGTGCTGACAGTCGCACGAACCTTGCCCTGCCAGTAGCCTGGACGGTCACGCTCTGGAGTCAGTACCTCCTGTAGACGCCGTTTGCCGGCACTGCTCTGGATCGGCTGGCCGTTTTGTAAGGATGCGAACCAGACTTCGTCACCCTCCTTCTTTTCCCCGACCCGTCCCTTGGTAATACGGCCCCGTGAGAATCGATAACTGCCGTCGGCAGTGTCGCGCTCTTCGAGGATCACGAATTCAGTGCCATTGGGAATGTTGCCCAATACTTCACTACCAGGTTCTCCCATAGGCAGATTTCGCGCAGGCCAGCCGCCGTTGGCCACTTTGACCCGTTGCGGCCCTATTTCCTCGTCAGGCGCATAGCGCTCGTAGGGCAGCAGATGCATATAGAGGCTGTAGAAAACCAGGCTGTTTTGTTTGTCTTTGTTGGCGTCCGTCGCCTTGTTCGGTGGAGAGTGGTACTCGTGGCGGACCAGGCAGAAAGAGCTGGAATAACGCAGATTGGTGCACTGTGCACTGCCGGTGTATGTCGACTCTAAATAGTCTCTGTTCAGACGATAGGCCACGACCTCGCCATCGGCGATACAGCGCACGGGCTGTTGTCGGACACACTGCGGCGCACTGACCTCGCTGAAATGAATACCGCCGTGCCAAAACCCGTGGTTACTCAGTAGATAGTGCCCCGAGGATTCTTTCTCCAATAGAGAAAAAAGCTCTTCTGCTTCGTTGAACTGCTCACCGCTGGCCTTGCGGATCGGGTATTCGAAGTTGAGAGTCGGTCTGACCTTTGCCTTGGGTGGTTCAGCCGCTGGAGCTGGTGTCGTAGCTGAGGGTATGGCCTGGGCAGAGGTTCGGAACTCCGGTTTTGGCCGTAGGTACTTGTTGGGCATCGGCCAGTAACCGCTACCTGCCCCGAAGCGAGCGGATTTTGGCCCGGTTGAGGTCTGCGATCCGAAGAACATTCCCTTGATTCTAGGCTCGGCAAAAGACTCCACAACACCTGTGTGACTCATAGTGGTCCAGAGGGCTATATCACCGGGCTGCGCAGCCTCCAGAGAAATAGACTCGAAGTGTGTGGAGTCGTTGTTCAGCTGTGCCGTGGAGCGGTATGGAATGTTGTATCCCGCATCCTTGAGCATTAGGTGCAATAAGTGCGAACAATCGACTTCTTTGCGACCGTCGCCATCAGCATCTACATTGCCACCGCTACCGTAACCGTATTCGTAGCTTGTATTAGGGTAGTTGACGCGTTGTTCGAGTAATCCGGTACTCATGCTGGCATCCCTTAATTAAAGACAATCAACGGTATTACTAGGCTCAGCGCCTGCGGTTCTTAGAGCCTCAATGGACGGCTGAAGGCCATGGACCCCCTTGGCCTTGGCTTGCTGGAAACAGGCGAGTGCACGCAAAGCATCGCGCTCAGTGATTTCGCCGGCGGCATAAGCGCTGCCCAGTTCGACTAGCGCAGCGGAGGAGCCCAGTCGCGCCGAGTATTGGAGGGCTTTTAAAGATTTCTCGGGATTCCCGCACGGATGATCGTCGCTAGGTTCGCCTTCGTCGCAGTAAAAGCTGGCGAGGGTGAGACCAGCTTCCGGCTCACTGCGAGATGCAGTTTCCAGCAGTGATTGGATGAGTGAATTGGGCAAACGTGGCGCCTGACCCGAGAGGCTGATTCCGGCCGCGAGATAGGCGGCCTTAGCCGATCCTAGACTGGCACCATACAGATAGCTGTCTAATGCCGAGGCATAGAGGGCGACGCGAGAATTGGATGGCGTCTCGACAGCTAAGCGGTCGTAAAGGTTACCCCGCTTTACAGCGACGGCAGCCGGGTCGTTGGTATTGCCGGGAGGTAGATGTTGGCCCAGCGACCAGTCCTCGATCTTCTCAAGTTCCCAGCAGTTTTCCTGCTCGAATAGCAGAATGATCAGAGACTCCCCTTTGTCGTCGCGCAGCGTTAGCCGGTCAGGAAAGTTCACCTCCACGTTCAGCTCATTGCTCTTTTGCAGGGCAAATACCTTCTCCACCTCGCGGGTAGAATCCTTCGTTTTTCTGCTGGTGACGCTTACCTGATCACCATTTACAACAACTCGTTGTAGCGTCAGTGGCTGTTTTATATGTGTCTGACGAGTTTCAGTGTTTTGTATGAATGACTTGGTGAACTCATCGAATTTTTCGGCGGGGCAGGGCGCAGCGTTAGCATCATTTATCAGCCCGTTGGTGCAAAAAACAGCCACTAAGACCGTTGGTACAGCCCGATGTAGAAGTCGGAAGAGAGTAAGAGGTGACATAGAGCACTGTCTCGTTATTCGGAAAAAAGGAAAAATGCTTGAGGCTGGTTCTCAGTGTTTTGCGGCGCGTTCACTAGAGCCTGCTCCAACAAACTCCCCGCCTTGTCGCTATCCGCCATACCCGGCAACACCGGTGGCTTGATCTTGAGCCCCGAGCCCTTGCCCGGCGAGCCACCGGCGTTGATCCGAGCCAACGGGCCGCTGATGGTGATGCCGCCCGGGTCGAGTTTGATGAAGCTGCCGCCGGCCTTGATGGTCAGTTCGATGCCGGCTTCGATGACCATCTTCTGCCCGGCCTTGAGGTGGATCTCGCGGCCGGCCTTGGTCAGTTGTGCGGTGCCCAGTTTGATGTGCTGGTCGGTGGCCACCGTCAGGTGATCCTGCGGTTTGACCTCGACCTTGCGGTCGGCGGTGACGGTGAGGTGTTCTTCGGCCAGCAGTTCGGTGTAGCTGTTCTTCTCCACCGTGTCGTGGCGTTCGTTGCCGACGCGGATCTTCTGGTCGTGCTCGATGTTCTCGTCCCAGTCGCGCTGGGCGTGCAGGTAGATCTGCTCGGCGCCCTTGCGGTCTTCGATGCGCAGTTCGTTGTAGCCACCACCGCCGGGGCTGCTCAGGGTCTTGAAGACGCTGCGCGTCTTGTTCGCCGGCAGGTCATAGGGCACCGCGTGTTCGGCGTGGTACAGGCAACCGGTGACCAGCGGCTGGTCGGGGTCGCCTTCGAGGAAGGTGACCAGCACTTCCATGCCGATGCGCGGGATGGTGATAGCGCCGTAGCGGTCACCGGCCCAGTTGGAGCTGACGCGTAGCCAGCAGCTGGTTTTCTCGTCTGCCTGGCCTTCGCGATCCCAGAAGAATTGCACCTTCACCCGGCCATATTGGTCGCAGTGGATTTCTTCGCCAGCAGGGCCCGTGACCACGGCACTCTGGCTACCGAGGACGCGCGGTTTGGGGTGGGCCAGTTGGGGACGGTAGGGCACGTCCCAGGGGGTGGCGAGGAAGTGGTTGCGGTAGCCTTGGGTGAAGTCGGCGTCGTCAGCTTTACCCTCTCCCCCGGCCCCTCTCCCATGAATGGGAGAGGGGAGATCAAGCACCGACTCTTCCAGCACTTGTGGCTGTTTACCTTCGTGCAGCACTTCGGTGAGCAGCCAGAGGTCGTTCCAGTCGCTGCGTGGATGCTCGGAAATCTCCAGCAGGTGGCCGCTGACCAGGCGCGGCTGGTCGCTCTGGCCTTCCAGTTGCTGGTAGCCGGCGCGGTGGCGTTCCAGGGCGCGCTTGGCCAGGTGCTTGCCGCGCGTGCGGTCGGTGTAGCGGCCGGGATAGTCGTAGTCTTCCAGGTCGGGCAGGCCGTCGTTCTCGCTAGCTTGCTCGCCCTGGTAGGCCGCCTCCAGCAGCAGGCGCGGCTGCTCGAAGTCGTAGTCACGACGGGTGGTGTTGCGCGTGCGGGTTTCCAGACGCAGGGCCAGGCGCTTGATCACCGGGTCATCGGCGGTCATGCCGCTGTCCTGAATATAGGGCGTGGGCTGGCCGAGTTTGGCGAAGGCGGTCTGGTCATCGCCGAAGGTCAGCACGTGGCCGCTTGCGCTGTGCTGGAAGTGATAGTGGATGCCTTCCTCCTCGCACAGGCGCTGGACGAAGTGCAGGTCGCTCTCGTCGTACTGCACGCAGTAGTCGCGCTCGGGGTAGACGGTGGGGCCTAGCTGGAATTGGTAACCGCCTTCGACGATGCCGTGCTCTTCGAGCACCTGAGCGACGATCTGCGGCACCGTCAGGTGCTGAAAGATACGCTGATTGGTGCGGTGCGCCAGATAGCTGAGCTGCGGCACGACAGCCAGGCGGTAGCGGGTCAGACGTTTGCCGGATTCGCCCTGTTCGACACGGTGGATCAGCCCATGGATACCGTCGCCGTTGGGGCTGAAGGCGAGGAAGGCACGCTGGTGCAGCAAGCTGGCCAAGTCGAGGTCCGGCCGTTCGCTGATCAGCTCGACGTCGAAGCGATAGGGCTGGCTGATGGCCTCGCGGCCGCTGAATTCGAGCACCTGCAGGTCGTGCTCGACGCCCTCGATGCTCAGGCTGAAATGGGTTTCGTTGGCCGGGTTGAACATGTGCGTATCCTTTCGATTGAGTCCTTTTCAACAGCCTGTCAGGCCTTGCCCAGCCAGCGTTGCAGACGCGAAGCCGGTGGCCGGCGAAACGCATCGAGCAGCTCGCTGCAACCGATCTGCCGCTGGCTTTCCTCGAAGGCCAGCGCAGTGCGCAGAGCCTGCCAGCAATGCAGCGGCACCTGCGCCGGGCGTTGCAGTTGCCTGTCCAGTTCCATGCTCCTGGCCTGCTTGGCACTGAGGCGACGGAACGGGTGTTGCCCACTGGCCAGCTCGACCAGCACGCAAGCCACCGCATAAACGTCGGCAGCAGCCGACAGCGCGGCGCCTTCGAGTAGCTCCAGCGCGGCGTAGCGCGGTGTCCAGGCGGCAATACGGTTGCGACACAGGCGTGGCAGACCAGGCAGCAAGCCCTCCACTGGCTGGCCCAGACCATAGTCGAACAGGCGCAGGCCGTCGTCGGCCAACATCACATTGCTGGGTTTCAGGTCACCGTGCAGCACACCCAGTTCGTGGGAATAGGCGAGGGCGTCGAGCAGGGGGATGGCGATATCGCGCAGTTCCTCCCAAGGCAGCCCCTCCGGGCGTTCGCAGAGCAGCTGATCGAGAGTCAGGCCGCGCATCAGCTCCAGGGTGATGAAGGCGCGCTCGCAGGCAGTGTCCACTTCGAAGCCGAGCAGGCGCACCACATGCCGGTGGTTGAGCCGCGAAGTGAGGGCGAACTCGCTGTAGAGCAGGGCGTTGGCGTCCGGGTACTCGGCGAAGTCGTCGCTGAGAGTCTTCAGCGCGACATAGGGCTCGGGGTCACCGAACTGTTCGCGCAGCAGATCGCGCGCGCGATATACCGCCCCCATGCCCCCAACGCCGAGCAGGCGCTCGATCTTGTAGCGACCGCCAAGCACATCGGGCAGCTCGCCCGGCGCCTGGCGCGTCGTTTCGCGCACAGGTTCCCTGGCGGCGGTGGCGGCCAGGGCGAAGTAGGTGAGGTCACAGGCTTCGGCGGTTTCGGTCATCGGCGGATCACCACGGCACTGAGGTTGTCACGGGCCGGGCCGTCGAGCACGCGCTGGAACAGGCGCTCCACGGCCAGGTGCGGCGAGGGCAGGTTGAGGCAGGCACCCAGCTCGTCGGCGGAAACGCCCTGATAGAGGCCGTCGCTGCACAGCAGGAAGACATCGCCAGGCAGCACATCGAGTTCGAGGATGTCCAGTTGCAGGGTTTCGCTGGCGCCGATGGCACGGGTCAGGGCGTGAGCCGCCGGATGGCGCGCGGCCTCCTGCGGCGTCAGGCCCTGCTCGTCGATCAGTTGCTGCACCAGTGAATGGTCGCGACTGAGCTGATACAGCCGGGCGCCGCGCCACAGGTAGCAGCGGCTGTCACCGGCCCAGACGCAGGCGGCGCGGTCCTCCTTGAGCAACAGGGCTACTACGGTGCTGCCGATCACCGTGTCCGGGCGGTCGGCGGTGACGGTCAGCTCCTGGCCGAGCCGATGGTTGAGCCGGTGCAGCGCCTGGCGCAACTCCACCAGCCGCTGGGCGAGGCTGCCTTCCGGCAGCTCGGCCAGATGCTCAACGACCAGACGGCTGGCCAGGGCACCGTTCTGATGCCCGCCCATACCGTCGGCCACCACCCACAGGCCCTGCTCGGGCAGGGCCAGGAAGGCATCCTCGTTGCGCGCGCGCACCTTGCCGGTGTCGGTGCGCGCGGCGCTGCGCCAGTGGCGTACGGCCAGTTCGCTCATCACAGCTTGGCCGGCAGCTCGAAGCTGCGCAGCAGGCCGAGGTCGAAGGGGTTCGGCGAGCGCTGGCTGTGCAGCAGGTAGTTGGCGCGCAGGCCGCCCAGGTCGGCCTTGAGCATCAGCACGTCGCGGCCGCTGTGGTAGTCCACCTGCATCAGGTCGAGCAGGCGGAACAGCGACCAGGGGCCGCTGTTCTTCTCGATACCGACGCGGCGCCCGGTCAGTTCTTCCACCGCCAGGCTGGTGCGCCCTTCGCTGCCTTCGGCCGGCCAGCTGAAGGCGGTCTGCAGGATGGGGCCGTGGCGGTATTCCATCTGCTGGTTGCCGAAGCGGAAGTCGGCGCGGCTGAGGCTGGAATCCAGCGAATAGGGCTCCAGCTTGAACAGCACCTTGGGCTCGTTGGGGTTTTCGGCGAAGAAACTGCGGCGGATGGTTTGCGCATGGCTCATCTGCTGCAGGAACTCCCCCGACAGCGGCAGGCCGCGACCATCGACCCGGCGCAGCTGGTACTGGCCGGCGCTGCCGCTGACGAAGGGCTTGAGGTAGCCATCGAAGAAGCGCTCGGCAATGCCCTGGGCCTTGAAGAATTCGCGGAAGTCGGCGATGGCCACGTCGCTTTCGCTGTGGGCGCTGAACGGGTAGCGCTGCTGCAGCGAGCCCTGGTAGGCGGCGTACAGCTCGCTGCGGTAGCGCTGGTTGAGATGGTGGTAGGCGTCGGCGAGGACCATGCCCCAGCTGTCTTCGGCGAGCAGGCCAAGCCAGTTGCCGACCGGCTGCGGCAGGCGCGCGGCGCTGCTGCGCAGCTCATTGATGGCATCACGACGGCCACCCATGCGCGCCTTGGCCAGTTCGAAGGCGGCCTGTTGCGGGGCACTTGCATGAGCCAGGCTGGCCAGCTGCAGTTGCAGGGCATCCAGGGCCTGCAGGCTGTTATCCAGCTCGGCACTGGGGGCACCCTCATCGTCGAGCAGGCGATGCAGCGGCTCGAAGCGCCGTTCCAGGGTCTTGCGCGCGGTGTCCGGGGTGTTTTTCAGCAGGGCTGCCTGGGTTTGCTCGGCGGCCGAGCTGGCCAGTTTGGCGACCTTGCCCAGTTTGCCCTTGGCGCCTTTCAGCGCATCGGCGGCATCCGCAGTGGCGTCGGCGGCTTCGGCCAGGCCCTTGAAGCGGGTGTTCTCGCGCACCTCGCTGAGCAAGAGCAGCAGCGGCGAGCTGGCGGCGCTGAGGCCGGCCAGCTGGCGCGCGCCCTGGCTGGCGCTGCTGATCGGCTGCAGGCTGAGCTGTGCCAGGGCCTCACCCCAGTAGTTGGCATAGTCGCGGAAGTACAGCTGCTCCAGCTCGATCATCAGGCGGCCGAGATCGGCGACGCTGAGGCTGTCGCTTTCGCCCAGCACCCAGTTGTCACGCAGGATGTCGCGCACCAGGTCGGAACCCTGGGCGACGAACATCTTCTGGTAACCGCGCTGGGTGTAGAAGCCGGGGAAGCTGTGCTCGGCGCCGAGGAACAGGTGGCCCTGGGGCCCCAGCTTCTGGCTCAGGCGATAGTCCGGCAGGCTGCGGGCCTGGTCGCGCAGCATGCGGTAGACCACGCTGGCCAGGGATTCGCTGCGCAGCACCTTGCGCGCCTCGGCCACCAGATTGGCGTCCAGCGCATAGGGGCTGAAGGACTCGGCCAGCAGGCGCTCGAAGTGCTGGTTGAGGCCGCGTTGCCCGGCGCTGTTGCCGGCATAGCGCAGCGACCAGTCGGCGGCCAGCCACTCCTGCAGGAAGGCCTTGTCGCGGCGCTCCTCCAGATTGAGCATCAGGTAGGCGCGCAGGCTGTTAAGCAGGCGCTCGCGGTCGTTCAGATTGGCCCGTACCTGGGCCTCCAGCTGACGGCCGACCCGGCTCAGCAGCAGGCGTTCCAGTTCGCCACGGTAGGCGCGCTGGACGCTCGGCTCGACCGGCTCGCCCTGGTACAGGCCGCCGCGCTGCAGGTAGGACACCTCGCCCTTGGGCGGGAACACCTGGGTGGCGGCGTAGCTCTGGTCCAGGGCCTTGAGGGTGCGCAGGGCGTCGTCCTGCGGACTCAGGTTCTGATGCTGTTGCAGCAGTTGCTGGGCCAGGTCGCGCAGCTGTTCCAGGCGGCCGTGGTTGGCCGAGAAGCCGCTGGCCCAGACCAGGCCGAACAGCGCCAGGCAGGCGAAGGCGCCGGCATACAGGGCGCGCTGGCCCCAGTCGATGCGCCGTACTTCCTTCTGGTCCAGGCTGGCCAGGTCGGCCTCGGGGAAGATCACCCGGGTCAGCAGATGATTGATAAAGCGCGCGCGACCACTGCGGAAGGTCGGCAGGGCACTGCCGGCCAGGCCCAGGTTGCGGCCGATGCCGGCGGTCAGCGGATCCAGCTGCTCACCCAGCTGCGGCGCGCTGGTCAGGTAGAAGCCGCGCAGCTGGCTGGCGCGCTGGTAGCGGTTGCCGCTGAAGGCCAGCTCGCAGAACAGGCACAGGCGCTCGCCGATTAGGCCCAGCTGGTGCGGGAAGTCGAGGATGCGTCCGCGGCGCTGGGTGTCGCGCTCCTGGTGCATGCGCAGGATCACCTGGCTGTTAAGGCGGCGCAGCAACTCTTCGAATTCGTGGCGCAGCACTTGGATATCGCTGCTGTTCTGCTCCTTGCGCAAGCTGGCCCCGAGCACCTGGTCGCTTTCCTCGCGCGACAGCTGGTCGAAGAACTCGTCGAAACCGAGCACCTTGTCGGCCTTGCTCAGCACCAGATACACCGGCACATCGGCGCCCAGGCGCTGCTGGATATCCTGCAGGCGCTGGCGGGTCTGCCGGGCCAGGTTTTCCAGCTCCAGCTCGCTGCCACCCTGCAGTTGTTCCAGGGGGATATTGACCAGTACGCCATTGAGCGGACGGGCGCGGCGCTTGCGCAGCAACTCCAGCAGGGTGCCCCAGCCGCGGCCGTCGACCTGCGGGTCGGGCTGGCTCAGGTAGCGCCCGGCGGTGTCGATCAGCACGGCGTGATCGGCGAAATACCAGTCGGCGTAACGGGTGCCGGACACATCCTTGGTCAGGCGTTGCTGGTCGCCACGGTTAAGCGGGAAGTCCAGGCCGGAGAAGTCCAGCAGGCTGGTCTTGCCGCTGCCCTGGGGGCCAAGCAGCAGGTACCAGGGCAGCTCGTTGCGCCACTTCTCGCTGCGGCCCCGGTACAGGCTGGAGCGCTTGAGGGTGTGCAGGGCTTGTTTGAAGCGGCTGCGCAGCTCGCTCTGTTCTTCGTTGATCAGGTCTTCGCGGCGCAGGCGCTCCTGGGCCTCGGCGTCATCTTCCTCGGCCTTCTTGCGCGCGCTGGCCTTCCAGCTGACAAAGACCATGGCCAGGCCCCAGCACAGAAACAGCAGGCTGATGCTTAGCAGGCGGCTGCTGGCCGACTCCCAGAACTTGTAATCGTTGACCGCCAGCAGCGGGCCGACAAACCACACCAGCAGGGCCAGAAGCAGCACCAGGCACAGGCTCCAGACCCAGGTCTTGCGGAAAAAGGCGGCTAACTTGCCGAAAAAACTCTTCATTACCGATCATCCATGCTGATACCCGCGGACGGGTCGAGTTGCTCATAGGGCTGCAGAATCGTTTCGCGCTGCTCGCCCAACACCCAGGCAAAACCGCCGTACATCACCGCCAGGCAGACCAGGGTGAACAGCGCCACCAGCCACCACGGGACGATACGGATCAGGCGCCGGCGGGTGTCCTTGAGGCCCTGCCAGTGCGGCGAGATTTCCCGCGGCACGTCACCGCGCATCTGGCGGATCTGCCGATACAGGCTGTCGCGCACCGCTTCCAGTTCCAGCATGCCGCGTGGCAACACGCGGTACTTGCCCTCGAAGCCGAGGGACAGGCACAGGTACATCAGCTCCAGCATGGGCAGGTGCTTGACCGGGTTGCGCGACAGGCGTTCGAGCAGCTGGAAGAACTTCTCGCCGCCAAAGGTTTCGTTGTGGAAGGACGACAGCAGGCTGATCTGCGCCCACTGGCTCTCGTTGCCCCAGGGGGTGGTGACCACCGCCTCGTCGACCACGGTACAGAGCACATAGCGGGCGGCCATCACCTGGCTGCTCTCGGCGCCGTCATGCAGGGCGCGGTGCTCGAACAGCTTGATGGCGCTGGACAGACGCTGGTTGAGCGCCTGCATATCTTCGGCCTCGAAGCTGTGCTTGAGCCGCACCACCTCCGAGAGCAGGCTGGCCGCCGCTGCCACCAGCGGGTTGAGGCTGACATTGAAGGCCTCGGCCGGGCGCAGACGAGCGGCGTAGATCATCCGCTCCTCCAGCTGCTCGAAACGGGGCGGGGCGCTGAAGTCGGTCAGCGGGCTGTGTTCGGCGGCGTCGCCGCGACGGTTGAGGATGACGGTCTTGTCGTCCTGGCCGTATTCCATTTCCTTGGTGCTCATCATCAGTTCCTGATCGCCCAGAATTTCAGCTCAAGCCCGGAGAACTCCCCGGACACGTGGAAGGCGAAGCCGCCGGAGCGCTCCAGTTGCGCCAGCTCCTCGGAGCTGAGTTCCAGGGCGAAGTAGGTCTTGCCCGAGTGGAAGGGGATCTGCCGCGGCGCCACCGGCAGGGGTTTGACCTTGATCCCCGGCAAATGCAGGTTGACCAGCTGGCGGATGCGCTCCACCGGGCCGACCTTGAGGTGCGCCGGCAGGCGGTTGCGCAGCTCTTCGGAGTCGCACTGGGCGCTGGCAGCGAGGACGAAGCTGGAGGTGCCGAGCAGCTTGTGGTCGTGCAGCGGCGACACCTGGATGCCGTACTGACGCTGTTGCAGCAGCAGCTCGATGGCATGCTGCTCCAGCACCATGGACAGCACCTGGCGGATCGCATCCATCAGCTTGCGAAAGCTCAGGCCCTGGTCGCTGTGCAGGTAGCGGCTGTCCAGGCGCGGGCGCTTGATCTCGCTGGAGAAGGTCGACAGCTCGCCAAGCAGGCCGAGCAGCTCGCGGTAGATCTCCTCCGGGTGCACCTGCTCGATGCCCAGGTAATGGCGCAGCACCGGCTCGAAGCGGTTGATCAGCTGCAGCATCATAAAGTCGCCGAACTCGGCGCCGCCCACCTTGCCGGTGGCGCGGATACGCTCGGCGAGGATATCGCCGCGGTGGGCGAGCATGCTGATCACTTCCTTAAGGCAACTGAGCAGGTAGCCGGAAGCCTGGAAGTTGACGTAGGTGGGGATAAATTCCGGGTCGAGGCTGATCACCCCGTCCGGCGTGGTGTCCAGCACGTCGCACAGCTTGAGCTTCACATAGGCCTGGTCGCTCTGCTGTTCGCCGAGCAGCAGGCGGAAGTCCGGGCGGCCGCAGCTGACCTGGCTGGTGGCGCTGTCGCCGGCGTTGGAGTCGACCACTTCCTCGTCGAAGGCGGTGTAGCGCGCCAGCACGTCCTGCTGCTCCGGGCGGCGGCTCTCGATATGGTTGCCGGTGACCAGGGGCAGGGCCAGGTAGATCGGCGTATTGCCGGTGTTCGGCGGCACATCCAGGGCCAGGGGTTCGCGCTCGGCACCGATATCGAACAGGCTGCCATCGGGCAGGATGCCACTGGCCTTGCTCAGCACCAGCTTGCCCATATTGAGGAACTGGCGGTCGATCTCCAGCTCGAAAAAGCCCCAGGCATAGCTGGACAGCTTCTGTGTGCGGATCTTCAGCTGCTGGTCGTAGTAACGGTCGTTCTGCTGGAAGTGCTGCGGGCGCAGCAGCATGCCTTCCTGCCAGACCACTTTATGCATGGTCATGGCTCAGTCCTCGTCCTGGATGGTCTGGATACCCTGGGCATCCAGGCGCAGTTCGCTGCGGTTGCGCTGCTGCTCCTGCAGGGGGATGACCAGGCGCCAGTGGCTTTCCGGCAGGTCGCGGTAGGCGGCCAGCACGCCGACATAGCGGCTGCCCGGCTGCACCGAGAGTTTCAGCTCGCGGGTTTCGCCGGGGCGCAGTTCCAGCTCTTCCTGCACCACCATATCCGGGGCCAGGGCTTCCTTGGGGCGCTGGTAGAGGCTGAAGAAATCGGCATTCTCGAAGGCCACCGGGTGCTTGAGTTCGATCAGGCGCAGCACGATGGGCGAGGGCCGGCCGTGCAGATCCGGGTTGAGCGCTTCACTGCCCGCAAGGGTCAGGTCGAGCTTGGTCATCTCCGAATAGGGCGACAGTGCCGCGCAGCCGGTCAGCCCGAGAACGGCGGCCAGCAGGGCGAGCAGGGTAAGGCGGGACATGGCAATCATCCTTGAACGTCGGTGTTGAGGGTGGCGATCAGGCGAACCTGTTCTTCATAGCTGTGGGCGAAGTCGCGGGCGAACAGGCGTTCACTCCACTCATCGTTCTGTTCCAGGGCACTGTGCAGGCGGCGATAGGCGCGCCAGCGGCTGCCGGCGGTGGCGATCAGCGGCTTGCGCCCCTCACGCTCGAAACGCAGGCTCAGCTGCTCCGGCGACAGCTGCTGGAACATGCCCTTGAGCGCGGCGCGGCTGGCGGCAAGCAGAGCCACCTGATGGGCCTGCAGATCGCGGAAACCGCGGCTGATGCTCTGCTCGGGCGACAGCGCACCCGGCTTGCCGCCGCGCAGCAGCGTGGTCAAGGCCTCCGCGCTATCTGTGCTGTGCTTGAGCGGGTTATTGCCGGCGCTCTGCACCGTGGTCAGGGCCAGGCGCAGCTCGTTTTTCAGCTCGCTGCGGGTGCGCAGGGCCTGCTGCAGGCTGCCAACGCTCTGCTTGAGCAGCTTGGCTGCATTAATCGCCAGGGCTTCGCGAGCCTCGTCGTCGAGGTCATCCAGGCGTACGCCCAGGGCTTCGCCAAACTTGTCCCAGAAGCTCGGCGGCAGACGTACCGGTTCCGGCGCAGGCTGGGCCACGGGCTCTGCCTTGGGCTCGACCAGTTGCGGCACCAGCAGGTTTTCCTCGTCGATCTGCGCATAGTCGCGCTGCTGCGCTGGCGCCACCTGGGGACGGATGATGGCGGTCAGGTCATCCACCTGGGCATAAACGCGCTCCTGCTGATCGAGCGCGGTCAGCGGGTCGAGGTCGAGAAAGGCATCGTCCGGGATAATGCTGCCGGCCGGCTGGGCATGGCCGATATCGCCCTCGAACATGGCCGGATCCTGGATCAGCCGCGCACGAATCTCGAAGTCGCCCAGGCAATACACGCTGCCATGCTCGATACGCTGCGGCTGGCCCTTGCGCAGGCCGGCGCCGCTGTCCTTGAGCTGGATGCCATTGCTGCTGGTATCGGTCAGAAAGAACGAACCATCGCGATAGCTCACCTCGGCATGACGCCCGGACAGCACGCGCTTGCGATCCGGAATCACCCAGTCGCAATCCTCGGCCCGGCCGATAATGCCGCCGGCCTGCTTGAAGGTTTTGCTGGTCAATAGACCTGGCACGAACTGCTGTGCACTGACCACATCGAAAACCAGTTCCATGGTTGTTAACTCCTTGCGGTCAGTTGCCGCGGCTTACTGCTTGCGGTTCGCCCAGGGGGCGGTAGTCATCGTCGCTGAACTTGTAGTTGCCGCTGCAGGCGGACAGGCATAGGGCCAGGGCGATCAGGGTGGTGGTGCAGAAGGGTTTCAGCATGGGGACTCCTTGTCGTTTGGGAGGGCGCAACGCCTGAGTGAATATTCGATAAGTGATTCAAAGTGCGGTGTGCAAAGGCAGCAGATCGCGGTCAGCGAGGCTGATTTCGATGGCGTTGGCTGCTTGAATATGGGCGGGGTTGCGTACGTCGAAGGGCGCATCGCAGACGCTGACGATCAGCGTTCCCAGTTGTGTCTCTGCACGAGAGACAGGGAAGATGCCGGCGTTATCGGGGAGCGCGCTTTCTGTAATGATTTGCGGCAAGTACAAAACCCAGCCAGCACCCAGGCGATCCTTGAAGACCTGGTGCATGGCGAAATAGCGCGCAGGCCCAACGGAGGCCATGGTCACAGGCCAGGACCATGTGCTGATCAGTTCACGCAGCAGCTCAATCAGCGGCTCAAGCCGGTCCAGCTCCGCTAGCGCCTTGGTCTGCAAGGTCAGGGCGCAAGGTGAGCTGGATAAGGTCGACAGGGTCAAGTCGAATGCTGCGGCACCCTCTTTCTCCCGCCCGTTCCAGACCCCCAGGCTGCGCCAGTTACCTAGCAGGGCATCGGGCGAGTCTTTTTCGGCCTGCAAGGCGGCGTCTAACAGTGCTTGCGAGGCGCCGCTTGGCTCGAATGCTTGCAGGGCAATTGATGCCTGTGGCGTATCCGCTGGCGGATGCCATTGATGCTCTGGCAATCCATAACGCTTCAGCAATTGCGCCACCTGCCACAGTGCATCGGCATGCGCCTGGGCAGTGGGCAATGGGGTTGTCAGGCGAAAGGCCAGGGATAGATTGATACTGCTCATGGCTGCAAGAAGGTCCGAATGATGGGGGCGGAAACCCGGAAGCGGGCCTTCATGAGTGCTGAAACGTTTTGCACGACGCGTGAAGAAACCGCCGTGCCTTTGTAGAGCAGGTTAATGAGTGCAGGTTGATAGGCGTTGTCGCTGAACATAGGCTTCCTGCCTGTCGGGTGAACGTTCCATGTCAAACGGCGGCAATTTTCTAGGACGACATTCGGTCTGTCGTTGACGTCGTCCACGCTATGTCTATTGATTGGACCGATTGGTGAAATTTCTGCGCTGTGTTGGCCTGCACGCCTCATGCAAGCCTCCAGAGTGACCAGCCTTTAAGAAGCTCGGAGAGGATGATCAGCACGAGAAAGAGCAAACTGAACCCGGGCAAAAATTGCGCTGCCAGTAACAGCACAGACACTGAGGGTAGGAGAAAGAACAGGCGAAACGGGATCTGGATATAGGCAAGGTACTTGGCCAGCTGCGCCCTGCAGAGAAACAGCAGGAATGAAAGGATGATGGAAAGTTGCATGAGCCAGGATGCAACTGCGGTTGCGGCATTTATCCCGCCTTGCTGTTCCAGCAGGCTCAGGGTCGCGTTGAAGTCTGTCAGATAGGGTGAACGCCCACCTGTCCAGCTGTTGACGCAATACCAGACGATATAAAAGCCATCCAGCGCAGCCCATGTAAGGTAAGTGATGGTGCGCTGAAGGTTGGTTTCCATGGATGTCACTGTTGCTCGCCTTTTTGTTCGTAGACGGTGTTGGCTGTCACTGGCTGCCAGTGCCAAGACTTGCCGGATACCTGCCAGTTATCGTTGCCCTCTAGATAGCGCTGAATGATTTCTCGACGCTGGCCGTAGGGATTGGAGGCTGAGTTTGAAGCGAGATGTTGCTCACTTTCATCCAGTGGCACCCAGGCTTGAATCATTCGACGAGTGGTGTTCTGGTAATCCTTGCCATCGGAGCCAAATACGCGCCCCTCATCGCCCATGGAGCCGAGTCGGTTGATGAACATCTTTAGGGTGTTGCTGATGCCGTCATAGTCGACTTCCTGGGTAACCCACTTGCCGGGGCCGCTATCGGTTTGTTGCACAGCTACTGATGGCTGAGGCGTGGCTTCCAGACTGTTGGTTGCCGCAGGCGAGGGTGCAGAGGCGGTAGCGTTCGCGGCTTCTGTTGGCAGCGCACATGGACCTTCATGGCTCTTTTCACAGATCGGACAGCGATCGACCAAGGGCTGACGGGCCTTGCGAGCCATTTGCAGTTGGGCATTGGTCAAGGCGAGCTGAGGCTTTTCCCCTGCCTTATCCTGATCTACAGCCCACGGAATTATCGGCGGCAGAATGCTTATCCCGCTGCCCTTACCCGGCGCACCACCGGAGTTGATCTTGATCGTCGCGCCACTCAGGGTGACGCCGCCCGGATCGAGTTTGAGGAAGCTGCCGCCGCCTGTGGCGGTGAGTTCCATGCCGGCGTCGAT
>OGCL01000818.1_pt1 | contig 30171 bp, 23 predicted proteins | sample 1570041 | NCBI WGS metagenome assembly OGCL01 (sample SAMN06266162, study PRJEB24511) | hot springs metagenome | isolation source: Hot spring water | place: South Africa: Limpopo | collected 2015-06-22 | reverse complement strand
GGGTGGGCAGGTCCTCACCCCCCCATCCCCCCTCTCCACCGTAGGTGGAGAGGGGGGCGGGAGCAGCCTGATCCCCCCGCTCCAGCTCGGCTAGAGCGGGGGCAGGGGGGAGGTCCTCCGCCTCTCCCGCTCAGGGAGAGGCCGGCCCTGAGCGGAGCCGAAGGGGGGCAGGGGGGTGAGGACCAGCAGCGTATCAGGACGCCATCCGCCAAAAACTCTACATCTGAAAGGGGTTGCTCCCTCCCAGAACCTCCCCCTGGCATCCCTATGTCGTCACGGATCCGGTCAGGTGGGGCGGTGGAGCGACTGTCGATCCAGGAGGCCCGGGTTCGCAATTGGCCTTACCGCTCTTCCCTGGGGCGAATCACCAGCACCGGCACCGGGGCAGCCTGGATGACCTTCTGGGTCACGCTGCCGAAGACCCAGCGGCTGATCCCGCTGCGGCCATGGGTGGCAATGGCGATCAGGTCGGCGTGCTGGCTCTCAGCATAGTCGAGGATGGCTTCGGCGGCGGGCATGGTGCTGACCTCGACATTTACGGTGTATCCCTCACTGCGGAACGACGATGCGATGCGCTCCAGGTAGGCGCGCGCCTCGCTCTCCAGGCTCTCCTGCTCGTCGGCGGTGCTGGCTGCGAGCATCCCGCTGTAATCTACACTCGAGGTGAAGATCGGCGGCACAGCGCGGAGCAGGGTGATCTTCGTCGTACCCTCCCGAGCTGCCAGATCGTGTACGTGCGGCAGCACCTGCTCGGCAAGGGCCGACCCGTCCAGCGGAACCAGGATGTGGCGGTACATACGAACCTCCTTGCAGCAACCTCTTCGTAACTGCGGAGGGTTGCCGGACGCGGCGAAAACGAAGACGAGGCCCATCGGGCCTGCGACCTTCGTTCTCGGGAACGGTATGCTGTTGCCGCCCGCGATACCGATTCAATCGCGGGCCGCCGAGGGCGGGCTTACGCTGACAATCCCATCCTCGGTCTCCGACTCGACCATCCAGCGCAGCAGATCCGAAACGGTAATCACACCGACGACCTGCTTCTCCAGCACGACCGGCACACCATGAATATGGTGGGTGATCATCAACTGCGCCGCCTCGCGCAGGCAGGTTGAAGGTGTAACGGTTAACACCGGACGGCGCATAAACTCGCGCAGTGGCAGGTCCCTGATCCGCACGCCGGGACGATACTCGGCCTGGTCACCCTCAGGGGTGTCCGAGATGCGGTTGATGTCGCCCTCGGTGACGATGCCTACCAGTTCGTTGCGCTCATTGACCACCGGCAAGCGCCGGATATTCTGCTCGGCCAGGAGTTGCCGCGCCAGCGGCAGGGTCATCGTCTCACGCGCCACAACCGGCGGGGCGCTCATCCAGACACGCACACTATCCATAGCCGTCCCCCTTCTGTTGTAGCCAGCGCGGCTCAGGCCGTCCAGCGGACGCCACTGTGCAGCACTTCGACCAGGTTGCCCTCCCGATCCATCAGGAAACGCAGCGAGTTGCGCAGTTCGCAGTCGAGGATCGGGCAGGGAACAATGTGCTCAACCCCGTAGGGGCACTCGCCTTCGCGGCGACAGGCGCCAACGTAGACGGCATAGCGCGGGGAACCAGGGGGACCGTCGAGCATTCGCAGATGAATTGGCTCGTTCCGTAGATCGGGATCGAGCTGGTTCAGATGCTCGCGGGCCACCCTGAGCATAGGATGCGGCGGTCGTTTCGGGCGTGCCATAACCTCGCCTTTCGGAATGGTCCGCGTGTGTCACGCTTGTGAAGCCATGATCAGAATAGCAAAGTCAACGCAAAGATTGTGAAAACTAATCGCAACAGTCTGTTAAGATATCTGGGCTTGCCGCAGAAGGTGACAGATTACCCGCGCCAGACGTCAGAGGTACAGGGGGAGATCTTCTCTCTGGAGAGCTGCGCCCCGTTGTACCAGTTCTGCTTGATGGCATCGCATTGGATCAGCTCCGCTTCCCAACCGCTGTTCGGAGCGGCTGGCGCCCCCACAGGCAGGGGTGCGGTTCGACAGGCTCACCGCAGGTGGGGAAACCCGGGTTCCCCGTATGTTCACATCAGGCGCCATGCGCGGGGCGCACAATACCGGAATGAAACCAGGGGTATCTCTGGGAGGGCCGCCCCCTCCCTGGCCCGCCCCCGCCGGGGGAGGGAACCGGGCGCCTCCCCTCAGGGAGAGGGGGTGGGGAAACCCGGTTTCCCCATGTCCCAACCGTGGTTAGGAGCGGCTGGCGCCCCTACAGGCAGGGGCGCGGTTCGACAAGCTCACCACAGGTGGGGAAACCCGGTTTCCCCGTATGTTCACATCAGGAAGGACTTCGCTATGCTCAAGGGCTTCCGTGATTTCATCCTCCGGGGGAACGTGGTTGATCTGGCGGTGGCGGTGGTGATCGGGGCGGCTTTCGGCGAGGTGGTCAACGGTTTCATTGCCGCGTTCATTGACCCGCTGATTGCCCTGATGCTCGGCGGCGCGGGCGAGGATCTGGCCGCGATCGTCTTCGGCGGGTTTCCGGTCGGGCTGTTCCTGTCGGCGCTGGTGACGTTCCTGCTCAAAGCCCTGGTCATCTATTTCTTCGTCGTGCGCCCCTTCTCCAATATGGCGGCCAGGTATGCGCCGAAGGCGGAACCGACCGATGATGTCAAGCTGCTCACCGAGATCCGCGATCTGCAGCGGCAGCAACTTACCGCGTTGCAACGCGCCAGGGGCGACTAGGGTGAACGTTGGGGAAACGGGGTTTCTCCATGCCCCTGCCGGTGGGGAGGGTGTGGAAGGGCGCAGCCCTCCCAACCATAAACCTGTTTTTGTCGTTGTGCGGCGCAGCCGCGTGGACGGTTGAAATGGCATAAGCCGGGTTACAGCCTCCCCTGTGCCTTCAGGCGCAGATAGGTGTTCACCACCCCGGCGCTGAGGTGGTCGGCGGGAACGTCGAGGGTAAGCACGCCGGCGCGGTTGAGCCGGTCGAGCAGTGTGCGTCGTTCGTCGAGCATTTCTTCGGCGACCGCGCGCCGGTACAGGCCGGCCGCGTCGCGCGCCGGTTGCCCGGCTGCGTCGCGCACAAACGGGTCGCTGACGGTGACGCACAGGGGCAGGTGGTGACGCGCGAGCCGGGCCAGGTGGCCGACCAGGTGCTCGGCCGCTTCGGGCAGCGCCAGGTCGGTGAAGAGGACGATCAGGGCGCGGCGACGCTGGCGCTGCGCCAGGTAGCGCAGGGCCGCGCCGTGGTCGGCCTCCACTGGCTCGGGTTGCAGGTTGTACAGGCTCTCCAGCAGGCGCTGAAACTGTGGCTTGCCGCGCCGCGATGGAATGTAGGTCCGCACGCGGTCGGCGAAGGCCAGCAGGCCGGCGTGATCGCCCCGGAGCAGCGCAACGTAGCTCAACAGCAGAGCAGTGTTGACCGCGTAGTCGAGTCGCATCAGGTCGCCCACAGGCGGCGCCATCAGGCGCCCGCAGTCAATCGCGCAGATCAGGTGCTGGCTGCGCTCCGCCTGGTAGTCGGCGGCGATCGGGCGCACCCGCCGGGCCGTGGCTTTCCAGTTGATGCGCCGGAACTCGTCGTCGGGGGTGTAGTCGCGCAGGCGCTCGAACTCGCCCCCTACCCCCCGCGCGCGAGTCGGGCGCACCCCCAGTTCGCGCAACAGGCCCTTGCGCGCCAGCAGGTCGTATTTCCGTAACTCCAGCATGTTGGGGTAGACGCGCACGCTCGCTGCCGCGGGGTAGCGCGCCTGCCGCACGAGCATCCCCAGCGGCCCGCGGTAGCGCAGCACCACATCGCCGAAGTGGTAGTTGCCCCGCCGCAAGGGGCGCACGTGGTAGCGGACGGTGTGCACGTCGTAGGCCGGGATGGCGCCGTTGAGCACCCCCGCGTCGGCGGGGAACTCGTGGGGATGTTCGTCGCGCAGGGTAAAATCTACCGGCCGGGGGCTGGCGTTGGCGAGGATAATGGTGATCAGGTTCTCGGCGCCCAGCGAGAGCCGCGCGTCATGGACGCGCTCCACCTCGATCTGGGCCGGTCGGGGCGCCAGCAGCGCATCGCTCAGGGTCAGCCCTGCCACGATGATCAGGTACACGACCACGAGCCAGATCAGCGCTGGCGCGAAGGCCGCCAGGGCAATCGGCGGGGCGGCGAGCAAGAGCAGGATGAGGAGCCGCAGGGTTGGTAGCATTGCCTCTATTGTACTTGAAACCGCGCCAGCGCCGTGCGATAATGCAGCATGTCAATTATCTGTAGTATCTGCGTGGCTTGCCACTCTGATTGCGCCGGAACAGGGCCGTTCTTGTGGACGGCCGCAACTCCTGCGCCGTCACTGTGGCGAGCCACCAGCCATCTCTGCTGCCTGCCGTGACGGTCGCCAGTGTTGGTGCTGGTGGCGCCAGGCGCTGGCGCGCGCCAGCGCATGACGAAGGAGGTCCGCCATGGCCCGATCTGAGCCTGCCCCTGACGCTTCCGTCTCCGGAGGGATGTTGCTGCCGCGCGAGGCGAGCCTGCCGCCCGTGCCGCTCGAGCATACGACCATCGCCGTCGAGGTGGTCGGCCCGCTGGCCGAGACGGTGATGACCCAGCGCTTCTGCAACCGCCATCACGCGGCGCTCGATGCGCTCTACGTGTTTCCGCTGCCCTCCGAGGCGGCGGTCAGCGGGCTGGAGCTGCGGGTCGGCGAGCGGGTGATCCGCGGCGAGGTGCAGCCCCGCGATGAGGCCGAGCGCGCCTTCCACGCGGCTGCCGAACGGGGCTACGACGCCGCGTTGCTGGCCCAGCAGCGCCCGAATATGCTCAGTGTCGAGGTGGCGAATCTTCAGCCGGGCGAGGTGGTGGAGGTGCGCCTGCGCTACTTCGAGCGCGTGCCCTACGACGATGGCTGGTTCACCCTGGTGGTGCCGACGGTGGTGCTGCCGCGCTATCTGCCGGCGGGGCTGCTGGCCAATCCTGAGGATGGCGCGGTGCCCCTGCTGCCGCCCGGCGTCGCCGGCCACACCCTGGCCGTGGAGATCAGTCTCGATGTGGGTCGCCTGGCCGAGGTTGAGGCGCCCAACAATCTGTTCGAGGTGCGCGAGGCCCGTGGGCGCCATGTCGCAACCCTGCGTGATCCCGGCGCCGTGCCCGACCGCGATCTGGTCCTGCGCTACCGACCGGCCGGCGCCGGCTACCGCGCAGCGGCGTTTGTCTTCCGCGAGGCGGGCCGTCCTGGCGCGTTGCTCCTCTCGCTGACGCCTCAGGCTGTGCCTCTGCCCGAGGAGGTGCTGCCTCGCGAGATGCTCTTTGTCTTCGACCGCAGCGGCTCGATGGGCGGCGAGAGTATCGTGCAGGCGCGCAATGCGCTGCGCGCCTGTCTGCGCGCGCTGAATCCTGGCGATAGTTTCAACATCTTCCCGTTTGACAATTTTGTTGAACGCCTGGCTGCTACGCCGCTGCCTTTCACCCAGGCGAATGTTGATGCGGCGGATCGCTTTATCGCGGGGATTGAGGCTCGCGGCGGCACGGAGATCGTTGCTGCGCTGGCCGAGGCGCTGGCCCAACCACGCGATCTCAGGCGCCTGCGCGTGGTGGTGTTCCTCACCGACGGCGCGGTGGGCAATGAGAACCTGGTGCTGCGCGAATTGACCGCGCGCCTGGGAGAGGCGCGCGTTTTCGCTTTCGGGGTGGGTTCGGCTGTGAACCGGTTTTTGCTCGATAAGCTGGCCGAGGTCGGGCGGGGGGTGACCGAGTACATTCTTCCCGGCGAGCCGATCGAGCCGGGGGTGGAGCGTTTCCAGCGCCGCGCCGCGTTGCCGCTGCTGCGTGATCTGCACGTCGAGTGGGGCGGCGCCCATGTGAGTGATGTGTTTCCTACCCCGCTGCCTGATCTTTATGCCGGACAGCCGCTTACGCTGCTGGCCCGCTTCAACGCGCCCCACGACGAGCGCGCCCTGCTCACGCTCAAGGCCCGCGGGGCGCGCGGCAGTTTTGCCGAGACGCTTGTGCTTGATCTGCCCGTGGCTACGCCCGATCGCGGCGGGGTCTGGGCTGCGCTGCCGAAGCTGTGGGCGCGAGCGCGCATCGCCGGCCTGGAGGACATGGTCCGGCTGGAGCCGTACCACGCGCCGGCTCTGGAGCAGGAGATCCTGGCCCTGGCTCTGGAGCACGGCCTGCTCTCGGCGCAGACGGCCTTTGTGGCGGTCGAGGAGCCGCCGCCGGGCGCCGAGCGCCAGCGGGCCGCAGGGCGGGTCGTGGTTCCGGTGCATCTCCCTGCCGGCACGCGGCGCGAGGCGTTTGAAGGCTCGCCCCCGCCCGGGCTCCTGGGTGGATTCATGTACGCGGCCAGCGCCATGCCGTCTCTTGAAGCGCCGCTCAGGGGGGTTCTGGCCCGCGCGCGGAGCGTCAGCGAGCCACTCACTCCCGCAGCCGCCCGGACCGCGCGTGGCGTGGCTGCGCCACCTGTGACGCCACGGGCGGCCCCCACGCCGCCCGAACGCCGCGATGCGGCCCTGCGCTATCTGGCCCGCACGCAGGGGGTCAATGGCAGTTGGGCCGAGGATGAGCATGCCACCACGCTGGCCGCGCTGGCCTTTGCTCTGGCCGGGCACACTGCCCACACGGGCGCCTTTCGGCCCCAGCTTATCCGCGCCGCCCGCTGGCTGGCGGGCTGCGCTCCCGCCGCGGGCACGCTGGCCGCCCTGGCCCGCGCCGCGCTGGAGGGCGCGCCGGTGGAACCGGCTGCCGCTATGGCAGCCGCAGAGGCGGCCCTGCACGCCGCAGGCTTGAGCCGCGCCGAGGCCATCGCGCTCCAGCGCCTGGGCGGCGATGCCGATGGCGCGATTGTGCTTCCCCATGTTGACCCGCTGCGCCCAACGGCGCCCGTGCTGGCTCTGACCGCTGCGCTGGCGATCCTCATCGCTGATGGTGGGCCACGCTCGCCGAAAGAGTGAGCAGGGGTGTGGGGAGGTACATATTTACATGTGGGGTAATACCAATTACCATTGATGAGGCCGCATTGCTTGAAGCGGTTTCAGGCGTTGTGCTGCCCAGCGTGGCAATCCACAATCCAAAATCCAAAATCTAAAATGGTATAAGGCGTCACCCCGGGTGCGCGGGCGTCCCGCCCGCAAGGGCCTGGATGCGGGCAAGATGCCCGCGCACCCAGGAGAAGTGTGAACACATATGTGGGAAAGATGTGCCAACACGTCCTTGCCCACTCTGTCCGAGATGACCGGTGGAGCGAACCTCGATGCGTACCCAGGCTCTCGCGGAGCAGATCCGCAGCGAAGCGCGCAAGGTGCTGGTTGGTCAGGATGAGCCGTTTACCCTCATGCTCATTGCCCTGCTGGCCGGTGGCCACGTGTTGCTCGAAGGCGCCCCTGGAACCGCCAAGACGCTGATGGCCAAAACGCTGGCCTTGCTCGTGCAGGCCGAGTTCAAGCGCGTGCAGTTTACCCCCGATCTGATGCCCTCCGACGTCCTGGGCACCCAGGTGTTCGACATGGCAACCGGCCAGTTTCGGCTGCGACGCGGGCCGATCTTCACCCAGTTGCTCCTGGGCGATGAGATCAACCGCGCCCCGGCTAAGACCCAGAGCGCCCTGCTTGAGGCTATGGAGGAGCGCCAGGTGACCATCGAGGGCGAACGCCTGCCGTTGCCCGACCCGTTCTTCGTGGTCGCCACACAGAACCCCATCGAATACGAGGGTACCTACCCCCTCCCTGAGGCCCAGCTCGACCGCTTTCTCTTCAAAGTGCTCCTGGACCACCCGTCCTCCGAGGTGGAGCTGGAGGTTCTGCGGCGCTACCAGCGCGGCTTCGACGCTCACCGCCTCGACGAAGCCGGCTTGCGCCCGGTGCTTGCGCCCGGGGATTTGCAGGCTTGCCGCGCCGAGATCCGCGAAGTGAGCGTCGAGGAGGGCGTGCTCGGCTATATCGGGCGCATTGCCCAGGAGAGCCGGCGTAGCCCCGATCTGTTGATGGGTGGCTCGACCCGCGCCAGCATCGCCCTGCTGCTGACGGCCAGGGTCTATGCGGCCATCCAGGGGCGCGCCTTCGTGACGCCTGATGATGTCAAGGCCCTTGTGCGCCCGGTCTTTCGCCACCGGATCATTCTGCGGCCCGAGGCCGAGATCGAGGGACTGACGCCCGATACGGCCCTCGGGCGTATGCTCGCCCGCGTCGAGGTGCCACGCTGAACTTCGTCATGCGCCAGCCGTTGCTGCCACTCCCGCCGCCCCTGCGCGGCGCTGATCCAGACTCGTTCGCCCGTGATACGGTGATCCGCCGTTTACCGGCCATCGCCGGGCGTGTGCTCGCCGAGAATGACCTCGATCCCGAAGCGGCGGATGCCGTTGCGGCCCTGGCCGCCGAGATACCCTCTGCTCCCCTGCGTCCCCTGGCCGACGCTGGAGCGCCCGATCTGGCCCTCTGGCATGACTATCTGGCCCCCTACGCCGGTCAGGACTGGCTCGCCGTGCCCTGGTTTCTCGCCGAGACCTACTTCTACCGGCGCATCCTGGAGGCGATTGGCTACTTCCGTCCCCGCTCCGGCGCCTTTGGCCGCGACCCCTACGCCCAGCAGAAGCGCCTGGGCCTCGAACGCACCCCGCTGGCAGGGCTGGCCGCTGAGCCGCTGCCGCTCGACGCGGCGCTCCGTGGCGCGTTGTGGGGCAACCAGGCCGACCTGAGCCTCTGGCCGGCGGACGCCGAAGGCGGCCCCGGCGGGGCCACCCTGCTGGCCGACGATGGTCCCGCGGTTCTGGCGCATCTCGACGCGCTCATCGCCCGCTCGGCCACGGTTGATGTGATCCTCGACAATGCCGGGGCCGAACTGGCGCACGACCTTCTCCTGACCGACGCCCTGCTCGCCCGCGGCCTGCGGGTGCGGCTGCACGCCAAGGCCCACCCGACCTTCGTCTCTGATGCGACTGTCGGCGACGTGCGCGACACCATCGCCTGGCTGGCCGGCCGCCCCGACCCGGTGGCCGCCGCTGCCGCGCGCCTCGTTGCTGCGCTGGCCGAGAGCCGCCTGACCCTGCACGACGACTGGTTCTGGACCTCGCCCCTGGCGGGCTGGGAGTTGCCCGAGGCGCTCTTCGGCACCCTGGCGACATCGGGGCTGCTGATCAGCAAGGGTGACGCCAACTACCGCCGCTGGCTCGGCGATCGCCACTGGCCTGCCGTCACCCCCCTGGCCGACGTCCTGGGCTATGCCCCGGCGCCGCTCCTGCTCCTGCGCACCTGCAAGTCTGAAGTAGCGATCGGCCTGGACCAGGCGCGCCTTGCAGCAGCAAGCGCGCGCGATCCGCAGTGGATGACCAATGGGCGCTGGGGGCTGGTGCAGTTTGTTGGCCGGGAAACCGGGGGGTAAAAAGTCGGTGAACCGGGGAGGGTCTGGGAGGGCTGTGCCCTCCCAGACAACATTCCGCTCTATCCCTCTACCGCCTTCAGATCTTCGACGACTGGCTTGGCGGCCTCGGTCAACTCCGCATTCACCTCGCCAAACACGCGGGCCGTATCCTCACGGTTGACGATGATGCGCTCCAGGCCCTTGCCGATAATCTGGTCGCCATTGCGTACGAAGACGCGCGCGGCATCCTGAGCGCGGGTGAGTGGAAGTTGCTCCACCGCAGTCTTGAAGTTGGGGTTCTGGGCGAAGAAGGCCTGCATCTCCGGGGACTGCTTGGTGCTGATACGCACCGGCATGTAGCCCGTATCGCGGGCCCAGATGCCGGCCTGCTCGGGGTTGGTGGCGAAGGCGATGTACTTCATCGCCGCGAGCTGCTTCTCAGCGGGCGTGTCGGCGGGGATGGCCAGACCGGCGCCGCCGGTGCAGCAACCGAAGTTGGTCTCCTTGGGCAGGAAGCCCACCCCGACCTCAAACGGCGCTTCGCGGGTGATGCCGCTGAGTGCGCCGGTGGAAGCCAGCATCGCCGCGCCAACGCCGCTGATGAAGTCCTTGTTGAGATCCTGCACCAGGGTGGCCCAGCCGAGCTTGTTGGCCGTGTCCTGGTAAAACTGCCCCGCCCGGAGGGTATTCGGATCGGTCATAGTCATTGTAAAATCGGGCAGCGAGTACTGGCCGCCGTGCTGCCAGGTCACACCCTGGAACAGCCAGGCGATGTAGCTCGCCCCGGTGGGGTGCAGGAAGGCGGCGCGGGTCAGTTTGTCTCCTTCCTTCACAACCAGCTTTGGCGCCCACTCGCCGAACTCGGCCCAGGTCTCGGGGGCGCGGTCAGGCAGCCCGGCCTCGGCCCAGAGCTGTTTGTTGTAGTAGAAGAGCGGAGTCGAACGGGCGAAGGGGATCCAGAAGTGCTTGTTCTGGCGCACGCCCTCGTTCAGCAGCACCGGCTCGTAGTCGGCGAAATCCAGCTTGACCTCTTTCGCCAGGTCGTCAAGCTGGGTGATGGCTCCAGCCAGGTAGAAGCCGAACCACCAGACATCGGAGAGCAGAATGACGTCGGGGATGGTGCGCGCCTGCAACGCTGCGGTGAACTTCTGGGCGGTCTCCTCGTAGCTGCCCTGGAACTGGTACTCGACCTGCACTTCGTTCTGCGACTCGTTGAAGCGCTTGACCATGGCCTGTTCGGCCTCGCCGAGCACGCCGCTGAACGATCCCCAGTAGGTGATATTGACGGTCGAGCCGGTCTGGCTGACGACGGTGGGAGCCGCGGTAGCGGGCGCCGTGGTGGGGGCGGGCGCCGCCGTGGGGGCCGGGGCCGCGGGGGCGGTGGTTGGGGCAGCCGGCGCCTGCGCGCCACAGGCCGCCAGGGCCGTGGCGCCGCCGCCAGCGATGATCATCCGCAGCATCTGACGTCGAGACAGCTTGCGCTGCTCCATACGAAGGTCTCCTTTCTCCTTACTCGGAAGCATCTGTATGCGCGCGGGGGTCTCTCATCCCCCGGAGGCGCCACTCATCCTTTGACCGCGCCGGTGGCGATGCCTTCCACAATGTAGCGTTGGACGAACAGGAAGACGATCATCACCGGGATGATCAGGAACAGCGATCCGGCCATCACGACACCCCAGTTAATGGTTCCTTCGCTGTTCCGTAGCCAGTAGATGCCAATTGGCAGCGTACGCATATTGGCGGTGTTGGTGACGATTAGCGGCCAGAGAAAATCGTTCCACTTCGCCACCAGCGAGAGCAGGGCCATAGTCACAATCGCTGGCTGGGCCATCGGCACGACGACGCTGACCAGGATGCGCAGGTGTCCCGCGCCGTCTACGCGCGCGGCCTCGATCACCTCGTAGGGGAGGGCCAGGAAGGCTTGCCGCAGCAGAAAGGTGCCGTAGGCAATCGCCGCGCCGGGAATGATAATGCCAGCGTAAGTGTTGATCCAGCCGAGCCGGGCGATGGTCAGGTAGTTGGGCACGATGGTGATCTCCACCGGCACCATCAACGCGGCCAGGAGGAGCAGAAAGACCAGATCCTTGCGTGGAAAGCGCAGGTAGGCCAGCGCGTAGGCCGAGGTAACGGCGAAGAGCACCTCCAGCCCCATGCCCCCCAGCGTGGTGATGAAGCTGTTGAGGTAAAAGCGTTCGAAGGGGGCGGCGTTCCAGGCTGCCGGGAAGTTCACCAGCGTCGGCGCCTGGGGGAACCAGGTCGGCGGGCCGTAGATCTCCGCCGAGGTTTTGAACGCTGCAATCAGCGTCCAGTACACCGGCAGACCAATCACCAGCATCGCCAGGAGCATAGCCGCATAGCCGGCGATGCGCCAGCGTCGCCCGCGCCGCCGGGCCGCTGCGCTCTCGACCGGTTGAGTCAGGACCAGTTCGTCACTCAAGGTCATACGATCATCCATAGGAGACGCGGCGCTCTAGATAGCGCAACTGGATCAGCGTCAACACGAGCATGATCCCGAACAGCACCACCGCGACGACCCCGGCTTTGCCTGCGTCATAGGTCACGAAGCCGAGTTCGTAGAGGTAGAAGACCAGCGTGGTGGTGGCGGTCACCGGCCCGCCGTCGGTCAATACTTTAATAATGTCAAAGGCCTGGAACGTTGCCAGCACACTGGTGACCGAGAGGAAGAACGCCACCGGCGACAGCCCTGGCAGGGTCACGTGGCGGAAACGCGCCCACGGCCCCGCGCCATCAACCAGGGCCGCGTCATACAGCTCGCGGGGAATGCCCTGTAGCCCTGCCAGGTAGATCACCACTGCGTAGCCCAGGTTCTTCCAGACGTACACGATGATCACCGCGGGCATAGCCCACTGGGTCGTTCCCAGCCAGTCGGGCGAGTTGAGACCGATCAGGCCCAGGAGCTGGTCAATCAGGCCGTAGCGCGGGTCGAAAATGTAGCTCCAGACCACGGCCACCACCGCCCCCGACATCACCACCGGAGAGAAGAGCACCGCCCGGGCAGCGTTGCGGTAGCGCAGGGGCTGGTTGATCAACAGCGCCAGCGCCAGCCCGAGCGTCAGGGTCAGCCCCACCGACCAGACAGTGAACACGAGCGTGTTCAGCACAACCTCCCAGAACAGCCGGCTACTGAACACGCTGATGTAATTGTCGAACCAGACGAAAGGCCTGACCGGGCGCAGGAAGTTCCAGCGCACGAAGCTCAGGTAGCCGTTGTAGATGAGCGGCCAGTACGTGAAAATGCCGAAGAGGAGCAAATTGGGACCGATCAACGCGACGAACAGGAGCCATTCGCGCCCCTGGCGCGCCGATGTCGAGACACGTTGGTGCAGGCTGGCCATAAGTCAGAATGACGGCTCACAATAGTACAGAGCGCAGATTTCGCGTTGCAGATCGGCCGCGATGGCCTTCCGGCGCGCTCTGGCTGTGACGCATAGATAGCGACCCGATGCCAGTTGCTGTCACATGCGCACCGCCGAGCCTGAGCTCAGTCGCTCGCTTCGCGCACACCGTGGCGCTGTGCTATCCCACAACAGAACTGCTCACGCATCTTAGCGGTGTCGTGTTAATCAGCGTTGAGATAGGTATTAAACTTGAGTAAAATAAACATTAAGAAACAGGCTCTCTTCCAGGGGAGGGCCTGGCTATTGTTTGCGCTGCGCTCTGTCCTATGGGCTAGGTCGTTGCAGGCAGGCATATGCTATCGTAGAGGAGGCGCGCGCGACCGCGGGGCCGCGCCCAGCACGGTCGCGCGTCGCGTCCCATTCGCTACGAGCGCAGGCGTCCTGACACACGGACTGGCCTGGCGCCCGTTTGTTGGAGAGAACGATGCAACGGAGCAAGTTCCTTGGGTCGCTGTTCCTCTGCCTGGTCCTGCTTCCAATCGGGCTGATGCCCGGCGCCACCGTCGCCCACGCGCAACCGGCGGAGCGCTGTTTTGCGGAGACGGGTTACTGCATCAGTGGTCCGATCCGCGCCTTCTGGGAAGGCAACGGCGGTCTGGCGGTCTTCGGGCTGCCGATCGGTCCGCAACAAGAGGCGATCGGCGAAGACGGCAAGCCGCGTCAGGTCCAGTGGTTCGAGCGTCACCGGCTCGAATTGCACCCCGAGAATCCCGCGCCCTACACTGTGCAACTGGGCCGTCTGGGTATTGAGCGCCTGAGCCAGCAGGGCCGCGACTGGCGCGCCTTCCCGCCGCTGGATCCCAACAACGCCGATGCCGAGCGCTGCGTCTTCTTCGCGGCGACGAACCACCAGGTTTGTGATGAGTTCCTGCGGGCCTTCCGCAGCTTCGGCCTCAACTTCCCCAACACGCCGGGGATCAGGTTTGAGGAGAGTCTGGCCCTCTTCGGGCTGCCGATTTCGGAGCCGCTCACCGAGGTCATCGAGGGCAAGGAGTACACCGTACAGTGGTTCGAGCGGGCGCGCTTTGAACTCCACCCCGAGAATCGCCCGCCGTTCAACGTGCTGTTTGGCCGCCTGGGGGCCGAAATCTTCGCCAACCGCGGCGCTGGCGGGCCTTTGCGCGGCACGACCTGGCAACTGGAAAGCTTCGGCCCAATCGAGGCGCCCCTGGCCGCGCGCACCGAACGGCCCGCCACCCTCACCTTCGAGGCGGAGCGGGTGAACGGCTTCAGCGGCTGCAACGCCTTTAGCGGCCCCTACCAGGCCACTGCCGCCGCAATCACCTTCGGCCCGCTGATCTCAACCCTGGTCGCCTGCACCGACGAGGCGCTCGGGCGCCAGGAAAGCGAGATCCTCAGCGCGCTCACGGGCACGGTTCCGTACACCCTGGCTGGAAACCGGCTCCAGATCCGTTACAACGAAGGACGCAGCATGCTCACCTACCGTGCCGCCCAGAACCCGATTGACCAGTTGCGACGCGAGCCGTGGCAACTCGAAACGTTCGGTCCGCTCGAGGCGCCTGAAGTTGCCCGCACCGAACGCCCCGCCACGCTGACGTTCGAGGCTGATCAGGTCAATGGCTTCAGTGGCTGCAACAACTTTGGCGGTTCGTATCAGGCCACTGCCGATACTCTCACCTTCGGCCCTCTGCGGACCACGCTGGCGGCGTGTACCGATGAGGTCCTGACGCGCCAGGAGCAGGCGATCTTCACGGCGCTGACCGGCGCGGCGCCCTACCGGATCGAGGGCGACCGGCTCCGGATCAGCTACGATGGGGGCCGCAAGCAGCTTACCTACCGCGCCGCCAGCGTGCCGGCCAGCGCAGTTACCGGTACCGTCACCTACCTCCAGCGCAGCGCGCTGCCTCCCGAGGCGCTGATCCAGGTGCAACTGGTAGATGTCTCGCGGGCCGATGCGCCGGCGATCGTGCTGGCGACCAGCAGTTTCCAGGCCGGGGGCCGGCAGGCGCCTTTCCCCTTTGCTTTACCCTACGACCCGGCCCGGATCGAGGAACGCAACACCTATGCCGTGCAGGCGCGCATCACCGTTAACGGGCAGCTACGCTTCATCTCCACCCAGCGCTACGAAGTGATCACCCGCGGTCGCCCGACCAGGGTTGAGGTGATTGTGCAGCCGGTGTAACATTCGGGTAATACCAATTACCGTTGATGATGCCGCATTGCTTAAAGCGGTTTTAGGCGTTGTGCTGCCCAGTGTGGCAATCCACAATCCAAAATCTAAAACCAGAAATGGTATAACCTGCCTGCCCCGCGCCCCTATCTGCCGGGAGGGGCGCGGGACAACCGGCTCACCGTAGTTTCCCCACGTTCACCTCTGGCGACCAGAGTGAAAGTCAGGACCATGCGCAACGCATTGCCCCCATCACCACCCTCGCTGCTCACACTCCTGTTCCAACTCATCGGCGCGGTCATTGTCGGGCTTCTCATGGGGGTACTGCTGGCATATCTGGCGAGCGTGCTCCTCATGACCCTGGGCATTGCCGCGCAACTGGGCATGGGTCTCCTGTCGGTACAGGTCTTCCTGGCCATCATCGGTTTCGGGGCCGGCGCGGGCCTGGGCGCGGCCCTGGTTGGACGCCTGTCGGGCCAGATGGGGAGCCTGTGGCTGGCGATGCTCGCTGGCGCGGCCACCGGCGCGCTCGTGGTGCTGGGGATGCGTCTGCTGCGCATCGGTGGCCTGGCCGCCCTGCTATGGGTGGGCCTGACCCTGACCCTGGCGGCGGCGATCGGGGCCTATTACCTGCGCCGGTAGGCGCGGGGAGATGCACCGCTCAGGGAGGGGCGTGGGGAAACCCGGTTTCCCCACACCCCAACCGCCGTTGGGAGCGGCTGGCGCCCCACAGGCAGGGGGATGGGGCAACCCGGTTTCCCCATGTCCCAACCGCTGGTGGAGGCGGCTGGCGCCCCACAGGCAGGGGGATGGGGCAACCCGGTTTCCCCCATGTCCCAACCGGTGTGGGGAGCGGCTGGCGCCCCACAGGCAGGGGGATGGGGAAATCCGGTTTCCCCATGTCCCAACCGGTGTGGGGAGCGGCTGGCGCCCTACAGGCAGGGGGATGGTGCAACCCGGTTTCCCCATATTCCAACCGGTGTGGAGAGCGGCTGGCGTCCCCCACAGGCAGGGGTGCGGTTCGACAGGCTCACCGCAGGTGGGGAAATCCGGTTTCCCCGTATGTTCACCTCAGGGTATGATAGGCAGCAGCAGGTTCGCGCATCGTTCGAAAAAGGAGCAACTCCTATGTCCACATCAAAGCCGACGGGGCCACGGCGGGTCGCGATTGCCTGCCAGGGCGGCGGGAGCCACACGGCCTTTACCGCCGGGGCCCTCAAGCCACTGCTTCGCGCCGAGGAAGCTGGGAGCTACAAGATTGTCGGGCTGAGCGGCACCTCCGGCGGCGCAATTTGCGCTGCCCTGGCCTGGTTCGGCCTCATGAAACAGGCCCGGGGCGACTGGAATCGCGATCAGGTCATCGCGATCATCGAGAACTTCTGGAACGACAACATGGCCCGGTCCCTCTGGGAGCAGATCTGGAACGCCTGGACCGTCAGCCTGGTCAGGCTGCACGCTTCGGGAAAGCTTCCCGAGTTGAAAACAAGCCCCTACCGGCCCGAGATCGTCGTGGCGACGGAACTGGCCAAACGTATGGCTCCGCGCCAGGAGTTCTTCGATCTGCGCCTGTTGCTCGAGAAGTACCTCAAGCTCGACGAAGTTGTTCAGCCGGCAATCGAGCCGCGCCTGCTGATCGGCGCCGTGGCCGTGCTCTCGGGTCGCTTCAAGGCCTTTGACTCTATGATCTCCGAGATTTCGATTGACTCGATCCTCGCCTCTACCACCCTGCCGACGTTGTTCCAGGGTATTCGCATCGGCGACGAAGTGTACTGGGACGGGCTGTTTTCTCAGAACCCGCCTATCCGCGAGTTCCTGGTCAATATTGATGTAAGCCTCAAGCCGGACGAGATCTGGATCATCCGGATCAACCCCCAGGAGATCAGCGAGGAACCGACCAGTGTGGAAGAGATCGAGGACCGTCGCAATGCTCTGGCTGGCAACCTCTCCCTCAACCACGAGATTGACGTCATTAACAAGATTAATCGCTTCCTCGCCGATAGTGTCATTCGCAACAAGCTGCCCCAACTGAAGCCGGTGGACATCCACTCGATCTGGATGAGTGAAGGATTGATGCGGAAACTGACCTTCGTCTCGAAGATGAGCCGTGATCCGGCCCTGCTCAACGAGCTGATCGCCGATGGCGAAATGCAGGGCGAGGCGTTCCTGGCCCAGCGTGAAGCCAGGGGATGGTAGAGCCGGCCCGGCGGGCCGGCTCCCGGCCCGGCGGGCCGGCGCGGCGGTCGTGGCGTGTGGCGGCGCTGGCTCCCGGCGCGGCGGGCCGGCACGGGTCGTGGCGTGGTGGGTCGGTGGGCCGGCTCGCGGCGCGGCGGTCGTGGTGCGTGGCGGCGCCGGTCGCGACGTGGCGGGCTGGCACGGGTCGTGGGGTGGTGGGGGTGGCGAAGCCGGCCCGGTGGGCCGGCTCTACTCGGGCGGTGATCCGTAGATCGCGTGCAGGCCACGGGCGGTCTGCGCGAACAACTCGATCAACTCCGGCGGCTCCAGCACAGTGCAGCCGTCGCCGTAGCGCAGCAGAATCTGCCGCGTCTGCCACAGGTTGGTGACCGTGGCGGTGACAGTGGCGCTGCCGTCGGCATGGTAGGTGATCCGCGTGTCGGGGAAGTAGCTGGCAACATCGCGGCGACGGGCGATCTGCGGGGCCAGGGTGTAACGGATGTGGTAGCGGGGTGCGGGGATACGCTCCGGGGGCAGGACCGCGGGCAGAATCTCTACCGTTCCCGGCATGATCCGGTCCAGCCGGTAGTCAATGGCGGCGTGGATCGTCTCTCCGCCGCGGGGCGTCACTTCGAGCAGGGTGGCATCCAGGTAGCCGTGACCCTCGGGGCGGAAGACGACCCCGTAGGGTGCTACGCGGTGACGGCGTGGCCTGTCGAGATCGTAGGTGCTCAGGTAGTCGAAGGCCAGTTCGCGGCGCTGCTCACAGGCGCGCTTCACCAGGTCGAGCACCTGCGGGTCAATCGGTCGCGCGCCAGGGTTGACGGGCAGGCGCAGGGCCGGGCGCTGGCGACGCAACTGCGCCTGCCGCGCCGGGGGGAGCAGCAGTTGCACGCGCTCCAGCAGCGCCCGCACGTGGGTATGCTCGGGCAGCCCGCTTCCCGACGGAAAGCTGGCATCGAGGAAGGCCAGGGCCTCCATACACGTATCTGGCAGGTCGAGCAGGGCCAGCTCCCCGAGATCTTCGAGTACGTAGTGGCGCATGCGGCGGTCGTAGCGGATCTGGCACCCGTACTCGCCCTTCAGCGCGTCGAAGTCGTGCTTGAGCGCCGCTGCTGCTGCCGCCGGGTAGCCCTGTTCGCCCAGTTCATCGTTGATCCGCGCCACCAGTTCGGCGCTGGTGGCCGGGCCGCGTAAGAGAGCGCGCACCAGCAGCAAGCGCCGCCGAAAGGTCAGCCAGGAACTGCGCTTCGTACCGCCGGTGGGGTGACTCATAGCCTCGGGTATCGTTCGTCACGTTGCAGGCGGGCATACACTCCCCAGAGTATAGCACACGCCTCGAACGCGCTGCGCGCCAGGGCGAGCGACGGGGCCGCGCTGATGACCAGGTGTTCCAGCGCGGCTGCGTCGAGGTCCCACCCGTAGCGCTGGTTGGCCTCCTGGGCCAGGGGCAGCCAGCCCTCGAGCAGGCGCTGTCGCCGGGCCGTATCTTCGATCGGGTCACTCACAAAGGCCCTTGCTCCTATCACGTGCCATTCGCGGGGCGCACAACGCCAGAATGAACATCGCTGATGGGTTAGCGCGCATCCCTGGAAGAGCCAGGCGCGCCTCTGGCATTCGTTTATTCGTTTCGTTGGCGCATTCAGGCGTTTTGCTGCATCAGGAAGCCTATCCTGGAGCCGGTGAAATCCTTTGAAGGGCTGCGCCCTCCCACACCCTCCCCCGCTGCGGTTTAAGGGCGGACAGAACATCCGGGCTAACCTGGCTTATACCGCATTGGAACGCCCCCGCGCATGGCTCTGGTCTCCCCTCTCCAGCGAAGCTGGAGAGGGGGAGGGGGTGAGGACCAAGCAGCGCATCCCAACGCCATAACGCCCGTCGGCGCTCATACGTTTTGTCCGCCCCTGAACCCCGGCGGGGGCGGGTCGCGCCCGTCAGGGCAACCTGACGCGCTCGTTCTCGAAAACAAGCAACCCGTCCCGGTCCAGATCGGCCACCAGCCCGCGCAGCCACGGCTCGTCGGCGGGGCCATAATCGGGCTTGAGGCGCAGGCCAAGTTCGGCCAGTAACAGGGCGCTGCCGGGGGACAGGGCGCGCAGCGCGTCAATGGCCCGGCCGCGGTACCAACGCCGTGAGCCGGCGTAGGGTTCGCTCGGGCGTTCGGCGATGCGCCGTGCCGCTGGAGGATGAACACCGGCAGCCATCGCTCCCACCAGCGCCTCGTCGGCGGCGGCGCGGGCGGCATAGGCGCGGCAGTCGGGCCGCAAAGGGCAGCGCGGGCAGGCGGGGCTGGCCGCAGTGCAGACCAGGGCGCCCAGTTCGATCAGCGCCTGATTCCAGGCCCAGCCGCGGCCCGGGGGCACCAGCGCCGCACCCAGGGCCAGCAGCTCGCGGTCACGCACAGCGCCGGCCACGTCGTCGGGGCCAATGCAGACGCGCCGCAACACCCGGCGGATGTTCGTATCGAGGAAGGCCACGTCCTGCTCAAAGGCGAAGCACGCCACTGCCCCCGCGGTGTATGGACCAACCCCGGGCAGGCGTCGCAGCGTTGCCACCTCACGGGGGAAGTCGCCCCCGTGTTCCTCCACCACCGTTCGCGCGGTTCGTTGCAGGTTCACCGCGCGGCGGTTGTAACCCAGGCCGGCCCAGAGGCGGATCACCTCCGCCGTTGGCGCGCCGGCAAGCCGCTCGAGGGTGGGAAAGGCGGCCAGAAAGGCGTGGTATTTGGGAATGACCCGTTCTACCTGGGTCTGTTGCAGCATAATCTCGGAAACGAGAATGCGGTAGGGATCGCGAGTGCGACGCCAGGGCAGGTCGCGGGCGTAGCGCGCGAACCAGGCGAGGAGCGCGCTGTGGAGCGCCTCTAGCCTCTCCGAAGGCAGGGGAACAGGCACACGGGGTTGCTCCGGGGTTGGACGATCAAGCATACTACGAAGCCACAAAGTTCGAGCAGATGGGGAAACCCGGTTTCCCCGTGTCCCAACCGCTGGTGGGAGCGGCTGGCGCCCTCCACAGGCAGGGGTGCGGTTCGACAGGCTCACCGCAGGTGGGGAAACCCGGTTTCCCCGTATGTTCACCTCAGATGGGCAGGCGTGGGCGCTTAATCTCCCGCCGCCTTCACCCCGCTCTCGCGGCGGGCCTCGATCACATCGCTGATGCGATTGAGCCGGTCGAGAATAGTGGCAAGCTGACTGACACTCTGGAGCGAGAGCACCACGTGCAACACTGCGCGCCCGGCGCGGCGCGTCTGCCCCTGCTCAACCTTCTCGATATTGATGCCCGCCTCGGCGATCACATTGGAAATATCGCGCCAGAGGCCAACCCGATCCCAGGACTCGATGCGGATGGGCACAGGGTAACCGCGGGGCTGTTGCCCGCCCCAGGTCACGTCAATCAGGCGGTTGCGGTCGCGCTCGTTGACAATCGTGCGGCAATCGGCGCGATGCACCGTGATGCCGCGCCCGCGGGTGACAAAGCCGACAATCGGCTCGCCCACCACCGGGTTGCAGCACTTCGCCAGGCGGTGGTAGACCGTGCCGACACCTACCACCTGCACACCCACCGGCTGGTTGCGCCCGGTAATCGGGGTTTGCGGCAGGTCGAACGAGGGATTGCTCGCCCGTTGCTGCTCCTCTTGCTCAGCAAGGGCCTTCTGGGCCACGGTGCGCGCCGTGATCTCGCCGGTGCCGATCTGGTGGAAAAGGTCCTCGACCGAACGAGCGCCCGCCAGATCCGCCAGGTGATCGAAACTCACCGTCAGACCCAGTCGTTTAAGCTCCTTCTCGAGCAGATCGCGACCGGCAGCGATATTCTCTTCGCGCTCGGCGCGACGAAAGAAGCGTTTGATGTGGTTGCGGGCGCTTGGCGTTTTGACAAAGTTAAGCCAGTCGCGGCTCGGCCCCTTCGAGGACTTCGAGGTCATAATGTCGACAATTTCGCCATTCTGGAGGCGATAGTCGAGCGGGACGAGGCGACCGTTCACCTTGGCGCCGATACACTTATGGCCCACCTCCGAGTGGATATGGTAGGCGAAATCAACCGGCGTGGAACCCTCGGGCAGGTCAATGATCTTGCCTTTAGGCGTAAAGACATAGACCAGCTCTTCAAGTTCGGGCTTGAGGCTCTCGACGAACTCGCGGGCATCGGTCAACTCAATGCGCCAGGAGATCAGCTCGCGCAGCCACTTGATCTTGGCCTCATAATTCTGATCGCTCCGCTGGCCAAAGCCCTCTTTGTAGCGCCAGTGGGCGGCGATGCCGTGCTCGGCGACGTTGTGCATATCCTCGGTGCGGATCTGCACCTCGCAGTAATGGCCCCCGGGGATAATCACCGTGGTATGGAGCGACTGGTAGCTACTCTCCTTGGGCACGGCGATATAATCGTCGAACTCCGAGAGCACCGGCGTCCACATACTATGGACCAGGCCGAGCACGCGGTAGCAGGCGCCCTTGGCGCGGTCGGGGTCCGGCTCCTGCACAATCACGCGGATGGCGAGCTGGTCGTAGATCCGCTCGAGGGGCACGCCCTTGCGCTCCATTTTGCGCCAGATCGAGTAGATGTGCTTGGGGCGTCCGGTGACCTGCGCGCGGATGCCCTCCTTCTCCAGGGCCTCCTTCATACGCTTGATGACCCGCTGAATGATCCGCTCGCGGGCCTCCTTGCGCATAGCCAGGCCCGCCGAGATCTCCTTGTAGCGCTCGGGGTAGAGCGTCTTGAAGGCCAGATCCTCCAGTTCGGACTTGACCTGCCACATCCCCAGGCGGTGGGCCAGCGGCGCATAGATGTCGAGGGTCTCGCGGGCCACGCGGCTCTGCTTGAGGGGAGGCATAGCGCTAAGGGTGCGCATATTGTGCAGCCGGTCGGCCAGCTTGATCAGAATGACGCGCGGATCATCGGCGGTGGCGATGAACATCTTGCGGTACGAGCCGGCCTGAAGCTCCTCCTTGGTCTTATTCTCCAGCCCCGACAGCTTGGTGACGCCATCAACCAGGTGGGCGATGGTGTCGGAGAAAAAGCGCTCGATCACCTCCAGGCTTACGCCGGTATCCTCCACCACATCGTGCAGCAGCGCCGCAGCCACCGACTCGGCATCCAGGCGCAGGTCGAGAATAATCGCCGCCACCGCCACAGGGTGGTCAATGTAGGGTTCGCCGCTCTGCCGGTACTGGCCACTATGGGCAATCGCGGCCAGGGCATAGGCGCGCCGCACCAGGTCGGTATCGGCATCGGGCAGGTAGGATTGGAGCCGGGCAATCAGCGCCTCGACCGTCGGGCTGTGGTAGGCATTCAGGTAGGCTGCACGCACACTTTCCAGACTGGCGTCGGGCTGCTCGTGCTTGCGCAGATGTTCAACGATCGACTCGAGAAAGGGGTGCTGGAGAATGGGGTGGTGGATGAGGAGCGTGGTGTCAGGGGGCGTTTCGTGCGGCTGGGGCGCGGGACGGCGCGACCCTCCCGCGACGCTCTGGGGCGTCGGACCAGTTGCTTGCGTGACGGGTTGCCCGCCGACGACGATGGCGGTATCGGTGTCCATAGCCGCACTTCCTCTTGTTCTGAAGGTGCGAGACGACAGATCAGGGTCGTCTTGCTGCGGGCGCTCACACGGCCCCCTCCACTGATCACGAACGCGGTCGGCGTGTACCGCCCGACCGCGCCTGAACCTCCTGCGATCTTCCGCGACCGCTACGTATGGACAGGTGATTGTTTTACAGCATAGCACCGCGGCGATCGCTTGTCAAGGAAAACGAACCTGCCCGGGGCCTGGACAAAGTCCCCGGGATGTCAAACGTGAGCGCCCCCTCGCGTGAACACTCACCCCCGGAGGCGGGCGTAGAGCCGGCGCCGCAGGACGTTGAGGCGCTCGCGGTAAGCCGGGTCGTTGAGCGCCTCGATTGACATCAGCAGCGCATCTTCGCCATTGTCGGTGTAGTAACGGCGGCGGGTGCCGACGACCGTAAAGCCGTACTTCAGGTAGAGACGCTGCGCAGCATCGTTGCTCACCCGCACCTCAAGCGTGACCATGGTGGCCTCGAGCGCATAGGCCTGGTCAATCAGGCCATTGAGCAGCAGCTCGCCAACCCCGCAGCGGCGGTGGGCCGGGTCCACGGCAATTGTAGTGATATGGGCCTCGTCCGCGGAGAGCCAGAGGCCGCCGTAGCCGACGATGGGGGCGGTGGCCGGCTCATCCGAGCCGGGCGGTTGGGCAATGAAGGCGCCGAACAGTTGCAAGAGCACATTGGAGCGGCGCGCGGGTGGGGCTGGCCTGTCCTGTGGTGGGGGAGTGGGGCTGGCGCGGGCGACGATGTAGCGGCAGCGCTGGGTGTCGCGGAGTTCGCGACGGTAGGTGCTGGCCGACCAGGGGATCGGAAAGCTCTGCGCCTCAATCTGCTGGACTGCCGGAATATCCTCCTCCCGCATGGGCTCAATGAAGTAATACATCCTCATATACGGACGCCCGGGGGGGCCCCGGCCTCTCAGGATACCGCTGGTTGTGCCGTGCCCGCGCCCCATACCCTGGCGCCGCGCCGACCACTGCTGTCAATGAATGAGGAACGAGTAAACAAGTACAAACATTTGCGCTTGCATGTGTATGCTTTTGCATTCGTTTATTCGTTGTCCATTCGTTAGCGTATGTTCCCCCCTCTCATCCCGACACCATCCCCCGCGCGGACCGGCGCCATACCTTACCTGCGGTGAGCCTGTCGAACCGTACCCCTGCCGGTGGGGGCGCCAGCCGCTCCCAACAGCGGTTAGGGGTTGGGGAAACCGGGTTTCCCCATTCCCCCTCCCTGAGTTGTGCGCCCCGCGCATGGGGCCTGAGGTGAAAATACGGGGAAACCGGGTTTCCCCACCTGCGGTGAGCCTGTCGAACCGCACCCCTGCCGGTGGGGGCGCCAGCCGCTCCCAACAGCGGTTGGGGGATGGGGAAACCGGGTTTCCCTGTACCCCTGCCGGTGGGGGCGCCAGCCGCTCCCAACAGCGGTTGGGGGATGGGGAAACCGGGTTGCCCCACCTGCGGTGAGCCTGTCGAACCGTACCCCTGCCTGTGGGGCGCCAGCCGCTCCCAACAGCGGTTGGGGGTTGGGGAAACCGGGTTTCCCCATTCCCCCTCCCTGAGTTGTGTGCCAGGCGCACGACTGTCTGACGTGAACATAGTGAACCCGGGGTTCCCTCCGCTCCTGTTCACCGGGATGCCAGGCGCCCCCAACGGGGGTGGGAATCCGGCTTTGCCGCCCCCCGGGCAGGGGGAGAAGATGAGAGGGCGACGCTCCGGCGCTTCGCGCGGGATGCCGCCGGGTGCGGCGCGCGCGCCGGGGCGCCGTTGCGACGCTACGGCAGGGGCCGGGCGCCGTTCGGATCAACAACGAAGAGACTCTGATAGGCCCCGTCCTTGCCGAAGCCACCCCCGGTCTGAAAGACGCCGGTAACTTCAACCGCGCCCCAGACGTAGCTGTTATTCGGCCCCAGGTTCAGCAGCGCCGATTGATCGGGGGGAAACCCTTCCATCCAGATCGGATTGCCAAGCGGCTGAGGACTGGAGCCGTCTTCCTCGGTGCTGATCCCTTCGGCGAGCACGTAGATTACCCCGTTCCAGAAGTAGTATCCCCGGGTGGTAACCGTCTGCCCATTGTACTGTTCCGGATTGCGCTGCAACTCAAAGAAGGAGACCTTACCGGCCTCAAGGGGGCGATCATCAATACGCTGCTCGACGCGGCGCACCCGCTCGATAGGCTCGGCGCTCTTGACGTTCAACTGGTACTGGTACTGCCCGCCGGGGCCGTAGCCGCCGGTTGCAGAGAACTCGCCGCGAACGCGCACAAAGCCGTACACCGCGTCGCCGGGGCGGTGCAGGTGTTCGGTGACCTCGGCTGGAAACCCTTCCAGCCAGATTGTATCGCCGAGCGGCTGAGCATCGAGGCCATTATCGAGGGTGCTGACCCCCAGAGCCAGCACCGAAATGGACGGATCGCCGGGGCGCCAGACATAGGCGCCGTCAACGGTGATCTCCTTGCCGGCATAGGCGGCGGGATTGGCGGTCACCTGCTGGACATAGAGGCTGCCGCCGGCGCCGCCAGTCTGGCTGCCGCAGGTAGCCAGCAGCGGCAGGGCGCCCACGAGCGCAACCAGCACGATGAGCGCATACCATGGTTTGCGGATCATACGAAGATCCTCCATCGAGAATCTGGAGATGCACAGCCCACAGGGTTACTGGCTATCGGCTGCTCCCATCCCGCTTCGCCACATAACGCCCGGGTGACCATCGAGGTTTTCCAGGCGAGCTGCGCCCTGATCAACCACGCCCCCGGGCAGGGAGATGGGGAAGCCCGGTTTTCCTGTTTTTACATTCGCAACACAGGCGCCGCCGCCCCGCATCCGGGGCGAGGCTGAGGCACGCCAGAGTGCCAGGTATCGGCGTAGACAGCGGGCGAAACGGCATTCGAGTGCCAGGCAAATACCCGCAGGATTATACCAGAAGGCTTCGTAGGCGGCAAACGGCGCCGAATCGGTAGCGTGTTCACATTTGGGGTAAGGCATCACTCCGGGAGCGCGAGTGTCTCGCCGAATTACCCAACTGCGGCCAGAATATTCTTGACAGCCCGACTCGACGTTAGTATTATTAGCCTACCTATGGGATATGATCTCCATATTCCGGTCCGACTCAGCACATCGGGGCTGACGTAAGGGAGTCGCCCCGCTCAGTGCACATTAACAACTGCATAGGAGGCCACTGTGATAGATCTACTGTGGGTCGCGCTGGCCCTGGTAGTGGGCCTGGGCATTGGCGCCGGGCTGGGAGTTGCCTACGTGAACCACGGCCTCAACTCCCTTGCCCAGCAGAAAACCGCTGAAGCCCGCTTATTGCTCGAAGAAGCGCGATCCCAGCAAAAGGAAATTTTACTCCAGGCAAAAGATGAGGCCCTGCGTATCCGCAACGATGCCGAGGCGGAGTTGCGCGAGAGCCGCCAGGGGTTACAGAAGCAGGAAGAGCGCCTGCAACGCAAAGAGGAGAATCTCGATCGGAAACTCGAGGGTCTGGAACGACGCGAACGCCAGCTCCAGAGTCGCGAGCGCCAGATCGAGCAGTTGCACCAGGAAGCTGAACGGCTGAAGCTCCAGCAGGTTACGGAGCTTGAGCGGATCTCGCAACTCGGGCGCGACGAGGCGCGGGCGTTGATCCTGGCCCAGGTCGAGCGTGAGACACGCGACGAGGCAGCGCGTCGCATCCGCGAGATTGAACAGCAGGCGCGTGATGAGGCAGACAAAACAGCGCGCAAGGTGATCGGCCTGGCGATCCAGCGCTGCGCCAGCGACTACGTCGCTGAGGTGACGGTCTCGACGGTCAATCTGCCCAGCGAAGAACTCAAGGGCCGCATCATCGGGCGCGAAGGGCGGAACATCCGCGCCTTCGAGCAGTTTACCGGTGTGGATATTATTGTGGACGACACCCCCGAGGCGGTGACGCTCTCGTGCCACGATCCGGTGCGCCGGGAGGTGGCGCGGGTGGCGCTGATCAAACTTCTGAAAGACGGGCGCATCCATCCGGCCCGGATCGAAGAAGTGGTGCAGAAAACTCAGCTCGAGCTTGAGCACGTTATGCGTGAAGAGGGCGAGCGCGTCGCCTACGAGGCAAACGTGCAGGGCCTGCACCCGGATCTGATCAAGCTGCTCGGGCGGCTGAAGTATCGCACCAGCTATGGGCAGAACGTGCTGCAACATTCCCTGGAATGCTCCCTCCTGGCTGCGCATATGGCCGCCGAACTCGGCGCCAATGTGAATGTCGCCAAGACGGCTGCGCTGCTCCACGATATTGGCAAGGCCGTCGATCACGAGGTGCAGGGCCCCCACGCATTGATCGGCGCCGACATCGCGCGGCGCCTGGGTCGCTCTCCGGCGATTGTGCACGCGATCGCCGCCCACCACTACGATGAAGAGCCAACGACCGTCGAGGCCTTTCTGGTCATCGCTGCCGATGCGATCTCGGGCGGGCGCCCCGGCGCGCGCCGCGAGACGCTCGACCTGTATATCAAGCGTCTGGAAGCTCTGGAGACCGTTGCCACGTCGTTCCCCGGCGTGCAGCGGGCCTTCGCCGTGCAGGCGGGTCGCGAGGTGCGCGTGATGGTCCAACCCGACCAGATCGATGATCTCGCCAGTATTCACCTCGCCCGCGATGTCGCCAAAAAGATCGAGGAAAGCCTGCAATATCCCGGTCAAATCAAGGTGACAATTATTCGCGAAACGAGAGCTGTTGACTACGCGCGCTGACCCTGGCTCAGGTGACAGGCTGCCGGGCCTGCCCGCCGGTCTGTCACCCCATTTCCCGGCATATTGCCCGACTGCGCTCCGACTGCTTGTGGTACAATTTGAATCCTGACAGCCTGCTGCGTGCTGCGTGCAACCCATCTCACGAGAGGAGGCAAGGCTGCGATGAGCCTTGAGACGCGGTCTGATGACCAGCCTATCGTATCGACCCCAAGCAACACAGAGGAGGACCACATGACCAACTCTCAGCCGCTGCCTATCGCTCGCGCTGTTGGCGCCGCCGCCCCTCAGGGCGTCGAAACCCAGCGCTCCGCAGAGGTGCTGAAGGTGTCCACGCGCTCGCGCCCGAGTGCTGTGGCCGGCGCCATCGCCGGCGTCATCCGTGAGAATGGGATGGCAGAGGTGCAGTCGATCGGCGCGGGTGCAACCAACCAGGCCATTAAGGCCGTCGCTATCGCCCGAAGCTACCTCAATGAGGAAGGGATTGATATCGTTTGCGTGCCTTCGTTTATCGACGTGGCTATTGATGAAGAAGAGCGTACTGCGATCCGCCTGCTCATCGAGCGACGTTAGTGCTCCGACCGCGTCTCCTCCTGCCTGCCCTCGCCGCCCGCGAGGGCTTTTCTTTTTGCCTCTTGCCTGCCACGGTGTTGCCTGTACAATAAGGTAAGACACGGTTCAAACCCGCCTGACCGTCTGCTGTTCAGGGCTACAGAGCGACAAGCCGGTGGCGCGGAGGTGCAGCCGCAGCGCCACGGTGACGTTGACACGCCCGCTCGTGAACCCTGTCTATGCACCCCGTTGATTGCGAGTTTCCTATGGACGAAATTGCCGCCTTTCTGCGCGCCTACCCGCCGTTTGATCAACTGCCGCCCGAGGCGGCTATGCTCGCCGCTGAGCATATCCAGATCGAGTACTTCCCCGCCCATCACGATGTGCTGACCTTCGGCGGCCCGCCGGCTGAGTTTCTCTACATTGTGCGCAAGGGGATGGTTGATTTTGTGCGCGAGGAGGAGGGCGAGGTCCTCGTGTTCGATAGCCTCGGACCGGGCGAAGCCTTTGGCTATCCGTCGCTCATTCGTCGCCGCCCGCCAATCGTCACCGTCCGTACGCGCACCGAGGTCCTGGCCTACCTGCTCCCCGCCGAGATCTTTTACCGCCTCCAGGAGGAGTATCCGCTCTTCGCAAGCTATTTCGCCGCCTCGGCCCTCCACCGGCTGACCTCTGCTGTGCGTAGCCGTCACCAGAGCGCCGAACCCTCGCTCTTCCAGACGACGCTCCAGGAGTTGATCAGCCATCCCTTGATCGCCATTCGCCCCGATGCGACGGTGCGCGAAGCCGCTCAGTTGATGCGCGACCGGAATGTGAGTTGTTTGCTGGTGAACCTGCCGCCCTACGAGGTCTATGACCAGAACTCGGGGATCATTACCGACCGCGACCTGCGGAACCGGGTGCTGGCCGCCGGTCTGCCCGATAGCACGCCGCTGCGCCAGGTGATGACCGCCCCCGTGGTCTCGCTGCCCGCCAATGCCCTGGCCTTCGAGGCTATGCTGCTCATGCTCGAGCGCCATATCCACCATCTGCCGGTGACCCGCGATGGGGTGGTGGTGGGTATGGTGACGCATACCGATATTTTGCGCCGCCAGAGCAACAGCCCGCTCTTCCTGCCGCGCCAGCTCCAGCGCGCCCATAGCCTCGAGGAGCTGCGGAGCTACGGCGATCAGGTGGCCGCCGCTGTCGGCGCGCTGCTCGATGCCGGGGTGCGCGTCTCGGATATCGGGCGCGTTGTGGCGGTGGCCCACGATGCTCTTCTCCAACGCATCCTGCACGATGTGGAAACTGAGCTTGGCCCGCCGCCTGCCCCGTACGCCTGGCTGGTGCTGGGGAGCGAAGGACGCTATGAGCAGACCCTCCGCACCGACCAGGATAATGCGCTGATCTATGCCGATGAGCATCCGCCCGATGCGCCGGAGTACTTCCGCGTCCTGGCCGAAACGGTGGTGGAACGGCTGGTTGCCTGTGGCTTTCCCCGCTGCCGCGGCAATGTGATGGCCTCCAATCCGCAGTGGCGCCAGCCCCTCTCCGTCTGGCAGGCGACCTTTGCGCGCTGGATCGATGTGCCCGATGAAGAGGCTCTCCTGCGCTCGGGGATCTTTTTCGATTTTCGCCAGGTTTATGGCACACTCTACGCCGAGGGGGGCCTGCGCCCGATTATCGCCCGCGCCCGTGGCAATAAGATCTTCCTGGGTCGCCTGGCCCGCGCCGCGTTGCGCAATCCCGCCCCATTGAACCTGTTTCGTAACGTGGTCCTCGAGCGCCGCGGCGATCAAAAGAACTTGATTGACCTTAAACATCGCGGTACGGCTATGGTGGTCGATCTGGCCCGGATTTTCGCCCTCGAAGCCGGGTGCATTGATACGAGCACCGTCGGGCGCCTGCGTCGCTCCTGGCCAGGGGCCAGTATCGGCGAGGCCGAGGCCGAGAGCCTGGTCAGCGCCTTCGAGTTGCTCAGCCTGTTGCGCCTGCGCCATCAGCGCGCCCAGATCGAGCGTGGTGAGGAGCCGACCAACCTGATCGTGTATACCGACCTGAGCCCGCTCGAACAGCGGGAATTGAAGGAGTCGTTGCAGGCCATCGCCCGCGTCCAGCGTGGGATCGCTACGGTCTATCAGACCGGACGGCTTGCGTGATGAGCCACCGCGCTCGATCTGGGCGCGTACCGTTTAAGGGCGAACAGAACATCCGAGCCAACGTGGCGTATACCGCATTGGAACGCCCCCGCGCGCGGCTCTGGCCTCCCCGCTTCGACAGGCTCAGCGCAGGCTCTCCAGCTTCGCTGGAGAGGCCCGCCCCTTCGGGCTGAGCCTCAGGG
>OGCL01000817.1_pt1 | contig 30176 bp, 26 predicted proteins | sample 1570041 | NCBI WGS metagenome assembly OGCL01 (sample SAMN06266162, study PRJEB24511) | hot springs metagenome | isolation source: Hot spring water | place: South Africa: Limpopo | collected 2015-06-22 | reverse complement strand
GTCAAGGAGGAAGTAAAGATGTTCTCACTCGACGAAATACGCAATCTGCCGAGTTATCAGGAAGGTCTGCTTGCCGGTCTGCAAGAGGGGCGGCAAGAAGGCGAGCAGCTGGGGCTAATGCGCGGCAAGCTGGAAGGCAAGCTGGAAGGCAAGCTGGAAGGCGAAGCGGCGGTGCTGGCGCGGCTACTTGCCCGCCGTTTTGGCGCACCGATACCGGCCTGGATCGAAGAGAAGCTGCATCAAGGGAGCGAAGAAGAGCTGCTCACGTGGAGCGAGCGGCTGCTCTTCGCGGTGACGATCGAAGAAGTGTTCGCCGCGGGCGATCGATGAAGTGCCGGGTGGCAGTGCGCCCGGCGGGGCTTCCCGCAGCTGCTTACCAACCAACGCCGTGCTGACGGGGCTGACTTTGGGTGACGATAGGGAAAAACGCCATCATCGCCGATCGCGCGACTGCTCTGCTGCCGCCCTGCGCAGCATCGGATCGGCCGTTTCCCAAAGTCAGCCTGCTTGGCACGGTGTTGGGCGGTGGGTCGATGCGGGCTTCGGCAGGCAGAAAGCGCGTCAGTCCAGGCGCGCGCGCTGTGCTTGCAATTTGGCATACAGGGCCGAGAAGTTGGCCAATCGCTCTTTTTCCTGCGCGACGATGGCGGCTGGAGCGCGGGCAATGAAACTTTCCGTGGCCAATTTTTTCTCCGCCTTGGCGATTTCTGCGGCGATGCGGGCAAGTTCTTTGTTCAGCCGCTCGCGCTCGGCGGCGACGTCGATCTCGATCTCGAGCATCAGGCGGAAATCGCCGACGATCTGCACCGGCGCGTTCGTTTCCGGTAAGGCCGTGCCGCTGGCGCTGACTTTCGTCAGCCGCGCCAGCGCCTGCAAAAAAGGGGCGTAATCGGCGATCGAGCGCTCATCGCCGGCAGCGATCAGCGGCACTTTCTGCGCCGGCGACAGATTCATCTCGCCGCGCAGGCTGCGACAGGCATTGACCATCGTCTGCAGTTGCGCGACCCAGGCTTCCGCCTGCGTGTCGATGTCTTTGGCATCGGACTGGGGATACGGTTGCAGCATGATCGTCTCGCCGGATACACCAGCAAGCGGCGCGACCTTCTGCCACAGCTCCTCGGTGATGAAAGGGATCAACGGGTGCGCCAGGCGCAGCACCCTTTCGAGTACCCACAGCAGCGTAGCGCGCGTCCGCCCTCGCTCGCTTTCCGCCGCGATTTGCAGCTGCACCTTCGCCAGCTCCAGATACCAGTCGCAGTATTCGTCCCAGATGAAGCCGTAGATCGCTTTGGCCAGCAGGTCGAAGCGGTAATCGGCAAAATGGCGCGCCACTTCCTCTTCGATGCGCGTCAGGCGCGAGAGAATCCAGCGGTCGATCGGCGCTTCCGACCGATAGCCAAGGTCGATCTGTTGACCTGCACAGTTCATCAGCACGAAGCGCGTCGCATTCCACAGCTTGTTGCAGAAATTGCGGTAGCCCTCGCAGCGCTGCATGTCGAATTTGATGTCTCGCCCCGGTGAGGCGAGCGCGGCGAAGGTGAAGCGCAGCGCATCGGCGCCGAAGGCTGGAATACCGTTTGGGTATTCTTTGCGCGTGCGCTTCTCGATCTGATCGCGCTGATTCGGGTTCATCAAGCCGCTGGTGCGCTTCGTCACCAACTCTTCGAGCGCGATGCCGTCGATCAGGTCGATCGGATCGAGCACATTGCCTTTCGATTTCGACATCTTCTGGCCTTCGGCATCGCGGATCAGGCCATGCACATAGACGTGGCGGAACGGGATCTTGCCGGTGATGTGCTTGGTCATCATCACCATGCGCGCTACCCAGAAGAAGATGATGTCGAAGCCAGTGACCAGCACCGTCGAGGGCAGATACCGCTCGAGGGCCGGATTCGATTTTTCCGGCCACTGCGGTGTCCAGTCGAGCGTCGAGAACGGCCACAGCGCCGACGAAAACCAGGTGTCGAGCACGTCAGGATCGCGCTCGAGACTGCCGGTATAGCCTTCGCGCCGCGCCAGCGCGTAGGCTTCGGCTTCGTCGTGCGCGACGAAGCAGCGCCCATCGTCGGCATACCAGGCCGGAATCTGATGTCCCCACCACAGCTGACGCGAGATGCACCAGTCCTGGATGTCGTTCAGCCACGGGTTGTAGGTGTTCACCCAGTTTTCGGGGTAGAACCTGATCTCGCCGGAGGCGACGCAGTCGAGCGCCTTTTGCGCGATGCTCAGTCCATCGGGTCCTGGCTTGCTCGTCGCCACGAACCATTGGTCGAGGAGCATTGGTTCGATGATGACGCCGCTGCGATCGCCGCGCGGCACCATCAGCTTGTGCGGCTTGACGGCGACGAGCAAGCCGGCGGCTTCGAGGTCGGCGATGATCGCCTGGCGCGCATCGAAGCGATCCAGACCGCGATACTTCTCGGGCCCATGTTCGTTGATGCGCGCATCGAGCGTGAAGACGTTGATCGGCTGTAGACCATGGCGATGGCCGACCTGCCAGTCGTTGAAGTCATGTGCCGGCGTGATTTTGACGCAGCCGGTGCCGAATTCCTTGTCGACATAGGCATCGGCAATGACCGGGATCGTGCGGCCCGTCAGTGGCAGATGAACGTGTTTGCCGATCAAGTGTCGATAGCGGTCGTCCTCCGGATTCACGGCCACGGCGACGTCCCCAAGCAGGGTTTCCGGTCGCGTCGTCGCCACGGAGAGCGCACCGCTGCCGCAGGCGAAGGGGTAGGCGATCTCCCAAATGAAGCCTTCTTCTTCCTCGCTGACCACTTCGAGGTCCGAGACGGCGGTCATCAGCTTTGGGTCCCAGTTCACCAGCCGCTTGCCGCGATAGATCAAGCCTTCGCGGTAAAGCCGCACGAAGGTTTCGCTGACCGTCTTCGACAAACCCTCGTCCATCGTGAAGCGCTCGCGGCTCCAGTCACAGGAGGCGCCCAGGCGGCGCATCTGGCGCTGAATCGTGCCGCCGGAGTATTCCTTCCACTCCCAGACCTTGGCGAGGAAGCGCTCACGGCCCAGGGAGGAGCGGCTGATGCCCTGGGCGTCGAGCTGGCGTTCGACGACGATCTGCGTTGCAATACCGGCATGGTCGGTGCCCGGCTGCCAGAGCGTGTTGGCGCCCTTCATGCGGTGATAGCGGGTGAGTGCATCCATCAACGTCTGGTTGAAGCCATGGCCCATGTGCAAGGTGCCGGTGACGTTCGGTGGCGGCAGAAGGATGCAGAAGTTCTCGGTCTTTGATGGGTCGAAGCCGGCGGCGAAATAGCCGCGCGCTTCCCACTGCGGATACCAGCGGGCTTCGATTCGAGCGGGTTCGAAACTTTTGGCGAGTTCCATAGGGACAAGAGGCAGGAATTGGCGTGAAGGGCAGCACGGCCGCCCGAGGGCGGCCGGCATGCAGGCCGGGTTTCAGGAAGAGGGTTCGGTCGGCGGCTCGCGGCCGTCGAGTAGCGCTTCGAGGCGCGGCAGCAGTTGCCTTCGAGCTTCTTCGTCGATGCGGCTGACCAGGCGGTCGGCGAGATCGTCCAGCGTGTGCAGGACGATGTCGGGCAGGCGCTCGTCGAGCCAGTGGGTCACTTCCTCGGCGATGGCCGCCCGGCGTTGGGCATCGAGCAACACGGCAGGAGGCTCACCGGGCACCACGGCGGGCGAGTTCGGTTCGACGACTTCGGTCAGGATGGGAAGATCGGCTACTTCGGCGCTGGCTGGCGGCGGCGCCTGCCGTCGGCCGCCGGCGAGGAATACCCGGCGGCGCTGGATCAGCGCATCGGCCTTTTCGAGCACGTCGCTGGTCAGAGACGCTTCGTTCATGGTTTTCCTTCACCGACGTCATGGCTGTCGAGCGCATAACCGCGGTCGCGGTAGAAACGGTAACGTTCGCGCGCCGGCAGGCGTGTTGCGTCGTCGTTGCTGACGATCTCGACGACTTCCTCGAAACGGGCGAAACCAGGCGGAATTTCGTCGGAGAGATTCAACAACACCTCGCCGGCTGCGACCGAGTCTGCCGCGAGCGGGCCGATGACAATCGGCGTCTCGGGAGCGAGCGGCGAGTCGCTGCGGCAATGGGGCAGAAAGCCTCCTGCCGGCTGCAGCCAGAGCAGGCGATCGAGACGCTCGGCGACAGCTTCGGAGACGACGTGCACGCTTACCCGTCGCCGGCCATCCCAGTCGTGCTGGAACCACTGGCCGGCAGCGGCGAGGCGATCGGTCGCGCCGTGCAGGAAGGTGATGCGCGTCATTGCCTCATGCCCGCGCGGCGCGCCCGAGCAGGAAATGGACGAGCAGCGGCACCGGTCGTCCGGTCGAGCCTTTCTCCTTGCCCGACTTGTAGGCCGTACCGGCGATGTCCAGATGCGCCCAAGGATAATTCTTCGTGAAGCGCGACAGGAAGGCGGACGCAGTGATCGTGCCGGCCGGCCGGCCGCCGATGTTGGCCATGTCGGCGAAATTGCTCTTCAATTGTTCCTGATATTCGTCGAGCAACGGCAGCTGCCAGGCGCGGTCCCAGGCTTCGCGACCGGCAGCCAGCACCTCGTCGGCCAGATCTTCGTCATTGGCCAGCAGGCCGGAGACGACATGGCCGAGGGCGATGACGCAGGCACCGGTGAGCGTCGCGACATCGACGACACAGGCCGGCTTGTAACGCTCGATATAGGTCAGCGCATCGCAGAGGATCAGGCGGCCTTCGGCGTCGGTATTGATGATCTCGATGGTCTGGCCGGACATCGAGGTGACGATGTCGCCCGGCCGCGTCGCCTTGCCGCCCGGCAGGTTTTCGCAGGCCGGCACGACGCCGATGACGTTGAGCGGCAAGGCGAGCAGCGCCACCGCCTTCAGCGCTCCGAGCACGCTGGCGCCGCCAGACATATCGAATTTCATCTCGTCCATGTCGGCACCTGGCTTGAGCGAAATGCCGCCAGAATCGAAGGTGATGCCCTTGCCGACCAGCACGATGGGCGCCTCGTCTTTCTTGCCGCCGAGGTGCTTGAGGACGATGAAACGCGGCGGTTCATGCGAACCGCGCGCCACGGCGAGCAGCGCATTCATGCCCAACTGCGCCATCGCTTCTTCGTCGAGCACTTCGACCTGAAGGTCATGCTCGCCCGAGAGCGCCATCGCCTGTTCGGCTAAATACCGCGGCGTGCAAACATTGCCCGGCGCATTGGCCAGATCCTTCATCAGCGTCATGCCGGCGACGATGGCCTCGCCCTCGCGCACGGCCTGTTCGGCGGTGGTTTTCTCGTTCTTCTTTTCGACCCACAGCGTCAACCTGCGCAGTGCGGGTGGCGCGTCGTCCTGACTGCTCTTCAGGCGATCGAAGCGGTAGAGCGCCTCGCCGGTCAGCACGACGGCCTGACGCACCCGCCAGGCGGCATCGCGCTTCTTGATCGCCACTTCGGTCAGGCAAAGCAGGGCCTCCGTGGCGCCACATTCGCTCAGGCGCTTGATTGCGGCGAGCACGGCCTTGCGGTACTGCTCCTCGCGGAATTCCTTGTCCTTGCCCAGGCCGACGAGCAGCACGCGCTCGGCGGTCAGTCCCGGCACATGCGGCAAGAGCAGCGTCGTGCCGATCTTGCCGGCGAAATCGCCTTGATCGAGCAGCCGCGTCAGCCAGCCGTCGGCCGCCTTGTCGAGACGCCCGGCCGTCGCGGTCAGCTTGCGGCCTTCGAAGATGCCGACGATGATGCAGGCGGTGGGCAGCTTTTCCGGGCTGCCGCCGTTAATGCTAAATTCCAAAGCCTCACTCCTTGATTTGGACGGAACGGCGGACGAGCCGTCCGCCATGACAGGGAAGTCGCGGGAATATCCCGGGCCAGCCGCTTCGTGGCGTTCCTCTTCCCGCCCGCGCCCGACTGGCCTGAGCGGCGCCGTGCAGGCCGCGCCGACCGAAGGGCCGATTATCCCCAATCTTCACGCCGAACGAAAGCGTCGATGATCTTCGAGCGCGCGCTGCTGCGCGAATTTTCCCAGACGGCGACCGCCGTCTTCGTCGCGCTGATCGCCGTGATGCTGTCGACGCAACTGGTGCGCCTGCTCGGTCAGGCGGCGAGCGGCCGCATCACTTCCGAGGCGGTGGTCGCGCTGCTGGGTTTCGGCGCGCTCGGCTATCTGCCGATGGTGCTTTCGCTCACCGCCTTCATCGCTGTGCTGCTGACGCTGTCGCGCGCCTGGCGCGATGCCGAAATGGCGGTTTGGTTCGCCAGTGGCCAGCCGCTCACTGCCTGGCTGGCGCCGGTGTTGCGCTTCGTGTTGCCGCTGGCGCTGGTCGTCGGCCTGATGACGGTTTTCGTCGCTCCCTGGGCGGCATCGAAAAGCACCGAATACCGTAACCGCATCGAAAGCCGCGACGACGTCGCACGCGTCACGCCCGGCACCTTCAACGAATCGACACGCGCCGAACGCGTCTTCTTCGTCGAAAACGTCAGCGGCGAGGCCGGTGAAGTGCGCAACGTCTTCGTCAGCTCGATGCAGCACGGGCGCATCGGCGTCATGGCCGCCGCGCGAGGCTACACCGAGACGATGGCCAATGGCGACCGTTTCCTCGTCCTTACCGGCGGTCGCCGCTACGAATGGCAGCCGGGCAGTGCCGAGTTCCGCATCATGGAATTCGACCGCTACGCCGTGCGCATCAAAACGCGCGAGGCGCGTCAGCTCGACCCGTCGCCGAAAAGCCGACCGATCTGGGAGCTGCTGCGCGAGAGGACGCCAGCGCACCAGGGAGAACTGGTCTGGCGGCTCGGCGTGCCGCTTTTGGCGGTCAATCTGGCGCTCTTGGCCATCCCCTTGTCTTTCGTCAATCCGCGCGCCGGCCGCACCAATCACCTCATCCTCGCTTTGCTTGCCTACTTCACGTATAGCAACCTGCTCGGGGTCAGCCAGGCCTGGGTGGTCCAGGGGCGGGTGAGTTTCCAGTCCGGACTCATTGCCGTGCATGGCGTCGTCTTCATCGCCCTCGTGCTGCTGCTCGTCCATCGCCAATACATCGTGCCGCTGCTGCGCCGGCGCGTGCGTTTCTGAAAACCCGCATGCTGAAAACCTACGAACGCCTGCTGGCCCGCGAGCTCTATTCGGCGACGCTGCTGGCGCTGCTGGCCTTCCTCGCCCTGTTCGCCTTCTTCGATCTGCTGCGCGAACTGGAGGACCTGGGGCGGGGCGGCTACCAGATCCAGCATGCGCTGCTCTATGTCACGCTGACCCTGCCCGGGCGCAGTTACGAAGTCCTGCCCATCGCGGTGCTGATCGGCAGCCTCTACGCGCTGACCTTGCTCGCCTGTCACAGCGAGATCACCGTGCTGCGGGCTTCGGGACTGTCGACAGCCCGGTTGCTGGTCACGCTCGTCAAACTGGGCGCCGTCTTCGTCGGCCTGACTTTCGCCGTTGGCGAGTTCGTCGCCCCCCCGGCCGAGAAGGTGGCACAGCAGTTGCGCGTGCGCGAGATGCACACCGTCGTGGCGCAGGAATTCCGTTCCGGCCTGTGGGTGAAGGACGAACGCTCGTTCATCAACGTGCGCGAGGTGCTGCCCGATGCCACCTTGCTTGGCGTGCGCATCCATGAGTTCGACGAGCACTGGCATCTGCGCCGTATCAGCGAGGCGCAGCGAGGGCAGTATCAAGGCGGTGTCTGGCTGCTGAGCGACGTGCAGCAGACGCATTTCGAGGGCGAGCGCGCCCGTCTCGAGCGGCTGCCGCAACTGCAATGGCGCTCAGCGATGGATCCGGCGCTGGTCGCCATGTCGATGGTGGTGCCGGAGCGGCTGTCGTTGTTCAGTCTGTGGCGCTACATCCGCCATCTCGCCGACAATCAGCAGAAGACCAGCCGTTACGAGATCGCGCTGTGGAAAAAACTGGTCTATCCGTTTGCCACGGTGGTGATGATGGCGCTGGCACTGCCCTTCGCCTATCGCCACGACCGCACGACGGCGGTGAGTGTCAAGGTTTTCGCCGGAGTGATGCTCGGCATCGCCTTTTACATGCTGAACGGCTTGTTCGCCCATCTCGGCCTGATCAACGGCTGGCCGCCGTCGATCGCTGCACTGACGCCGAGCGGCATCTTCCTCTTCGCTGCCGGCACGATGCTACTTTGGGTCGAGCGGCGCTGACGAGGCGGGGAAGCGAAAGTCAGGCTCGTCGCGACGGCGTTGGACCGCGCCAGGGGTCAGCGCCGGAAGACGATGCGCGTGCCGCACAGCCGGTCGTGCAGGAACTGACGGTCGCGGTCGATGAGCGCCCAGAGAAGGCCGACGCCGAACAGCAGCAACGAGGGCCAGGCGAGCAGATAACGGCAGTGCAGCTGCTTCGGCGCTGGAGGCCGGCCATCGAGGCCGACGAGCGCGATCTTCCAGGTCTGCATGGCCAGCGTCTGGCCGCCGTGTCGCCAGTACCAGAGAAAATAGGCGCCCAGCACGATGAAGATATGCAGCCAGAGCAGCCAGCCGGGAGCCGTGACTGCGAAGGCCAGACCGAGGGCCAGATGCGGCAGGATGAAGGTCGGCGCCAGCACACCGAGCAGCAGCAGAGCTTCGTAGAGCAGGCTGGCCAGCCGCCGGCGCAGACCGGGCAGCGTCTCGTCCATCGTCGTCGGCGGGCTCATTGCGGCATTGCGCCGGTCCCCGACAGGCCAGAGGGGTCGGTCGCGTACGATTCGGTCGATGGCGGTCGTGCCTGATCGACCACCACCGGCACGGGGGGCACGATGACCACGGGTGGCTTGATCGGCAGCGAGCGCTGCGCTGGCGACTGGCGAGCGGCCTGGCGTTGCAGGCGCTGCTTTTCCTCGGCGGGCAGTTCGCGGTATTCCTGCCACTTCTGTTTGAGCAACTCTTTCTGCTCGGGCGTGACGCTCTGTTGCAGCTGTCGGTAATGTTCGCGCGCCTGCCGGCGCTGTTCCGGCGTCAGCCGCACCCAGTCGCGCATCTGCTGCTGGATGCGCTGTTGTTCTTCGACGCCCATCTGCGGATAACGCTCGGCAATGCCCAGCCATTTTTTCCGCCGCCAGGATTCGAGGCTGTCCCATTCGCTGGCCAGCGGCGCCAGAATGCGTTGTTGCGTTTCGCCGAGTTCGACCCAGCTCGGTTGCGGCAACGGGGGCGTGACGGATTGAGCCGGTAGACCCAAGCCGGCGAGCGTCACTGCAGCGGCGAGACGGAGGCTGAGGCCGAGGCGCTTTGGCGTGCCAGCCATGCGTGGAATCCGCGATCCAGGTAGGCGTCGATGGGCAGCTCATCGGCCAGCAGGGCGCTGTCGATGGCCTCGTTCCGTTCGGCCTGCTGGAAGTTGTTCCAGTACCAGCTGCCGGCGACGCCGATGACCAGCGCCAGCGCGGCCAGCATCGACCGCAAGACTACCGGCACCCAGGCCAAGGTTCGGCCACCGATGCCGACGGTGTGCGGATTCGTGCAACGGGCGCGCGCCAGCGCCTGCTGGCGCGCCGCGACCAGATGAGCGCACACCCGTTCGTCGAGCGTTTCGGTGCCGGCATCGAGCACCCGACGCAGCTGCCAGGCTAGTTTCAGCTCTTCGTTCATGGTTCGATTCCTTTTGCTTTGAGTGCGGCGGCCAGGGCGTGTGTGGCGCGGAAGCAATGCGTCTTGACACTGCCCTCGGTGCACCCCATGGCGGCCGCAGTCTCGGCAATGTCCATATCGTGCCAGTAACGCATCAGGAAGGCCTCGCGTTGACGTGGCGGCAGTTTCATCAGTTCCTTTTCGATAATGGCCAGCATCTGCTCGCGCTCGACATGCTGCGGCGGCGTGTCGCCCATCGATTCGGCGGCCAGTACGTCGAGCGCATCGCTTTCTTCGTCGTCCTCGGACAGGAAGGCCGAAAACAACGTCGTCCACAGCGAGCGTGTCTTCTGGCGGCGGAAATGATCGCGGATGGCGTTTTGCAGAATGCGCTGGAAGAGGGCCGGCAGCTCGGCGGCCGGGCGGTCGCCGTACTTCTCGGCCAGGCGCATCATCGCTTCCTGCACCACGTCGAGCGCCACGTCCTCGTCGCGCACCGCGTAATACGCCTGTTTGAAGGCGCGGCGCTCGACCTCGGCGAGGAAATCGGACAGTTCCGGACGGGTAGCCAGGTGGTTTCCTTGCTTGGAAAGCGCGCTAGCGCACCATCGAAACGCTGCGTGCCTTGACCATTTCGAGCCAAGCCAGTAAGGTAGCGCGTTTCGTGATCATTCAAGAGCGGATCGAGTCATGCAGTTGTCCGGCGCGGAAATTGTAATCAGGTGCCTGCAGGAAGAAAAGGTCGAACACATTTTCGGCTATCCCGGCGGGTCGGTGCTCTTCATTTACGACGAGTTGTTCAAACAGGATCAAATCAAGCACATCCTCGTGCGGCACGAGCAGGCGGCGGTGCATGCCGCCGACGCCTACTCGCGGTCGTCGCACAAGGTGGGGGTGGCGATGGTCACTTCGGGTCCGGGCGTGACCAATGCCGTCACCGGCATCGCCACGGCCTACATGGATTCGATTCCGCTGGTGATCATCACCGGCCAGGTGCCGACGGCCTACATCGGTCAGGATGCCTTCCAGGAAGCCGATACGGTCGGCATCACGCGGCCCTGCGTCAAGCACAACTTCCTCGTCAAGGACGTGCGCGATCTGGCCGTGACGATTAAGAAAGCCTTCTATCTCGCCACGACCGGCCGTCCCGGCCCGGTGCTGGTCGACATTCCGAAGGATGTCACGACGCAGAAATGCGAGTTCAACTATCCGAAGACCATCGCGATGCGTTCCTACAATCCGGTGATCAAGGGCCATTCCGGACAGATCAAGAAAGCGGCCCAGCTGCTGCTCGAGGCGAAGCGGCCGATGATCTATACCGGCGGCGGCGTCATCCTTTCCAATGCCGCCGACAAACTCACCCAGCTCACGCGCGCGCTCGGTTTCCCGATCACACAGACGCTGATGGGGCTCGGCGGGTATCCGGCCAATGACCGGCAATTCCTCGGCATGCTCGGCATGCATGGCACTTACGAGGCCAACATGGCGATGCAGCACTGCGACGTGTTGCTCGCCATCGGTGCCCGCTTCGACGATCGCGTCATCGGCAATCCGACGCATTTCGGTTCGGTGCCGCGCAAGATCATTCACATCGACATCGATCCCTCGTCGATTTCGAAGCGCGTCAAGGTAGATATTCCGATCGTCGGCAATGTGCCGGATGTGCTCGACGAGCTGATGCGTGTGCTCGCGGCGGCGGAAGCAAAGCCCGACGAGCAAGCGCTCGGGCAGTGGTGGCAGCAGATCGAGGAATGGCGCCAGCGCGACTGCCTGAAATACCGGCAGGGTAGCGATTTGATTCTGCCACAGTTCGTCGTCGAGAAACTTTATGAGGTGACCGGCGGCGAGGCCATCATCACCTCGGACGTCGGTCAGCACCAGATGTTCGCCGCCCAGTTCTACAAGTTCGACAAGCCGCGGCGCTGGATCAATTCCGGCGGTCTGGGCACGATGGGCTTCGGCCTGCCGGCGGCGATGGGCGCGCTGTTCGCCAATCCGGGTGCGACGGTGGCCTGCGTCACCGGCGAAGGTTCGATCCAGATGAACATCCAGGAGCTGTCGACCTGCAAGCAGTTCCGTCTGCCGGTGAAGATCATCAACCTGAACAACGGTTATCTCGGCATGGTGCGCCAGTGGCAGGAGATGTTCCACGGCAACCGCTATTCGGAATCCTATGTCGATGCGCTGCCGGATTTCGTCAAACTGGCCGAGGCCTATGGCCATGTCGGCATGCGCATCGACAAGCCGGGCGATGTCGAGGGGGCGTTGCGCGAGGCGTTCACCAAGCACAGGAACGAGCTCGTGTTTCTCGATTTCATCATCGACCAGAAGGCCAATGTCTTCCCGATGGTGGCGGCCGGCCGCGGCCTGTCGGAAATGATCCTCGCCGAGGAACTGTGAATCATGCGACACATCATCTCGATCCTGATCGAAAACGAATCCGGCGCCCTCTCGCGCGTCTCCGGCCTGTTCTCGGCACGGGCCTACAACATCGAATCGCTCACCGTCGCGCCGACCGAGGACGCTTCGCTGTCGCGCATGACCATCGTCACCACCGGTTCGGATGACATCATCGAGCAGATCACCAAGCAGCTCAACAAGCTGATCGACGTCGTCAAGGTGGTCGATCTGTCCGAGGCGGCGCACATCGAGCGCGAACTGATGCTCGTCAAGGTTCGTGCCACCGGCAAGGACCGCGAAGAAATGAAACGCGTCGCCGACATCTTCCGTGGCCGCATCATCGATGTCACCGAATCGAGTTATGTCATCGAACTGACTGGCGATACCGGCAAGCTCGATGCCTTCCTCGAGGCGATCGACCGTTCGCTGATCCTCGAGACGGTGCGCACCGGCGTCTGCGGCATCGGCCGCGGCGACCGCATCCTGCGCGTCTGAACTCGCTCCGTACCCTGCCTGCCAGCGCGCCGGCAGGCTCCTGTTTCATTCCCCTGTTTCTGTTTGAGGAATTAGTCATGAAGGTCTATTACGACAAGGACGCCGATCTTTCGATCATCAAGGACAAGAAGGTCACCATCATCGGCTACGGTTCGCAGGGTCATGCCCATGCGCTGAACCTGAAGGATTCCGGTGTCAAGGTGACGGTGGGTTTGCGCAAGGGCGGTGCGTCGTGGGATAAGGCCGAAAAGGCTGGTCTGAAGGTCAAAGAAGTGGCCGAGGCGGTCAAGGGGGCCGATGTGGTGATGGTGCTTCTGCCGGACGAGACCATTCCTGATGTGTATCGCACCGAGATCGAGCCGAATCTCAAGAAAGGTGCCGCGTTGGCCTTCGCGCATGGCTTCAACATCCATTACAACCAGGTCGTGCCGCGCGACGATGTCGATGTGATCATGGTCGCGCCGAAAGGTCCGGGGCACACCGTGCGTGCCGAGTATCTGCGCGGCGGCGGCGTGCCCTCGCTGATCGCTGTGCATCAGGACAAGTCCGGTCAGGCGCGCGAGATCGCGTTGTCCTATGCGGCGGCCAATGGCGGCACCAAAGGCGGCGTCATCGAAACCACCTTCCGCGACGAAACCGAGACCGACCTGTTCGGCGAACAGGCCGTGCTGTGCGGCGGGCTGGTCGAGCTGATCAAGGCCGGGTTCGAGACGCTGACCGAAGCCGGCTATCCGCCGGAGATGGCCTATTTCGAGTGCCTGCACGAAGTGAAGCTGATCGTCGATCTGATCTTCGAAGGCGGTATCGCCAACATGAATTACTCGATCTCGAACAACGCCGAGTATGGCGAATACGTCACCGGACCGAAGATCATCGGCAGTGAGGCGCGTGCAGCGATGCGCGAAGCGCTGAAAAACATCCAGAATGGCGAATACGCCAAGCGCTTCATCCTCGAAGGGCGCACCAACTACCCCGAGATGACCGCCCGTCGCCGCCTCACCGCCGCTCATCCGATCGAGCAGGTCGGCAGCCAGCTGCGCGCCATGATGCCGTGGATCAGCAAGAACAAGCTGGTCGATCAGAGCAAGAACTGACGTTGGCGACGACCGGCCTTGAACGACGTCTATCCCTATCCGCTGATCGCCCGCGAAGGCTGGCCGTTCATCGCCGCCGGCGTCGCGGCGGCGATCGTCGTGCAATTGATGGCCGGCTTTGCCTGGGCCATCCCCCTGTGGCTGCTCGTCGTGTTCATGCTGCAGTTCTTCCGCGATCCGCCGCGCGTCATTGCCGGCAGCGAGCAGAGCGTGCTGGCACCGGCCGACGGTCGCATCGTCGCCATCGCGCCGACACACGATCCCTGGCTCGAGCGGCAGGCGCTGAAGATCAGCGTGTTCATGAACGTCTTCAATGTTCATGCCAACCGCAGCCCGGTCGATGGTCAGGTGCGCCAGTGCTGGTATCACCCCGGTGCCTTCGTCAATGCCGCACTCGACAAGGCCTCGACCGAGAATGAGCGCAATGCGCTGCACATCGTCAGCCGCTACGGCCAGTTCGATGTCACCTGCGTGCAGGTGGCTGGCTTGGTGGCGCGGCGCATCCTGTGCTACGTCGATGCCGGTCGGGATCTGGCGCGCGGCGAGCGCTATGGTTTCATCCGTTTCGGTTCGCGTGTCGACGTCTATCTGCCGCTCGATGCCCGACCGCGCGTGGCGATCGGCGACAAGGTCAGTGCGGCCGTGACCGTGCTCGCCGAATTGCCCGCGGCCGCGCCGCACTGAGGTTCACGCGTCATGGCGGAACTGGGGCCGCGCAAGATGCTGATCAACCCCGAGATCCGGCGGCGGGGCATCTACATCTTGCCCAACCTGTTTACCACCGCCGCGCTGTTCGCCGGCTTCTTCGCCATCGTCCAGGCGATGAATGGCCGCTTCGAAGCAGCGGCGGTGGCGATCTTCGTGGCCATGGTCTTCGATGGACTCGATGGTCGCGTCGCGCGTCTGACACACACGCAGAGCGCCTTCGGCGCCGAATACGATTCGCTCTCCGACATGGTGTCTTTCGGCGCCGCGCCGGCGCTGGTCGCCTATGAATGGGCGCTCAAGGATCTCGGCAAGATCGGCTGGATGGCGGCGTTCATCTACTGTGCCGGCGCCGCACTGCGTCTGGCGCGCTTCAACACCCATCTCGATGTCGTCGACAAGCGCTATTTCCAGGGCTTGCCCTCGCCAGCCGCGGCCGCGCTGGTTGCCGGACTGGTCTGGGTGAGTCTCGATTATGGCTACGGCGGCGAGGATGTGCGCTGGCTGGCCTGCGCGCTGACGCTGTTTGCCGGCGTGACAATGGTCAGTACCGTGCCCTATTACTCGGGCAAGGACATCAACCTGAAGAAGAGCGTGCCGTTCTTCGTCGTCGTCGCCTTCGCCCTCGCCTTCGCCCTGGTATCGAGCTATCCAGCGGGCGTGCTGTTCCTGCTTTTCCTCGGTTATGCGCTTTCCGGCTACGTCATGATGTTCTGGCGTCGCGGTAGCCGGCGCCGTCCCCCCACGACGCCGTCCCCATCGGACTGACTTTCGCACCACGATGATCGACGCGCCTTACACTGCCGAACGCACCGTGCCGCTCAGGGCACTGGTAGTGGACGATACGGTCACCAATCGTCAGATCCTGCAGGTCTTCCTGAAGAAACTCGGCTTTCTCGTCGAGCTCGCCGCGAACGGCGTGCAGGCCATCGAGGTCTTCGAGCGCACTCGTCCCGATCTGGTGCTGATGGATGTCATGATGCCGGTGATGGACGGCTATGAGGCGACCCGGCGCATCAAGACCCTGTCCGGTGAGCGTTGGGTGCCGGTCATCTTCCTGTCGGCCCTGGACAAGGAAGAGAACCTGGTCGCCGGCCTCAACGCCGGCGGCGACGACTATTTGCCGAAGCCGATCAACTTCGTCGTCCTCGACGCCAAGCTGCGTTCTGTCCGCCGTGCCCTGCTACTGCAAAAAGCGCTGGAAGAAAACCGCCGACGCACCCAGGCCATCACCGACAACATGCTCGACGGCATCGTCACTATCGACGAGCAGGGTGTCGTCCAGTCGGTCAATCCAGCCGTGCTGCGCATGTTCGGCTATACCGGCGAGGAACTGATCGGCGGCAACGTCAATCGGCTGATGGCTGAGCCGCAACGCAGCGAGCACGATGGCTATCTGCGCCGCTACATCGAGACCGGCGAAGCGCACATCATCGGCAAGGGCGGGCGCGAGTCGGTCGGCCAGCGGCGCGATGGTTCGATCTTTCCGCTCGAGCTCGGCGTGACCGAACTGTGGGTGGACGACAAGCGCTACTTCGTCGGCATCATCCGCGACATCACCGAGCGCGCCGAAGCGCAAAGGCGGCTGCGCGACGCGCTGGAACTGAATCAGGGCATCATCGCCGCGGCGCCCTATGGTATCGCCGCTTTTCGGCCGAGCGGCGAATGCCTGTTCGCCAACGAGCGTCTCGGCGAGATCATCGGCGAAAGCCGAGATGAATTCGTCATGCAGAATTTCCGTCAGATCGCTTCCTGGCGCAGCTTTGGCATCACCGCCGCCGCCGAAGCCACTTTGGCCGACGGTGGCACGCGCTGCCTCGAGGTGCGCATCCGGACATCGGCTGGCAAGCTGCGATGGCTGTCGATCGTGTTTACGACTTTCCATCGCAACGGCCAGCCGCATCTATTGATGATGGTCGGCGACATCAGCGACCGCAAGCAGGCCGAGGAGCAGCTCAAGAGCTATATGCGCGAGTTGCAGCAGTATCACGACGAGCGCGAAGCCGAAAACGCGTTGGCTCAGGACATCGTGCGCCGCCAGATGGAGCGGCCTGGCTTGTCCGATGCGGCCGTGCATCACTGGTTGCGGCCGGCGGCCGGTTTTTCCGGCGACATCGTCGCCGCGGCCCGCGCGCCCGACGGGCGATTCTATGCCCTGCTCGCCGATGCCACCGGCCACGGTCTCGCCGCTGCGCTGTCGGCGCTGCCGGTGCTGACCGTGTTCTATGGCCTGACCGAGCGTTCGCCGCCCCTGGCGAACATCGTCGACGAACTGAACCGCCAGTTGCTGGCCACCATGCCGGCCGGCCGTTTCGTTGCCGCCGCACTGCTCAGCCTCGATGCCCGCGCCTCGACCGCCGAGCTGTGGCTGGGGGGGATGCCGGACGTCTTGCTGCTCGATGCCGAAGGCCGGGTCAAAAGGCGTTTTGCGTCGCCGTATCTACCGCTCGGCATCCAGCCGATGAGTGAGGAAGACTTGCAGCTGGAACTGGCGAGCGTGCAGCTGGGCGAGCAGTTCGTACTGTGTTCCGATGGTCTGATCGAAGCCGCCGGCCTGGGGGGAGAGGCCTTCGGCCATGACCACCTCATTGGCTGCTTTGTCGGTGTGCCGGCCGGTGAGCGCCTGGAACGGATGCGCCAGTTCTTCGACGCCTTCACCGGCGGCGGTGTGCCGCACGACGATATCTCGCTGCTGCTCGTCGATTGCCTTACTGTCTCGGATTCGTCCTGATCGGCCATGCCTGCCGGTGGCAGGTATCGTGCGGCTGATGTGGTGAATTCCGCCGCACCGCTTCCCTGTCATCCCCGGGCCGGCGTTTCCGTCCCGTCCTGCTCGCCTGAAAAATACCATGCGTCTGCGCACCTTCGTCCTCTCCTTGTCGGCGCTGGTCACCGTGCTGTTCTTTGCCGGCGCGTTGTTCATCGTCGAGCGCGGTTTCGGCAAAGCGATCGGCGAATCGGCCCGCCAGAATTCGGCCAATCTCGCCCGCCTGACCTTCTCGTCGATGTATCAGGTGATGAGCACTGGCTGGAAGCGTGCCCAGCTGGAAGCCTTCCTGGCCGCCACCGACGAAGCCGTGCGGGCACAGGGCGCATCGATCCGCATCTTCCGTGGTCCGCGCGTCGTCGAGCGTTATGGCGAGATCGAGCAGCCGCCGCTCGATACCGAACTGGCGCGCGCCATGCAGGACGGGCAGCCTTTCGTCGCCGAGCACGGCATGCAGATACGACGCATCTTGCCGCTGCTGGCCGAAGAGCGCTGCCAGAGCTGTCATGGCAATGCCGAGGTCGGCGATGTCATGGGGTTGATCGAAGTGCAGCAGGATCTCGGACCGGCGATCGCCGCTGCTCGGCGTGACCTCTGGCTGTGGCTGGCGCTGCTGGCGCCACTGCTGATCGTCTTCGCCAGTGGCGCGGTGATCTATGTCTCGCGGCGGCTGGAGCAGTCGCTGGCTGCGGTACAGGAGGACATTCGTCAGGTCAATGCGGTGTCCGACCTGCGCAAGCTGACGATCGCCGACCACCGCCTTGGACTGCACGAATTCGATGTCCTGCTCGACAGCCTGCGCGAACTGGTGGCACGCCTGCGCACGGTAGCCGTCGACAAGGACATTCTCAAGTTCGAGATCGGCCTGCTGGAGAAATTCGTCATCACCTCCGAGGTGGTCAAGGACTGGCGCGAATACGTGCTGCGCCTGCTCATCGAGATCAACCGCGTCATGCCGACGCACATGCTGTTTTCGCTGTTCAAGATCGACGATGAGCTGTTCGACCTCGAAATCTTCTGGTTCCACCCGCCGAGCGAGCGCGTGCGGGCGATGGTCGAGAGCCATGTGCGCGCCAGCGTCAGGAATCACCCGAGTTTCGACGGCATCCTCGAGCTGACCGTCCATCATCACACCGCCGAGTCCACCGAGCCGCCGCTCGAGCTGGATGAGGCGGAAGTCGCGCTGCGCGTCAAGACCTTCCTCGTCGATGCGCCGAAGATCGGCGGCATCGTCGGCATCGGCGTGCACACCGAAAGCATGGCCGACGAGGTGTTGCATCTGGTCATGGACAGCATCCTGTCGACGCTGCTCAACGTCATTGGCTCGGTCAAGACCATCTACACACCCGCGATCTCGAGTATTACGCCACACGCGATCCGCTCACCGATTTGTTCAACCAGCGTGTGTTCTGGGAACTGCTCAATTACGAGGTGCTGCGCGCCGGTCGGCATGACTACCCGTTCTGCGTCCTGGTCGTCGATCTCGATAATTTCAAGATGGTCAATGACTCCTACGGCCATGCCTTCGGCGACCGTTTCCTGCAGCACTTTGCTCGGGCAGTGGGCCAGCAGTTGCGCACCGGCGACATCCTGGCGCGCTATGGTGGCGACGAATTCGCGCTGGTCTTGCCCGAGTCGGCGCTCGAACAGGGCGCGATGGTCGCCGAGCGCCTGCTGGCGGCCGCCGAGTTGATCGAATTGACGGCGCCGGACGGCACACCGGTGCGTGCCACCGCCTCGATCGGTCTGGCGGTCTTCCCGCAGCATGCCGACAACGGCAAGGACCTGTTCCTGTTCGCCGACAACATGATGTACAAGGCCAAGAGCCAGGGCAAGCGCCGCCTCGGCATCCCGAGCGACGAGGATGCGGCCGAGGTCTTCCGCGACATCTCGCAAAAGAGCGTCGTGGTGATGAATGCCATCAAGGAGCGGCGTGTCGTGCCCTTCTTCCAGCCCATCCTCGATGTGGCCAGCGACCGGCTGGCGGCGGTCGAGGTGCTCTCGCGCATCGAGACTGCCGAAGGAATGATGGGTGCCGGCGAATTCGTCGAACTGGCCGAGCGCGCTGGCATCATCCATCATCTCGATACGCTGGTGATCGAGAAGGCACTCGAGGAAGTGGCCGCCTCGGCATTCGATGGTCTGGTATTCATCAACCTGTCGCCGCGTGCGCTGATCCTGAGCGAGTTCGCGCGCAATGTGCGCGCCGTCGTCGCCGCCAGCGGTATCGCGCCCGAGCGGCTGGTGTTCGAGATCACCGAGCGCGACACGGTGAAGAACATCACCCTGCTCGAACGCTTCCTCAACGATCTGAAGTTCGAAGGTTATCGCCTGGCCATCGACGACTTCGGCTCCGGCTTTTCCAGCTTCCACTACCTGCGCCATTTCCCGGTCGACTTTCTCAAGGTCGAAGGCGATTTCATCGCCAACATCCTCGACAGCCAGACCGACCGTGCTTTCGTCGAAAGCATGAAGACGCTGGCCGCCCAGCTTGGCATCCGCGTCGTCGCCGAGTTCGTCGAGAGCGAGGAAGTGCTGGCCGAGGTGCGCCGCATCGGCATCGAACTGGCGCAGGGCTACCACATCGGCCGGCCAGCGCGCGAGATTCATTGCCGCTGACGTGTCGCCCGCAGCGGTGCAGCGTGCAGCATTGATTGCACCGCAATGGTGCAACCGGACGCGGGCAACCGCCAGAAATCGGGCTGTTTGCGCCGTGAGGAACTGCATCACAGCCCACACCTGCCTGCCATCAACTCGCCGACTGGCGTGCCGTTAAGCCAACTGTAACGATCCTGACTTGTGCAGCGCTGCTACGGCATCATAGGCACGAACATTGCGCCAGATTTATCATCCGTTCAGAGGCTGAGAAGCAGAGGATTGCAGTCGTCAGGTCAGGTGCAGGTTCCCGAGGGAGGATGCCATCATGGTCGTGCTGATGAACATGGAAACAGGGGAAGTCGAACGCGTGCCCCGGATCGAAGCGAGTGAAGCGCACAGGTTGGCGGCAGGGAACATCGCTGTCTGGCCACCAATGCAGGCCCGGCTGGCGGAAGTCTGCACCGAGCATCGTCCACTCGTGCGGCCTTTGGGCGAGCCGGTGGATCGCTTCTTGGTGCGCATGGTCATTGCCGGCGAAAGACGGCGCATGGGTCCAGAACTTGCTTGATTCAGCGTATCGGAACTTGAGTCCGACCTCGATCAAGCCCGATTCGTTCCTGTGCCGGAATCGCCAGAGCGTGGTGATCCGCCTGCAGTGAGTTCCGGTTTGCCCGCCCGAGGAGGTGTGTCATGAACGCAGAAATTCGTATTCCTCTTGCCGATGTGAGAGAGGTCTATCGCGTTGCCGACATCGACAAGGCGATCGAGGACAATGCCGGCCATCGCAACGAATCGCTGACCGCGCTGTATGAAAAGATGAAGCGTCTCGGCGGCGCGCGCTGGGTGGTCAAGCCTTCTTCGCCCGCTGCACTCGATCCGCTCTACGACAGCTGCCCGAACTTCGCCGAAGTCGTCGATGACCTAAAGAAATATCTGGCGCTGTCGGTGTCGGGCAACGAGCCGGTGCATTTCACGCCCATCCTGCTGCTCGGCGAGCCCGGCATCGGCAAGACGCACTTCGCCAAATGCTTGGCCGAGCGGCTGGGTACCGGTTACGAATATGTGCCGATGAGTTCGCTCACCGCCGGCTGGATTCTTTCCGGCGCGTCGAGTCAATGGACCAATGCCAAGCCCGGCAAGGTGGCGGGGGCGTTGGTCAATGGCGAATATGCCAATCCGCTCATGGTGCTCGACGAGGTGGATAAGGCCGGCGGCGATGCCCGTTACGATCCGATGGGGGCGCTTTATGGCCTGCTTGAACCCGACACGGCGCGTGAATTCCGCGATGAATTCATCGAAGTCGAAATGGATGCCAGCCATCTGCTGTGGATCTCGACCGCCAACGACGCCCGCAGCCTGCCCGAGCCGATCTTGAACCGCATGAACGTCTATGAGGTGCCGCGTCCGGACGGTGACGAAGCCTACCGCATCGCCTGTCGGCTCTACCGCGACATCGTCGGCGAGCATGCTTGGGGTTTCGATCCGGAGCCGCCAGGCGACGTGATGGAGATCCTCGCCAACGTGCCGCCACGCGACATGCGCAAGCGCCTGATGGCGGCGTTCGGCAGCGCCAAACTGGCCGGCCGCAGCCAGCTCGAAGCGCGCGACCTGGAGCTGCCGCGCGGCAAAGGGACACGTCGCATCGGTTTTTGATCGAAGCTGCGGACGGCCAGGCGTCCGCAGGCGGTCAGTCACCGACCCTGCAGGCCGATCCGCCGCCATCGGGTCGCCCGTTCAATGCTGGGCGGGCTCGAAAACCTCCTCCAGCGTCTGCGCATCGAGCAAACGATCCAGCCATTGTTCGATCTGTCCAGTCTCCGCCGCCGCGATACGCTCTTCGACCACGGCCGACAAGGTGCCAAAGCGGCGCTGTAGCAGTCGACGCAGACTGGCCGCCTCGCCTTCCTGCCACCCCTCCTGCCGTCCTTCCTGCCGGCCCAGCATTCTGCCGTCCTGGCGGGCGATGCGCACGATGCTGAGTTCGTAGGGCACGGTACTACCTCCTTCCTGTGTATTGCCAATCTCTTGCCACAGTTTGCGTTCCAGCCCTTCGGGCAGATGCATGAGCCAATCGACCACCGTCAGGAAATCGACGATGCGTTGCTTGTCCCAGTCGCGCCGGAGCAGGCGGCGCATCAGGCCGAACTGGGCGGCGTAGCGAGCCGCCTCGTCCTTGCGTGTGGCGCGCGTCTTAAGGTGGGCGACGGTCATGAGCGCGAATGGATTGTCGCCCGCTTCCAGTTCATCCTGCCGGTCGGTGTAATCGAGCAGTTTGACCGACCGGTAGCGGTATTCGAGCACCACGCCCAGCACTTCCTGACGGTAGGGCTCTGGATACCAGTACTCATCCTCGTCAGCCAAGACGACGAAACTGGCCACTGGCACATCGTGCTTGTCGTGCAGCCGGTACTGGTAGGTATAGACACGCTTGGGCAGTTGGCGGTCGGGCGTGCCCTGCACTTCGACATGAACGCACAACCACTGTTCCTGGCCATCCATGCGCCAGACGCGCATCGCGACATCGGCGTAACGCTGGCCCAAGGTCGCATCCTGGACGATGGGCCGCAGTTCGCTGGACAAGGATTCGTCGCCACGCCCCCAGTCGATCTGACTATGGGCGTCCGGAAAGTAGAACGCCACGAATTCTTCGAAAGCGTGTTCGATGGCTTCCTTCCACGGACTGTCGTAGTCCTCGCGCGCGGCCGGGGCGTCGATCATCGCGGAGCAGGAAAAATGAGCATGTCCGAATTCTACGCCGCAGCCGTCGCATTGTTGCATCGCCATCGCCCCGGCGCCGTCCTGACCGGGCTGAATCCAGGTCTCCACGGACACGACCGAGATGAAAGTCAGCCCCGTCGGCACGGCGTCGCGGGTGACCCGGCGGCTCAGCGATAGACCAGTACCGGGATCCGGCTGTGCGTCAGCACCTTCTGCGTCTCGGAGCCGAGCAGCAGGCCGGAGATGCCGCGCCGGCCGTGCGAGGCCATGAAAATCAGGTCGGCGCCACAACGCTGCGCCGCTTCGATGATCGCCTCATAGGGCACGTCGCTGACCAGCGAGAGCGAGGCGCAGGCGACGCCGGCCGCGGCGGCTTCCTGCTCGCAGACCGAAAGGATGTCGCGCGCTTGCGCTTCGCTCATTTCGGCAAATTTTTCCGGTGTCGTCGGGTCGATCAATGCGCCTTCGCCGTAGAAGCCGACTGGATAGTCCGGGCGGGCGTAGAAGAAAGTTAGCTGGGCGCCGACCTCGCGCGCGAACGAAATGGCGCGCCGCACTGTATCCTGCGACAGGGCCGAACCGTCGGTGGGAACGAGGATGTGCTTGAACATGTTGCCTCCCTGAAGTGCCGGATCGGACTCGCGACCGTCCGATGATGCGTCCGGCTGGCGGCCGGGCCGTTGATGCAGGTCAACATCGCGCCGGCCGGGCGTTCCAGAATGGACATCGAGCTTGGGCGCATGCCGTCGCCGACATCTTCACGTTACCAAAATCCGCTAATTTGCAGCAATGTTGCGTGCCGGCGGGTCCGCGAGGCACCGGCGGTCCGATGAAAACCAACCCCAGGAGTGGAACATGAACAAGGAACTGCCTGCGCTCGGCCGCGGCAAGGGACCAATCCCGCCGCACGAGACCTGGCGCATGATGCACGATACGCTGGAAACCAACGTCGACCCGATGGGCGTGGCGATGCCGCTTCTGCACGCCCAACTTGCCTGGCTCAGCCATCCGCAGGAGCTGGCCGAGGCGCTGTCCGAATTTTCGACGCGCGCGCTGGCGCTCGGCTGGTACAGCTGGCTGCGTGCCTGGGGCCAGCACAGTGAGGATCCGCTCCAGCCGAATCCCGACGACACCCGCTTTGCCGATCCGATCTGGCAGGAGTCGGCGAGCTGGGACATCGTCAAGGAATGGTATCTGCTGATGACCCGTCAGATCCAGGACATGCTTTTTGAAACGCCCGGGCTGTCCGGCAAGGAGCGGCGGCGGGCGGCGTTCTGGTGGCGGAAATGGCTGAACGCGATGGCGCCGACCAATTTCCTGCTCACCAATCCGGTGGCGATGCGTCTGGCGGTCGAGACACGCGGCGAGAGTCTGATGCGCGGCCTGCAGAACTGGCTGGCCGATGTGCAGGCCGGCACGGTGCGCATGACGCGGCCGGATGACTTCACCGTCGGCAAGAATCTGGCGACGACGCCGGGCAAGGTAGTATTGCGTAACCGGTTGGTCGAGATCCTGCACTATGCGCCGACGCAGCAGAGCGTGCATCGCACGCCGCTGGTGTTCGTCACGCCATGGATCAACAAGTTCTACATCCTCGACCTGAGCGCGAAAAAGAGCATGATCAAGTTCCTGCTCGACCAGGGCTTCGATGTCTATCTGACGAGCTGGAAGAACCCCGGCCCCGAACTGCGCGATGTCGGCTTCGAGAACTATCTCGCCGAGGGCATCGCGCCGCTGATCGACGTCGCGCGCGCAATCTCCGGCGCAAGCAAGGTCAATGCCGTCGGCTACTGCATCGGCGGCGCGGCGCTGGCTACCTATCTCGCCTGGGCCAATCGCCAGTATGCGCCGGCAGAGGTGCCGATCGAAAGCGCGACCTTCTTCACGACGTTGGTCGATTACCATAAACCGGGCGACATCGAAGTCTTCCTCGACGAAGGCAGCGTTGCCTGGCTGTCGCGGTCGATGAGGGAGCGCGGCTACATCGATGGCAAGGAAATGGCCGCCGCATTTCGCCTGCTGCGCTCGAACAGCCTGATCTGGCATTACGTCGTCCATGGCTATCTCTATGGCGAAGAGCCCCCGCCTTTCGACGTGCTGTACTGGAACATGGATACCACCCGGCTGCCGGCGGCGATGCACGAGTGGTATCTGCGCGAGTTCTATCTCGACAACAAGCTGATCCGCAAGGATGCGCTCACCGTGCTCGGGCAGAAAATCGATCTGTCGCGCATCGTGCAGCCGACCTATGCTGTCGCCGCCGAGGACGATCACATCGCTCCATGGCGCGAGACCTTCCGCCTCAACAATTTCGTCGCCGGCGACAAACGCTTCGTGCTGTCCACTTCCGGCCACATCCTCGGCATCGTCAATCCGCCGGTCAATCCGCCGAAACGCAAGTTCTGGGCCGGCAAGGCCGAACGGCACGACAGCGCCGAGGCCTGGCGTGATGAGGCCGAGCTGCACGCCGGCAGTTGGTGGGAAGACTGGGTACAGTGGCTGCGCGTCCGCTCCGGCGAGCGGGGCGAAGCGCCCGCCTTGGTCAGTGAGGCCTGGCCGGCGCTGGGCGATGCGCCGGGCAGTTATGTGCTGGAGCACTGAGGAAGACGGCGGCGAAGCGTGCGCGCGACAGCGAAAGTCAGGCCGGCGGGCACGGCGTGCGCCGGGCGGGGCGGCGTGTCGGGCCGAATGCGCTGCACGTCTCACGCTGGCGCCGGCCGTCGGCCTGGCGTGGGCGACGGAACCAATCCGTTCGCCCTGCTGCCGGTCGAGAACCGCCACTGGCTGATTCTGGCACCGACCCCTGTGGAAACGCCGTGATGCACCCGCGTAGCAATTTTTTCGGCGTTCTCCTGCCTGATCGGTGCGCAACCGCCTGAGCAGGAACATCGGCCCGATGGACGCCGGGACGATGGGCCGTTACACCGCCTCCTCCGCCAGCGCCAGCAATGAGGCCGGGCGGCGCCAAAGGCGCCAGCGTGTGCGGCGGGTCAGGGTCCAGCTGCGGCAGGTCGAGCGACCGCCGGCGAGCACGGTTAGGCCGGCGATCTGGCCGCGCTCGAGCGCGGCGAGCAGCGGGCGCAGCCAGTCGTTTTCCAGCATCCTCAGCGCTTCGCTCCAAGCGAGCGCGTCGCGACCGGCGGCAGCGGCGTGCGGTAGATGGATGAAATCGGCGGATGCCTCAGGCGTGTAACGCGGTGGTGTCGGCAGAGGCGTGGCGCCGCTGGCGAGCGCCAGACCGCGCAGAAGTGCGTCGTCGCTCGCCAGGGTGGGCCAGGGACGCTGTAACGGGCCGGTCAGCGTACCGGGTCCCCAGGGCCACAGGCAGGCGGGCGTCGGGCGTCCTTCCTTGCGGCGGCGCAGACTGACCGGGTGCGCCGCGAGCAGCATCTGGGCATCCATCAGCGCCGCGCGCCAGGCGGGAGCCGCCTGGGCGGCGGGGAAGGGCACCGGCAGCGCATCGCCGATCGCCGCCGGCAGCGCGTGCGCCGCTGCCGGGGGCAACGCATCGCAGCGCAGAGTCCAGCGTCCGGGCTGTGGCGCGCACAATGTGCCGAAAGGCAGCAGGACCGGCGCCAGGGCAGTGCGCAGCGCTGCGTCTTCTTCGGCCGTGAGGCGCAGCGCGTTCGGGTCGGCGAGCACGACGGAACGCCTCTGCACCTCGACGGGTACCGGGTCGAGGCACAGCCAGTGCGCCTCGCCGGCTTCGCCGCTATCGCCGCTATCGCCAATGAGCCGTAACGGCGCGATCGGCAAGGGCGCGCCCAGGCCGAAGCGGCTGGCCAGCCAGTCATGGACGCCGTGGCAATGGGACTGACTTTCGCCGCGACCGAGCAGGCGGGCGAGGGCGGGCAAATCGAGGTCGGGCGCCAGATCGCGCAGCACGGGCGCCGGCCAGAGCAACGAGGGGACGAAGATCAGCGGATGCATGGCGGCGATGGTACTCCGCTCCAGCGCGGTCAGCTTGTCAGGGTGGCCATGGCCACCCCCTTCCCGGCTCCGCTTCATGCCATGCCGGCGGGGCGGGAGCTTGCCATGGGTACGGTACACGCGCCGGCATGCGGGGGCCGAGCACCTGGGGCGGTCCGCGATTTGCCGCGCCTCAGTCGCGTCTCAGGCGGAATTTCTTCACGATAGCCATCAACTGTTCGGCGCTATTGCCGAGGCGTTCGAGTTGCTGCCAGGCTTCCAGGGCGATGGCGCTGTTGCGGTCGACGAGCTGCGCGATCTGCTCGAGGTTGCGTGCCACGTCCGCACTGGCCACCGACTGCTGGCGTGAGGCGTCGGCGATGTGTTCGGCCATTTTGGCCACTTCGTCGCTCGAGGCGCGGATCTCGCCCAGACCGCCGACGCTGGTCTGTATCCTGCCGGTGCCTTCTTCGACCTCGCGCACGGCCTTGTCCATCGATTCGACTGCCGCGCGCGTGACATTGCGGAATTCGACCACCGTAGCGGTGATGTCGGCGGTGCTGGCCGAGGTGCGTTCGGCCAGCTTGCGCACTTCGTCAGCGACGACGGCGAAGCCACGCCCCTGTTCGCCGGCGCGCGCCGCCTCGATGGCGGCGTTCAAGGCGAGCAGATTGGTCTGGTCGGCGATTTCCTTGATGGTGTTGGTGATGTCGCCGATCTTCTGGATGGCGTGGTTCAGCTCACCGATGGTTGCGCTCGAACTCTGTACCGCTTCGACGACGCGGCTGGTGGCGCGCATGCTCTCCTGCATGTTTTGCGTGCTCTCGCCGATGCGACCGCGCGATCGTTCGGCGACTTCAGCGGCGCGTGCTGCGCTGCCGGCGACTTCGCCAGCCGACTGGGTGAATTCCTCGGCGGCAGCGGCGATGCTCTGCACGCGATCGCGCTGATCGCTCGACTGTTCGACGACGGTGTTCATCTCGCTGGTCAGCCGGCGGCACTGTTCGTCGATGGCAAGCGAGCTCGAACGCACTTCGTCGAGCATGACTTTCAGATGCACCTGCATCGTTGCCAGTGCCGCCATCAAGCGGCCGATCTCGTCGTAACACGCGATATCGATTTCGCCAGTCAGATCGGACTGCGCGATGCGCTCGAAGTGGCGGATGGCCACCTCGATCGGATCGACGAAGGCGCGCATGAGCAGCGTCCCGGCGACGGCGATGAGCAGCAGGCCGATCACCGTGCCGCCGACGGCCAGCAGGCGGATGATTTCGTAGCGCTGCTGCGCGTCGCGGAAGTTTTCATCGCCGTTGCGCTTGAGAAAGTTTTCCAGCGCCTCACCGCGCGTGACCACTTCACGGTACAACGGATTGATCTTGGTGAGCAGCAACAGATTGGCGCGATCGAAGTCGCCCGCTTTCAGCGCCTCGCGCGCCGCGTTGACGCCTTCGCGCGAAAACGCGTCACGCGCTTCGAAAAAGGCTTTGGCCAGCGCTTCTTCTTCACTGCTCTTGCTGCGCTGTTCGTATTCAGCGCGCAACTCCTCGATGATCTTGCGGTTGGCGAGCGTGGCATCGATGTGCATGTCGAGCGGGTGATCGTGCAGGGCGACATAGCGGCTGTCCGGCGCGTGCTGCAACGCCAGGGCAATCTGCGAGCGGTTATCGCCCATGCGCTCGACCATGCGCGCGATGGCCAGCGAGGGCTGGAGATGTTCCTGATAGGCCTCCTGCAGATCCATGTTGGTCAGGAGGATGCCGGTGATGCCGACCCCGGCGCCGCCAAGCATCAACACCGCCATGAAGAGCATTGCCGCAATCAGGCGGGTGCGCAGCGTGATGCGCTGCCACCAGTGCCGGGGACCCGCTGGCAGTTTTTCCTGGCTGGCGCGCAGGCGGTTGTAGAGCGCTTCGGCCTCCTGGACCTGTCGCCGGCTGGGTTCGCTGCGCACCGACATGTAGCCGGTCACGCGCCCGTTTTCGCGCACCGGCACGACGCAGGCATCGACCCAGTAATGATCGCCGTTCTTGCAGCGGTTCTTGACGATGCCGCGCCAGGGGCGGCCCATCTTCACCGTCGCCCAGAGCTGCTCGAAAGCCTGTGGCGGCATGTCCGGATGACGGATGATGTTGTGGTTCTTGCCGATCAGCTCGTCGCGCGTGAAGCCAGAGATGTCGACGAAGGTATCGTTGGCATAGGTGATGATGCCTTTCAGATCGGTACGCGAGACCAAATAGCGGCCATGAGGGAAAGGCTGTTCTTTTTGGGTGACGGGTTGGTTGATTTTCATTCTTCACCCTGGATGCGATGTGAGCGTGGAACGACGACGCACGGGCCTGTAACGCTGCTATTGCATCGACTGGGGACGCCAACCAGCCCTGCGTCGCTGGATCGAAGCGGGGCGACATATTACACAAACCGTGCTTCGCGGGAAACGCGGATCGATCGTGGCGCGGACGGATGGCCGCGCTGCGCACTAACCGCTTCCCTGTTCCTCGCCTTGGGAAACGCTGAATGAATTGCTGCGCGGGCGCTTTCCGTTTCAGTCGCGACGCAATTCGGCGGCGCGGGCGTGTGCGGTCAGGCCTTCGCCGTGGGCGAGCGTGGCGGCAGTGGGCCCCAACCGCCGTGCGCCGGCGGCACTGACCTCGATCAGGCTCGACCGTTTCTGGAAGTCATAGACGCCGAGCGGCGATGAGAAGCGCGCGCTGCGCATCGTCGGCAGCACATGGTTTGGCCCGGCGCAGTAGTCGCCGAGCGATTCTGAGGTATACGCGCCGAGGAAGATCGCGCCGGCATGGCGCAGGGCGGGCAGCAGCGCGCGCGGCTCGGCGACGGACAATTCCAGATGCTCTGGCGCGATGCGGTTGGCAAGCGCACAGGCCTCATCGAGATCGCGCACGCGGATGAGTGCGCCGCGTCGCGCAAGCGAAGCGGTGATGGTCTGCTGGCGCGGCATGGTTGGCAGCAGGGCAGCGATCGCTGCCTCGACGCGGTCGAGGAAGCCGGCATCGGGCGAAAGCAGGATCGACTGCGCCAGCTCGTCGTGCTCGGCCTGGGCGAAGAGGTCCATCGCCGCCCACTCGGGCGAGGTCGAGCCGTCGGCGATGATCAGCACCTCGGAAGGGCCGGCGATCATGTCGATGCCCACCGTGCCGAAGACGCGCCGCTTCGCTTCGGCAACATAGGCATTGCCCGGGCCGACGATCTTGTCTACCTGCGGCACGCTGGCCGTGCCATAGGCGAGCGCGGCGATGGCCTGCGCCCCGCCGATGGTGAAGACGCGGTCGACACCGGCCAGATGCGCCGCGGCGAGCACGAGGTCATTGCGCACACCATCGGGGGTAGGCACGACCATGATCAACTCGCCGACGCCGGCCACTTTCGCCGGCAGGGCATTCATCAGCACCGAACTCGGGTAAGCGGCCTTGCCGCCGGGCACATAGAGGCCGACGCGGTCGAGCGGTGTCACCTGCTGCCCCAGACGGGTGCCGTCCTCTTCGGCGTATTCCCAAGAGGCGGCCTTCTGCCGTTCGTGGTAGGCAGTGATGCGCAGGGCGGCGTGTCGCAGGGCCTGACTTTGCGTTGCCGGCAGGCGGGCGAAGCTCTCGGCCAGCGTTGCGTGCGGCAGCGTCAGCTCGGCCATCGTCTCGGCGGCGAGGCGGTCGAAGCGGCGCGTGTATTCGAGCACGGCTTCATCGCCACGCTGGCGCACGGCGCGCAAGATCTCGCTTACCGCCTGTTCGATGGCGGTATCGGTCTCTTCTTCCCAGGCAAGCAGAGCCGCGAGGCGAGAGGAAAAATCGGCCTCGTCGCTGGCCAGACGGCGGATGAGCTTCATGGGATCGCGCTCCGCATCGCATCGATGATGGGTTGCACGGCTTCGTGCTTCAGTTTCAGACTGGCCTGATTGACGATCAGGCGCGAGGAGATGGGCAGGATTTCCTCGACCTCGACGAGATTGTTGGCGCGCAGCGT
>OGCL01000816.1_pt1 | contig 30180 bp, 25 predicted proteins | sample 1570041 | NCBI WGS metagenome assembly OGCL01 (sample SAMN06266162, study PRJEB24511) | hot springs metagenome | isolation source: Hot spring water | place: South Africa: Limpopo | collected 2015-06-22 | reverse complement strand
GGAATAGCTCAGTTGGTAGAGCACGACCTTGCCAAGGTCGGGGTCGCGAGTTCGAGTCTCGTTTCCCGCTCCAAATTATGTTCTACAGCAATCCACCAAAGGCTGTAGATCGTTGAAATAAGGGCCTTACGGCCCTTTTTTCGTTCCAGCGATATCTGCCGGAATCTACCCCCAGCCGGGGTGATTAAGTCCATTTTTGAGTCCACCTTTACGGGGACTATGGCTTCCGGATTGTTGCTGGAGGAGTGCGGTCGGCGAGGCAAGCATCGGGTCCTGACTCTTGTTCAGGAGTTCGTTCATGGCACTTACAGATGTCGCCGTCCGGCAGGCCCGCCCGACCGGCAAAGACTATACCCTCCCTGATTTTGATGGCCTTTCATTGGCGGTATCCGCCAAGGGCGGCAAGTCGTGGCACTTCAGGTACTACTGGGCTGCCAAGCAAAAGCGGATGTCCCTGGGCACCTATCCGTCGGTTAGCCTGCGGGAGGCGCGCGCCTTGCGCGATGAGGCCCGTGCTTTGGCCGCTAAAGGCGTCAACCCCAAGGTAGACCGCAAGCACAAGCTCCGTGCTGTTCGTTTGGCGAACGAGAACAGCTTCAAGGTGGTGTACCTGCAGTGGCTCGCGCACCGCAGGCTGGAGCTCAAGGAGGGACGGCAGAGCACGCTGTCGCAGATCCAGCGCACCTTCGACAAAGACGTGCTTCCTGTCTTGGGCGGCATCGCCATTCATGATATCCGTCGCCCCGATCTCCTAGCCGTACTGGCTCGCATCGAGCAGCGTCGGGCATTAACCACCGCGGAAAAGGTGCGCACCTGGCTCAGGCACTTGTTCCGCTTTGCCATGGTGAAAGTCGAAGGGGTGGAGGGTAATCCCGCATCGGATCTGGATGTGGTGGCGGTTCCCAAACCACCGGTGGTCAATAATCCCTTTCTGCGGCTGCATGAGTTGCTTGAGCTGCTGTGCAAGCTACGTCGCTATAGGGGCATGATGACCACGCAGCTCGGCATCCGTTTGTTGCTGCTGACGGGTGTGCGCACCGGCGAATTGCGCCTCGCGACGCCGGATCAATTCGATCTGGAGCGTGGCCTATGGATCATTCCGCCCGAAGTGGTCAAGCAACTGCAGGACGGCATGCGCAAGCGTGGTCAGCGGCCGCAGGATATTCCAGCCTATATCGTGCCGATGTCGGTTCAGGCGATCGAGATCGTGCGTCAGTTACTGGGGCGGGTCAAACCTGCCCAGCGTTACCTGCTGGCCCACCGTAGTGAGCTGAAAAAACGCATTAGCGAGAACACACTGAACGGAGCACTCAAGCGCATGGGCTACGAGGGCTTGCTTACGGGCCACGGCATTCGTGGCACGCTTTCTACTGCACTTAATGAAATCGGCTATCCCAGAGTCTGGGTGGATGCCCAGCTCTCTCACGCGGATCCCAACAAGGTCAGTGCGACCTACAACCACGCCCTGTATGTGGAGCCTCGCAGGAAGATGATGCAGGACTGGGCTGATCGCCTCGATCTGCTGGAGCGGGGGGAGGTGAAAGCTGCCAGCTCGCATTTAATCATCCGCATCAATGGCATACAGGTTCTGGATGAGGGTGCGGGGGTGTCTGCGAATACGATTGAGCCTGGTGTGTTGCCAATCCGCGGTCGTCGATCCCTGGAGCGCTGATTAAACGCCCGTTGCCGGTGCCTTCACAGTCCGAGCGAGCCTCAGTGGCAAAAATGTTGCTTTGAGTGTCGCGAGCGGATGGAAATCCTCTCAGGCCTTGGATCGTTCGGCTGAGAAACTTATTTGATGTTCAGTCTTTGCATTTATGTGCATCAGCCGCCAGCTTTTCGGTATAGGCACGCACGAAAATCGAATCGCCAATAGCGGTAAGGGTTTTACCTGAATAAACCTCGCAGATAACTCTGCTCTTGTGTCCAATGTCGCCCTCTACCCAAGCCCGCAAGGTGAGCAGGGTCCCCATGGGCGTCGGCTTTATGTACTTGACGCCAAGACTCCCGGTAACGCAGTCGATGGGCGGCACGCTTCCCATCGGGCGCTGTTGCTGGCGGTAGTGATAGGCCATGGCCGTCCAGTTCGAATGGCAGTCCACCAGCATGGCGATCAACCCGCCATAGACGAGCCCCGGCCATCCGCAGTACTTGTCCTCGGGCAGGTACTCGGCGACGACCTGAGTGCCGTCCTCGTTCCAGGCGCTTTTGATATGCAGCCCGTGTGGATTCGCACTGCCACAGCCATAGCAGATGCCATCAGGGGCGGCGATGTCTTGGAAAAAGGTTCTCGATCCAGGCATGAGGAAAGGCTTCCTAATATGGTGATTCAGCGAAGTGGAGCTAAGTCCGGCTCCGGTTAGAAACTCATATACCGCAATCGAGGTTCGGCGCTGGCGTGATTTTGCGGTTCGGCGCTTTCGAGTACATATCGTCAGAGCCAGGCTATAGCCCCCGCCACCACCACGGGCAGGGCGATGCCGGCCAGCAGTGTTTGCCCGGCGATGATTCCGGCCATCAACGGCGCATCGCCGCCCAACTGCCGCGCCATCACATAGGCCGAAGAGGCGGTCGGCAGGCTCTGGAACAATATGGCAGCGATGGCCGCCTCGCCGCCGAGCCCGAGGGCGTGGCAGAGGCCCAGGGTGGTCAGCGGCAGGAGCGCGAACTTGATCAGCGAGGAAAGGCCAATGGGGTGCAGCCAACTGCGGGCCGAGTGCAGGTCCAGGGCGGCACCCACGCACAGCAGCCCGAGCGGCAGCGAGGCCTGGCCGAGGGCCTTCAGCGCCGGCTCTAGCCCTGGGGCGATACCGATACCGGTGAGCTGCACCAGGATACCGAGCAGGCAAGCCATCAGCAGCGGGTTGAGCGCCAGTTGTCGGGCTACGTCCTTGAGGCTGAGCCGCCCAGCCGGACCGTAGCGGGCGAACACCAGCACACACAGCAGGTTGACCGTCGGCACCCCCGCGGCAATGACTACGGCCGACAACGCGACGCCCTGGGCGCCGAACAGGCCGGCCGCCGCGGAAACTCCAACGTAGGTGTTGAAGCGCACGCCGCCTTGGAACAGCGAGGTGAACGCTGCGTCGTCCAGCTTCACCAGGCGGCGCAAGGCGAGCAGCAGTCCCGCCACCGCGACGGTCGAAAGCACAAGGGCCAGCATCATGTCGCGCACCGGCAGCTCTTCCAGGCGGGCGGTCGCCAGGCTGTGGAAGAACAGCGACGGCAGCAGAACGTAGTAGCCCAAGCGTTCGGCCGCGGGCCAGAAGGTCTCGGCGAGAAAACGCGCGCGCTGCAGCCAGCAACCCAGGCCGATCAGCAGGGCGATCGGGGCCAGCGCGAGCAACAACACCAGGGTCATTGGCGGCGCTCCACATGGGCCGTGTCATGACAGTCCAGGAGGAGTGCTCGGGACGTAGGCGAAACGACGTGGATGGGCATGGCGCGCGCCTTCATGGGGGTGATGGGCGCTACGATAGCGGTCTGCCTGGATGATAAAAAACGATAAGAAATTGATGTTTGGTCAATTAACCCTCATGAATTGCCCAGGCCCCCGCCTGGGTACGGATAGTCTCGGCCAGGGCACCGGCCAGCCGTCCGGCCGGGCGATCCTGGCGTTCCAGCAACACCACCTGGCGCGTCAGCTGTGGCTCGGCGAAGGGCAAGCGAATAAGGTCGCGCAGGTTATCCAGGTCGTGAACGGAAAGCGGCATGATCGCCACGCCCAGGCCGCTGGTGACCATCTGGATGATCGCCGTGTGGCTGTCCAGCTCCATGCTGGTCTGCACGCGCAGGCGCTGGCGGCGCAGTTCGCGCTCGATGAGGCGCCCCGCCCAGGCTCTGCGGTCGAAACGGATGAAGGGCTGTTCCTGCAGCAGGCGCCGTGGATCGCTGCTGTCGAGTCCCGACGGAGCGATGATCCAGAACCCCTCCTGGTACAGCGGCGTGCCCACCAGGCCATAGGGAAAAGGCTTGACCGGCTCGGTGGTCACGGCTGCATCCAACTCGCCGACGTCGAGGCGAGTAGCTAAGTCCGCAGACATGCCGGATGCCACGTTGACCCGCAGTTGTGGATGCTGCCGGCTCAGGGCGGCCAGGGCGCGGGGCAGCACGCCGGCCAGCGCGGTCTGGATCACGCCGAGCTTCAGCCGGCCCCTGAGTTCGCTGCCGTCGCCTAGCTCGGCCGCGATGCTGTCGTAGAGGCTGAGAATCTCCCGCGCCCGCTCCACTGCAAGATGGCCGGCCTCGGTCAGCACCGCCAGGCGTTTGCTGCGGTCGAACAGCGGCGCATTGAATTCCTCTTCCAGGCTGCGCACATGCAGGCTGACGGCGGACTGGGTCAGGTGTACCGCTTCAGCTGCGCGGGCGAAGGAGCCGTGCTGGGCTATCGCAACCAGCGTGCGGAGTGCGCGCAATGACATGTCGAATCCATCTCAGAAATCTCTATGGGCGAGAGGATATTGGCTTGTACGGCAGCAAGGCGAGTGCTTCGGTCATCATCGCGCCGCTCAGCGGGACGGATAGCTGCCCAGCGCCTTGTCCACTGCCATGAGCGCGCCCTCCATGTAGCCACCTTGCTCACCACCGGCCTCGCTGCCCACCAGAAGCAGTCGATCCTGCCAAGGCGTTTCGAGCAATCCATCGAGGTCATGGGTGCTGTGCCAGCGGGGCGGAATCTGGTCGGCCGGCGTGGCGATAAGCGTGTCCGCCGCCCAGTCTTGCACCCAGTCCTCGATGGGGCAGTCAGCCGCTTCGCCGAACAGGCGAGCCAGCTGCGCCCGGCATAACGTCTTGAGGCGTTGTTGTTCTATCGCCCGCCGCTGTGCGGCGCCGAGGGCGAAGAAGCCGAACAGCGCCGCCGCCTCGCCATTGCTGGCGTCGTGGATCTCGCCCAGCGGGCCGACAGCGCTGAAGGCATCGCCGGACAGTCCCCGATCTCGCCAGAAGGGGCGTGCGTAGCGTGCCACGTATTTGCCGTGGGCGGCCATCCAGGTCGGTACTTCGGCTAGGCGCCGACTCGCCGGCGCTGGCAACGCCGGGCTGAAGTCGAGCTGGCTGGCCAGGCGCGGCGGCAGCGCCAGCCAGAGCTGGTCGTAGACCGGCTGATCGAGGCCAGCACCCGCTAGCCGCAATCGCACGCCGTCGTCGCTCTGCCTGGCAGCCAGTACCTGCGTTTGCAGATGAATGCGCGCAGCGGGCAGTTTGCTGGCCAGAGCTGCGATCAGGCGTGCCGTGCCGCCCTCGATGCGCAGGGCCGGGTTGCCCGAGCGGTGGCCCTGGCGGCGCAGGACCTGGCCCGGCCCGCGGTCGAGCAGTGCGTCGCCGTCCTCGTGCTGATCGAAAACAGGTAAGCCCAGTTCAGCCAGAAGATTGTGCATGCGCGGCTGAAAGTCTGGCCAGAACCAGGTCGGCCCCAGGTCGAGGCCGCCGCTGTCGGTCGAGAGGATGCGCCCGCCCAGGCGCGTGCGCGCCTCGAACAGGTCGAAGTCGATGCCGGCACGCTGCAGACGATAGGCCGCATAAACGCCGGCCAGGCCGGCGCCGACGATGGCGATCTTGGGTTTGGACATGGATGGACTCCAGCACATAAGAAGCGGGCGCCTTGGGGCGCCCGCAGTGCATCAGGACTTGTCGAACGCCGCTACGGCATCCAGCACCCGGGCGCTGTAGGTCAGCGCCGCGCCGGCGTTCAGGGCGATGGCCACACCCAGTGCTTCGGCGATTTCCTCATGGGTCGCGCCGTGTTTCAGCGCGGCCTGGCTGTGTACCGAGATGCAACCATCGCAGCGGGTGGTGACGGCTACGGACAGCGCGATCAGTTCGTGGGTCTTCGGCTCCAGATGCCTGGCCTGCAGATTACCGAGGGTGTCGAGCCCGCGCATGGTTTCCGGCGCCAGTTTGCCGAATTCGCCGACGCGCTGTATCAGGCTGGCGAAGTAGTCCTTCCAGTTCTTCATCTGCTGCGCTCCTGTCAGTTGCGGCCGGCGGTCACGCCGCCATCGACCGGCAGTACGGTACCGGTGATCCAAGCGGCCTCTGGCGAGGCGAGGAACAGGATCGCCGCAGCCACATCGCTCGGCTGGCCGTTGCGCCCCAGCGGATGGAAGGCATTGAAGGTCGGCAGTACCTGCTTGACCTGTTCGGCATCCATGAAGGTGCCGTACACCGGCGTCTCGACCACAGCCGGGGCCACGGTGTTGATGCGGATGTTCGCGCCGGCCAGTTCGATGGCCAGGTTGCGGGTCAGCGCGTGCACGCCGGCATTGGCCGCGGAGTAGGCCGCCGACGGCGTCGCGCCGATGGCCTGGATGGCCCACAGTGAGCCGGTCTGCACGATGGCGCCGGCGCCGCGTTGCAGCATGGCCTTGGCAGCGGCCTGGGCCATGAAGAACTTGCCCTTGAGGATGGTATCGAGGAACCAGTCGTACTCGTCCGGGTTCACTTCCAGAAACGGCTTGGGGCTGAAGACCCCGGCGTTGTTGATCAGGATATCCAGGCCACCGAACTCGTGCACCGCCAGGTCGACCAAGGCCTGGGCGGTGGCGGGCAGGGCGATATCGCCGGCCAGGGTGTGTACCTGACGGCCGCTGGCATCGATATCGCGGGCGGCCTGGGCCAGCTTGGCCGCGTCGCGACCGCCGATCACCACCGCGGCGCCGGCCGCGACCAGACGCTTGGCCACTTCCTTACCGATGCCCGAACCTCCGCCGGTAACGATGGCAACCTTGTTAGAAAAACTATTCATATTCTGATCTCCTCAGTCGTGCTGAGCGCAAGGGATGATGACCGCCAAAGGCCTTGAGGTGGTTGCGACATCTGCTATCTTCGCGATATCTGGCCGCCGGCCTGGTGCGCATTGTCGATACGCCCGGCACTGCCAACAACGCATAAGATTTTGCCTTGTGAGATAGAAAAAATTTCAATGACAACGCCTGCCTACCTCAATGCGCTGCGCGCCTTCGAAGCCGCAGCGCGGCACCAGAGCTTCTCCGCTGCCGCTGCCGAGTTGAACGTCACCCCGGCCGCGGTCGGCCAACAGGTGCGCAATCTGGAGTCTTGGTTGGGGATCGCCCTGTTCACCCGCACCGCTAGCGGATCGGCACGCCTGGTGTTGACGGACGCGGCGCGCGCCGCGCTGCCGGATATCCGCGAGGGCTTCGAGCGGCTGAGTCTGGGCTTGGCGCGGCTGAAGGACGCCGGCGTGCATGCCGAATTGACCATAACCGTCAGCCCGGCCTTCGCTGCGAAATGGCTTCTGCCGCGCATCGAGCGCTTCCAGCAGGCCTATCCGGATCTGGATGTGTTGCTCGACACCAATTCCCGCTCGGTGGATTTTCAAGTCGAGCGCATCGACGTCGGCGTGCGCTACGGCGCCGGCAGTTGGCCGGGTCTGCATGCGGTGCGACTGATGGATGAAGTGATGTTCCCGGTATGCGCGCCCGACTATGCGTTGCTGGAGGATGGCAGTCTGCCGCCCGAAGCGCTGCCGCGTTGCACCCTGATCCATGACCTGTCGATGGCCGGCAGTACCGATTACCCGACCTGGCGCATGTGGCTGGACGCCTCCGGCCATGGCCAGGTGAAGACCGACCACGGTCTGCGCATCAACAACTCGGCGGCCGTGCTGCAGGCGGCAATGGAGGGGCAGGGCCTGGCACTGGCGCGCAGCGTGATGGTCAAGGACGATCTGGCCGCCGGCCGGCTGATCCGTCCTTTCGCCGACAAGGGCCTGGATTGCCCGCTGACCCAGGCCTATTACGTGGTCTACCGGCCCGAGAGCGGCGAGCTGCCGAAGGTGCAGGCCTTTCGCGACTGGCTGCTCGCCGAGGCTGAGGCGGCCTCAGAAACCTAGGTCAGGCGCGGCATCCTTGAGCCACAGGCGCGCACCCCGGTCGCCGGCCACGGCCGCCAGCGGCATGCCGGGCGGCAGGCGCAGCCAGCTCAGGGGCTGCAGCTGGAAATCTTCGCCGCAGGCCGTGCCTTCGAGCAGCAGCAATTCCAGGCCGCGCGGGTTGGCCAGCTGCATCGGCGCACCGCCGCTGAAGGTGCGCAGCCAGACCCGTTCATGCGCGTTCTCGAACAGTAGTCGATCGCCTGCGCCGGCCAGAGAGGTGACCAGCTGCTCATGATCCTGTGCGTGGAACTGGCGCAGCCGCACGAATATCATGCAGCCCTCGCTCGCGCCCGGGGTATGTCGACTGCCAGGTGGATTACGCACGTAGCTGCCGACGGGATAGCTACCATGTTCGTCCTCGAACACGCCATCGAGCACCAGGAACTCTTCCCCGCCCGAGTGCAGATGGGCGCTGAACTGGCTGCCCGGTGCGTAGCGCACCAGGCTGGTAGCACGCGCCTGTTCGCCGCCCAGGCGATACAGCGGGCGCCTGTCCACCCCGGGCAGCGGGCTGGCGATCCAGGGCAGAGCGGAGCCGTGCATGATCGCGCGCTGCGACAGGTCGGTATTCAGGCGTTCGACAATCACAGCTCGGCCCTGCCACCGTCCACCACGACCTCGGCCCCCAGCATATAACTGGAGGCATCGCTGGCCAGGAACAGCACCGCGGCGGCAATCTCCTCCGGGCGTCCTATGCGGCCGATGGGGGCCTGCGCTCCGACCCGTTCGACGTAGGCGCGATAGGCCTCGGCGCTTTGCCCAGACTGTTGGTGAATGGGCGTCTCAATGGCGCCGGGACTGACCGCGTTGACCCGGATACGGCGCTCCAGCAACTCAGCCGAGAGCGTGCGGGCGAAGGAGCGAACGGCCGCCTTGGAGGCCGACAGCAGGGCCCGACCGGGCGCCCCAACCTGATTGAGCCAGGAGGTGTTGAGGATGATCGAGCCACCCGGGTGCATGATCGGCTCCAGTGCCTGAATGGAGAAGAACAGGCCTTTTACGTTGATATCCATCAGTTCATCGTACTGCTGCTCGGTGGTGCTGGTCAGCGGTGTGCCAAAGGCGACGCCGGCGTTGGCGAAGAGAATGTCCAGTTCGCCGAACTCCTTATGCACCGCACTCGCCATCTGATGCAGCTGTTCGCGCGAGCGAACGTCGGCAAGCAGTGTCACCACATCGGTGCCCAGCATCTCGCGAGCCTTCTGCAGCTTGCCTGCGTCGCGGCCGCTGATGGCGACGCGGGCGCCATGCTTGAGAAACATCTTCGCCGTGGCCAGGCCGATGCCTGAACTGCCACCGGTAATCAGCGCTGTCTTGCCGTTCAGCATAGGGAACTCCTGCACGAATAAGTGGGTTGTACTGCCGTCGGTTGGATCTGCAGCGGTCTCACGGCTATCCGCGACGATCCGAGGGCGCATTCATAATCCCGAGGCAGGAGTAGTCGAGCGACTGATTTAATCTTCCCACATTCGATAGAAAATCTTTCGCGCCAATCAGACTGGCCCAACCCACAGGCATACCACCCTGCAAGCGGTCAGTTTCAGGACTCGGTTGTACTAGCCAGGGCGACAAATCCGGCGATGTAGTCGATCCGCTCCTCGCCCCGGCGCAGTCCCAAGTTGATGTTCTTGTGCAGCCCTTCCTGGCCGAGGCGTAAAGCTAGGATCGGCAGGTCGCTCCCTTGCTCGCGCACCAGCCAGTCCGGCAGGACGCTGACGCCGCGTCCCGCTGCCGTCAGGCGCAGCATCAGGTCGGTGGTCTCGGCGGTGCTATGGCGTCGCGGCCGGCAATGGGCGGGCACCAGGAATCTGCTGTAGATGTCGAGTCGCTCGAAGCTGACCGGCACGGTAATGAGCTCCTCGTTCAGCAGGTCCTCGGGCTGCACGAAGTCCTTTGCTACCAGCGGATGGTCCTGATGGACGACCAGCACCAGTTCGTAGTCGAACACCGGGGTGAACACCAGCTCCGGCTGCAGCAGCGGGTCCGGGGTGATCAGCACATCGATCTCGTAGCCGAGCAGGGCGGCGACGCCATCGAAGCGAAAGGCGGTGCAGACCTCGAAGTCCACCTCCGGCCACTGCTTGAGGTAGGGGCCGGTCATGCGCATCAGCCACTGTTGGCAGGGGTGACATTCCATACCGACGCGCAACGCGCCGCGCCTGCCCTTGGCGAAATCCGCCAGCACCCGTTCGGCATAGTCGATCTGCGGCAGCACTCGCTCGGCCAGGGCCAGCAGGTACTCGCCGGCCTGGGTGAAGCGCAGGGAGCGGCCGCTTTTCATCCAGACCTTGATGCCATAGCGGTCCTCGAACTTGCGGACGGTGTGGGAGAGGGCGGACTGGCTGACGTTCAGCTTGTCGGCTGCGGCGGTGACGCTGCCCTGGCGAGCCACCTCGCGCAGGATCGCCAAGTGCTGGCTATCGATCATCTATGACACCTGTTCATTGATTCATGAAATCAAACCATTTCTGCTCATGATGCGCTGCGGATAAAAATGGGTAAAGGCCGCCGAGGCCTCCTGTATCAGCCGGAGAGGCAGGGTAACCAGCAGATGAATGAAGCAGTCGCAGCACCAGCCATGCACGGCCAAGCGAGCAAGACCTCGATCTTCGATGAGGTGATTAACCGCAGGCACAGCAACTCGATGAAGTGGGATTGCGGGCCGATGTTCCTGCAGCCGGACGAGTGCGCCGCCGACCCGCTGCCGATGTGGGTGGCGGACATGGACTTCAGGGCGCCGCAGCCCGTGCTCGATGCGCTGCAGGAGGCTATCAGTTTCGGCGTGTTCGGCTACACCGCCGGCGCCTCGAAAAGCTATGTGGAGGCGGTGCTGACCTGGCAGCACAAACGCTTCGGCTGGGAGGCCTCGCCTAAGTGGGTGATGCAGACCTCGGGCATCATCACTACCATGAAAACCGCCATCCAGGCCTTCTCGGCACCGGGTGATTCGATCCTGATCCAGCCGCCGGTCTACGTGCATTTCCACGAGGACGCCGCCATCAATGGTCGGCGCCTGGCCTATGCGCCGCTGGACTACGTCGGCGACGGCTACCGCTTCGACGAGCAGAAATTCGAGGCGGCGATCCAGAGCAACACCCGGCTGTTCATCCTCAGCAACCCGCACAACCCGACCGGCAACGTCTGGTCCGAAGGCGAGCTACGGGCGATGGGGGAGATCTGTGCGCGCCATGGCGTGATCGTGCTATCCGACGAGATTCACCAGGACTTCGTGCTGAACCCGGCCAAGCGGCATATCCCCTTCGCCTCGCTGGGCGAGTTGTTCGCGCAGAACAGCATCACCTGCACCGCGCCGAGCAAGACCTTCAATCTGCCCAGCCTGCAGACCGCGAACATCTTCGTGCCCAACCAGCGCCTGCGTGAGGAACTGGCGCGGCAGTACGACCGCAACGTCTACCGCTACGTCAATGCGCTTGGCGTTGTGGCTGGCGAGGCGGCCTACCGGCATGGCGAGCCCTGGCTGGAGGAGATGCTCGGCTATGTGCGCGACAACCAGCGCCATTTCCGCCGTGAAATCCAGTCGGCCACGCCGAAGATCAAGGTGCTGCCCACCGACTCGTTGTACCTCGCCTGGATGGATTGCCGCGGCTTGGACATGTCGGCCGACGAGTTGGACAAGTTCATGCTGACCCAGGCCCGCGTCTGGCTGGACAAGGGGCAGAAGTTCGGTGTCGAGGGCCACGGCTTCATGCGCGCCAACCTCGGCTGCAGCCGCGCCACCGTAAACGAGGTCATTGCGCGAATCCGCGCCGCCGTCGAGCGACTTTGAGCACAGTGGCAAGCCAAAACCACTAGAAAGGTAATGAGATGAATCGTGCAATCGCAGACAGATTGGCCGAAATGGGTATCGACTTGCCGACCCCGGCAAAGCCCGTCGCCAGTTACGTCGGTTATGTCCGCAGCGGCAACCTATTGGTCACCTCCGGGCAACTTCCCCTGCAAGACGGCCGCCTGGTCGCGGCCGGCCTGCTCGGCCGCGACCTTGATGTGCAAGCCGGGAAGGACGCCGCGAGATGTTGCGCAGTGAACGTCCTCGCCCAGGTGCAGAGCGCCCTCGGTGATCTGGAACGTATCAGCCGCATTATCAAGATCACCGTGTTCGTCGCCGGTGTCGCTGAATTCAGCGAGCAGCACCTGGTGGCCAACGGCGCCTCCGATCTGCTGGTCGAGGTGCTCGGCGACCGCGGCAGCCACGCCCGCTCAGCCGTAGGGGTGGCGTCGCTACCGATGAATGCCCCGGTAGAAATCGAAGCCCAGATCGAGGTGACCTGAAATTAACTGAACTTGCGTGCCCATAAGAATGAAGCGGGCCGATCCTGGCCACGCTCGCTACGTCACCAACGCACTTTACTGCCGCGTCCATAAAAACAAAGGTGAACAATCCATGAAAAAGTCGATGTCTCTGATTGGCGGTCTTGCAGTTGCCTTGCTGACCACTCAAGTGTCCTGGGCGGCAACGCTGCAGGACGTCAAAGCCCGTGGAAAGCTCAACTGCGGGGTATCCACCGGTAATACCGGCCTGTCGGCGCCTGACGCCAAGGGCGTCTGGCAAGGGCTCGACGTGGCGATGTGCCGCGCCGTGGCGGCTGCTGTGTTGGGTGATCCGCAAGCCATCAACTTCGTCCCCACCACCGGGCAGACCCGATTCACCGCGCTGGCTTCCGGTGAGGTTGACGTGCTGGTACGCAACAGCTCCTGGACCTTTACCCGCGATGCGGATCTGAAGCTGACCTTCGCCGGCATCAACTACTACGATGGCCAGGGTTTTCTGGCCCGCAAGGCCCTGGGCGTCGATCAGATCAAAGAACTCGATGGCGCATCGGTCTGCGTGCAGACCGGCTCCACCCATGAGGTCAATATCGCCGAATACTTCCGCACCCACGGCATGACCTACCAGTCGGTACCCATCGACTCGACTGCCGAGGGGGAGCAGAAGTACCTGGCCGGTGCCTGCGACGTATTCACCAACGACGTGTCCGGCCTGGCGGCATCCCGCGCGAGTTTCTCCACTCCCGCCGAGCACCTGATCCTCACCGAGCTGATCTCCAAGGAGCCACTGGGGCCGATGGTGCGCCAGGGCGACGACCAATGGGCGGACATCGTGCGCTGGACCCTCAACGCGCTGATCTCCGCGGAGGAGCTCGGGGTCACCTCCGCCAATCTCGACAAGATGGCGCAAGGCACCGCCAACCCGGATATCAACCGCCTGCTCGGTAGCGACGGCAATCTGGGCGCACAGCTCGGCCTAAGCAAGGACTGGGCGAAGCAGGCCATCGCCGCCGGCGGCAACTATGGCGAAATCTTCGACGCCACTCTGGGCAAGGACACCCCCATCGGTCTGCAGCGTGGCTTGAGTGCGCTGTGGAACCAGGGTGGTCTGCTCTACGCACCGCCCTTCCAGTAATGCGCTATCCGCTGCGTGGTTCGCCGCGCAGCGCTTACCGAGTTCCAGATTTTCGGCCATTGCCCGGTGCTTCCGGCAACGGACTCGCAGGAGGGAGAAATCCCATGTTGACCTTGACCCTCTCAGGCAGCAATGCCCGGGCGCATTCGTTCGCCCCGAGCATGCTGCTGCATGACACCCGCTACCGCTCCTACACCATCCAGATCATCGCGCTGATGGGCCTGATGCTGGTGGCGGCCTGGCTGGTGGATAACACCGTGCGTAACCTCGCCACCCTGGGCAAGGACTTCTCCTTCGCCTTCCTCTGGACGCCGGCGGGCTACGACATCAACCAGCGGCCCATCGACTACGACAGCCAGATGAGCCATGGCCGCGCGGCGCTGGTCGGCTTCCTCAATACGCTCGTGCTCGCCATCCTGTCGTGCGTTACCGCCACGATCATCGGCGTGCTGGCGGGGGTGCTGCGGCTGTCCAACAATTGGATCGTCGCCCGCCTGATGACGGTGTATATCGAGACCTTCCGCAACATCCCCGCGCTGCTGTGCATCCTGGTGATCGGTGCGGTGATGGCCCAGTCGATGCCGGCACCGAGCAGCTACCGCGATGCTGAGGGCACGCTCGCCGTGGTCGCGACCAATCGCGGCATCTATATCCCCGAGCCGCTATTCAGCCAGGACTGGGGTAGTCTGAACCTGGGCGTGGTGCAGCCGAGCCTGAACGCCATCGCCTTGCTGCTCCTGCTTGCCCTGTGCTTTCTCGCCCACCGGGCACTGGTTCGCCATGCCGGCCGGGTGCAACGTCTCACCGGCATCCGCCCCAAGACCTGGTGGAAGAGCCTGCTGGTACTCACGGTACCGCCCGCGATGCTGCTGGCCACCATGGGCTTTCACCTCGGCTATCCGCAGCTGCGCGGGTTCAATTTCCAGGGCGGCATCCAGCTGGGCAATGCACTGATCGCAATGTGGATCGGGCTGAGCGTCTACACCGGCGCCTTTATCGCCGAGATCGTGCGCAGCGGCATCCAGTCGATCACCAAGGGCCAGGCCGAGGCCGCGCACGCCCTGGGCCTGCGGCCGGGCCGCAGCATGCGACTGGTCATATTGCCGCAAGCACTGCGGGTCATCGTGCCGCCGCTCACCTCGCAATACCTGGACATCACCAAGCACACCTCGCTAGGCCTGGCGGTGGGCTACATGGACCTGCGCTCCACCCTCGGCGGCATCAGCATCAACCAGACCGGCCGCGAGCTGGAGGGGATCCTGCTGATGATGCTGATCTACCTGGCCATGAGCCTGCTGATTTCCGGGTTGATGAGCCTTTACAACAACCGCGTAAAGCTGCAGGTGCGCTGATATGGCTAGCCATGAGATTTCCTGGGTACGCCAGCAGATGCTGGCCCAGTCCGTCCCGCCAGTCCGTCAGAGCGGCATCTTCAGATGGGCTCGCGAAAACCTGTTCAATGGCTGGCTCAGCAGCAGCCTGACCCTCGCATCGGTGCTCGCCCTTACCGCGATGCTGATGGCAGTGGGGCCCTGGCTGGCCAATTCGGTCTGGCAGGCAGGCTCGCTTAGCGAATGCCGGCAGATTTTGGGCGGCGAGCCCGGCGCCTGCTGGGGGGTGATTCGCGATCGCTGGCCGCAGTTGGTGTTCGGCTTCTACCCCGCCGAGCACTATGCGCGCCCTGTGCTCGCCTTCGTGCTGTTGTTCGTCGCACTGGCGCCGCTGTTGTTCAGCCGTCTGCCGCGCAAGTTGCTGTGGTTCAGCGTCGCCTATCCGGGCCTGGTGTTCTGGCTGGTCTGGGGCGGCTCGCTTTGGCTGCCGCTGATGGCTTATGCCGGGTTCGCGGTCGGCGCCGCGCTGTGGCGGCTCACTGCCAGGCTCGGCGCGGTGGTAGGTGTCGTCCTCGCCGTAACCGGCAGCGTGCTGTGGTGGCTGTACGCTACCGGGGCGGCTGCGGCCTGGCTGGCCGCGTATCTGCCGGCCCTCGCGCTGGTCAGCGTGTCATCCCGCGAGCTGGGCGGCTTCCTGCTGTCGATCATCATCGGCGTCACCGGCATCGCCCTGTCGCTGCCTTTGGGCATCCTGCTCGCCCTCGGCCGGCAGTCGACGATGCCGCTGATCAGGATCATCAGTGTGGTGTTTATCGAGTTCGTGCGCGGCGTGCCGCTGATAACCCTGCTGTTCACCGCGTCGTTGCTGCTCAACTACTTCCTGCCGCCGGGAACCCACTTCGACCTGATCCTGAGGGTAATCATCATGGTCACGGTGTTCGCCACCGCCTATATCGCCGAAGTGATTCGCGGCGGTCTGGCCGCTCTGCCCAGGGGCCAGTACGAAGCCGCCGAAGGACTTGGCCTGAGCTACTGGAAGGCGCAGCGGCTGGTGATCATGCCGCAGGCCTTGAAGATCTCGATCCCGGTCCTGGTTAGCACCTTTATCGGCTTGTTCAAGGACACCACGCTGGTGGTGTTCATCGGTCTGCTCGACCCCATCGCGCTGTCCACGGCGATCCGCGCCAGCACTGACTGGCAAGGCATCTACTGGGAACTGTTCATCTTCATCGGCGCGGTGTTCTTCCTGTTCTGCTTCGCCATGTCGCGCTACTCGATGTACCTCGAGCGTCGGCTCAAGACCGACCATCGCTAAGGAGTCACCCATGAACGCTACTGCAAAACTCATTACCCAGCGCGAAGCGATGCCGGTCAGCCAGGAGATCGCGATCCAGATCACCGGCATGAACAAGTGGTACGGCAACTACCATGCCCTGCGCGACATCGACCTGACGGTGAGAAAGGGCGAGCGCATCGTGATCTGCGGCCCGTCCGGCTCGGGCAAGTCCACCATGATTCGCTGCATCAACCGCCTGGAGGAGTTCCAGCAGGGGCGGATCGTGGTCGACGGCATCGAGCTGACCAGCGACCTGAAGAAGGTCGACGAGGTGCGCCGCGAAGTGGGCATGGTGTTCCAGCACTTCAACCTGTTTCCCCACCTGACCATCCTGGAAAACTGCACCCTGGCTCCGATCTGGGTGCGCAACGTGCCGCAGAAGGAAGCCGAGGACCTGGCCATGCACTACCTGGCCAAGGTCAAGATCCCCGACCAGGCGCACAAGTATCCGGGCCAGCTTTCCGGTGGCCAGCAGCAGCGCGTGGCCATCGCCCGTGCGCTGTGCATGAACCCGCGGGTGATGCTGTTCGACGAGCCGACCTCGGCGCTCGATCCGGAAATGATCAAGGAGGTGCTGGACACCATGATCCAACTGGCGGAGGACGGCATGACCATGCTCTGCGTGACCCACGAGATGGGCTTCGCTCAGGCGGTGGCGAACCGGGTGATCTTCATGGACCAGGGACAGATCGTCGAACAGAACGAGCCGCAGGCTTTCTTCAGCAACCCGCAGTCGGAGCGCACGCGACTGTTCCTCAGCCAGATCCTGCGCCACTGAGCCATTCCCTCTAACTCATCAGCGCCCGGTTGCCTGACCACGCTCAGGCGGCCGGGGTGCACCCTAAAAAGTACTCAGGAGTCAAACCATGAGCTGCCATGACCGCTACAACCTGCCTCTTTCCACCACCTGCGACCGTGCCGCCGAGCGCTACCGAGCGGGTATCGATCTGCTTCTGTCGCTTTGGCCCGGCGCCGCCGAGACCTTGGACGAGGCCGTCGCCGCCGACCCGACCTTCGCCCTCGCGCTCGCCGCCCGTGCGCGCTTGCACGGCATTCGCGCGGAAGTGACGGAGGCGCGGGCGAAGATCGCCCTCGCCACGGAGCTGGTTGGCCAGCACGGCACAGAACGCGAGTGCAGCCACGTCGCCACCCTGTCCCTGGCCCTCAACGGTCAGGCGGCCAAGGCGCTGTCCAGTGCGCTGGAACATCTCGACCGCTGGCCGCACGACATCCTGATCATGTCGTTGCCTCTGGGCGCCTTCGGGCTGTTCGCCTTCTCCGGCATGGCCAACCACGACCAGGCGCGGGTGGATCTGTGCGAGCGCCACGCCCGGCACTTCGCCAAGGACGACTGGTGGTTCCTGACCTACCGCGGCTGGGCCCACGGCGAAAACGGCAATCTGGCCCTCGGCCGTGAATTGACCCAGCGCGCGCTCGAACTGCGCCGCAACAATGTCAACGCCGCGCACGCCGTCGCCCATGTGCTGCATGAGGCCGGCGCCCATGAGGAGGCCAGCGTCATGATCGACGCCTGGCTGCCGGGCTACGACCGCAGCGGCACCTTGCATGGGCATATCGCCTGGCATGGCGCCCTGATCGCGCTGGAGCGTGGCGATACCGAGCGCGCGCTCGCCCTCTACCGGGAAAACGTCGCGCCGGCGGTATCGACCGGCGTGCCAGTCAATGTGGTCAGCGACACCTCTTCGTTCCTCTGGCGTCTGCAGGCCTATGGGCACGCGGTTCCGGACGGCCTGTGGGACGAGGCCGCCGCTTACTCGTCGCACTACTTCCACCAGGCCGGCTTCCCCTTCGCCGATTTCCACATGGCTCTGCTCGCCGCGGCCACCGGCGACAAGGCAGCGCTGGCGCAGCGTGTCGAGGCGCTCGACGGTCTGCTCAAGGTCAGCTCGCTGCCTGCAGGCCCGGTGGTGCCGGCGATTTGTCAGGCGGCGCTGGCGTTCGCCGAGGAAGACTACGCCCGCTGCATCCAACTGCTGGAGCCGGTTGCCGGCGAAGTGGTGCGTATCGGCGGCAGCGGCGCGCAAAGGGAAATTCTCGAAGACACGCTGCTGGTTTCCCTGATGCGCAGCGGCGAGGCGCAGAAAGCCCGTGCCCTGCTCGACAAGCGCCTGCATCGCCGGCCCTCGCTGCGCGATGCGCGTTGGCTCAATGCGCTGGCGATTGCCTGAGCGCAGGGCAGGGCGCTGCTGCGCCCTGTCTCGATAAACACCCCCCGCCGAGATAAATCAGGAAACAAGCCGCATGAGCTCGACTACAACAGCCCCCCATACCGGCCTGCACCGTCTGCTAATCGACCGGCTGGGGGCTGTGGGCTCAATAGCGCTGGCCCAGCTGTTCGGTACCGCGCTGTGGTTCAGCGCCAACGGCAGCGCCGGTGATCTGGCGCGGGTCTGGAATGTCAGTGCGGCCGAGATCGGCTGGCTGACCAGCGCCGTGCAGCTCGGCTTCATCCTCGGCACCCTCAGTATCTCGCTGAGTGGTATGGCCGACCGCTTCCGCGCCAGCACCATCTCCGTCTACAGCGCGATGGCGGGCGCCTTCTTCAACCTTTGTTTCGCCTGGCTGGCCGAAGGCCTGGTCAGCGGTCTGGTGTTGCGCTTCTGCGTCGGGGTCTGTCTGGCGGGCATCTATCCCATGGGCATGAAACTCATCGTCGGCTGGGAGCCCAAGCGTACCGGCCTGGCCCTGGCGCAACTGGTGGCAATGCTGACCCTGGGCACCGCGCTGCCCCATGCCATGCGCCTGATGGGAGAAGGGCTGGCCTGGCAATGGGTCATCACCGCGTCCTCCATGCTGGCGCTGCTCGGTGCCGGGATCATTCGCGTGCTCGGCGACGGCCCGCACTCGCGGGTGCAAACCGGCTCGGCCAGCGGTGCTGTGGCGCGGGCGACTGCCGTGCTGCGGGCATTCAAGGTCAGGGGGTTTCGCGCCGCCACCTTCGGTTACTTCGGCCATATGTGGGAGCTCTATACCTTCTGGACCATAGTGCCGCTGATCGTCGCGAACACCTCGCTGGCGGCGAGCTTTCCGCAGCTGGGCGTCTCGGGGCTGGCATTCTGCGTGATCGGTATCGGCGCGCTCGGCTCGCTGTTGGGTGGCGTGCTGTCCCAGCACCTGGGCAGCGCCCGGGTCGCCCTGGCAGCCTTGGCGATATCGGGGACCTGCGGTCTGATCTTCGCGCTCGGCTGGCGCGAGCTGTCCACGCCTGCGTTGGCTGTCCTGCTGGTGGTATGGGGGGCGTCGGTGGTGGCCGACTCCCCGCAGTTCTCGGCGCTGGCGGCCAAGGCCTGCCCGGCCGAGTCGGTGGGCAGCGCCCTAGCCATCCAGAACTGCATTGGTTTCGCCATCACCGTGGTATCCATCGCCGCCACCACTGCCTTGTTCGAACATGTCGGGCTGGATTCGAGCTGGCTGCTGATACCGGGGCCTGTGCTCGGGCTGCTGCTGTTTGCCTGGGCTGGGCGGCAGGCAGGTGATAAAGGCTGTCGGCGGGCGTCGGGGGAGGCTGGCTAGAGTTTGGCCAGCCTCCGATTTGGAGGCGCAATGGGCGTGGCTACTCGCGCTGCGCCTTCCTGATGCGGCGGATTATGGTGCCCAGAACCAAAAGCACCAGCGGTGCGGCGTAGAGACTCGCGTCTCTGGGCGAAAGGTCCAGGCCCATACCGCGCGCCCCTTCGTAGAGAAGCTTGAGCAGGCTCAGCAGGTAGTAGCTGATGGCGATGATGGACAGCCCCTCGACGGCCTTCTGGATCTTGATCTGGGTGCTGGCGCGTTCGTTCAGGCTGTGCAGGATGGCGGCGTTCTGTTCCTCTACCTCGACCTGCACGCGGGTCTGTAGCAGTTCGCCGAGGTTGGCCACGCTCTCGTTGATGCGCTCCAGGCGCTGCTGGGTGGCCGAGCAGTAGCGCACGGTGGGGCGGAAACGCCGTTCGATAAACACCCCCAGACGCTGGCGCCCCTGCACATGGCTTTCGCGCAGCTCGGCGATGCGCTCGCTGACCAATTGCGCGTAAGCCTCGGTGGCACTGAAGCGCTGACGAGTCCGAGCGGTCTGGCGGACGATGCGCGCCGAGAGGTCGGAGATGCTCTTGAGCATCTGCCGGGCGTCGCTACCGGCATGGGCATTCTGGTCGGACAGCGCGGTAAGCTCGCGCTCGTAATCCTTCAGCACCCGGGCCAGTTCCTTGGCCACCGGCAGGGTGAGTGAGGCCATCATGCGGTAGGTCTCGATTTCCAGCAGGCGCCGGACCATGCGTCCCAGCCGGTAGGCGTTGAGCTTATGGTTGACCAGCAGGATGCGGTTGACCCCGTCCGGGGTCAGGCGAAAATCGCTCCAGATGACCGCATCGCCGGCGCCGACCTGCGAGCCGCAGGGATCCTTGAAACCGTAACGGGCCGTGCTGCCTTCCCATTCCTGCGCGGACTCGACGAGGATCTGCGAACACTCGATCAGCAGCTCCTCGTGCCCGCGGATCAGGGCGGCGAGGCACTCCGGCAGTGGCGGCCAGAACTCCGAGTGCGAGGACTTGGGCACCACCAGAGTGATGCTGAGAAACTCGGTGTGCCGTTCCCACTTGGCCGCGTGACCATCCAGTGTGAGCAGTCCCTGCATGGCGTCCGTTGTCTGGCTGTCGAGCGCGGCTACCAGGCGATCCAGTGCATCGCCGCGCTCGAGCAGCGTCAGGTGATAGACATGAGCCGGTTCGTTGAAATAGATCGAGGGGCGCGCATGCAGCTCGTCGTGCAGCTCGCTGCGCAAAGGGTGCATCGTCTGGCTGGTTTTCACTGAACGAGGTCCAGGCAGGTTGGCGGGATCGACGCAAGCCGCTGTCCCGGGCGCTGGCGCCCGGTCGTCAGCGGTGCGCGCGGCACCCTGATGGGCAGCCGCTGCTACCTGGACGGACGATGGATCATGGCGCGACGGCACACTCGAGCATCGGCAGGCCGAGAGCCGCGCCACACTCGTCGAGCGAGCGTTGCTGGGTCGCAGCGTAGAGCTGCAGCTCGTCGAGCACCTCTGCGCCGAGTGCGGCATGGAAATCCGCCTGGTTGGAGCTGATCGCGTAGCTGGCCTGCGCGTTGTCGCCGAGGTTGGACTGGAAGATGCCCGCGGCGCTGACCGGCAGGAAGTCTTCGTACACCAGCGGATCGAAGCGGATATGGCCTGCGGCGATCAGCGCCTCCAGGGTCTGTGGGCGCTCGCTGGCATTACGGCCCTGTTCGGTGACGCTGTAGCGGAAGTAGGCCAGACCCTCGGCGCGCATCTGTGCGTAGCTGTCGGGGAAAGCGCGAAAATGCTTCGCCAGTACCTCGCCGTACAGCGCGGCATTGTGTTCGCTAGGCGCTTCTCTGAGTTCGGCGCGGGCGGCATTGAGCAGTTGGTCGTACAGCGCGCGGCCTTTCGGGGTCAGGGCGGCGCCACGCTGTTCGATTTCGCCGAAGCGGGCAGTGTGGCTGCCTTCGGCGCCCTGCAGGTCGGTGAAGGCGACCTTCTCCTGCAGCGCCTTGAAGCTGGTCTGGCGCAGCAGGATCGGGCACCGGCGACGGGGCGGGCCCTCGACCACGGCCTTCGGCGTGATGCCGCAGGTGGGCATGCCGGCCTGGATCTGGTCGATGTCCAGGATGCGCGGGGTCAGGTGATTGATATGCGGGCCCTTGAATGCCACCACGTCGGCGATCAGGCGGTGTTGGGCGTGCAACAGGTCGTATTCGGCGGCACTGACGGTGGCCCGAGTGTGCCAGCGGAAGGTCTCCAGGGACTGGGTCACGAACTCCCTGGCGTCCGCCTCATTCAGACCGCCGTCGGTCTCGCACTGCTCGATCAGTTGCAGCGCTCGCGGCGTGAAGATATTGCGCTTGGCCAGCAGGCTGGCGGCCAGTTCGCGAAGCTCGGGGTTGTCGATCAGCTCCAGGCGCAGCAGCGAGGTGAAGACGCGGAACGGGCTGCGCTGCAGTGCAGACTCGTGCACTGCACGGAAGGCGGTGGAGTGTACGGGCACGCCGGCCGGGCTGAGGTCGTAGTAACCCACTGGCTGCATGCCCATCACGGCGAACAGACGACCAATAGTGGCCAGCTCGCTAGCGGTGCCGACGCGGATGGCGCCGTGGCGTTCCATGGCCAGGCGCTCCAGTTCGCCGCTATGTTGCAACTGTTCGACGATTTCGGGGCTGTCTTGCAGCACCTGCTGGTTGACCTGCTCGACCAGTTGCAGGAGATCTCCGTAGAGCGGCACTTCCGCCTTGTACATATCGGACATGGCACGAGAGAACTGCGCGCGAATCTCGGATGGATCGATGAACGCCGGTTTGCTCATGATCAAGCAATCTCCTGGAAGGCAAGGGTGGGGTGAAGCCTGGGCATGGATCGGATTCTGGACAGCAGCGCAGTGCGGCACAAACGACATCTTCTCAGTACTTCATTCGCTGGGGGAATGAATAATCGCTTTTTGCGGAGTCATTGCTGCAAGGCGGAGTCCATCCACTCCAACTGGTGCGTACGGCCATAAAAAGCAACCCCCGGCAAGCAGGGCCGGAGGCTTAGGGCAAGTGGGTCAGGGCTGGCACAAGTGCCGTTTCAGCGCCTGGATGGGGTGGGGCAGGGACAGCGCACTGAGGCGATCGGCCTGGCTGCGGCAGGAGTAGCCGTTGGCCAGCAGGCGAGTGGGGTCGATGCCGCCTTCGACCCGCTCGCGCCAGGATAGGTCGTAGATCCGCTCGGAGGTCTGCCGGTTCGCCGCCTCGTGGCCGTAGGTGCCGGACATGCCGCAGCAGCCCAGCGCCAGGCTCTTGAGGTTCAGCCCCAGGTGCTGGAACACCTGGGCCCACAGCGCCGTCGCGGCCGGGGCGTTGGTTTTCTCGGTGCAGTGGCCCAGCAGGTAGTAGTCCTCGCCGGGGTCGGTCACCTTGAAGTCCAGTGTGTCCAGCTTCTGCGCCAGCCATTCCTGCGGCAGCAGCACCGTGGGCGCCACATCGCCGAGCAAGCTGCGGTACTCCTGGCGATAGACTAGGGTCATGGCCGGGTCCAGGCCCACCAGTTGCACGCCATGGCCGCTCAACGCGTTGAGCATCGCCGCATTCCTGCGTGCGGCTTTGTCGAAAGCGTCGAGAAAACCCAGCACCTGCAGCGGCTTGCCGTTGGGCAGAAAGGGCGCGAGCAGCACCTGTACGCCCAGGCGCGAGAGCACCTCGATCAGATCCGCCAGCACCTCGGTGTCGAAGTAGCGGGTGAAAGCATCCTGCACCAGGATCACGCTGCGTTCGCGTTGCGCCGCCGCCAGCCGGCGCAGGTTTTCCGGCGTGGCCTCAAGCACGTCCCAGCGCCGCAGCGTCGCCTTCAGTTTGAAGCGGCTGAGCAACGGGCTGTCGACCATGCCGGCATAGCGGCGCAGCACGGTCTGGCTCAGGCCCAGTTGCATCAGGCCGTTGTACAGCCACGGCAGCTTGGCGAAATAGGGGATGCTGAATTCCAACGATCCGATCAGGTAGTCCTTCAGCGGACGCAGGTAACGGCTGTGGTACAGCTCGAGAAAGCGCGAGCGGAACTCGGGGACATTGACCTTCACCGGACACTGCCCCGCGCAGGACTTGCACGCCAGACAGCCGCTCATGGCAGCGAACACTTCGTGGGAAAAATCCGCCTCGCCGCGACGCTTGGCCAGGCTGTTGCGGATACGCGCCGGCAGCGTGCGCAGGGTCGCCAGGCCGCGGCTGCGCTCGGCGGCCTGCAACACGTCGACACCGGCCTGACCCTGCAGGCGCAGCCATTCGCGCAGCAGCGAGGCACGGCCCTTGGGCGACTGAGTGCGCTCGCGGGTGGCCTTCCACGACGGGCACATGGCATCGGCCGGGTCATGGTTGTAGCAGGCGCCGTTGCCGTTGCAGTGCACCGCCGTTCCAAAACTGCGCCACACCCGCTCGTCGATCTGCCGATCCAGCTCGCCGCGTAGCGGCACGCCATCGACCTTGAGCAGCTCGTCCGCCGCGCCCGGCGGGGTGGCGATCTTTCCCGGATTGAGCTGGTTGAAGGGGTCGAAGGCGCCCTTGATCGCCTGCAGCGCCGGGTACAGCTCGCCGAAGAACCGCGGCGCGTATTCCGAGCGCAGGCCCTTGCCGTGTTCGCCCCAGAGCAGGCCGCCGTACTTGTGCGTGAGCTGCGCCACGGCGTCGCTGATTGGTCGTACCAGCGCGGCCTGGGCGGGGTCTTTCATGTCCAGCGCCGGGCGCACGTGTAGCACGCCGGCGTCGACATGGCCGAACATGCCGTACTGCAGTTGGTGGCCGTCGAGCAGAGCGCGGAATTCGGCGATGAAATCGGCCAGCTTTTCCGGCGGCACCGCGGTGTCTTCGACGAACGGCTGCGGGCGCACCTCGCCCTGCACGTTGCCGAGCAGGCCCACCGCGCGCTTGCGCATGGCATACACCCGCTGCACCGCCGCCGCGCCGTGCGCCAGGGTATGACCGATGCGGCGCACGCTGGGGTCGCGCCCCAGGTGCTCAATAAAGTGCGCGACCCGGGCGTCCAGCGCGTCGGCATCGTCGCCGCTGAACTCCACGAGGTTGATGCCCTGGGTGGCAACCGCGGGATCGGCCGGGAAGTACTCGGCCACCTCGTGCCAGACGATGTCCTGCATGGCCAGATCGAGCACCCGCGAGTCCACCGTCTCGATCGACAGCGGCGCCATCGCCATCAAAGCTTGAGCGTCTCTGAGCGCGTCCATAAAGCTGGCGTAAGAGACATTGACCAGCACCGAGTGCCTGGGAACGGGCAGCACGTTGAGCGTCGCCTCGACGATAAAGCCGAGCGAGCCTTCCGAGCCACAGAGGATGCTGTTGAGGTTGAAGCGGCCGTCGGCCTCGCGGACATGCGCCAGGTCGTAGCCAGTCAGGCAGCGGTTTAGCTTGGGAAAGCGCTGCTCGATCAACTCGGCGTGCTGCTCGTGCACCTGCAGTACGGCGCGGTGCACCGCGCCGCTGCGGCCGGCGGCGGACAGCCGCTGTTGTAGCTCGGCGTCGCCGAGCGGGCGGCTGTGCAGGCGTTCGCCGCCGAGCAGGATGGTCTCCAATGCCAGCACGTGGTCGCGGGTCTTGCCGTAGGTGCAACTGCCCTGGCCGCTGGCGTCGGTGTTGATCATGCCGCCGATGGTGGCGCGGTTGGAGGTCGACAGCTCCGGGGCGAAGAACAGGCCGTGGGCCTTGAGCGCCGCGTTGAGCTGGTCCTTGACCACGCCGGCCTGGACCCGCACCCGGCGCCGCTCCACGTCGATCTCTAGGATGCGATTCATATGCCGCGACAGGTCCACCACCAGGCCGTGGGTCAGCGACTGACCGTTGGTGCCGGTGCCGCCGCCGCGCGGGGTGAGGACGATATCGCGGTACTGCGCTTGTGCGGCCAGACTGGCCAGCAGGCGCACGTCTTCCTCGTGCCGGGGGAACAGCGCCGCTTGTGGCAGGCGCTGGTAGATCGAGTTGTCGGTCGCCAGCACGGTGCGGCTGCCATGGTCGGAGGCGATTTCCCCCTGGAAGCCGGCCTGCCTGAGCGAGTCGAGAAAGGCGCGGTAGTGCCTCGTGAGCGCTGCCGGTGGAGCGATTTGGGCAATCATGGTGTTAGCGGATACCTGCCAGGCAGTCTTCGATAATGTCCAGGCCCTGCTCGAACAGCGCGGGCTCGATGGTCAGCGGCGCCAGCAGACGCACGATATGCCGGCTCTTGCCGCTGGGCATCAGCAGCAAGCCCTTAGCGCGGGCCGCCTCCAGCAGGGCGGCGAGCTGCGCGGTGCCAGGCTTGCCGTCTACCGTCAGCAGTTCGATGCCGCGCATGGCGCCGGTGCCGGTCAGCCGACCCAAGCAGGGTGAGATCGCCCGTTCGCGCCAGCGGGTGTAGCGGCGGAGGATGGCCTGCTCCTGCGCTTCGCCCCAGGTCGCCAGGTTGGCATCGCTCATCGCCTCCAGGCTGGCCAGCGCGGCGGCGCAGGCCAGCGGGTTGCCCGAGTAGGTGCCGCCGAGGCCGCCCTTGGGCAGGGTGTCGAGCAGCGTTTGGCGGCCGACCACCGCACCCAGCGGCAGGCCGCCGGCGATGCTCTTGCCGAGCAGCAGCAGGTCCGGCTCGATGCCCAGGCGGGTGAAGGCGAAGCGCTGGCCGGTACGGCCAAAGCCCGACTGGATCTCGTCGGCGATCAGCAGGATGCCGTTGGCGTCGCACAGCGCGCGCAGGCGCTGGGCGAAGTCGGCGTCCATGGCCAGGAATCCGCCTTCGCCCTGTACCGGCTCGAAGATGATGCAGGCGACTTCGTTGATATCGACCTCGACGCTGAACAGTCGCTCCAGCGCCTGCAGGCCCTGCTCGGCGCTTATGCCGGTATCCGGGCTGGGGTAGGGCACGTGGTAGACCGGGCCGGGCAGCACGCCGACGCGCTGTTTGTACGGGGCGACCTTGCCGTTGAGGTTGAGCGTGGCCAGGGTGCGGCCGTGGAAGCCGCCGTCGAAGGCGATCACCACGCTGCGTCCGGTGGCGGCGCGGACGATCTTCAGCGCGTTCTCCGCCGCTTCCGCGCCGCTGTTGGTGAGCATGCCGGCCAGTGGGTAGCTGACCGGGATGAACGCGGCGAGTGCGTCCATCAACTGGCGGTAGCCGGCGTGCGGCACGGCGTTGAAGGCCGAGTGGGTCAAGCGCTGGGCCTGCGCGCCGATGGCCGCGACCACGCCGAGGTGGCAGTGGCCGAGGTTGAGAACGCCGATACCGCCGACGAAATCGATATAGCGCTTGCCCTCGGTGTCCCAGACCTCGGCGTTGCGGCCGTGACTGAGGGTGATCGGGTGCACGATGGACAGCGAGGCACTGATGGGCGACGTACTCATGCGCGGCCCTCGACTGGCACGGAAGCAGGGACTGGCATTGCGGCATTCCTCTTGGAAGGGATTTCCTTCTATGAGAACGAGGAAGGCCGGCGCCTCACAAACGAAAAAAAATTACCGGGTCATTCCAAAGATTCAGGAAGTACCTTATCCGGTAGCCTGCCATGGGCCTTGTCCAGTATCCAATCGACAAAGCTTCTGACCTTGGGAATATCGATCGACTGCTCGGCATAGGCCATGTAGTGCGAGCCTTCGCTGGGTTTGTGATGCACCCAGGGAATCACCAGCTTGGCGTCGTCCAGTTCGTCCTCGACCAGAAAGCGCGGCACCAGGGCGATGCCGCAGCCCGCGCGGGCGGCGCGGATGCACATGTAGAAGGTGTCGAAACGTGGGCCGTGGTAGCTGTGCTCGGTGTCGATGCCCTGTTCCTCGAACCATTCGTGCCAGGCCTCCGGGCGCGAAGTGCACTGCAGCAGGACGAACTCGGCCAGCTCTGCAGCGCCGCGCAGCGAACGTCCCTGCAACACATCCGGCGAGCACACCGGCACCACCTCCTCACCGAACAGCTCGATGCAGGTCGCCCCCGGCCAGGAACCCTGGCCGTAGAAGAAGGCCACGTCCGCCTTGGCCTGCACCAGGTCGAAGGGCTCCAGCTCGCTCCGGATATCGAGGTGGATATTGGGGTGGCGTTTGGAGAAACCCTTGAGGTTGGAGATCAGCCAGCGCGCGCCGAAGGTCGGCTGGGTGGCCACCCGCAGCACCTCGGTTTCGCCGCCGTAGGAGAGGATGTAGCGGCTGGAGATGTCCACCTGGGTAAGGATCTTGTTGACCTCGGCCAGGTACAGCTCGCCCGCCGGGGTCAGCTGCAGGCGCCGGCGCACGCGGTGGAACAGCAGGTGCTGGAGCATGTCCTCGAGTTGGGCGACCTGTTTGCTCACCGCGCTCTGGGTCAGGAACAGCTCTTCGGCGGCGCGGGTGAAGCTCATGTGGCGGGCTGCGGCCTCGAAGCACTGTAGGGCGGTCATGGTGGGCAGCAGGCGCTTGGGCATGGTGGTCTCACGGGCAAGTGGATGGTGAGTTCATTCTGCTGGGGAATGATGTGGTGCGTAAAGGTCGTTTGTTGGCCTGCGCGAATCGGTTCGATACTGACCCCCGTCAATGAACCCAAGCGCTCAGCGGATGTAGGAGAACAACATGGTTGGCGAGCTGCTCAACACCCTCGGCGTGCAAGCCCACGCGTACCAAGGCGGCGATCATGCCGTGCACAGTCCCATCGACGGCAGCCTGATTGCCTCGATCAGCCTGGAAAGCGCCGACGCGGTGCCTGCCAAGGTCGCGGCGGCCCATCAGGCCTACCTCAGCTGGCGCGACGTCCCCGCGCCACGCCGTGGCGAACTGGTGCGCCTGTTCGGCGAAGTGCTGCGCGAATACAAGACCCAGCTCGGCGAGCTGGTGTCGATCGAAGCCGGCAAGATCACCCAGGAAGGCCTGGGCGAAGTGCAGGAAATGATCGACATCTGCGACTTCGCCGTCGGCCTGTCGCGCCAGCTGTACGGCCTGACCATCGCCTCCGAGCGTCCGGGCCACCACATGCGCGAGTCCTGGCACCCGCTGGGCGTGGTCGGGGTGATCAGTGCCTTCAACTTCCCGGTCGCGGTCTGGGCCTGGAACACCTCGCTGGCGCTGGTGTGCGGCAACGCGGTGATCTGGAAACCATCGGAGAAGACCCCGTTGACCGCGCTGGCCTGCCAGGCGCTGTTCGACAAGGCGCTGGCGCGTTTTAGCGAGGCACCGGCGCACCTCAGCCAGCTGATCGTCGGCGACGCCAAGGCCGGCGAGGCGCTGGTGGACGATGCGCGCGTACCGCTGGTCAGTGCCACCGGCAGCACCCGCATGGGCCGCGCGGTCGGCCCACGGGTGGCGGCGCGCTTCGCCCGCAGCATCCTCGAACTGGGCGGCAACAACGCCATGATCCTCACCCCCAGCGCCGACCTCGATCTGGCCGTGCGAGGCATCCTGTTTTCCGCGGTGGGCACCGCCGGCCAGCGTTGCACCACGCTGCGCCGCCTGATCGTGCACCGTTCGGTGAAGGATGAAGTGCTTGCCCGGGTCAAGGCCGCCTACGCCAAGGTGCGCATCGGCGACCCGCGTGCCGGCAACCTGATCGGCCCGCTGATCGACAAGCAGGCCTTCGATGCCATGCAGGACGCCCTGGTGCGTGCGCGCGACGATGGTGGCGCGGTGTTCGGTGGCGAGCGTCGCTTGCAGGAGCAATATCCCAACGCCTACTACGTCGCCCCGGCCATCGTCGAGATGCCGGCGCAGAGCGAAGTGGTGCGTCACGAGACCTTCGCGCCGATCCTCTACGTGCTGGCCTACGACGATTTCGAGCAGGCACTGCAACTGAACAACGAAGTCCCGCAGGGCCTGTCGTCGTGCATCTTCACTACCGATGTGCGCGAGGCCGAGCGTTTCCAGAGCGCCTCGGGCAGCGACTGCGGCATCGCCAACGTCAACATCGGCACCAGCGGTGCGGAGATCGGTGGGGCGTTCGGCGGCGAGAAGGAAACCGGCGGCGGTCGCGAGTCCGGCTCCGATTCCTGGAAGGCCTACATGCGCCGCCAGACCAACACCATCAACTATTCCCGCGAGCTGCCCCTGGCTCAGGGGATCGTCTTCGACTGACCCAGCGTTCGCCATGCCGGCCAGGGTCGGCATGGCGTTCCCTCATCGACACCGAGAGTCAGTATCCGTCGACTGTTACACGGCGGCCTCTGCCCGCACGCACCAAGGGCGGCAAAGGCCGTGAATGCAGAGCAATAACAACAAGAGAGGCTCGCCATGAGTGCTACACCCCTTTTCGCGTACTGCCCCCATAAAAACAGAGGAGTTTGACCTTGGACGCTCATAAAGAAGTGACCAGGGAGGCGCCGTCCTTTGCTGTGGCAGTGGCTCCCCTCGTAATTACCGCCATCTTGCTGATGGTCCAGTTCTTCGTCTTCGAGGATTTCACCCCCCATGTGCCGCTCGCCCTCGGCGTACTGGTGTGCGGACTGTTTGCGGTTTGCCGGGGCACGCCCTGGTTCAGCATCGAGGCCTCGATGTTCAAGGTGGTGCGCATCGGTATCCCGGCCATCTTCATCCTGATGTGTATCGGCATGCTGATCGGCTCGTGGATCGCCTCCGGCACCGTGCCCACGCTGCTCTACTACGGCTTCGGCTACCTGTCGGCCGGCAGCTTCCTAGTGGTGACCTGCCTGCTTTGCTCGCTGATCTCGCTGATGACCGGCACCTCCTGGGGGACTGTCGGCACCGTGGGGCTGGC
>OGCL01000815.1_pt1 | contig 30218 bp, 30 predicted proteins | sample 1570041 | NCBI WGS metagenome assembly OGCL01 (sample SAMN06266162, study PRJEB24511) | hot springs metagenome | isolation source: Hot spring water | place: South Africa: Limpopo | collected 2015-06-22 | reverse complement strand
AACCTGCGCACCCCCAGCGGCGTCAGCTACATGCTCGAAGACCGCAAGATGATGATGCGCCTGTTCCCCGAGCTGTTCGCCGCCCAGCGCGTGGCCCCCATCGATCACTACCCGAACCTGCTGCTCGATACGCTGAAATCCTCCAGCCCGCTGGATAACCCCAATGTAGTGGTGCTGACCCCGGGGCGCTTCAACAGCGCCTACTTCGAGCACGCCTTCCTTGCCCGGGAGATGGGTGTGGAGCTGGTGGAAGGGGCGGACCTGTTCGTGCGCGACGACAAGCTGTTTATGCGCACCACCGCCGGGGCCAAGCAGGTGGATGTGGTCTACCGCCGCCTGGATGACGCCTTCCTCGACCCGCTGGCCTTCAACCCAGACTCCATGCTCGGCGTGCCCGGCCTGCTGGCCTGCTACCGCAGCGGTAACGTGGTGCTGGCCAATGCCGTCGGTACCGGGGTGGCGGACGACAAGTCGATCTACCCCTATGTCGGCGAGATGATCCGCTTCTACCTGGATGAAGAGCCGATCCTGAAAAACGTGCCGACCTACCAGTGCCGCAAACCGGCCGAGCTGTCCCATGTGCTGGCCAACCTGGAGCAGCTGGTGGTCAAGGAAACCCAGGGTTCCGGCGGCTACGGCATGCTGGTGGGCCCGGCGGCGAGCAAGGCGGAGATCGAAACCTTCCGCGAACGCCTCAAGGCCAACCCGGCGGCCTATATCGCCCAGCCGACCCTGTGCCTGTCGACCTGCCCGACCTTTGTCGAGCAAGGCATCGCGCCGCGGCATATCGATTTGCGGCCCTTTGTCCTCTCCGGCAAGGAAACTCGCATCGTGCCCGGCGGCCTGACCCGCGTGGCGCTGCGCGAAGGCTCGCTGGTGGTCAACTCGTCCCAGGGCGGCGGTACCAAGGACACCTGGGTGGTGGAGGACTGATCATGCTTTCGAGAACTGCTGCCGATCTGTACTGGATGTCGCGCTATCTGGAGCGCGCCGAAAACCTCGCCCGCATGCTGGAGGTGAGCTATTCACTGTCACTGATGCCCCAGGACGGCCGTGGCGATGGCCTGGAGGAACTGGCCCTGCCGCTGCTGATCACCGGCACCCTGGATGAATATCTGGAGCGCCACGGCCCGCTGCACGCCGAGCGCATGCTGCACTTCTTCGCCCTGGATGGGAGCAACCCGGCGAGCATCTACTGCTGCCTGCAGGCCGCGCGCAGCAACGCCCACGCCGTGCGCGGGCGGATCACCGCCGATATGTGGGAAAACATCAACGCCACCTGGCTGGAGATTCGCGGCATCGCCGAGCAGGGCCTGGGCCAGTACGGCATCAATCGTTTCTGCGAGTGGGTCAAGGAGCGCTCTCACCTGTTCCGCGGTGCCACCTTCGGCACCATCATGCGCGGCGACCCGTACCGCTTTATCCGCCTGGGTACCTTTATCGAGCGTGCCGACAACACCCTGCGCCTGCTCGATGCCCGCTACGAGATGCTCGGCGAGGATATCGACGAGATCGACGGCCGCCCGGCCCGCAGCTACTACCAGTGGACCGCACTGCTGCGGGCGCTGTCCTCCTTCGAGGCCTTCGCCGAGATCTACCGTGGCTCGCCCGGCACGCGCAAGGTCAGCGAGTTGTTGCTGCTGCGCCCGGAAGTGCCGCGCTCGCTGCGCGCCTGCATGGATGAGCTGAACCTGATGCTCGCCAGCCTGCCCGGCGACAACGGCCGCCCGGCGCAGCGCCTGGCCGCCGAACTGGATGCGCGGCTGCGCTACACCAGCATCGAGGAAGTGCTCGACGAAGGGCTGCACGCCTGGCTGACCGATTTCATCCTGCTGGTGCGCCAGCTGGGCAATGTCATCCACACATCCTATCTGGAGGTCGCATGAGACTGTCCATTCGCCACGACACCCACTATCACTACGAAGATCAGGTGCGTAACAGCATCCAGTACCTGCGCCTGACCCCCCATGACAGCGAGCGCCAGCGGGTGCTCAGCTGGCAGCTCGACCTGCCGCGGCCGGTGCGCGCGCAGCTCGACCCCTACGGCAATATCCTCCATGTGCTGACCCTGGACGAGCCCCACGAGTCCATCGTTATCGGCGCCCGTGGCCAGGTGGAGATCGACGAGTCCCGCGAGGCCGAGCATGAAAGCCAGTCGGCCTTGCCGTTTCTGCGCTTTACCCGCCTGACCGAGGCCGACGAGGCCCTGCGCGAATTCGCCAAGCTGCAGAGTCGCTGCCGCCCCGATCGCAGCGGCCTGATCGACCTGATGCATGCCCTCAATGCCCATATCCGCTATCAGCCCGGCGCCACGGCGGTGGAAACCAGCGCCGCCGAGGCCTTTGCCGGAGGCCAGGGGGTCTGCCAGGACCATGCCCACGCCTTTCTCGCCTGTGCCCGCAGCCTGGGGGTGCCGGCGCGTTATGTGTCGGGCTACCTGTTTGCCGACAGCGAAGAGCACCTGGCCAGCCATGCCTGGGCCGAGGCCTGGCTGGATGGCGCCTGGTACAGCTTCGATGTGACCAACTGTCTGGCCAGGCCGGAACGTCACCTCAAGCTGGCGGTGGGCCTGGACTACCTGGATGCCTGCCCGGTGCGCGGCATGCGCCGTGGCGGTGGTGGCGAGCAGATGCATGCGCGGGTGGACGTGGCGCCGCTGTTGCAGGTGCAGCAGTAGCACGGGCAACGAGCTGCACCGGCTGAGTGGGGCTTAGCAGACCTTATTCATATGGCTGATGGTATGCGGGCCAGATAATTTCCCCAGCTACACTGGCCCCATCAACCACAGCATGACAAGGCAGCTTCCTATGCAAAATCGCATGATGATCACCGGCGCAGGTTCGGGTCTGGGGCGCGAAATCGCCCTGCGTTGGGCGCGTGAGGGCTGGCAGCTGGCGCTTTCCGACGTCAACGAGCCAGGCCTGGCAGAAACCCTCAAGCTGGTGCGTGAGGCCGGTGGCGATGGCTTTACCCAGCGCTGTGACGTGCGCGACTACAGTCAGCTCACCGCCCTGGCCCAGGCCTGCGAGGAGAAGCTGGGCGGCATCGATGTGATCGTCAACAACGCCGGGGTGGCCTCCGGTGGCTTCTTCGCCGACCTGTCCCTGGAAGACTGGGACTGGCAGATCGCGATCAACCTGATGGGCGTGGTCAAGGGCTGTAAGGCCTTCCTGCCGCTGCTGGAGAAGAGCAAGGGCAAGATCGTCAATGTCGCCTCCATGGCTGCCCTGATGCAGGGCCCGGCCATGAGCAACTACAACGTGGCCAAGGCTGGCGTGGTGGCCCTGTCGGAAAGCCTGCTGATTGAGCTGAAAAGCCAGGAAATCGGCGTGCACGTGGTCTGCCCCTCGTTCTTCCAGACCAACCTGTTGGACTCCTTCCGCGGCCCGACCCCGGCCATGAAGGCCCAGGTCGGCAAGCTGCTGGAAAGCTCGCCGATCAGCGCCGCCGATATCGCCGACTACATCTACCAGGAAATCGCCAAGGGCGAATTTATGATCCTGCCCCATGAGCAGGGCCGTATGGCCTGGGCCCTGAAGCGGCAGAACCCGCAGCTGCTGTACACGGAAATGACCAATATGGCCGACAAGATGCGCGCCCCGCGCAACAAAGGCTGATCGTTCGCTCAGGAAAACCACGCCCGCCGCTTGTTTCGACCAGGCGCGGGCGTTAGGGTTGAGAGCCTCGCACAACTGACGGATCTGCCGTGAAACCTTTGCCCCGGGGCTGGCTCTTGCTGGCCCTGATTCTGGCGGCGATCAACCTGCGCCCCGGTATCACCTCCCTGGCCCCGCTGATTGAGCGGATCGCCAGCGAACTGGCCCTGAGCCGCTCCCTGATCAGCCTGACCACCGCCTTGCCGGTACTGTGCATGGGCCTGCTGGCGCCCCTGGCGCCGCGTCTGGCCGTGCGTCTGGGGTTGGAGCGCACCATTGCCTTGTGCCTGGGCCTGATCAGCCTGGCCCTGCTGTTGCGCCTGGCCGGGCATTTCAGCCAGCTGCTGATCGGCAGCGCCGTGCTGCTCGGTGCCGGGATCGCCGTGGCCGGGCCCTTGCTGTCGGCCTTTATTAAGCGCCACTTCGCCGGGCAGATGGGCAGCGTGGTCGGCTGGTATTCCCTGGGCATGGCCGTGGGAGGTGCTGCCGGGGCCGTGCTCACCGCCCCGGTCAGCCAATGGCTGCAGGACGACTGGGCCTGGGGCCTGGGCTTCTGGGCGCTGCCGGCCTTGCTGGGAGTGGTCCTGTGGCTGTTCCTGCCCAATCAGCGCGAGGCGCAGGAGGGCGGGCCGGGGCAGGTCGGGCTGCCCTGGGGGCAACCCCGGGCCTGGCTGGTCAGCGCCTTCTTCGCCCTGCAGGCCGGCCTGTTCTACGCCCTGGCCACCTGGGTGGTGGCGCGCTATCAGGAAGCCGGCCTGAGCCTGCCGCACAGCAACAGCCTGTTCAGCCTGTCGATGCTGACCGGCTTGCCCGGCTCCTTCCTGATTCCCTGGCTGGCCCAGCACCTGTTTAACCGCTATCGGCTGCTGCTGGCCTGCGGCCTGCTCTCGGCCCTGAGCCTGGGCATGATCACCTTCGCCCCAAGCGTTGTCCCGGAGCTCTGGGCCGTGTGCATCGGCCTGGGCCTGGGCGGCTCCTTCGCCCTTTCCCTGGTGTTGCCCCTGTACGAGGCCGGCTCGCCCCTGGCGGTCAGCCGCTGGACCTCGATGATGCTGTTCGTCGGCTACAGCCTGGCCTGCCTGACGCCCATGCTCACCGGCCTTGCCCGTGACCTGGCCGGGCACTATCAGCTGCCCTTCGTGGTGCTGACCGCTTTGGCATTGCTGATGAGCGCCGTGGCCTGGGCGCTGGGCAAGGGGCGTTACGACTGAGCGTGATTTTTTAGCAGCCATCCACCCTGGTGGCGTGCCGGTGGGTAAGCCTGCGGCGTTACCCACCCTACGCATATGTATGACCCAGGATTGGAAAAGCAATCTGTAGGGTGGATGGCCGTAGCCATCCACCATGGGCGCAGGTGGCGACCCAACCTACGGCCGAATCACCGCCTGGATATGGCTAAACAGTGGCCCCTGCTGGCTGAGTTGCAGGGTCGCGCGCTGTTCAATATTCATCACCAGGCTATTGCCGAGAATATCCATGGACTCGCGGTTAAGGCTGTCGATACGGGCGCTCTGACCGTCCTCGGCAATCTCGATCTGCTGGATCTCGACCTGCAGCTGGTAGTTGTCCACCCCATCCCAGCCCTGTACCAGCAGCTCGCGGTATTCATCGCGGCCCAGCTGCAGCTCGCCGCCCATATCCAGCGGCGCCTGGATCTGCACCTGCAGGTCTGCACTCATCAATGCCAACACCGCCTCGACATCCTGGGCCGCCACCGCCGCCTGCATCTGCGTATAGGCCTGGCGCACGCTGGCTTCGCTCAAACGCTCGGCGGCCTGCAGCAGCGGGGCGCCTAACAGCAGCAGGGTCAGCAGTAATCTGGACATGCTCGATTCCTTTTAGTGTGAAAGTCGCGCAGCGACGCCCTCCTTGCCGTCCTTCTCCCTCCGGGAGAAGGTGGCGCGAAGCGCCGGATGAGGGCGGGCACGCCATGCAGACTTTCATCGTTCGGGGTGCCGTCGCGGCATGCCCGTTAATGGGTAGCCCGCAGGCTGTGCCAGGCCGCCAGCAGCACCAGGGCAAACAGCCCAAGAACCCCGGCCAGGGTCCAGGCGGTAAAGGGCAGGCCAAACCACTGATAGTCGTTCTGCCCGCACACCCCGGCGCTCTGGAATACGCCGGGCAGGTAGTCGTGCAGCGGCAGGTAGAAAGAGTAGAAGGGGAAGGGCGAGCAGCTAAAGCTTTCCATCAGCCCGGTTTCCAGCAGCACCAGATGGCTGTTGTCATATACCGCCATGCCACTGGCGGCCAGCAGCCCCAGCCATAGCGGCAGGCTGAGCCAGCGCAGGCCCAGGGCCATGGCCCCCAGCAGAAGCAGGGCCAGCACCCCGGCGCACAGCAGCCATAGACGGATCTGGATGCACAGGGTGCAGGGTTCCCAGGCAAAGCCATGCTGCAGCAGCAGGGCGCCGGCGAGCATCGCGAAGCAGGCCAGCGCAATCAGGCCGAGCAGGGGGGCGGGCGAAATCAGGCGAGGCATTCAGATCTCCGAAAAGGACCGAGGCAGGCTCAGGCGCCGGTCCAGGGCAATGGCCAGCAGCGCCAGGGCGATGGCCAGGGAATAGGCGAACAGGCCCAGGTTGATGCCGAATATCAGCTTCTCCGAACCATCGGACAAGACCATGGAGCCACCGTAACTGTCGCGCAGTACATAGGCCAGAAGAAAGCCGCCGGTGACGAAGAAGGTCATCAGGCTGCTTAAACGGATATTGCCGCGCCACCACACCAGCCACAGGGAAAACAGGCCGATGGCGCAGTTGGTCGTCAGCTGCCAGGCCTCGTGCAGGCGCACATGGGGCTCCCAGACAGGGTTGAACAGGTGAGTCTCGTTCAGCTCGAAAATCGGCACCACCAGGGCGTAGAACAGGATACCGACGGTGACCAGCAGTTTGCTTAACATGGCGTTGCATCCTTGCCTAACAGCTGTTGATAAGGCTCAAGATCGGCACTGGAAAAACAGCAGAACAGCACCTCGTCGAGCAGCGGGCATTGTTCCAGACAAGCCTGCGCCCTGGCCACCGCGATTTGCGCCGCGGTGGCCAGGAGCGGGCCGTTGAAAGCGTATCGGTAGGGTGCGCCGTGCGCACCGACGGTCTGCTGCCAGGCGGGGTGCGCACAGCACACCCCGCCTATCCCTGAGGCAGCAAGGCAGGCTTGGCCTGTCTTCTATGCAGCACAGGGCTTTCTAACGCTTGAACAGCGACGCATCCAGCCGATTGAAGCAACGCAGAATCTGCTCATGGCTGGCCTCGGCAAAGGCCTTCTGCGTCAGGGGCACCAGCACCGCCGGCTTGACCCGGCCGGAGCGCAGCTGGCGCTCCATATAGGCCTGCACCTGCTCGTCGCTGACGACGCCCTGTGAATGCTCGGGGAGCTGCTCGCTGCTCATGGGTCACCTGAAGAATACGCCTGACCTTAGGGTCATAAAGTTTGCCTGGTATCGCCCTGGCGGCCAACGGCTGCGCCCGGGGCTGCTATACCTTGCAGACGGAAATGGTCGCAGCCGCCCGCACCAAAGGTCCGCTGTGACTGCCGAAGGGTGCGACTGCCGTGTCGACTATAACTGCCATTAGCGAATCCTATTTCAATAATCGGCAATCGGAATCCAAGCTGAATCAAGCAGTAGGTGTACTCAACAGAAGGAACGAACCATGTCCAACGAATCGAAATGCCCGTTCGCCGGGGCCGCCAACAAGAATGTGACCGCGGGTGGCGCCCAGACGAACGCAGACTGGTGGCCCAACCAGCTCAACCTGAAGATTCTGCATCAGCATTCCGCCAAGTCCGACCCCATGGGCGGCGACTTTGACTACGCCAAGGAATTCAACAGCCTCGACCTGGATGCCGTGGTCAAGGACCTCACCGCCCTGATGACCGACTCCCAGGACTGGTGGCCGGCCGACTGGGGCCACTACGGCGGCCTGATGATCCGTATGGCCTGGCACGCCGCCGGTACCTACCGTATCGCCGATGGTCGCGGCGGCGCCGGCACTGGCAACCAGCGTTTCGCCCCGCTCAACAGCTGGCCGGATAACGGCAACCTGGACAAGGCCCGCCGCCTGCTGTGGCCGATCAAGCAGAAATACGGGCGCAAGTTGTCCTGGGCCGACCTGTTTATCCTCGCCGGCAACGTCGCCCTGGAATCCATGGGCTTCAAGACCTTCGGCTTCGGTGGTGGCCGCCCGGATATCTGGGAACCGGAAGAAGACATCTACTGGGGCGCCGAGGCCGAGTGGCTGGCCACCAGCGACAAGCCGGGCAGCCGCTACTCCGGCGACCGCCAGCTGGACAACCCCCTGGCCGCCGTGCAGATGGGCCTGATCTACGTCAACCCGGAAGGCCCGGACGGCAACCCCGACCCGGTAGCCTCCGGCCGTGATGTGCGCGAAACCTTCGCCCGCATGGCCATGAACGACGAAGAAACCGTGGCCCTGGTGGCCGGCGGTCATACCTTCGGCAAGGCTCATGGCGCCGGCGACCCGGCCCTGGTCGGCCCCGAGCCGGAAGCCGCGCCCATCGAAGAACAGGGCCTGGGCTGGATCAACAAGCTGGGCACTGGCAAAGGCGTGCACACCACCACCAGCGGCATTGAAGGCGCCTGGAAACCCAACCCGACCCAATGGGACATGGGCTACTTCGACATGCTGTTCGGCTATGAATGGGAACTGACCAAGAGCCCGGCCGGCGCCCATCAGTGGGTGGCCAAGAACGTCAAGCCCGAGCATATGATCCCCGATGCCCACGACCCATCGAAAAAGCATCCGCCGATGATGACCACCGCCGACCTGTCGCTGCGCATGGACCCGGCCTACGAGAAGATCTCCCGCCGCTTCCATCAGAACCCGCAGGAGTTCGCCGATGCCTTTGCCCGCGCCTGGTTCAAGCTGACCCACCGCGACATGGGCCCGCGCGCCCGCTACCTGGGCAAGCTGGTGCCCAAGGAAGAACTGATCTGGCAAGACCCGGTGCCGGCCGTCGACCACGCCCTGATCGATGCCCAGGATATCGCCGCGCTCAAGGCCAAGGTACTGGCCAGCGGCCTGTCCATCGCCCAGCTGGTCAGCACCGCCTGGGCCTCGGCGTCCACCTTCCGCGGCAGCGACAAGCGTGGCGGCGCCAACGGCGCCCGTATCCGCCTCGCCCCGCAAAAGGACTGGGAAGCCAACCAGCCGGCGCAACTGGCCAAGGTGCTGGCCACCCTGGAAAGCATCCAGAAAGACTTCAACGCCAATGCCAGCGGCGGCAAGAAAGTCTCCCTGGCCGACCTGATCGTGCTGGCCGGCAATGCCGCAGTAGAAGCTGCCGCGAAGAAGGGAGGGGTGGACGTGACGGTGCCTTTCGCAGCGGGCCGCACCGATGCCAGCCAGGACCAGACCGACGTCGACTCCTTCGCCGTACTGGAGCCTAGGGCCGATGGCTTCCGCAACTACGCCCGAGCCGGCCTGGAAGGCGTCGCCGCCGAGCTGCTGATCGACAAGGCCCAGCTGCTGACCCTGACCGCACCGGAAATGACCGTGCTGATCGGCGGCCTGCGGGCGCTGAATGCCAACGTCGGCCAGGCCCAGCATGGGGTTTTCACCAAGCGCCCGGAAACCCTGAGCAACGACTTCTTTGTCAACCTGCTCGACATGGGTACCAAATGGCAGAAGGCCGCCAGCGAAGGCGTGCTGGAAGGCCGCGACCGCAAAACCGGCGACCTGAAATGGACCGGCACCCTGGTGGACATGGTGTTCGGCTCCAACTCCCAGCTGCGCGCTTTGGCCGAGGTCTATGCCACCAGCGATGCCCAGGGCAAGTTCGTCCAGGACTTCGTCGCCGCCTGGACCAAGGTGATGAACCTGGATCGTTTCGATCTGAAGTAATCACCCCACTGGGTTGACCTTGAGTCAACACACAGCGCCCCGGCACGGGTAATCCTGCCGGGGCGCTGTGTTTTTGGTGCTGTCTGCTGAAACCCTCGCTCTGAGCAGAGGCGAAGGTCGCTTACTCGCTGGCGACAAGCCACTTAACCAGGCGCTGTGTCAGCGGGCTTACCAATAGCACGCTGGGAAAGGCAAACAACCAGGCGGTTAACCAGGCCAGTACCCACATCTGCGCGAACGCAGGGGTGAAACCTATCGCCCGCAGGGTGGAGATGCCCGATACCAGAAAGGACATCAACCCGGAGAGAATCAAGGCAAACAACAGTCGGCTGTATTTGTGCGGGATCATCAGGCCAGCTCCAGATTCTTGGCCACGGCCGTGGTGGCGTGCAGGCGCAACAGGGTTTCGGCGAAATGCTTGCCGAACATGCGCGCAGTTTTCTTATCCCCCGGGACAAAGGCATGGCCGGGTGAGGATTTTTCTGCCTGTGCCATCAGGCCGGACCAGGACCCCAGGCGATTGGCGGCCTCATCATAGGGCACGCCCAAATGCTGCTCCGGCAGAATGGGGTTGCCGACCCAGAGCATGCCGTGCTGCATGCAGAACACGAACATCGAGATCAGGGTGGACTGCTTGTCACCCGCAGGGAGTGCCGACACGGTAAAACCTGCGGCCAGGCGCCCCTGCAACTGCTGGTTTCGCCACAAGCCCCCGGTCGCATCCATAAACGCCTTGACCGGCGCCGACACCCCACCGAGGTAGGTGGGTGAGCCCAGGATAAAACCGTCGTAGCCGAGCAGTGCATCGGGGGTTGCTGCCAGGGCCTGGGCTTGCAGCAGGCAGGCCTCAACCCCGGCAATGCTGAGCAGCCCCTCGCGGATCAGGCCGGCGATATGCTCGGTGTGGCCCTGGGCGCTGTGATAGATGATGGCGACTTTTTTCATGCTGCTGACTCCGGAAATTGAATAGATCGGGTTATGTGCTTAAACCATCAGCGCAGCGATCAGGCTTGCCGACAGATAGAGGCCGAGGCCGAACACGCTGTGGGTGGCGAGGCTTTTCAGGCTGTTCTTCAGCGGGGTGGGCGTTTTGCGTGAGGCAATGCCGGCGCCCATGGCGGGCTGGATAAACAGCAGCGGGATGACAACGCTGAGCATGCCCAGCATCAGGGCGGGAAGGACTGTGGGGCGCTCGACCCACGCCATGCCGGTAAGGCCAAGGAGCAGCGCGGCAAAGGCAATGCCCGTGGCGTAGTGCATCAACCAGCCCAGGCCGAGTTCGCCGCGGATGGGCTCGGCTTGGCCGATGGCACTGTGGCGAATACGCCCGCGCAGCAGATGGCCCACCCAGCGCCCGACAAAGGCGAAGTTGAGAGTGGCAACACCCAGGCGCTGCAGCAACAGCAACCAAGCGTCCATCACCAGGGTTGCCCCGGCGCCAATAGCCAGGGTCAGCAAGAGATTGTTCAGTAATGGGTTCATCTAGGCCTCACTCGGGTTGACCAACAAGGGGTTCGATGTGACTCTACAAGTTCAAGTTAACTTGAGGTCAAGGGGCATTTTATGGATATCGCCGAAGTCGCCAGGCGCTCGGGTTTGCCGGCATCGACACTGCGCTTTTATGAGGAAAGGGGGCTGGTTAAGACCTTGAACCGCCAGGGCGAACGGCGCCGCTTTGCCCCGCAGATACTCGATCAGCTGGCGCTGATTTCGCTGGGGCAGTCCGCCGGCTTCAGCCTGGATGAAATCCGCCTGATGCTCACCAGCAACGGTGAAGCCAATATTGACCGGCAGGCGCTGCTGGCCAAGGCAGCTGAACTCGACGCCACCATCAAACGGCTGCGCGCCATGAGCCGGGGGTTGAAGCACGCCGCCGCTTGCCCGGCGCCCAGCCACGCCGAATGCCCGACCTTTCAGCGCCTATTGAAAGAAGCGGCGGCCAGTGCTCATTCCAGAAAGACCAGCAAGAAGGATCTAGGAAAACGCTAAAAAAGCCGTTATTCCCTTCGGTAATGGCTGGGGGACAGGCGCTTAGCGCAGCCCCGCCACAATCTCGAAACTGCGCAAACGATGCTCGTGCTGGTACAGATCGCCGGTAAACATCAGCTCATCGGCGCCGGTTTGCTCCAGCAATATCTCCAGACGCGCGCGCACTTTCTCCGGCCCACCAATCACCGCCAGGCCAAGGAAGTCGCCTACCGCCTGCTGCTCATGGGGCAGCCAGCGCCCGGCCATGCTTTCTACCGGCGGGCGCAGTACCAGGCTCTGCCCGCGCATCAGGGCCAGCACCCGCTGAAAGGCCGTAGTGGCAAGAAACTCGGCTTCTTCATCGGTCGGTGCGGCAATCAGCGGCACCGCGACCATGGCGTAGGGCTTGTCCAGCACGGCCGAGGGCTGGAAATTATCGCGGTACACCCGCAGCGCCTGGTGCAGATAACGCGGCGCAAAATGCGCGGCAAAGGCATAGGGCAGGCCCTTTTGCGCCGCCAGCTGGGCGCTGAACAGGCTGGAACCGAGCAGCCAGATTGGCACCTGGCTGTCCATGCCGGGCATGGCGATCACCTGCTGCCCCGGTTGGCGCGGGCCAAGCAGGGCCTGCAGCTCTTCTACATCCGCCGGGAAATCATCGGCGCTGCCCAAACGATCACGGCGCAGGGCGCGGGCGGTTTGCTGATCACTGCCCGGCGCCCGGCCCAGCCCCAGCTCGATGCGCCCCGGATAGAGCGCGGCAAGGGTGCCGAACTGCTCGGCCACCACCAGCGGCGCATGGTTGGGCAGCATAATGCCGCCTGAGCCCAGGCGCAGGGTCTGGGTGCCGGCCGCCAGATAGCCCAGCAGCACCGCCGTGGCCGAACTGGCGATACCTTCCATATTGTGGTGTTCGGCCACCCAGTAACGGGCAAAACCCAGGCGCTCGGCATGCTGGGCCAAGGCCAGGGAACGCTGCAGCGCCGGCCCGGGGCCGGCTTCATCGTCGCGCATCGGCGCCAGATCGAGGATGGAAAAGGGGGTAGTGGCAAGCCGGCTCATACAGCCTCCTAAGGTCGTCCCTGGTTAATGGGGGCGTATTGCTGCAAAGGCAAGGCTGATAGGGCCGCAGGGCAGGGCGCCGTGCTATGGACGGGCTAAGCTGAGTGTTCCGCACCCAGCCCGGAGCTCATCATGCCGCTTTCTATGTATCAGGCCTCTATCCCGGTGTTCCTGCATATGCTCGATAACCTTGCCGCCATTCTCGACAAGGCCCAGCAACACGCCCACGACCACAAGATCGAGCCCCAGGTGCTGCTTAACGCCCGCCTGGCGCCGGATATGTACCCGCTGCTGCGCCAGGTGCAGATCGTCAGTGACGGCGTCAAAGGCTGCGCCGCCCGCCTGGCCGGCATCGCGGTGCCCAGCTTTGCCGACACCGAGAGCAGTTTCGCCGAGTTGCAGGCTCGCATCAGCAAGACCGCCGAGTTTCTACGCAGCGTCGCCCCAGAACAGTTCGACGGCAGCGAAGAGCGGGCCATCAGCCTGAGCTTTCTCGGCCTGGAGCTAAAGTTCAGCGGCCAGGACTATCTGCTGAACTTTGTGCTGCCCAACTTCTATTTTCACCTGAGCATGGCCTACGCAATCCTGCGGCATAACGGCGTGCCACTGGGCAAGATGGATTTTCTGGGCCGGGGCTAGTTGGTGAGTCGCAGCACTGTCGAAACAGGCGCGTCCTGCAGCGGATCAAGGCCGATAACAACAATGATCCCCGGGAGCGATTGAACGCTTGGCCCCCGCTGCGCGCACTACAGGCTGGCCAGGGCCAGCGCCCATCACAGGTCGGATATATAAATGCAAGCGCGCTGCCGACAGGTGCAAAGCAAGGCTTTGCCCGCTACTTGTGGGGAGAGTCCATATACCAGTTGTTAGACGTGCCTTTGACCACAGATCTGGATGCGCATAGCATGTGCGCATGAAAACCCAGGAGGGAATGCCCATGCTTGCTGCCTACAACCCCAATGCCCCCAAGCGAGCTGCCAACCTCAGCGTTAACGGCGACTTGCTCAATAAAGCCAAGGATTTGGATATTAACCTCTCCGCGACATTGGAGCAGGCTCTGGCTGAGGCCCTGAGGAAGAAGCAGCGTGAGCAATGGCTGGCTGAGAATCGGAAAGCCATCGATGCCTACAACGAACATGTGGAAGCCCAAGGCGTGTTCAGCGACGACCTGCGGAGCTTCTGATGCCTCAGTTCGCAGTACACAAGAACACAAACAGCGCCACAAAGACTGCAGTACCCTTTCTGCTTGATGTGCAAAGCGACCTGATTTCTGAGCTTGGTACAAGGGTTGTCGTACCTCTCTACACGGCTGCCGCCATGAAAGGAAAAATTCTCAGCACCCTCACGCCAACCTTTGAAATCAATGACCAACAGTACGTGATGGTGACTCCGCAACTGGCCGGTATAGCTAAGAAACAACTCGGCGCTCAAATTGCCGACCTCTCCGCACAACGTGATGAAATAATTGCTGCGCTTGACTTGCTGATCACGGGTATTTGATAGGTGCGTCTAACGCCGCCAACACGCGCAGCTTTGTGGTGCAGCGAAACCGCAATGAAAAAGCTGTCCCCGTGCTTGGCATGCTGAGCGCAATCAACCAGTTTCACCTACCGATCCAAAAGCCACTTCACTAACGGGTGGTAGGCCCGATAGAACCCCTGTGCCATTTCTAAATCTTGCATAAGCCACCGCCTTCGCCTCAGGAACATCTTGCCGCCCCCTTCGGCGAAAAGGAAACGGATTTATTTAGAGTACTGGCCGGTCGCCTTTGGCCGAAACCAAGCACCCCATCCCGCCGTTTGACAGCCCCCAAACCAATCAGCAATGTTAAAGTCAGCTTGAATGTTGGCAGCTTGGATCGAGGGGTTTATGGCTATAAAGATTGGCGAGTTGGCGCAGCGTACGGGCCTGGCGCCTTCGCGTATTCGTTTCTATGAAAGCATCGGCTTGTTGAAGATGGTTGAGCGCCAGCCCAATGGCTATCGCAGCTATCCGCCCCAGGCCGTGCTGGTGCTCAACCTGATTACCACGGCGCAGAAGGCCGGTTTTAGCCTTGAGGAGCTGCGCACGCTGCTGCCCTCTGATCTGGAAAACTGGCAGCACGGCGCCTTGCTGGAGACCCTGCAGGGCAAGGTTCGCGATATTGAGGCGTTGCAGAGTCGACTGGCGCAGAGCAAGCAGCATCTGCTGGAGCTGATCGCACAGATCGAAGAGAAACCCGAGGGTATCGACTGCGCGGAAAACGCCCGAAGAGTGCTGGCGCATTTGCCGTTGGGTGATGTTGTCGACGCAACCGGCGACGCCGTAGCGGCAAGGCCCAGGAGCAAGAAAACCCGCAGCTAAAGACGCACAGCCAGGGATACGCTCCCTGGCTGTGCTGTGCACGGCTACTGGCGCGGCAGGCCGTGCTCCATCTAGTAATCCGGGCCTTGCTTAGTCGCGGGCCAGCAACGCTTGCAAGGGTTCGGGGGCATAGAGGGCACTCTGGAACTCGGGCACGTACTCGTACTTGAGCATCTTCCCAAGGTCCAGGGCCTTGATATAGCTGGACAGGCTGCCCTCGCTCAGGTGCAGATTGACCGAGGAGGCGCGGCTACTGGAAGCATGGCTTTGCTGGCGGGAAATGGCGTAGCCATAGGTCAGCTCGCCCTGGTGACCGAGGTTGGTAAAGCTGTTGCTGACCAGATCGGCTTCGCCGGACAGATCGCTCAGCTTCTCGCTTTCAAGCACCACATCGACCTTGCCGGTTTCGCTGTCGAAGATTTCAAAGACCACGGTGTTCTCGGTTTCCCGGTATTGGATAGGGGTCTGCCACTTGGGCAGATTGTAGCCAACCACGCCCCTGACCTCAGCCAGCTTGGTATTGACCGGCAGCTTGAGCACGTAGCCCCAGAAGTCCTTGGACAGGGACTGGCCGACCAGGCTAAGCGGGCCCAGGTTGGTGCTACCGGGCTTGTTGGTCACGATGGACAGGGCAATTTCGTTGTAACTGTCATTGTCGCAGTACTCATAGGCATAGGCGGTCAAAGCGACCAGGCCGCGGCCCGGCCATATCTGCAGGGGCTGGACCTGCGCCAGCACTTCGGCGGGCATCAGGGCCTTCAGGCGCTCCAGGTCTGCGGTATAGACCGCCGTTACGCGGCTATTGCGGTAATAGAAATTGGGCGAGTAGGACTCAAAGCCCATGTCGACCTTGGTTTTCTGCAGGCCTTCGAACCAGCTCAGGTCGATATCCGGCGCCTCGCGGGCAATCACCGCGAGCGGTGGGTTGGACTGGTAGCGGTCATACAAACCGCCCTTGACCACGGGGATGGCTTGGCCGGCGATATAGGTCAAGGCGTCGCTCTGCTCGAATTCGCCCGGGTTGGCCGCCCATGCACTGGATACAAGGGCATTCAGGAGCACGCCGGTAAGCAGTGCAAGCTTGCTGGGGTTCATATTCTTTTCATCTCCACGTTAGGGGTAGGGCTCAGCTGCGCGCCTGGTGAAGGCCCGTTCCAGGGCCGCCCGAGCACAGGGCCTGACAGCCAGCCGTGGCCACACTAACGTTGAACTTAACTTTAATGTCAAGCAGGTTGCCTGCGCTTTTCGCTGCGTGATTTCTGGTGAATAGCTAACGGGAAAAAGTTGTTGACCTTAAAGCGAGCTTTAATCTTAAGGTGGTGCCTCCATCACCGGAGGTAGCCCCCATGAAGCTGTTCGACTCGTTGACCCTGCCCAGCGGCGCCACACTGATGAACCGCATTGCCAAGGCGGCCATGGAAGAGAATATGGCGGATGCCGAGCACGCCCCGTCGGCGCCGCTGCTGCGCCTGTACCAAGGCTGGGCACAGGGTGGAGCCGGCCTGTTGATCAGCGGCAATGTGATGATCGATAGCCGCGCCATGACCGGGCCAGGCGGCGTGGTGCTGGAGGATGAGCGGCAGCTGGAGAAGTTTCAGCGCTGGGCCCGTATCGGCCGTGCCCATGGGGCGCAATTCTGGTTGCAGCTCAACCACCCTGGTCGGCAGATGCAGGCCAGCCTTGGCCAGCCGACCTGGGCACCTTCGGCGCTGCCCATGGCGCTGGGTAGCCTTAGCAAGCATTTCAATCCCCCCCAGGCGATGACCCAGGCGGTTATCGAGGAGGTGATCCAGCGCTTCGCCCGCAGCGCCCAGCTGGCCGAACAGGCGGGCTTTAGCGGAGTACAGATCCACGCCGCCCATGGTTATCTGCTCAGCCAGTTTCTTTCGCCCCTGAGCAACCAGCGCAGCGACCAGTGGGGCGGTAGCCTGCAGAATCGGGCGCGCCTGCTGCTAGAGGTGGTCAAGGCCGTGCGCGCGGTGGTGGCGCCGAACTTTACGGTAGCCGTCAAGCTGAATTCGGCGGACTTTCAGCGGGGTGGTTTCAGTGCCGAGGATGCCGAGCAGGTGGTGCGCCTGCTCAATGAGCAGGCGGTCGATCTGGTCGAGTTGTCGGGCGGCAGTTACGAGGCCCCGGCCATGCAGGGGGAGGCCCGCGACGGCCGGACCCTGGCGCGCGAAGCCTATTTTCTGGAGTTCGCCCGTGATATCCGCCAGGTGGCGCAGATGCCTGTGATGGTCACCGGCGGCATTCGGCGCCTGCCGGTAGCCGAGCAGGTGATCGACAGCGGAGTGGATATGGTCGGCATCGGCACGGCCCTGGCCATCGAGCCGAATCTGCCCCGGGACTGGCAGCGTGGACAACCCAGTGCACCGCAACTGCCGCCTATTACCTGGAAGAACAAGCCCCTGGCTTCGTTGGCCAATATGGCCGTGGTCAAGTTCCAGCTGCACAGGCTCAGTCGCAACCGGCCGCCCCAGCCGCAGGTGGCGCCCTGGCGGGCACTGTTGTTGCAGCAGTTGTGCGATGCCTGGCGCAGTCGCCAGTACCGCCGCTGGATGGTGCGGCGGGGCCTGGGCGTGACCAGCGCTGGTGATTAGAAATAACGCCTATGCGCCGCTGCTCAACCCGGTCAATGAAGCCTCTGATGCCTAAGGTTTTTCCGGGACCTGCCTGATCGGCGCAGCGAGCAAACGCTCCCTAACTGATACGCCGCGCTACAGGCTATCCGGGTCGCCGCAGAACATCTGGATGCGCGAGCGCAGCCAGCGTTCGGCCGGGTCGTTGTCCTGGGCGCCGCGCCAGGCCATATGCAGTTCGAAGGACAGGGTCGGCATGGGCGGGTCTTCGGCGCGCAGGCCGCCGGCGGCGGTCAGGGCGGCGGCAGTGTAGTCGGGCACCATGGCCACCAGGTCGGTACCGGCGAGCAGCTGGCCCAGGCCGTTGAACTGCGGCACGGCCAGCACCACCCGGCGCTTGCGTCCCAGCTTGGCCAGTTCTTCATCGACAAAGCCGCTCAGGTCACCGGCAAAGGAGACCATGGCGTGGGGGCGGGCGCAGTAGTCGTCCAGGCTCAGGGGGCCGGGCATGCTGTCGGCGCGCAGCACCTTGGGCTTGGAGCGGCGCAGGGTCTTGCGCTTGGCGTTGGCCGGCAGTTCCTCGGTGTAGCTGACCCCCACGGAAATCTCGCCGCTGGCCAGCATGCCGGGCATCAGCAGGTAGTTGGTGCGGCGGATCACCAGCACCACGCCGGGGGCCTCGGCGCGCAGGCGCTTGATCAGCGCCGGCAGCAGGGCGAACTCCACCTCATCGGTCAGACCGATGCGAAATACCGCGCTGCTGGTGGCCGGGTCGAAGTCGGCGGCGCGGCTGACCGCGGTGGAGATCGAGTCCAGGGCCGGGGAGAGCAGGGCGTAGATTTGCTGGGCGCGGGCGGTGGGCTCCATGCTGCGCCCGGTACGCACGAACAGCGGGTCGTCGAACAGGCTGCGCAGGCGCGCCAGGGCGGCACTGATGGCCGGTTGACCGAGAAAGAGCTTTTCCGCCGCCCGGGTCACGCTGCGTTCGTGCATCAGGGTTTCGAAGACGATCAGCAGGTTGAGGTCGACGCGGCGCAGGTCGTTGCGGTTCATCCGGTTTCCATTCGGCCAGGGCGCCTGGGTGCGCGCGACTCAGGCTAATGCCGAAGACCAGGCCAGGCAAGCGCGGCGGCCAGCATCATTGCCAGGCATGGCGGCTATCACTCGGGCGCGGTGGCATTGCCGGCAGCGCACGGATAAAGTCCATGGCCATTGGTTGCTTGGTGGTTGAGGTTTGCAATGTCGCGGATTGTGCGGTTTCACCAGTTCGGCGAGCCCGAGGTGCTGGGCCTGGAGACCCGGGCCATGCCCACGCCGGGCCCGGGCGAGGTGCTGGTCGATGTGCAGGCCATCGGCGTCAGCTGGTACGACGTGCTGTGGCGGCAGAACCTCGGCCATAGCCCGGCGCAGCTGCCGGCGGGCCTGGGCCATGAGCTGGCCGGCACGGTGCGGGCCCTGGGCCCCGGGGTCGGCGACCTGGCCGTGGGCGAGGCGGTGGCCAGCTTTCCCGGGCACAGCATCAATCGCTACCCGGCCTATGCCGAACAGGCCCTGCTGCCGCGCAGCTCCCTGACCCGCTACCCGGCCTGCCTGAGCCCGCAGCAGGCCAGCGTGCACTATCTGCCGGCCATGGTCGGCTGGTTCGGCCTGGTGGAGCTGGCGCGCCTGCAGCCCGGCGAAAGCCTGCTGGTGACCGCCGCCAGCCGCTGCTGGGGGCCGAGCATCGTGCAGCTGGGCAAGGCCCTGGGCGCGCGGGTGATCGCCGCCACCGAGCAGGCCGAGGATGGCGACTTTCTGCGCCAGCTGGGTGCCGAGCAGGTCATTCTGACCGAGGAGCAGGATCTGGTGGGGCGTGTGGCCCGTTGCACCGATGGCCAGGGCGTGAATGTGGTGATGGATGCCCTGGGCGGGCCGCAGATGTGCCTGCTGGGCGATGCCATCGCACCCCGTGGGCGCTTGCTGCTGTTCGACCTGCAGGGCGGCAACCAGACACCGTTTCCGGCCTGTGCGGCGTTCCAGAAGAACATCCAGTTCTTTGTGCACTGCCTGGGCAACTTTATCGGCAAGGAGGAGCTGGGCATTCCCCAGGACAGCGCCGCCGTGGCCAGGGCCCTGCAGGGCATCAATCAGCTGACCGAAGCAGGCCTGTTGCAGCCGCTGATCGACAGGCAGTTCCCCTTCGACCAGGTGGTGGCGGCCCATCAGCATATGCAGGGCTGCCCGCGGCGCGGGCGGGTGCTGTTGACCCCCTGATCAGCCTGCCGGGCGCGGCAGCCCATAGTCCTCGGCCAGTTGCGTGGCCACCGCCAGGCTGGTGTCGAGCACCTGCACCCGCTGCTGCAACTGCTCGGCGGGCAGGCGCCAGGGCTCCACCGTGTCGCACACCAGCAGTTGCTCCAGCGGTGTTTGCGCCAGCCAGGCACTGTCGCCGGTAAACAGGCCATGCACCGCACCGGCGAGGATGCGCCGGGCGCCGGCGGCCTGGCAGGCCTGGGCGGCATGCTGCAGGGTGCTGCCGGTATTGATCAGGTCGTCGACGATCAGCACCGTGCGCCCGCTGACATCACCCACCAGATGGGCTTCGGCCACCTGGTCATTGATCCGCTGCTTGACCAGGTAGGCGCTGCCCACCGCACGCCCCAGGCGCTGCTGCAGGGCCCGGCGAAACTGCTCGGCGCGCTTGATGCCGCCGCTGTCCGGGGAGACTGCCACCAGCTCGTCACTGCCCAGGCGCGGGGCGAAGTGCGCGGCCAGCAGGTCGGCCCCGGCCAGGTTGCGGGTGGGGATGCGAAAGGCATTGTCCAGGGCCGCCTCGCTGTGCGCCTCCAGGGTCAGCAGGCCGTCCACCCCGCAGGCCTCGAATAGCGCTGCGACATAGCGGGTGATGATCGGGTCCTGTTCCTGGGTGCGGCGTTCCTTGCGCCCGTAGCACAGGTAGGGCGCCACCACCTGCACGCGGCGGGCGCCGGCATCCTTCAGCGCGCCACAGAAGAACAGCAGGCGGCACAGTTTGTCATGGCCACTCTGCCGGGCATCGCCATACAGCGAATGGAACACCAGCACCTGGCGTCCGCCGACCGCCTGCAGCGGCCGGCTCTTGCATTCGCCATCTTCATAAACCCGCTCCTCATGGGCGGCCAGGCTCAGGCCCAGGTGGGCCGCGACCCGCGCGGCATAGGCCTGGCTGCCATCGAGGGCAAAAAGCAGGGGGGTATCAGGGTGCATGCTGACCTCCGCAAATGGGCCATGGCTTGAGCATTGACCAGTGACGCCGGCCGTCAAGCCCTGGGCCGGAGTGTCCAGCATGCGCCGCGGCAGGCGGTCTATGCTTGATACCGATCAAAACGTCGCCGCTTTGATGCATATCAACAAGCCCGCCAGGCAACTGGCGCACCTTGACTGCATAGCCTGCCGACCTCCGTGGAGAATGCCATGAGCCAGTACCAACGCCTGCTGCTGATCGCCGATGCGCAGATGCGCCACAGTGCCGCCCTGCAACGGGCCGTGGCCCTGGCCAGGCAGAGCGGGGCGGCGCTGCATATGCTCGCCCTGGTCGAGCCCCTGTCGGCCCTGACCCTGCTCGATCGCGGCGCCCAGCAGAGCCTGCACGAGCAGCTGTGCAGGCCCTGCACAGCTGGCTCAGGGATGAAACCGGCCTGTTGCGCAGCCAGGGCCTGGCGGCCACCTACGAGGTGCTGAGCAGCGACCAGCCCCTGGCTGAGATCCTCCACCATGCCCAGGAGTTGCCGGCGGATATGCTGATCAAGGACCTGCAGCATGAATCGGCGCTCAAGCGCGCCTTTGTCACCCCGCTGGACTGGCAGTTGCTGCGCGACTGCCCGGCGCCCGTGCATCTGGTTGGCAGCGCCGGCCATGCCCAGCCGCGCAAGGTGGTGGCGGCGGTGGACCTGCTGGCAGGCAACGCCGACAACGCCACCCTCAATCGCCGGGTGATCGACCAGGCCCATGCCCTGGCCCTGCAGTGCGACGCCCAACTGCACCTGCTGCACAGCTATGACCTGTCCACCGCCTACCTGGCCGAGGCCGGCGCGGCGGTATCGGCCTGGGCCGATCTGGTCGAGCAGTGGCAGAGCAGCCTGCAGCAGGCCTTCGATGCCCTGGCCGAGCAGCATGGCGTGCCCGCCGAGTGCCGGCACTTTATCCAGGGCCAGCCGATCCGCACCCTGGCCGAGTTCGCCGCCAGCAATCAGGTGGATGTGCTGGTGATGGGCCGGGTGCAGCGCCAGGGCCTGGGGCGCCTGGTGGGCAGCACCACCGAGCACCTGCTGTATCGCGCGCCCTGCAGCATTCTGGCAATTGCCCTGTAGCGCCCCATGACTGGCTGAGGAGGGCGGTGCGATGCGCGTGGTTCCCAGTATCTGCAGTTTCTGTGGCGTGGGTTGCGGCATTGGCCTGCGGGTGGAGGACGGCCGGGTGGTCGGCGTGGAGCCACAGCCCGGGCACCCGGTCAGCCAGGGCCAGTTGTGCGCCAAGGGCTGGGCCAGCAGTTTCGCCATCGATGCCCATGGCCGCCTGACCCAGCCGCTGATCAAGGAACATGGCCAGTTTCGCCCGGCCAGTTGGGACGAGGCCCTGGAGCGGGTCGCCGAAGGCCTGCGCAATGCCCTGGAGGAGCGCGGCCCCGGCGGGGTGGGGGTGATCAGCTGCGCCCGGGCGAGCAACGAGGATAACTACGCCGCGCAGAAATTCGCCCGGGCGGTGCTGGGCAGCAACAATATCGACCACTGCGCGCGCATCTGCCACAGCCCCTCGGTGGCGGGCCTGAGCCGTACCCTGGGCTCGGGGGCAATGAGCAACAGCATTGCCGATATCGACCAGGCCGAGCTGATTCTGGTGGTGGGCGCCGATGTCACGGAAAACCACGCCATGATCGGCGCGCGCATGCTGCGCGCCCAGGCCCGCGGCGCCACCCTGATCGTGATCGACCCACGGCGTACGCGCCTGGCGCGCCTGGCCGACATCCACTTGCAACTGCGCCTGGGCAGCAATATCGCCCTGCTCAATGGCCTGCTCAAGATCATCCTGAGCCAGGGCTGGGAAAACCGCGCCTTTCTCGCCGAACGCTGCGAGGACATCACCCCGCTGCGCCAGCATCTGGCCGATATGAGCCTGGCCCAGTGCAGTGCCCAGTGCGGCATCGCGGTGGCCGAACTGGAGCGGGTGGCGCGCCTGTTCAGCCAGGCCAGGGCGGCCTATACCGCCTACGGCATGGGCATTACCCAGTTCCAGAGCGGCACCAACAATGTCATCGCCCTGTCCAACCTGGTGCTGGTCTGCGGCCAGATCGGTCGGCCGGGCACCGGCATCAACCCGCTGCGCGGGCAGAACAATGTGCAGGGCGCCTGCGACATGGGCTGCCTGCCCAATGTCTACCCCGGCTACCAGGCGGTGGCCGAGCCGGCGGTGCGCGCCAGGTTCAGCGCCGCCTGGGGTCGTGCAGTGCCCGAGGCGCCGGGGCTGACCTCGCTGGGCATGATGCGTGCGGCGCAGCAGGGCGAGCTGCGCGCCCTGCTGATCATGGGCGAGGACCCGCTGCAGACCGACCCGGACCAGAACCAGGTGGCCCGTGCCTTTGCCGCCCTGGACCTGCTGGTGGTGATTGAACTGAGCCTGACCGCCACCGCCCGCCAGGCCGACGTGGTGCTGCCGGCAGCGGCCTTCGCCGAGAAGGACGGCACCTTCAGCAACTGCGAGCGCCGCGTGCAGCGTATCCGCCAGGCCATCGCGCCGCCGGGGCTGGCGCGCGGTGACTGGCAGATCCTCGGCGAGCTGGCCCGGCGCATGGGCTATGCCGACATGGCCTGGCGCGACGCCGAGGCGGTGTTCGCCGAGATGGCGGCCCTGACACCTATCTTCTCGGCCATGAACTACCCGGCCCTGGACGCCCACCATGGCCTGCAGTGGCCCTGCGACAGCGCGCATCCCCAGGGTTCGCCGATCCTCCATCAACAGGGCTTTCCCATCGGCCGTGCGCGCCTGTTGCCGCTGTCCCAGGTGGATGTGGCGGAGCTGCCGGATGCCGAATACCCCTTTGCCTTTACCACCCAGCGCCTGCATTTCCACTACGGCTGCGGCTCGATGACCCGCAAGTCGCCGCTGCTGGAGCGGGAAACCCCGGTCGGCCTGCTGTTTATCCACCCGGCGGACGCCGCCGAACTGGGCCTGGCCCAGCACCAGGGCGTACGCGTGCGTTCGCGCCGCGGCGTGCTGGAGACCCGCATCGAATACCACGACGACTTGCCCCGCGGCACCCTGAGCATGCCCTATCACTTCAGCGAAGCGCCCTGTAACCGCCTGACCAACGACGCCCAGGACCCGATCAGCAAGATGCCCGAGCTCAAGGCCTGCGCCGTGGCCCTGGAAGCCCTGGCCCCGGGGCAGGCGCCGGATATCCAGATGGGCGCCAGCGAGGTCAACCATGCACGCCTATAGCCTGGATCGCCCCGAACGCCTGCGCGCCCACCTGGCCGCCCAGCGCCGGCTCTACGAAGTGCGCCCGGACGGCCAGGGCGGGCAGCACTGGCAAACGGTCAGCAGCCAGGATCGCCACGCCTTCGAACCGAGCAGCGAGCCGCCGCCGTTTTCCGCCAAGAGCTTCTTCTTCGCCGAGCGCGAGCTGCTGTTTCGCTTCGACGGCGGCCAGTTCTACTCGGCGCTGCCGCAGGTGGTGCCCCAGGTGCTGTTCGGCCTGCACGCCTGCGATCTGCAGGCCGTGGCCTATCAGGATCAGTTCTTCGCCCAGGATGCGCATTACCAGGCGCGGCGCCAGGCCACCCTGCTGGTGGGGCTGGATTGCCTGCACAGCTGCAACGGCGGGTTCTGCAGCGTACTCGGTAGCGGCCCGGCGGTGCAGGCGCAGACGGCCGATCTGATTCTCCTGCCGCCAGCCGAGGCAGGCGCAGACTGGGGCCTGCTGGCGGCCAGCGCGGCCGGGCAACAGGCCTTGCACGGCCTGGACCTGGCCAGCGCCCACGCCGACTGGCCGGCCCAGCGCCAGGCCAACGAGGCGCGGGTGCGGGCGGAGCAGGGCAGCCAGGACGACATAATCGAGGGCATCGCCCGGCTCAATCTGCAGGCCATCGACGACAGCACCTGGGACGCGCTGGGCCTGCGCTGCCTGGGCTGCTCCGGCTGTACCTCGGTGTGTCCCACCTGCAGCTGCTTCGCCCCGCTGGACAGGGCCGAGGGGCAGGGCGGGGCGCTGCGCGAGCGGGTCTGGGACAGCTGCCTGTATCAGGGCTTCCAGCAGGAGGCCAGCGGCCACAATCCCAGCGCCACGGCCGGGCAGCGGGTGCAACGGTTCTGGACGCACAAGTTCGGCGAGGACTTCCGCCAGCGCTTCGACAACTATGGCTGCGTGGGCTGCGGCCGCTGCGACCGGGTCTGCCCCGGCAGCATCGGCGTGCACGGCGTGATGCATAAGGTGGTACAGCCATGATCGACAGCACCCCACGGCGGCTGCGCCTGCTGGAACAGTACGAGGATGGCGAGGACTCACGGCATTTCAGCCTGCGCATCGAGCAGCCCCAGGCCGGCGATCTGGCGGCCAAGGCCGGGCAGTTCTTTATGCTCACGCTGCCGGGCGTGGGCGAGGCGCCCTTTACCTATGTCAGCCTGCCGGATGCCCAGGGCTGTTTTACCGCGCTGGTGCGCCGCGCCGGGCGCCTGACCCAGGCCCTGTTCGACCAGCCGGCAGGCAGCGTGCTGGGCTACCGCGGGCCCTTCGGCCATGGCTGGCCGCTGTTCTTCAATGCCCAGCCACTGCTGGTGGTGGCCGGTGGCTGCGGCCTGGCGCCCCTGGCCGGGGTTATCGAACAGGCCAGCCGGCAAGCCATGCCGGCGCACCTGAGCGTGATCTATGGCGCCCGCCACAGCGGCGCCCAGGTGCTGGGCCGCGAGCGGGCGCGCTGGCAACAGAGGTTGCCCTTTATCGAAACCTTCGACCAGGCCGCCCCCGGCCAGCGCCAGGGTACGCCGCTGCTGCATCTGGACGAGGTCTTCGCCGCCGGGCCGCCCGCTGCCTTGCTCTGCTGCGGCCCCGAGCCGCTGATGCGCGCCAGCGCCGAAGCCTGCCTGCAGCGGGGTTTGCGTGCGGACAGAATCTGGCTATCGCTGGAGCGGCGCATGCACTGCGCCGATGGCCTATGCGGGCACTGCTACCTGGGCAGCAGCTACGTCTGCCAGGACGGTCCGACCTACCGCTACGACCGCTACCTGCAGCTGCTGGGCAGAAGCAGCCCGATCAGCCAGGCGCCGCCGGCGCTGTTCTGCTGAGGTGGATACAGGGGAGGGGGACCATGGGCAGCCGCCTGGCAGCAACGGCCCTGTTCGCTACGTAGCGGCCGTTTGACCAGCCGGAGGCTGTTACTACGTAGCGCCTTGTCTTGCCTGCCTCGCCTACGTTTTTCAAGGCTGTGTCCCAAAAGCCTATTGCACTCGCTCAGTCCCACTGAACTTAGGCTGGGCTGGATCTGTAGGGTGCGCCGTGCGCACCGATATTGCGCGGCCAAGCTTGGTGCGCACAGCGCACCCTACCTATAGCTGCCTCTACAAAGGCAGACCTAAGCCTATCCTTCATGACACACATGATTGGTACAGAGCCTTTTTCAACGGCCTGCTAGCCGCCGCTCTTGCCTGCCCTGGGCAACAGGGCCGGGAACTCCTCCGGGGTCAGGGTTTCCTTCTCCAGCAACAGGCGGGCGCCTTGTTCCAGCACCTCGCGCTGGTCTTGCAGCAGGGCCTTGGCCCGGGTGTAGGCCTCGTCGATCAGGGCCTTGACGCACAGGTCCACCTCGCGGGCGGTCTGCTCGGAATAATCCTTGTCGCGCAGGGCCAGGGCCTGGTCGCCCAGGTAACTGGCGCTGTGCTTTTCCAGCACGGCCTGGCCCAGCTCGGCGCTCATGCCGAAGCGGGTGACGATCTGCCGGGCGATATCGGTGACCTTGGCCAGATCATCCGCCGCACCGGTAGACACCTCGTCGAACACCAGCTGCTCGGCGGCGCGCCCGGCCAGCAACACCAGCATGCGGTCCTTGAGTTCGCGCTGGGTGATCAGAAAGCGATCCTCGGTGGGCCGTTGCAGGGTGTAGCCCAGGGCACCAACGGAGCGGGGGATGATCGACACCTTGTGCACCGGGTCCATGCCCGCCAGGCTGGCGGCGGCCAGGGCGTGACCCATCTCGTGGTAGGCCACCACCTCGCGCTCATGGGGTTGCAGCAGACGGCCGCGGCGCTCGCTGCCGATCACGATGCGCTCCACCGCGGCGCTGAAGTCGGCCATGCTCACCGCCTCGGCACCGCGGCGGGTGGCGACGATGGCCGCCTCGTTGACCAGATTGGCCAGGTCGGCGCCGGAAAAGCCGGTGGTCATCCCGGCGATGGCGTCCACATCCAGATCGGCCCCGGCCTGGATGCGCTTGAGGTGCACGCGCAGGATGGCCGCCCGGCCACGGCGGTCGGCGCGGTCAATCAGGATCTGCCGGTCGAAACGGCCGGCCCGCAGCAGGGCCGGGTCGAGGATCTCCGGGCGGTTGGTGGCGGCCAGCAGCACCACGCCCTCGCGGCTATCGAAGCCGTCCAGCTCGGCCAGCAGCTGGTTGAGGGTCTGCTCTTTCTCGTCATTGCCGCCAAAGGCACCGACCCCGCGCATCTTGCCCAGGGCATCCAGCTCGTCGATAAAGATGATGCAGGGCGCCGCCTGGCGCGCCTGCTCGAACAGATCCCGCACCCGGGCGGCGCCCACGCCGACGAACATCTCGACGAATTCCGAACCGGAAATGGAGAAGAAGGGCACGCCCGCCTCACCGGCCACGGCCTTGGCCACCAGGGTCTTGCCGGTGCCCGGCGGGCCCACCAGCAGAATGCCCTTGGGAATCCGCGCGCCCAGGCGGCTGTACTTGGGCTGATCCTTGAGAAAGGACACCACCTCCTGCAACTCGGCCTTGGCCTCGTCGATGCCGGCCACGTCCTCGAAGCTCACCCCGGTGTCGCGTTGCACGAACACCTTGGCCTTGGACTTGCCGACATTGACCATGCCGCCCAGGCCTTGCTTGGCCAGCAGGCTGCGAAACAGAAAGGACCACAGGGCGAAGATCAGCAGCATCGGCAGCAGCCAGCTGAGCAGGGTGCTCAGGGGGCCGCCTTCGCGGGTGCCGCTGAAACTGGTGCCAGACTCGGCCAGGGCCGCCGCCAGATCCGGTTCGACCCGCACGGTGGAGAACTGGTGGCGGTTGTTGATCGGCTCCTTGAGCCGGCCGCTGATCTGCTGCTGGTCGATGCGCAGCTCGCTGAGCTGGTCTTCCTTGAGCAGGCGCATGAATTCGCTATAGGGAATGGGCTCCACCGCGCTGCGCGCGCTCCACCAGTTCTGGAACAGCAGCAACAGGCTGAACGCCAGCAGGAAGTACCACAGGTTCCACTGTTGCTGCTTGTCCATGGCCAACTCCGGGCAATTTTGCGTCTTTGTAACCCGCCAGGCCAGGCCGCGTATTGATGCCTATCAACAGGCAGTGGCGCTATTGTTCGGCCTTGAAACGCGAATAGCGGGCCAGTTCCTCTGGGCTGAGAATCTGCTGATAGCGGCGACCACGGATCACCCAGGTCGGGTAGCCGCTGATATTGGCATCCAGGCAGGCGCGTACCACCAGGCCCTTGCTGCCATTGGGCGCACATTCCACATAGGGCAGGCGCTTGGCCGAACTGCCGAACAGGCGTTTCTGCTCCTGGCAGGCCGGACACCAGAAGGCGCCGTAGAAGCGCGCGTCGATACGCTGCAGATGCTCGGCCAGGGCCTGTAGCTGCGGGTCTTCCCGCGGTTCGAGCAGGTCGCTGTAGGCCAGTTGCAAGGCACCAATACCCAGCAGCACGGCCAGGGCGCAGCTGCCCGACCAGCGCTGCCATTGCGCACGCTCCAGACCCTGCGGCCGGATGAGCCCCAGGCGCACACAGATGCCCGCCAGCAGCGCCAACGACAGCAGGCACCACAGGCAGAAGGCCTTGAGCTGCCACCAGCCCAGCAGCGTCAGGTACAGACTGATACCCAGGCCGAGCACGGCCACCAGGGCCAGACGCTGCCAGCGCAAAGCCTTGGCCGGCAGGCGCCAGGCCATGGCCGCCAGCAGCCCGTACAGGGCAAAACCCCAGAGCGCCAGCGGCACCCCGAAAACCCGCGACCAGCGGCTTTGCTGGATCAGCTCGCAGCCGGAATCGGCCGCACAGAAGGCCGGCACGCTCTGACTGAAGGCGCTGTAACTCAGATAGGCCGTCAGCAGCATGCCCAGCAGCGCCAGAACCAGTACTGGCCATTCGGGGCTATGGCGGTTGCCTTGAGGTACGACGGAAGTCTTGCTGGCAGAACGACTGGTTTTCTTGCGTGGATGCTTGCTCATGGTCTGGGCTTGTACAGTGAACCGGCCCTGAGGCTAGCACTGCAGCTTTAGACGCGCCAAGCTGATATGGGGGATGGGCTGATTCAACATAAGCGACATTATGCGAAGCGTGATTTAACCCGGGTCCAGTTCAGCTTATCCCAGATGATAATTCGCATAATGTATATTATGTTAAATCATGTATTGGCTAAGCTCCCAGGCGATTTAGATCGATCGCCCTTCAGACCATCCACTAACAACGTTCTGCACGCCACCATTGCGCAGTACGGCTGCTACTTGGCACCCAGGTTCTGGGGGGAACTACAGGAGCATCTGCCGGCACCTTGATACATATCAATATGCTCGCGGCAGAACCGGAGCAAAAGCATAAGACAGTGCCTGTGTGGTCGTCGGGCGCTGCTAGCGATCCGGCAATCTGGAGACCGTCATGGACCATTATCAGCAGAGTCAGAAGAACAAGTTGTTCAAGCCCGAGCATGGCGATCCCTACCTCGAGCCGACGCCCCAGGGCACCGCACACTGTCCGCAATGCGGCGCGGTCCATCACCAGGGACGCTGGAGCTGGCAGCCGGTCGTGCCCGATGACGCGCAGCAGCAGCTCTGCCCGGCCTGCCGGCGCATCGCCGACGACCAGCCGGCCGGTACCCTGCATCTGGCCGGCGGCTTTCTGGCCGGGCACCGCGAGGAGATCCTCGGCCTGATTCACAGCACCGAGACGGCGGAAAAGTCCCAACATGCCCTCGAACGTCTGCTCAGGATCACCGATCAGGACGGCAGCCTGCTGGTTACCACCACCGGCATGCATCTGGCCCAGCGCATCGGCCACGCCCTAAGCGCCGCCTACAAGGGCGAGTGTGACTATCGCTATGCCCAGGACGAATACCATCTCGCCGTACATTGGTCGCGCGATTGATCAGGGCCGGCGCCATGGGACCTGAGCCGAAGGACAGGGGAAGACGCGCGCCCTGCCCTGCGCCTACCACGGGCGGGTTGCGGCCAGCGCTGCCATGAACGCCTCACCGCGCTGGGCTGACGCGGCGCTGCTCAGCATTACGCTGTTTGCGCTGTCAGCCGGCCTGGCGTTGCGCGGTCTCGATCACGACGAACTCGCCATTCTGCTGTGGAACGGCAGCGCACTGCTGGCGGCGACCCTGCTGCTGCTGGAGATACTGGCTCGCTTGCGCCGCAAAGAGATCGGCGTAGACCTGATCGCCCTGCTGGCCATCGGTGCGGCCGTAGTCTTCGAGCAAGCGCTGGTGGCCTCGCTGGTCGCCCTGATGCTGGCCAGTGGCCGCGCACTGGAGAGCTACAGTGCGCGGCGTGCCGAGCGCGAGTTGCGCC
>OGCL01000813.1_pt1 | contig 30274 bp, 44 predicted proteins | sample 1570041 | NCBI WGS metagenome assembly OGCL01 (sample SAMN06266162, study PRJEB24511) | hot springs metagenome | isolation source: Hot spring water | place: South Africa: Limpopo | collected 2015-06-22 | reverse complement strand
GCCTTCGGCACCCAGAGGCGGCAATAGCCCCCGGGGTTGATCGGGCCCTTGACCACCGTGCACTGGCCGCAGGCGCCCTCGGCGGGGCCCTGGTAGAAGTTGCAGCCGCTGCACTTCTTGCCGGAGTCCATGGTGCGCTCGACGTACTGGTTGCTCGTGCGCGTGGCCACGTCCTCGGAGCTGAGCCCCGCGGTGTTGTTGCAGTTGAGCTCGCCGTCACCGCAGCCCGCGCCGAGCAGGCCCGAGCCGAGCGCGCCGGCGGCGTTGCCGACGACGCTGCCGGCGAGCGCCAGATAGACGCCTTCGGCGCCCGGCAGCGGCACGGAGGTGAAGCCGTACTGTTGCATGCGATCGACGTTGTCGCACACCTCGCCATCGAGCAGCTTGACCTGCACGCCCTGCATCCTGGTCGCATCGTCGATCAGGGTCAGCACGGCCCGGCCTGCCATCAGGCGGATGCGGCGCGCCAGCGGAGCGAGCGCCTTGAATAGTTCCCGGCTCATAGCGCGCTCCAGTCGTCGTCCGCTTTCTTCTTCTTTTCCCGCTCTTCCCTGGTGTTGATCTTCCTGAAGAGCCTGGAGCGGCCGATGCCGCCGACCAGGTCGAAGGCTTCGCGGCGCGCGATCGACAGCGCCGTGCGGGCGCCGCTCTCGTCCAGCGTGTAGAGGCAGCCGACGATCAGCATCTCGGCTGCGTTCAGATACAGGAGCGGCGAGGTGACATCGACCAGCGTGTTCGGCTGCCACAGTCTGCCCTGGGCGTCGCGCCAGCCCTGCACCGTGATCGAGCCGCGCAGCGCGCGCCCCATGCGCACGTTCTTTTCCCACTCGGCGCGATCGCGGAATCGTGTCTCGTTGCCGTGGTCGTCGGCCAGCACGATGCGCGGCCGGTAGCGGGTGATCGCCTCGTCCGTCACGGCGGCGGCCGGCGCGAGATGACCATCCGCCGCGTCGCCGTCCAGCGCGATCCGGTCATGGCCCTTCACGGTATAGACGGAGAAGCGTTCCTTCCAGCTCAGCTGGCCGCGCGCCGAGAGAATGTTCCCGCCCTCCGCCAGCGCCGTCCCGGCCTTCGTCTTGCCGGCGCGCGTGATGACCAGGTTGCCCTCGCCGTCGGCGATCAGCAGCACGGCCTTGAGCCGCGCGGCGCGCTCGATGCACTCGAAAGCGGTCTCGCCCGGCTCGATCTTGAAGCTGGGGAAGGGATCGCCCGTGTCCGTGTCGACCTTGACGCCGATCCCGAACGGCCTGCACAGATCGCGGGCGATCCGCTCCAGCGGCGCGTTCGCCCACTGCCCGGTCTCATGGACCGCCGAGCAATCGACCAGATCGCCGGTGGCATCGCGGCCGCGCACGGAAATGCCGTGCGACTGCCGGTCGTAGGCCGGCTCGACGTCGTCGACGTAGCCGGCGATGACCGTCTCGTCGTCGAGCCTGAGCGTGCAGCGCTCGCCGGGGCGGATCGGCCGGCTGACGGACTGGCCCGGCCAGCGCTCGGTCACCTCCAGATCGAAGCCGTTGGCGACCTGCTCGATGGAGCGCGTCACCGACACGCGCTGCCAGCCGCCGTAGATCACGGTACCGACGTAGAGCTCGGCGCGGCCGCCCATCAGGCCAGCACCTCCAGCGCCACGCCGCCCGGCACGAAGCCAGGATGGCGGACGACGGTCGGGTTGCGCGCCACGATCTCGGCCTCGCGCGTGGCGTCGCCGAGGAATCGGTAGGCCACGACCAGCGCCGGCAGCGTGGCCGGCATCGAGATCGTCGCCAGGCGCGGCAGATCGGCGCCGCGCGCCGTGATGTCGCGCACCACGGCGGCGCGCAGATCCATCAGGGCATCGAACACGGCCGCCGGGGCGCTGGCGGCCTCGTCTTCCAGCGCATCGGCGAGCCGCTCGCGGATCGCGATGGCCTGCTGGCGGCTCACGCCGGCAGCGGCGAAATCGATCCGCGCCGTCGCGCGGGCGGCCTCGATGATGACAGCCCGGCGCACCAGGGACTCGATGGCCTGGCGGTTGGCGGTTTGCACGCGCCGCGCCGGCGTGGCGGCGGGCGGGCGCGGGCGCTTCGATTCGTAGCCGAAGAATCTCGCCAGCGACGTAAATGCGTCGAACGGCCGCCGCACGGCATTGCGCAGGCCGGAAACCAGCCCGAGCACCCGCTCGGCCAGCGTCCTCGGCGCCCGGATCAGCGACGAGAGCGACGACGAAAAGCGCGAGAGCTCGCCAAGGAACTCGCCGACCACCGTCAGATCGGGCATCACGCCGGCGCGCGCCGCCTCGATGGCGGCCGCGGCATCCGCAAGCAATGCCATCGCATCGGCCGCGACGAACCCGGGCGCCCCGCCGACGCCGAACGCATCGGCGAAATCGGCGGCGCATCGTTCGGCCGCCGCCTCGGCCCGGGCATCCACCACGGCGGCGGTATTGGTGTCGGCGGCCGGCTGGGTGTTTTCTGCGGTCTCGGTGAAGCGCAACGAAAAACGCGCCACGCCCCTGCCGTCGATCAACGCCTCCACGAAGCGGAACGGCGCCGTGAGCGCCACCTGCATGCGGCCCAGCGTCGGGTGCACCAGCTCGCCGGGGCCGGGCTGCTTGAGCGCATCGCGCAGGGCATCGCGGGCCTTGAAGTAGTCCTCGCCGAGGACGATCGCCTCCAGGCTGAACTCGCCGGCCTTGCGGCCCATGTCCTCGACGAAGGGTTCGTCGCGCAGCGGGTACTCGTGCAGCACGCCGCGCCGGCCTTCTTCGGTGTCCGCCGTCGCGACGTAGAACGGCACGCCCCGGAAGCTCGCCCGCTGAAGTCGATCGCGCCAGCTCATAGAGCCCCCACGCTTGCCCTGCGGGCCGCGCTGCCCCCACGGGGGGCGCGAATCGCTTGGGACGGCCCGGCGCGATTCATGGCGCCACCATCGCGAGACCGTTGTCCAGGGAGAGCGGCACGTCGCGGTTGTCGGAACGGGCCGAAACCCTGGTCACCATGCCGGCGGGGTCTTTGAGCTCGACCACCACCTTGCCGCCGACGTTGGCCTTCGCCCCGCCCGGCGTTACCGCATTCGGGCGGGCCGGGCCGAGCGCATCGCCGGCCAGCCTGATCGCGGCGCCCGGCAGCGTGTATTTCGTCACCCACTCCGGCAGCATGTCGGAGAGCGAGCGCAACTTGGCGCCAATCCATTCGACGGCGTTGCCGACGGTGGTCTTGATCCCTTCCCATAGGCCGACGAAGAATTCCTTGATCGGCCCCCAGTTCTCATAGATCAAGCCGGCGGCCAGCGCCAGGGCGGTGATCGCGATGGTGATCGGGTTGGCCAGCATGAACGCGCCGACGGCGGACACTGCCGTCAGCAGCTTGGCGAAAGCGCCGACGGCGAAGAGCACGCCGGGGCCGAGCGCCATGAAAGCCGCCACGACCTTGGCGACCCCCCCCGCGAGGAGCAACAGCGAACCGCCGCCGATCAGCAAGCCGGTGACGGCCAGCGCCACACGCCCAAGCCACTTCGCCAGCAGCGGATTCGCCTCGACGAAGCCCTTCACCGACTCGGACAAGGCGCCGAACCATTCCGTCAGCGCCTTCAGATCCTCGCCCAGCGCTTCGCCGACGCTGGCCAGCAGGTTGGTGAAGGTGCCGCTGGCGGCATCCCATACGCTGGTCAGCGTACCCAGCACGGCCGCGACACGCTTTTGCAGGTCGGCCTGTTTCTCCATGTCGGCCTGCATCTTGCGGAAACCCTCGGTGCCATTGCTGATGAGGGTGGACACCATCTGCATGTCCTGACCGCCGCCGAACAGGTGCTTGAGCACCTTGTTCAATTGCCCCGGCTCCAGCGCCTTGAGTTTGTCGAGCTGCGCCATCATGTTTTCGACGCCGAGGAAGTTGCCCTTCGTGTCGGTGAACTCCAGCGTGAAACCCTTCTGCGCCTGGAGCACCTTGTTGACCTCGGCGACCTTCTGCGCGTCCTGCAAGCCATTGAGGATCGCCCCCATGCCGGTGCCGACCGTCTCGCCGCTGCTGCCGGTCTTGATGAGAATCGCATAGAGCGCGCTCATCTCGCGCGTCGCCTCCAGCCCCTGGAGCTTGACCGCCTTCAACGCGCCGGCCGAACGGGCAAAGGCATACATCATCTGGGTGGCATCCACGCCCTGGTGATAGACGCGCTGGATGGTGTCCATGAACTCGAGCATGTCGGCATCGGCCACGCCGGTCGCTTCCTTGAGCTTGGCGGCAAACTCGGCGGCCTGCTCGGGGGTCTGCTTGAGCAGCACGGCCATGTAGGCGGTCGCCTCGCCGACGCCGCCCAGAATCGACCGGTCGGTGATGCCCAGTTTTTTCAGCGTCGCCATCATGTTCAGGAAGTCGGCCGTGGTGCCCGGCAGCCGGTCGCCCAGCTTCACCGCCAGGGCATTCACCTGCTCGAAGGCGCCGGTCATGCCGTTCTCGTCCATCATGGCCGACTTGAGCCGGGTCGAGGCGTCTTCGAGCGCGGCAAAGGCGGCGATCGGCTTGGCCAGCGCGCCGCCGACGATCAAACCGTTACCCAGCGCGCCCCGCCCGAGGGCGCCCGCCTGCTCGGACAGCTTCTGCAACTTGCCGTGCAGGCCATCGACCTGCTGGACGATGCGCCCCATGCCGCCCGACATCCGGTCGAACAGCTTGACGGTAACGCCGAGGGCCATCATCGTTGTGGACATGCTATGCTGATCCTATGAGCCTGCTCAAATCATTCGTCGTCTGGGCCGTATTGCTGGTGGCGCTCTACGCCGCGGGGCAGGTCGTTGCCGCCGACGGGTGGCGGGCCGGCGGCATCTTCCTGCTGATACTGCTCGTCTGCGCGGCCAGCGTCGGCGGCATCCATGACATCCTGACCGCGCCCTTCAGGAGCCGCCGCTCCGGTTGAGCCGCACCGCCTGGCGGTGCCAGAAGAGCAGCTCGTCGGCCTCCATCGCCCAGAGTTCCGAAGGCTGGAAGTGGAACGCCTGGGCGAGATCGCCCATCACGTCTTCCCAGTTCCGGGGAATCCCCCCAAAAAACCGCCGACCGCCTCCAGCACGCGCGGCACGTCGTCGACGTCCAGGTTGTCCAGCGCGGCGGCCGGCAGGTTCGCCAGGCTGGCCGCGAAGTCGAGCATCATGGCGAAGGGAAACTCCATGCTCTTGAGCGGACGGAAGTCTTTCGCCGTCGGACGGCGCAGCGTGAGCTTCTCGATCTTCTCCCCGCCGAACTCGACGGGATGTTTGAGCGCGATCTCGATCATGCTCAGTTCTCCTCACAGGAGATTGCGCCGAAGCGCACCTTGACCTCGCCCTTGGAAAGCTCCAGGGCGCCCTTGCACCAGGCGTTGCGCAGCGAGTAGGTCTTGCCGGTGTCGGTCTCGAAGATCACGGTCTCGTCGGTGATCTCCATGAAGGACTTGAGGCTGAACGCCGCGTTGTGCGCGATGGTGCACTCCACTTCCGGCGCGATGACCTTCTCCGCGTAGCCCAGCACGCCGGCATCGCCGAGCACGTCCTCGCGTTCGACGCCGCCGAATTTCAGCGTCGCCCCTTCCTTGCTGCGCAGCCGCTCGCCCTTGACGGTGATGTAGGCGCGACCGGTGATCTGGTTGCTCATGACGATTCCCCCCTTACAGGATGTACTGGACGGCCGCCGCGAACACGTCGAACTGATTGACCACGTTCGGCGGGATGACGGCATTGACGCGGTTTTCGTCCGCTTCGGAGCGCAGCACGATCAGGTCTTTCTTGAACTGCTCCAGGTCTTCGAGCAGCCCGACGTAGGCCAGTTGGGCGGCCGCCGCGATCAGCGTGGCGCGGATCAGCTTCGGCGTGGCGATCTTCTGCCCCGGCGCGATGTATTGCAGCACGTCGTCGCCGGCCAGCTTGTGGGCCGGGTAGTCGCGCACCACGGCGAAGCGGAAGACGTAACGCATGTAGTCCACCGTCCACTTGGTGTTGAGCTTCAACAGGCTGCGATCCTCCATGCCGAAGCTGTTGGTCTGGTAGGTCGTGATGACCTGCTCGACCATCGCGCTGCCTGCCGGATCGAAGACGAGGGTGCTGATGCCGTCGTAGAGCAGCAGGTTGCGCTCGGCGTCGGTGAAGCGGTCGGCCTCGGCCGGCGCCATCACGTCGGGTAGCGCGAGGCCCCGGAACGGGATCGCCGGATCGTTGGCGCCGGAACGCTCGACGGCGGCGGCGAACTGCGCCGCCACCACCCAGGGCAGCGTCGGGCAGCCCTTGAGGCCGGCGATGGTGGTGTGCGGGCTGTTGCGCGCCGCGCCGTAGGCGGACAGGGCCGCGAAGGCGCCGCCCCTGAAGCCGAAGGAATGCCCGGTGCGCATGTCCAGGCCGCCCCAGCGGCTTTGCAGCTCGCTCTCCATCGCCGTGACGTTGGCCACGTCCGTCCAGGGCATCACGATCGTGTAGAAGGCGCCGCTGCTCATGGCCGCGATGGCGGTCAGCACGTCCGGGTTGCCGGCGCCGCCGGACATGGCCGTGATGGCGACGCTCATGCCCTTGGGCGTGTATTCGCCGACGTAGTAGTTGAGGCGCACGTCGATGCCGTTGCCTTCCTCGCCCTTGTGGCGCGCGGTGAGCGTGACCACGGCCGCGCTGGCGGTGGCGGTGACGGCCAGATCGGGCAGCGCGTTGATCGCGGCGGCCACGGCGGTGGCGATCGCGGCGGCGGTCTGCGCGGCGGCGATGCCCACCCGCACCGGCTGGCCGCCGATGTAGAGGTTGAGCGTGCCGGCCTCGGTCGGCGTGCCAGAGAAGGTGATCGTGCCGGTGGCGGCAGTGCCCGCGCCCAGATCGTCCAGGGCCAGCGCCCACAGATCGGCGGTCGGGTGCACCTTGAGTGCGGCCGGGATCATCTGCGCCAGCATCGAGCCGCGCCCGAAGTAGTTGACGCCGTCGGCCGCGCGGGTGACGCGGGTCAGCACGCCGGCGGCGACGCTGCCGGCGGGAAGACGCTGGCCGAGCAGCAGCACGCGGCGGGGCATGTTGGGCAGGCCGCGCACGGCGCGGGAGTGATCGATCTCCAGCCAGGCGCCAGGAATGCGCCAGTCGGTGGGGATCGACAGGAAAGTGATGTTGTCGGGCATGACGGCTCCTTATTTCCTGGGCTTGACGGTTTCGGCGGGGGCGGCGGAGGCGGCGGGGGCGGCGGGAATATCGCTCAGGGCGACATCGCCGTCGGCCGCGCGGCGCAGCCAGAACGAGTCGCGCTCGACCGTCTCGCCTTCGGCCTTGAGGATCTGGCCGTCGGGCTTGCGCACGCGGGCGCCGTTGATGGGGGTGGCAAACACTTGCGGCATGGTCGGAATCTCCTACGGTTGAAGGGTGACGGTCTCGGACGCTTCCGGGGCCGATATCGTGTGGTCGGGCGGATCGCCCGCCCACCTGGCGTGCTCGGCGGCGGATTCGTGCGGCTCGATGTCGTAGCTGGCGCGGAAAGTCTCGAACGGCGCCAGTGCGGCTTCGTCGAGGGCCGGCGGCAACGGCACCCCGGTTGCTTCGATGGCCACGGTGGCGACGCAGAGGCCGGCATCGGCCAGCGCCGCGTCACGCGGGTAGCTCACGCCGGAAACGTGGAACACCACGCCGTCGGCCACGCCGCCGTCCATCAGGGCCAGCACGGCGTCGACCATCTGGGCGAGGCCGATCAGCTTGCCGTCGCCCTTCCTGGCCGCCTCCTGGCCGCGCGCATTGCGGGCGACGCAGGTGATCTCGAAACGCGGCGCGGCCAGGCCATCGACCACCGCGAAACCCAGCGGCGCGACATAGACGCCCGGCGCTTCGACCGCCAGGCGTTGCAGCAGCTGCCCGGCGCCGCCGTCCGGCAGGCCGGCCACGCTGCGCAGCCGTCCCGCCAGCGCCGACTTTTCAATCAGGGCCACCAGGCCGTCTTCGAGCTCGGCCAGCATCAGTAGCGCTCCAGGCTGGCCGCGTCGAAGATCGGCGCGCGAGCGGAGACTCGCACGCCCGCCTTGGCCGCATCGACCGGCTCGATGCCCGCCAGATCCACCAGCACCGACTTGCCGGCGGCGATGTCGCGCAGTTCGGCAATGGCCTCGTCGCGGCGCTTCTGGATGGTTTCGGTCACCGCATCGTCGTACAGCTGGTAACGCGCCAGATCGCCCGCCAGGCGCTTGATGCTGCCCGGCGCCGGATCGAGCGGCACCCGGTAGCGCGTCGCCACGTAGCCGTCGATCTGTGCGCTGGCGTCGGCCAACGCGGCATTCACCAGCCCCAGGGCAGCGAGCGCGGCCTCCTGCTCCGCGGCGGTGAAACCGGCCAGACTGCCGCCCGCCGCCGCCGTCGAAAGCAGCGCGGCCGTCACCCGGCGCGGAATGCCGCGATCGGCGCGCTGGGCGATCTCCTCGGCGCAGAAGCGCTCCAGCAGCTCGGCGGCGGAGAGATAGGGCATCGCGCGCTCCCGTCAGGCCAGACGCGCCGCGCCGGCCTCGACCAGCACGGCCGCCACGGCGGGCGAAGCGGCGAAGACCGTGCCGGGCGCGACATCGACGCCATCGTGCCGGATCGGCTCGACGGCGACGATGGCGACCTCCTCGCCCGACACCGTGGCCGGCGCCGGAGAGGCGGGGGGTTTCGTCTTGGCCATGATTACGCGACCGCCGCCGAGATCAGGTAGCCGGCGTTGATGCAGGCGGCCACCGGGGCGAGCGCATCCGTTACCGGATAAATCCAGCTCTTGGCGTTGCGGTCGCTGTACGGCGTTTCGACCAGCGGATAGTTGCGCAGCCGGTAGGTGTAGCCGTAACTGGGCAGGCCGCCGTCGGCGATGCCGGAAACGTCGGTGTAGGCCACGACGACATACTTGCCCCAGACATCGACGATCGCGCCGCTGGCGTCCTCGTAGACGGCATCGCCCACCACCACGCGCTTGACATCCCACAGGGTGGCCAGCATGTCGAGCGTCACCGAATCGCGGCCGGTGTACTTGATGCGGTCGATGATGGCCGGATGCAGCTTGAGCGCCGCCCACACCTTGGGACCGAGCACCACGGTGTTCGGTCGCTTGCCGACGGCGGCGCGCACCGCCTCGATGGCGGTCTGGATATCCTTGGACGGGTTGCTGACGCCCGAGTGATCGGACCACTGGCTGGCGCCGGACAAGGTGATCTTGTTGGCGGCCTGGTAGTTGGCGGCGTTGGTGGCGATGCCGGCGGCCAGCACCTCGTTGCCGAGCTGGATGATGTTTTGCGCCTTGATCACGGCGATCTTGCCGAGATCGACGCCGGGCACGGCATTCGCCTCCTGCATGATCTCGAACGGCACCTTGCTCTCGATGCTGTAATCGGTCAGCGCGAAGGAGGCGCCGCTGTAACCGATGTCGAGGCGCTTGGTGGCCGCGCCGGGAGCGCGGGCGGTGTTGTAGAGGCGGAAATCCTCGCGGCCGAACTGGATGATCTTGCCGCCGCGCTGCTCGACCGGCACGACCGGGAACAGGGCGGGGAAAACCAGCTCGGCATTCTGGTAGCCCTGGGCCACCGTGGAGAGGACGGGATCGATGACGCGCGCTTGCGACGAGGTGAGTTGGGGCATGACGGCTCCTTAGGCGACGTTGGGAACGAGCAGGACTTCGATGAACTGGCCGGCGGCGGTGGCCGCTTCCAGGGCGATGCCGACCTTGGCGCCGGAGCTCGCCCAGGTGATGGCGCGCCCGGAGGCATCGGCCTTGACGGTGGCGCCGGCCGACAGCGCCGCGCCCGCCTCGACCACGGCGGTACCGAGCACATCGACGGCGATCTTGTCGCCGGGAACGGCGGCGGTGCGGGCGACGCCCAGGGTATTGGCATCGGCGCCGGCCTGCGCGCCGGCCGGGGTGACGAAACGGTTGGCGGCGATCGTGCCGGTGGCGACGACGGTCAGCGCGAGCAGGGAAATGGCTTGCTGGGACATGGATGATCTCCTATTGGGCGGCCACGACGCTCAGCGCGGCGGCGTAGCTCAGGTTGTGGGCAATGGCATGGGCGCCGACCTTGCGGTGCAGGGCCAGCGCGTCGGCATCGACGGCGAATCCGGACGGCACGGCGAACTCCGGCGGGCGCGCGGCGTTGCCGTCGGCCGCCCGCGCATGCGTGGCCGTCTCGCCGGCCGGCGCCACCACCGGCGCGGACGCGACGAAGGCATTGAAACTGGCCAGGTCGGCGCGCGCCATCGCGGTGGCGTGTTCCGCCTGCGCCGGCAGGATCTTGCCGGCGGCGAGAGCGCCATTCACGGCGCCGGCGATGGCGGCCTCGGCCTTTTCGGCTTCCAGCGCGGCCAGCCGGTGGCTAACCGCCTCGAATTCGGCGCGCGGCACGTAGAGCGCGGCATCCGGGGCGCGGTTGAGGACGGCGTTCAGGGCCGTCGCCACGGTATCGGCGCTGGCATCGAGAGGAAGATCGAGCAAGGTGCAGACGCGCTCGGCAACGGAATCGGGCATGGGGGCCTCCTGTGCGGGTTGGGAAAGGTCGGCGACGCCCAGCGAGTTGAGCGCCGTCAGATGCAGATTCGGGTTGTTGGTGAGGCCGGCATTGAGCAGCTTGAGGATGCGGCCGCTGGTCTTGTCGAAGGTGAATACCGGCGACAGGTAGCGATACTCGCGGGCGGCGATCATCCGCGCGGCGCGCTCGGTCCATTCCACGCGCCCCCAGATGCCGTCGGCGTCGGCGCGGATCTGCTTGATCCAGCCCGCCGCCGGGGCCGGCTGGCCGTTGCTGGCGGCATGCACGCCCTGGTGCTCGTAGTCGATGGAGAGGTCGCCGCCCCAGCTGTCGAAGGCGTTGATGACGCCCTCTTCGTCGAGCAGGTAGGGGCCGCGCCCGTCGCGCCCGGTAAAGCGCCCGGCCGGCAGCAGATGCACCCACTCCGGCACCCTGCCGCCGTCTTCGGGCAGCAAGGCGGTGGCATGCGACGCGGTCGCGGTGGAGGCGTTCGGGGGAGTGCGAAGATTCGGCATGGAGCGAATCTTCGCCGCGCGCGCGCGGATCGGTCAGGGGGAAGGCGTTCGGCGGGCGTCCCGTCGCCGGTTATTTGCGCAGGTGGTCGCGCAGGATGTCGATGATTGCCGAGCTCGTCGCCGCCGCCAGCTCGCCGTCTCGGGTGACCGGCAGGAACGGCCGGGCGTGAATCGCCACTTTTTTACTACGCCCGGCCCGGCCGCCGAACTGATGGATGGCCGCATACGGCTTGCCGGCAGTGAGCGTGGCGCTGCTGGCATCCGCGGTGGCGCCAATACTGGCGGCGAGCTGGCCACTATCCTGCAAGATGCGCGCGCCCGCTCCGCCGCCCTTGCGGCGCTTCAGGGTCGAGGGTTTCAGCGGCGCCCAGGCGCCGCCGAAGGGACTGGCCTGTGTCTCGAAGGCATCCTCGGCGTCATTGCGCAACAGCCGGGCGATGGCGCGCATGACCGGCGCCATGTCGCGCGACCTGGCCGCCAGATCGGCCAGCGCCTGGCGCACCGCCTTGTCATCGACTTCGATCTTGAAGGCGGTCATGGTCTACCCTATACTGACGCCGGTCGATTGCGGTCATGAAAGCTTCCGACTGACGCGCCCAAAGGAACCGCACGGCGGCCCCCGATCGAGTCGGCGACGGGGGCTGTTTCATTTGCGGTACAGCAGGAAGCCATCCCGCTGCCTCTCCAGGTAGCGCTTGCGCGCCGCCGCGCCGCGATCCGGCTGCGCCACCATGACCGTCGAGCCGCTCCAGCCATCCTTGCCGTGCTCGAACACCGCCAGGCCATACTGCGGGTCGACGCCCGCGCCGTCGTCGATCTCGAAGCTCTTCAGGTAACGCCGTTTCAGCAGCCAATGCCCCGGCTCGTCGCGCGACTCTTCCCAGCGCAGCCAGATTTCATCGGGGGTCTTGATGGCGTCGGCCAGCAGTCTCATGTAACGGCCCCGGCCATTCTTGTCCGCCTTCCAGTTTCCCGCCCCATCCTTGAACAGCGCCTCGTCGATGACCAGCGCGCCGTCCTTCGCGTCCTGGAACACCACCGGCCTGCCCACGGCCGCGCCGAACTCGGCCAGGAAGGCGCGGGCGTAATCCTCCGGCGGCAGACCGTCGGGAAGCAGGCGGGCGGCCGGCACGCGGGCCGGCGCGGGCAGATCGGGCAGTTGCACGCCCGGGGCGAAGCTGCGCGGCAGCGTATCGAGCGGCGGCGGCGTGAAGGGCTTGAGGCTGGCCGCACCGGGGTTGTAATCCCAGCCGCGATCCGCCCACAGCGTGACGGTCCTGCCCGGCCGGTCGGGGTCGGGGATGCGCACGCCGCGCTGAATGGCTTTTTCGGGATGGAATTCGCCGGTGCGCTTGTCGACCACCGGCCCGATCGGCAACGCCTGCTCGACGATCTCGGCCTTTTCCTGCACGCGCAGGCCGCGCCGGGCCAGCTCGCGGGCATCCAGGTTGCGGCAGCGGCAGCGGCAGTTGAACCCGTTCGGCGGCGCGATCACGCCCCACACCGGGTCGGTGATCCTGAACACCTGGCCATTGAAGCGGGCATGGCCCGGCCGGGTGCGGCCGTCCATCACCGCGATGTACTGCACGTAGGGCGCCTCGTCGGCCTCGGCGGCGAACTGCTGCCAGCGGCCGGACATGTAGGCCGATTGCAGGTTCGTCCGGTAGATGGTGGAGAGGCGGCGCGGCGAGCCTTCCTGCACCACCTCGGCCTGGCCATCGGCGCCGACGACGATCTTTTTGCCCCACCAGCCCTTTTGGTGCAGCAGCGCGCCCATGCGCTTCTTGAACGCGGCCTCTGTCTCGCCGGCCAGCGCGCGCCGCACGCCCTCATGCATATCCTGGAGGATGTCCACCCGCGCCAGCTTGGCGACGGTGAAAGCGCGCGAATGAACGTCGCGCCACTGGTCGTGCCAGTTCCAGGTGAGCGCCAGCCCCTTGGCCTCGAAGAACTTTACCGCCGCCTCGGGCGGCTGGTTCATCAGGGCGGCCAGCTCGGCGGCCGTGACATTAGCCATTGACAATCCCCCCTGTCTTGCGGAAGATGCGCGCGTCCCCGCAAGATGCGTCGTCGACATGACTGAACGAGCCAGGCAGCCGCCGAGACTCTCCCCGCGAGAGAAGGCGCAACGGAGTCCGACGAACGCCAGGCTGGCGATCGCCGCCTACTGCTATCACAGTTGCCTTGGCCAGGAAGAACGCAACTCCCACGTCACCAAGAATGACGTCAAAAACTGTCCGTCGAAGGACTGCCCGCTGTGGCCGCATCGCGGTTGGCAGACCATCACCGGGGGGCTGGTCGGCCCCCGGGATAAAACCAGGGGCTAGGGTGCGCATTTTTCACCCACGAGTAACGCGCCCCATAGTAACGCCATAGCTGGCGCTGTTTTCGACGAACGCAAGGCGGGTAGGGTATGGATAGCCACCCCGCCTTTTTTTTCGCTCCACGGGCCCAAAAATGGCCTTGAACGCGAAAATGACTTAACCATGCGGGTTTGCTGGCTGTTTTTCATTTTTCAGCCATCCACAGCAGCTCGTCGTCGCGCCGGGTGCGCATGCGCACGGCGCGGGAAGACCCCCGGCCGGACGCGCCGCCATGGTGCAAAGTCGGCGCCGGCGGGACGGCAGTTCTTTTGGCCAGCAGATGCTCGGCGGCGCTGCCCGTCGGCAGCCCGGAATGATCGACCAGCGCCGCCCCGGTCGTCGCGCCGGCGCCGATGGCCAGCAGCAGCGCGGCGGCGCTGCCGGTCGCGCCGGCCAGATGCAATAAGCGTTCGCCGGCCGTCGTCATGGCAGCGACCTGGCCCAGACGGCATGACTGATGGCGGCGATCTCGGCGGGCGACGGCAGGTGCGTCCCGTAAGCCATGACCGGCGCATCGCCAAGCGGTAGCGTCCTGGCCCAGACGGCGGCGGCGATCTCGTCGATGGCGGCGGCCGAGAGCACCAGACTGGCGTCGCTGACATGGCCGTCGGCCATCAGGGCGGCGGCATCGAGCAGCGCATCCCCGCTGCCGGCGATGCGCACCGCGCCGGCGGCCGCGAGCGTGGCCGGCGCCAGTTGCCCGGCGGCTGCGCCGGCGATGGCCAGATCGCCGCTGCCGGCGGTAGCCGCATCCGCAAGGACGATGCCGGTCGCGCCGCGAATGCCGAGTGCGCCGGCAGCCGATAGCGTCGCCGTGCCCAGCTGGGCGGACCCCGCCCCGGAAAGCGTCAGCGCGGACAGCCCGGCGAGCGTCGCCGTGCCCAGGGTGGCCGCTGCGTTGCCGGCGATGCGCACCGCGCCGGCGGCCGACAGCGTGGCGGCGCCCAGCGTGACCGCCGCGCTGCCCTGGCTGGCCGACGTCGCAGGCTCGAAGAACTGCGCCCCGATGTGCTGGGCGGCGTTGCTCCTGCCCCAGCGGTATAGCGCATCGGCGCCCAGCCGCCCGCTCGCTTGCCTCCGGAAGACGTTCCTGGACACGGGTCAACCATTGACGATTTCGCACACCACTTCCGGCACGCCGCTGGCCGTGCCGTCGGTCTGCACGACGAGAGTGAGCGCGGAGTTGTCGAAAATCTGCGGCATGCCGGTTTTGAGCAAGTCGTGGACGTCTCCATCGTTGGCGATGCGCACGCGCCCCGTCCATAGCCGGCGCATCACCAGCACGTTGAAGGTGCCGGCCGTGGCCACGCTGCCCGCGACGTTGGTCACGGCCTGCACGCCGGTATCGCCGGCCTGCAATGGCATGGGCGTCATGCGCCCGACGATGCCGGCCGTGCCCTGCGAAACGGCGCCGGTGCTCCTCCCGGTCACGCCCGCCTGATTCGTGTAGGTGACGGTGACGGACTGGACGCCGGTCGCCGCCGTCACCTGCTCGAACCATAATTCGGTGCCGACGAAATCGTTGCCGCCGGGCACGCGCGCGGCGAACGACGGCGGCGTGACCGCCTGGTTGGCGTTGAAGGCATAGGCCCCGCCCTTCCACAGCATGTCGAACAAGGTGAGCCGGCAGGCGACGGAAGAACCGAATTCGACCTTGCCGATATGGCCGGTGGCGCCGGAACCGAAGGCGTTGATCGTCGGGAAACCGGCATCCGCATCGGTGGGCACCACGCCCGCCGCCGTGGATGAGCCGGCCAGCGTGCCGGCGCCCGGATTGCCGGCCTGGGCGAACACGGTGAACGGAATGGTCGCCGCCGTCGTCATCGAGGCCGTCTTGAGGATGCCCACCCGCTGCCGGGGGGCGGCGATCAGTTGATCTAACGTGGTGATGGGCATGGTCAGGCGTTGCCGTCGGTGAGGGTGAAGCTGGTGACCGTGAATTGCTGGCCGGTGGCGAAGCTGACGTTATCCACTTGCAGGTCGCCGCCGCCGCCGGTCGCCGTCACGGAGCCCTGCAAGTGACAGGTCGATCCGCCGGAATCGTAGATGCGGAAGTGCCCGGCAGTGCCGGAAGCGTCGGCAGCGGAATCCTGCCATGTGCCGCTCATCGCCTTGCTGCCGGACGCAGCGTTGGCCATCCAGTCGGACGGCAGGTTGAGCGTGGCCAGCACGGTGCCGGAATCGGCGGTGGCGCAGGAAGCCGGCGCGGCGCCGGTGCGGATGCGCATGATCGCCGCCGTGCCGATGGCGGTTTCGATGGCGTCGAGGCGGGCGTTGCGGACGGCGACGGAAAACTGGATGGCCATGATTCACTCCTGTTCGTAGTGGGTGATGGTGCGGGTGATTTCGAGCGACTCGGGATCGCGCTCCACGGTCTGGATGGCGCGGGCCGGATGCGTTACTACGGTATTGACCGGGGCGGGTTGCACCTCGACGGTAACGCCGGGGGCGGCGACTTCATTGACGACATTCACCACCGGGGCGGGCTGCTCCGGCACCTGCACCGTGACATTGACGACGGGCGGCTCGGCCGCCAGCCGGGCGGCATGGGCGTCCTGCCGGACGGGATCGACCGCGGGCGCGGGCTGTTCCGGCAGGGTGATGTAATTGTTGATGACCGGGGCCGGCGCGCGTTCCCGCTGGGCGGCCAGGCGGCCATGCAGTTCGGCGACGAACATGGCGCGGGCGAGCAGCTCGGTGAGGGCGCGATCGTCCATTTTGGGATACCACTCGGCCAGACGGCGCAGCATTTCGTCGGGGCCGATGCCCTGCATCAATTCGGCGAGGATGGGAGCCAGCAAGGGTTCCAGCACGGCGGCGTCCGGGTCGGGCAGGCCGTCGATGGCCGCCTGGTCGGGGAACGTCGGCGCGGCGGCATGGGCGGCGTGCGCGGCGGCATGGGCGGCGTGCGCGGCGGCATGGGCGGCGGGCGCGGCGGCATGGGCGGCGGGCGGGTTTTGCGAACCAAAAGTTTCCGCGGGGTTCGCCATTGCGTCCCTCGAAGGTTCGCCGCTGACCAGATCGCCCTCTTCGAGGCCGTACTCGCGCATCCAGTAGGCGTTGGTGAATTTGGCGCCGCTCCTGGTCAGCAGCTCGTCGCGGCGGGCGCGCAGGTCGTCCCTGGCTTGCTGGTCCCACAGCGACCAGACCGGCGCCTCGACCGTGCCGAAGTTCAACTCGCAAATCCAGCGGATCAGCGAGTTGACGGCGGCGGCCACGATCTCGGCATCGCCGTCGCGCAGGTCGTTGGCGACCTCGAGGCCGGCGCCCGCAGTGGCGCGGTTGCTGTCCTTCTCCATGCCCATGTTGCTGCCCAACAGCGCGATGCTCACCTCGGAGCGGCAGTGCAGCACCAGTTTTTCGTAGAGGTCGGCGCTGGCCGCGCCGCTCTTGATCTCCAGCACGTCGATCTCGGTGCCGAAGGGCACGGTGGCGGTGGCGTCGGCGATCATGCGCTCGACGTTGTCCTGTAGCGCGGCGAGCTCTTCGTCGGTGGCGCCCTCGCGCCCCTTGCCCAGCAGGAAGGGCATGCCGTATTTCTCGGTGAAGGCCAGCCAGAACCTGGTGCCGCCCTTCTTGAACACCATCGGCCAGAACACCATCGAGAGGTCGGGGAAACCGTAGGGGTTGGCGTAGCTGGCATCCTGCCGGGGCAACAGGAACTTGCGCGCGGGCAGCTTCTCGCCTTCCAGCGGGCGCTCGCGCGTCCTGAAACGCAGCTCGCCGTCCGCGCTGAAGCAGAACCATTCGGGCGGCAGGGCGCGCACTTCGTCGGGCGCCAGCAGCGCGCCATCGCGCCGCCAGATCACTTCGAGCGGCTGGTAGCCGTACAGGCACGCCTCCAGACAGTCGCCGATCAGGCGTTCCATGTCCAGCCCGGCGAGAATGGCCTTGACGCTCTCATAGACGCGACTGGGCGACCGGCCGCGGCTCAGCCCCCATTGCAGCGCCTTGACGGCGCTCTTGCGGCGCCGGATGCAGCCGCCGACATGGGCGTCGACGCGCAAGTCGCGGTAGACCGCGATGTCCTTGCCCTGACTCTTGAGGATGGGGTCGGGGTTGGGCAGCCACAGGCCCAGCGCGCTGAAGTCGAGCGAGCGGGCGCGCGTGGCGACGGGGGCGACGAGGTCGGAGAGCCTGGCCATCAGTATCCTTTCAGCAAGTCGGGCGTCTGGCGCCGGCTGCGGCCGTGAATCACCCTGGCGCTGCCCCGGCCGGACTGGGCCGCCGCCCACAGCATGTGCAGGGCGTCCGGGCCGTCGTCGTGGTCGGCTTTCGGGAAGTGGCGCAGCTGGTCGATCAGCGTGGTCTGGCTCGGGTGCAGCCGGATCAGTCCGTTCGCCATGTGCGGCTGCAGCGATTCGATGCGCAGCAGCTTGTCGGCGATGGGCGTGACGGCGCGCGCCGGCACCGGGGCGCCGCGCGCCGCCGAGCGCTTGACCAGCTCGGTGCGCAGGAACTCCTGGAACTGCACCGCCTCGACCGCCCACACCTGGCACGGGAACTCCTTGTTGAGCGCGATGACGTCCTCGATGATGCGGTCGGGCAGGCGTTTCCTGATCTCGGCGCGCACGACGTAGAGCACGCCGGTGGCGCGATCCAGCCCGCCCACCAGTAACGCCGAGGGGTCGCGGCTGGTGCCGGCCTTGCCCAGCGAGGGGTCGCAGGCGCCGAACCACAGCAGGCGCGGCGGCAGTTCCTGCCAGAACTGGATGACCTTGGCGAACGGCGCTTCGTCGTCGGAGAGCGGATCGTTCTGCAATTCCGAGTCGAAGGCGGCATGGCCGTCGCGCGCGCGGATCTTCATCAGCGCCGCCAGCGGCCGGCCCTCGGGCCAGCTCACCTCGGCGCCCTCGTCCATCTCCTCGCGGTGCTCGGCGTAGTGGCTGGCGGCCGCTTCTTCGCCCTGCGTGAGCAGCAGGGTTTCCCACGCATCCCACAGCGCCATGTTGACCGGCCAGCGGATGATGGCCTTGAACCTGGCCGCCCGCCACAGCGGGTTTTTCAGGAGCCGCGCCAGCACCGAGTCGTAGTGCAGGACGGTGCCGATGACGATGACGTCGAATTTTTCTCCCGCGCCGCCGAGTTTCAGCACGGCCTTGGTGATCCAGCTTTGCAGCTTGTCGCGCTGCTCGGGCGTCTTGACGTTCTCGTCGTTTTCCAGGTCGTCGCCGACGAACAGGTCGGGCCGGTGCGGGCCATGCCGCCGGCCGCGGATGCGCTTGCCGCTGCCGACCGCCTCGACCTTGCGCTCGTTCTTCGTGACGATGGCGCCGGCCTGCCAGACGGGGCCGGGGCCGGTCGCCTCGGGGAAGTCCATCAGCAGGCGCGGATTGGCCTCCAGTTCGGCCTTGATGGCTTCGAGCATCAGGGCCGCCTGGTCGAAGGCGTCCATGCCGATCATGGCATACCGCTTGCGTTCGGTGAGGATGCACCAGAGCACGAACAACTGGCTGGTGATGGTCGATTTGGCCTCGCCGCGCGGCGCGGCGATGGCGTCGGCCTCGGCCTTGTCCGAGGCCGCGATCTCCGGCAGCCGGCGGTAGAGGTAGTCGTGCAGCACCGAGTTGGCAAGCCTTACGTAGTGCGGAAAGTAGGTGCGGCAGAAATACTCGAAGTCGTCCTGCGCGCGCTGCCGCCGTCTGGCCGAGGCCGCCGGGTCGGGGTCGAAGCCATCGACCTCGGCCTCGATGCGCCGCCGCAGGCTGGCGGCGAAGGCCAGCAGGTCGGCGGCCTGCTGGCGGGCGGTGGTGCGGGCGTTACTGGCCACGGGCGAACAGCTCCAGCACGGCGATCACCTTGCCGGCGTCGGCAGGGTGGTGCTTGACCAGCAGTTCGGCGAAGCGCTTGACGGCGGCGGCCTCGATGGCGAGCTTGTCGGCCTCGGGCATCCACTTGCCGCTGGCGGCATTGAGCTTGGCAATGGTGTCGCCGAGCGTGCTCATGGCCTTGATGCTGGCCTCGATGTCGTCGGGCGGCGTCTCCAGCAGCGCCTCGCAGCGCAACAGCGCGGCGGCGATGATGCGGCCCATCGCCTGCTCGACGCCGCCGCCCGCCACGATCAGGCTGGCGCGCTGGAACTTGTCCCAGTCGTCGCCGGCGGCGCGGGCCTCGCGAAACCAGTTGCGGGCGGTGGGCAGCGGCACGCCGATCTTGTCGGCGGCCGCCTCCAGCGGCAGGCCGCCGATGTAGGCGGCGCGCAGCTTGATCTTCTTGTCGGGGGCATGGGCCATCAGAACAGATCCCGCAAACGCTGCACGTGTTCGCGGCCTTCGGCGGTGAGCATGACCATGTCGCCGTTCAGCGTTACCGCGCCCACATCGGCCAGACAGCGCAGGTCGGCGCGCACGCGGTCGAGCGTGACGGCGATGCCATGCACGTCTTCGAGGTCGACGCGCAGGCGCCGCGCCATGCTTGTGCCGTTATCGAAAGCGATGCTGGCGAGCAGGCTGTTGCGGCGCTTCCTGTCGGTCTCATTCATGCCTCATCCCCTTGTCGATCAGTCGCCCGACCACCTGGCGGATGCTCGCCTCGATGCCGTCGATCTTGCCGCCCAACGCGGCCAGCCCAGCGCCCACCGAGTTGAGCTTGTCGTAGAGCCGGCCGATGTCGTCGTGGCTGGGCATGCGCTCCACATCCTGCTCCAGCCGCGCCATGCGCTCGGCATGGCTCTTGATGTCGCCGTCGAGGCGGTCGAGGCGCTTCTTCTCGTCCTCGGCATGCGCCTGGAACAGCGCGGTGAGCGCGGCGTATTGCGTCTGCCGGTCGCGTTCCTGCGCGGTGAAGCGCTCGTCGATGCGGCGATCGACCTGGGTAAAAAACAGCTTCGCGCCCCCCGCCCATGCACCTACCAGCGAGAGCGCCAGCCCGACCAGATGCCAGAATTCGACTTGTATGCTCATTTCGCATGCCACTCGATCAATGCGTTGCAGCGGGCGCGCTCGCGCTCGTGCTGCTCCCAGGCGTCGGCGATCCAGCCGGCGATCTGGGTATCGGTGGCAACGGCGCCAGCGGAATCAACAGGCTCGCCGGCGGCGTCGGGCAATCCTCCGGCCGGGGCGAGACCGGGGAAACGGTCGAGCAGGCCGAGAGCGTCAGGGCCGAGACAAGGGCGGCCCAAAGTGGCAGAGGGAATTTCACGGATGACCTCCTGATGGACGGTGCGGGTGCGGGTTTCGGCGGCGGCGAGCCGGCGGGCCAGATCGTCGGCCCGCGCCTGGCGGCGCTCGACCTCCGCGCGCCAGAGCGCGGCGAGATCCAGCTCGCGCTGCTGCCAGCCGGTTTCGCAGGCGGCGCGGCCGTGGTCGCGACCGGTGAGATAGCCGCCGACCACCACGGCGATCGAGACGGCGGCGACGACCAGGTTGAGCGGATTAGGCACATTTCACTCCCGGCCCCCAGCTCGCATAGCGCGGCTGGTGGCGCAACAGAATCCGGGCGGGATAGGTATGGTTCTCGGCGCAGGCCGAGAGCCGGCGGAAGGCGTCGCACGGCTGGCCGGTGCGCGCCTCGCGCTGCACCCAGCCCAGCCCGCCGTTGTAGGCGCGCAGGGTGTCGATCCATCGTGCGCACGCGTCGCTGCGTTCCGGCGACCGGCCGCCCCGAGCCGGAACAAGCCCACCCGTGGGGGGCAGCGAGCCGGGGTTGCGAGCGTGGGGGGCCGTTGCGCCTGGAACGCGGTCGTAGAGCCAGCGGTTGTAACGCGCCAGCGCGCGCAAGGCCCAGACCGGGTTGCCGGTGTCGGCGCCGGCGAGCGCGGCATCCTGGCCGGCGATCCAGTCCGCCGTGGCGGGGGTGAATTGCGCCAGCCCGTGGGCGTAGGGGCTCCTGGCATCCGGCCGCCAGCCGGATTCCTGATGCACCTGGGCCGCCATCGTGGCGATGGGGCCGTCCAGCCCCCAGACCAGATGCACCGCGCGCGTCAGCTCGGCGCGGTATTTCAGCGCGGCGCGAGGCGGCTCCTGCGCATACACCGGCCCGCAGGAGGCGAGCAGCGCGGCGGTGAGGGTAATGAGCTTACGCACCGAGACTCACCCCGACGATGCACGCACCGACGACGAGGGCGCGACGCAGGAAGGCGGCGGCCACCTGGTGATCGGTGAGCGTCAGCTCATCCGGCCGGGCGTAGGGGAACAGGCTGCGGTCGATCCAGTAGCCGACCACGGCCGCCAGGCTGACCAGGGAGAGCTTGTAGAGCGTGACGCCGAGCTGGTGCGGCGCGAGCAGCCAGATCGAGAGGGCGAGGACGAGCGAGGCGATCAGCCAGTCGAGCATGCGGATTTTCATTCGGCGGGTTCCTTGGCGACGAAGGCCGGGCGCTGCTCCATGCCGTGCCAGACGACCAGCACGCAGGGATGGTCGACATCGAACACGCGCGCCTTCGGCAGCAGCGTGCGCTCGGCCTCCAGCCGCATGTGCGGCTTGCAATAGCCGTACTTGGGATCACTGCGCGCCGGCTCGAATTTCGAGCAGCGGCCGCAAACCTGATCGGGGGTGGGGGCGACGGGGTGCATGCGCGGCAGTTTCGCGCGCGTGCGAGGGAGGCGTCAGGGTGTGCTGGTTCAGGGGGTAATCGACCTCAAAACAACACCCCCTGCGCCGTATCGGCCTCCGCATCCGGCCGGTCGACGATCTTTTCGATCTGCCGGCTGGTGAGCGGGGGCCGGCAGGCGAGGCCGATCTCGTAGATCGCCTGCGCCTTGCTGTATTTTTCCTGCATCGTCAGGCGGTCGAACTCGGCGCGGATGGCGCGGTCGCGGGCTTCGCGGCGCGCCTTGAGGCAGGTGGGCACGTCGAGCGGCATGCCGCCAAAGGTGGCGGCGAGTTTCTTCATGGCCTCGGGGCCGACGATCTCCTCCAGCATCGCCCACTTGCGCGAGCCAGCCGGGTTGTTGTCCGGGTGCTTGGGCACGTTGATGGTCTGGCCGGCCAGCCGGCCGAGCAGCGCCAGCGCCGCCTCCTCGCCCAGCGCGGAGATCAGGTGCGCGGCCGTATAGGGCAGCAGGCCGCGCACGGCCTCCAGATCGGCGGGGGCGAGCGGGCGCATCATTTCTTGTGCGCCTGCGTGCGCGCGAGCGCGCCGGCGACGGCGTAGAGCTCGTCCATGTCCATCATTTCGAGGCGGCGCGCCACGCCGTGCTGGCGCCTGGCCACGCCCTCGGCGTAACGCTTGCCGACCCCCATGCTGCGACAGACCGCGCAGATCTTGCGCAGCAGCGGGCGCTTGTCGATGGCGGCGGCGTCGACGAACGCCCACTCGTTGTCGCGCTTGAAGCCGCCCTTGGGCTTTTGCTCGCCGAGCTGGGCGACGAGACGGGCCAGCGCGCCGCCTTCGAGATCGGCGGCCGAACGCTTGCCGGTGCGCGCGTACAGGATGTCGCGGTACTCATCGTCCGACCAGCCTGCATCGCGCTTGATGCAATGCAGGCGCGCCAGGAGCTGATTGCGCGTGGCGGACATCTCAGGCCTCCGCTTTTTCGGTCGCATCCTTGAGCAGCGCATCGACCATCTTGTCGACGGCGCTGTCCACCGGCTTGATGAAGACCTGCTCGCCGGTATCGACCACGCGGCAGCCGATCTTCTTGAGCGTGGCCACGTCGAGCTGGTTGAGGGCTTCCTTGAGCGGCTTGCCCGTCCAGCGGATCAGCGCCTCGGCCTGGTCGGGCAGATACTTCTGGATCGCGGCCACGACGGCGTCGCCATCGTCCCATTCGATGCCGCCCTTGCCCTTCATGTAGCCCAGGCGCAGGCCGTGGAAGGTGACGGTCTTGGGCTTCTGGAACAGATCGGGCGCATCCTCGATCAGGGCCTTGAGGGCGTCGTGATGCTCGGCAGCGGCGGCGATGGCCTTCTTGAGGCGCGGCATTTCGTTGCGCTTGAGCGCCTCGATGCCGCTGTTGAGGTCGGCGACGATGGCGGCGACGCGCTCGCGCGCCTCGGCGTATTTCTTCGCGCGGGTTTCGATGTCGGCGAGGGTGATCATGCGGTGTCTCCGGTGGGTTGCGGGGTGGTGAGGCGGGCATGTTTCATGGGCGAATCTCCTCAGCGGTAACGCACGGTGGCGGGGGTGTCGAAGGGGCCGCCGCCGCCCTTGCGACAGACATCGCAGAGGCGGTTGTGCGCGCCCTCGGACAGGAAGGGCTTGCCGCAGCACAGGCAGGCGCGCTCGGTCCTGCCCTTGCGGCGATGCGGCTCGACGGTCGGCGCCGGGACCGTCGCCGCGCGCGCTTTCGGCGCCAGACGCCTATACACGGCCGAAGGCGACAGGCCGGTGAGCGCGGCAATCTCGCGAATGGTGGCGCCGGCGGCGCGCAGACCGCGGATGTCGCGGCAGACGGCGCTCATGTCTCGCGCTCCGCGTTGCAGCCTTCGACGAAGCGCGCCAGGGCGCGCATGTCGTCGGCATCGAGCGTCATGGTCTCGTCGCCCTTGACGATCATCAGCGTGCGATCCGACCACCAGCCGAAGCGCGCCGGCTGCCGGCGCAGCAAAAACTGCGGCGTCTGATGTTCTGGCATCCTGGTTTCCGCGGCGTTCATCAGTGCACCTGTCTGGCGGAATCGGCGATGCGCAGCAGCTCGGCCTCGGCGCGCGTGAGCGTCCAGCGGATCTCGCAGCCGAAGCGCGTCGAGACGAAGGTGATGTCGGCCTGTGTGATCTTGCAGGCGCCGGCCTCGCGCCACAGCGCGCTGGACTTGTGCGGGGGCAAAATCTCGATGCGCGCGCCGGCGCCGCAGATGCGCACGACGAGGACGGTCTCGCCGTCCATCAGCAGGCGCTCGGTGCAGCGGGCGGCGGCGAGCTGGCCACCGAGCATCATGGCGTTGAGCGCGGCGCGCTCCTCTTTCGACAGGTTCATGGCTTGATCTCCTGCATCGGTTGAATCGGTTTGATGGCGCAGCTCTGGCACGCGCGCCAGATGCGCATGGCGAGCGGGTTGTGCGTCGGCGCCGGCAGCAGGGCCTTGCGGCATTCGGCGCGGGCGACGCGGCCGCCGGCGGCCGGGCAATCGACGTCGGACTCGAGATCGAGCACGCGGCGGATGAAGGTCTGCGGCACCCTGGCGTAGGCGCTGGCGCCCTCCGACAGGGCGCGGCTGACGTAGCTGCGCGAGACGCTCAGGCGTTCGGCGACGCCGGCCTTGCCGCGCGGGTGCAGATCGACCTCGCGGGCGAGGATGGCGCGCCAGTCGGGCATCGCGGCGGTCGGCGTTACCGCGGCTTCAAGTTCCATAGATGGCGTCCTCTTCGGTAACGGTGTCGTCGTGCCAGACGACGCGGTCAAGGTTTGGGTCATAGATCGCGTGGGTGCGGCAGACCATGGGCGGACGCGGGCCGGTGTCGCGCACCAGCCGGTAACGCGCCTGGATGCCGCCGCGCCCGACGCCCTTGCCGGGCTTCACACACGCCAGGTAGCCGGCGCGGTGCAGGTTGCCGAGGTAGTCGGCGGCGGCAGATTCGCGCACCGGAACTTCCGGCGTGCTGGCGTGGGCGGCCAGCTCGCGGGCGTTGGTGTCGCCCTTCATCATGCGCAGCGTGCGCCACATTTGCTCTTGCGCGAGTCCCTGCGTTACCGGGCTGCCATCCTTGCGCACGCGCGGGGCCTCGGCGCCGGCATCCTCGATCAGACGCCATGCGCATGTCGCAAAGGGCGCCGGTTCGCCCGCCAGTCCGATATAGCCGCCCGCCAGCAGGCATTGCAGATAGGTGCGCGCGGTGGCCAGCGGCACATCGCCGGGCGTGACGCCCGCCAGGGTAAATGGCGCGCCCCGTTGCGCACGGATCGAATCCCACACGCGCTGGCGCGGCCCCTTGCCGCCCACAAGCTCGAGTGCTGCCGGTTTGCGGGCCATCAGCATCCCTCCGGCAGTTCGCGCGTCGGCGCCTGCCCGGTGTAAAGCGGCGTATCGTTCCAGGTCTTGCGGTCGATCTTGCGCCAGCCCTCGGCGGCGGCGATCTCGCCGGCCCGCGCCAGATTCACCGACACGCGCCGCACGCTGCCGCCGCTCTTGCCGACCAGCAGTTCGAGGAAATCGTCCGCGCAGGGCGTGGCGCAGTAGATCGGCGCCAGTTCGCGGGCGTCGGCCAGCGAGACCGGCGCGGCGGGAATCCACGCCAGCACGCGACTGTGAAAACGCTCCCAGCGCGCCAGCCGGCGCGGCAGCAGTTCCTCGCCGGCGAGCACCATCGCCGACTGGCTGCCCTCGTAGATGTCGCGCACCAGCTCGACCATGCTGTCGCCCCTGAGCGCGAAGTCGAACTCGTCGATGATGAGCGGCCGCTGGCTGCTCGCCAGTTGCGCGCAGATGTCGTCGAGCATTTTGGCGATGGCGCCGGCGGGTTTGAGGCCCATCTCGAACAGGATTTTTTCCAGCAGGGCCTTGCGCCCCCAGGCGCTGCGCATCTGCACGTAATAGGCGCGGCTGGCGTTGGCCACCGCCGCCAGCGCGGTGGTCTTGCCCCAGCCGGCCGGGCCGTAGAGCACGCCCAGGCCGGGCAGGCCGGCGGCCCGCCCGGCGAGCGACTCCAGCGCGGTGCGCACCAGGCCGAGGTTCTGGATGTTTGCGGTTTTCATGCGATACAATCTCCTTGCCTTGCTTCAAAAAAGGGCCGTCGGAGAGCGCCAACTCACCCGGCGGCCCGCCTCCTTTCGGCATCATCCCCGCCGCGCCCGTGCGCCTCGCGCCGCTTCATCTCGGCGCGCCAGGAGGGATGACGCTGAAAACTCTCGTGCCAGTAGGCTTCGTCCTCGCCCACGGCTTCGCCGGCGCGGATGCGGGCGTCGAGGGCGTCCCACTCGGCCATGTTCTCGGCCACGCTGCGCTCCGAGCGGCGCAGCGGGCGGCGCGCCTCGACCGGCTGCGCGTCGCGTTCGAGCAGGGCGCGGCCTTCGGCCTGCGCGACTTCCTGCGTGACGATACGGGCGCCGAGCACGATGCTGTTTTCCGGCGGCGCGTCCAGCGCCGGGCCGCGCAGTTCCTCGCGCACTGCGGCGAGCTTGTCCCTGATGCGCTTCTCGCGCGCTCTGGCGCGCTTTTCGCGGGCCTGCTCGACCACGGCGACCGGGTAGTAGTGCCGGGTGTTGCCGTTGATCTGCGCCTCGCCGATGTAGCGCCCTTCCGGGGTGTAGAGCCACACCTTGTCGACCTGGTGCAGGTCGTAGGCCACCTGCACGCGGTCGCCGTGGAATTCTTCCAGGGCGTTGCTGGCGTAGTAGTTGGTGAACAGGGAGACGCGCCCGCGCGCGATGGTGCGCTCGACGCGCGGCCGGAACAGGGCGTCGAGGTCGGCGGCGGCCAGGGTGTGCGGCTGCCAACCCTTCGCCTCGAATTCGCGCCATTTCAGGTCGGGCGAGACGCCCTTCAGGCTGCGATGGGCGCGCGCGTTGTAGGCGGCCACGCGCTCCCGGCAGAATGAGAGGAACACATCCCACGGCAGCAGCGGCATGACCGCGCCCCTGGCGCCGGCCTTGAGCGCCTTGCGCGTGAGCTTGAAGTGCGCCAGGCGGGCCTCGCGATCCATCGCGGCGCCGACGTAGCTGGGCAAGAGCTTGGCGCCCTCCACCCACACGGTCTTGTGCAGCCGCTCGATCACGCCGCGCGCCTGCGAGTTGTAGGCGATCGAGTGCTTGACCTCGAAGCCCATGCGCCCGGCCAGGCCGGCGCCCTCGTCCTTCAGCAGCGCGTTGTCATAGCCCGAGCCGCGGTCGACGTAGAAGATCGCGGCCAGGCCGGCGCACTCGGCGGCGTGGCGCAGGGCATCGAGCACGGCCATGCCGGACTCGGCCAGATCGATGCTCCAGCCGACGATGCGCCGCGTGGCGATGTCGACGATGGTGGTGATCTCCGGGCGGAACGGCCGGCCGTGGAAGGGGTGCTGCACCTCGGCATCGAAGGTGTGGCCGTCCGCGCTCCAGATGTCGTTGGGCTCGAGGTGGTCGAATGAGCGCGTGATGTAGGGGCGGATCGTCTTCAGCTCGCGCTCGCCCATGCGGCCGCGCTCGCGCGTCACGGCGCCGAGCTTGGCCAAAAAGCGCCGCACCTGGTGGATCGAGGGCCGCTCGTCGGCCGCCCAGGCGTGACAGGACTCGCGGTAAGCGGTCTCGACCGAGGGTTTTTGCGGCTGCTGGTAACGCTCGAGGAAGACCTTGGCCCAGGGCGGCACGCTCATGTCGCGCTGCGGCGTCTTGGGCGTCAGGTCGGCGGCGGCGAGCCAGCGCTTGAGGGTGCGGATCGCGGGCAGGCCGTTGCCCTTGCGGCCGCGCTTGTCGCGGGCAAGCTGGAGCGAACGCACGACGAGCGGATCGGCGCGGCCGCTCGCGGCCAGCGCCAGCAAGGCGTGCATGGCGCGCTCCTGCGAGCAGCCGGCCTCGGCCCGGAAGCGGCGGATGGCGTCGAGCACGCCGGCGCGCGCATCGCGCTCGATGCGCTGGTCGTCCGTCAGCAGGGCTGGCGGCAATGAATGAGAAAGGCCCGCCGCCGTGCTGCTGGCGACAGGCAAAGCCCCGGCGGAGGAGACCGGGGGAGGAGAGTCCGTGGTTGGTACAGACGGCGTGGCGGCGACCAGCGCGGCAAAGGCTTGTTGCAAGGCCCACTGCTGGGCCGGCTCGCGCACCGCCACTGCCCGCCCCTTGATCGTCAAGGCCACCGGCAGCTCGGCGATGCGCCAGCGCTTTTCTGGGCGGCCGCCGTTGCTTTCGGCGGCGACAGGGGCGGGGAAGTCGGGGCGACTGACCAGTCTATCCGCCGCCCCCTTGCTCAAACCCAGCGCTTCTATCAGCCCCTTGGTGCCTATCGTGTTCATGGCCGGTCAGGTGCGTTACAGTTCGCCGTCGATCATGTCTTGCGCCATCTGGCGCAGCCCGGCGAGGCCGGCCTCGTCGAGGCGGGCGGCATGGATCGGCGCGGCGGGTGCATCCGGCGCGGCCCAGCCCCAGCCGACGAACAGCGCGCCGCCCTCGCACCAGGCGCGAAACACGAAGGGCGACCGGCCATCGGCGTTGTAGGCCTGCGCAGCCAGCGCGGCCTGGTGCAGGCCCAGTCCGGCAATGGTGGCGTAGCGGTCGGGCAGCGCGATCGCGCCGGCGCTGACGTGGTGCAGATAGACCCAGAAGAACATCGGTTCGGTGTAACGCAGGCCGGCCGAGAGGAACATCCTGCCGCCTTCGTAGAGGTTCGCCTGGTAGCCGTAGCCGCCCTTGGCGATTTCGGCGCGTTCCAGGCGCAGACGGATTTCAGGGCCGCCGTCGTCGTCGGTCGGGACAAGCGGCACATCGAGATAGAGCGCGTAACTGTTTTGCATGGCTTCCTCCGGGTTTTGTGGGTCAGTCGGTGATCACGCCATCCTTGAGGCCGAGCAGGACGGCGATCTTGTGGCTGTTGCCGCGCTTGCAGCGGCGGCGGTTGGCGAGCACTTCATAGACGAGGCCGCGCTGAAAGCCGTTTTTGCGCGCCCAGGCGGCGATGGAAACGCCAATCCGGTCGAATTCGGCGCGGACTTCCTCGGGCGTCTTGATGTGTCTTTTTGTGCGCATTGGTCTATCCTTCTGAAAGCGTGTTTTGAACTTGATGCGCATCGTAGTCTAGTTTTCTGAACCTGTCAATGGGTGAGGTGCAAAAAAATGTCCATTGCCGAAAGACTGAAGTCGGAGCGTAAGCGGCTTGGCTACAGCCAGACCGATTTCGCTGCAATAGGCGGTGCCTCAAAGGGTTCGCAGATTTCGTGGGAGAAGGGGGCGGCCACACCGAATGCCGCTTTTCTGGCGGCGGTGGCAGAAAAGGGGGCGGACATTCTGTACATCGTTACAGGCCGCAGGGAGGGTGAAGTTCAGAATATTGAACTCTCGTGGGACATTGTTAGGCGCGCGATCTTCGAGCTTCAGACGTGGCAGGTTCGTAATCAGCGCTTCATCGACCCTCATAAATTCGTCGAATCGGTTGCGGCAATTTCCGATTTCGTCGGGGGTGATCCAGGGCAGGTAAAACCGGCCACAGACAGGGTGCTGCGGTTGGTCGCTTGATGACGTTAGAATGACCCATAACCCGGAAAAAGTCTTTTTCCGGGTTCATCTGTCAGTTGTTTAATTTCAATTGGTTACGACTTTTTCCGGGTTGCGTAGAATCCGGAAAAAGTCCCCGGAACTTTTTCCGGGTTCAAAACGGGAGAAAACCATGTCTGACGACAAGAAACTGACCCTCATTCAGGGCGTGCTGGCCTCGGCCACGCCCGCCAAGCCGCCCCGTAAGCCCCGCGCCAAGCCCCTGCCCACCGGGCCGGGCACTGTCATCACCATCAACGCCTCCGGCCAGGCCCAGGCCGCCGGCCGCGACATCATCAACCACCACAACACCAAGACCGTGGTGCGGCCCGTGGTGGAGCGCGGGCCGGAATACATCTCCTCGGCTGGCGCCCGCAAGATTCAGCGCCGCATTGATACCCTGGTCAAGATGGGCGTCGCCGCCGGAGGCGACCAGAAGCGGCTCTATGCCCGCTGGCACAAGCAATTGAAGGATTTCTTCGGGGTGCCGTCCTACCTCGAAATACCGGCCACTCAGGAACAGCAGGCCATTGACTGGCTTGCCCAGCAGAAGGCCCTGCAGCGGCCCAAGGTGCGCCGTACCAACAACGGCCTGTGGCGCGCCGACCTCTATCCCGGCATCTGGGCGCGCAGCAAGGAACTCGGCATGTCGCGCGCCGACGTGTATGCTCTGGTCTTCGAAAAATTCGGGGTCAAGGTGGTCTCGCTCAAGCAGCTCGGCGAGCGCAACCTCAAGGCGTTATACGACCACTTATTCAGAATGGCCCGGTAACGCGGCTGACTGTGCCAAATAGCTTGCAAAATCGCCCGTTCGCAATCATAACTCCTGCGGATTGACGCGGTGGCCGGCCAGTTCCGGCGCTCGCCCAGTAACGCCGCCAACGATCGCCCTGCCGCGCGGCTCGTTCTGGTGCT
>OGCL01000812.1_pt1 | contig 30274 bp, 25 predicted proteins | sample 1570041 | NCBI WGS metagenome assembly OGCL01 (sample SAMN06266162, study PRJEB24511) | hot springs metagenome | isolation source: Hot spring water | place: South Africa: Limpopo | collected 2015-06-22 | reverse complement strand
TGATTCTGGCCAATCTTGCCACGCACCGGCCTGATCCGATTGAGCGGATTGAGATGATTCATCGCAGTGTACAAAACTCTAAGCGCCGCTTTAGTCGCATGTCACCGACTGAGATCATCAACTACAGTGGTATTATTTACTCGATTGCTGGGATTAATTTAGTGTCTGGCGTACTGCCCAAGTTACAAGCCTTTAACTTGGTGATTTCGAATGTGCCCGGTCCGCGTGAACCAATGTACTGGAATGGCGCGCAACTCGACGCGATGTATCCTGTGTCAATTGTGATGGATGGTCAGGCCATCAATATCACTTTGACCAGCTATATGGATAAACTCGAAGTCGGGATTACCGCTTGCCGCAAAACCTTGCCACGCATTCAAAGTCTGCTCAGCCTACTCGAAGACGAAATCAAAGCCTTCGAGCAACTGACCGCACACATTGCCGATCCAGAAACACACTGAGTCAGTGCCATCGGACGGATTGCAGCGGCGATCCGTCCGGCTTGAGTTGTTGTGGTGTGAATCAGCCTAATAATCCCGAAAATGGCAAAAATCTCACCGGCTGACCAAGCTCTACCGTCTGTCCCGTCTCAATCACAGCAAAACCGTCCGCCCATGCCGCAGACGACAACACGCCACTGCTTTGGTTAGGATGCGCAATCAGGTGACCATCCTGCAATCGCACCCGTAGATACTCGGCGCGGCCTTGTGGTGTTGATCGGCTAAATCCAGCCGGAACCGGCACACTGATCGGCTGTAAACGCTCCGTTTGGCCTTGCAGACGCTTGATATACGGCAAAGCCAAAATCACAAACGTTACCCATACCGACTGTGGATTACCCGGCAGCCCAATGAGCGGCACGCTGGCGCGCGCGCTATCCACCCGCCCCCAGACCAATGGCTTACCCGGTTTAATTGCGACTTTCCATTGCTCAATCGTGCCAATCTGTTGCAAGACCGGCTTAAGATGATCGGCATCACCCACTGATGCACCGCCACTGGTCAGCATCAAATCACTGGCTTCAGCAGCTTCAAGCAACGCTTGGCGCAATAGATCTGGTTGATCTGGCACTTGAGCCACCGTGACGACCACACAGCCCAACTGCTGCAATAGACTGACCAACAGCGGCGCATTGCTGTTATAAATTTGCCCAACGGCCAGCGGCTGACCGACTGATACCAGCTCGTCACCCGTCGCCAACACGCTAACCCTTAGCCGCCGATACACATTAAGTTCAGCCACGCCAATACTGGCCAGTAAGCCAATCTCGGCTGCACCTAAGCGAGTCCCTGCTGACAACACAGTCTGACCCTGCTGAATATCCTGTCCAGCACGACGGATATTTTCACCAGATATGGGCAGTTGCTGTACACAAATTTGATCTGGCGCAAGCGTTTGCACGTTTTCTTGCATGATCACCGCATCTGCACCAGTGGGGATCGGTGCACCGGTAAAAATCCGCAGCACCTGACCGGCTAGCAGTGTTTGTGGCACTTGGCCTGCATAACACACGCCGCTCACCGTATAAGTACCGTCCTGCTCAATATCGGCAGCACGACAGGCATAGCCGTCCATCGCACTGTTATCCAGTGGCGGCACAGCAAGGGCAGATTGAATTGGTGCGGCCAAAATCCGGCCAAACGCAGCCTCTAAAGCAACGGATTCAAAACAAAAATCAGCCGAAACCTGTGCCGCATGCTGTTGCATGCGAGCCAGACATTCGGAAATTGGGGTTAAACCTTTGGGGGGTGCCACCGTCATCTGTCATCATCACAACTCGTATCGGTCAGATTGTACGGGGCAACACGATGACGGTGGTAAGTTTTTTATCAGCGACCAGATTACATTTGCTTGGGGCGATGGCAGCGTTGACGCAATGCCTGACAAGCACGTTGGATCATATGCTCGGTAATTTGTACTTCCCGACCTTGTTCATCGACCAGATAAGACGCATTAAACGCCTGTTGCAACCGCGAAGATGACACCGATGTGGATTGGCTCATTTGGGCTGGATAAGATGGCATGACAAACCTCGCTGCGTCAGGATCGCTGACAAGTTGGCTAGATGATCTGAGTATAGGCAGAGTTGATGACAGTTGTATTCGATTGATCAGCTTAATCTGTAACAGGTTTTTAGCACTGAGAGTGTCTCGCGTTTATGATGTTTTGATAAATTTTTTCTGATTTTGGTCGGTTAAATCCGCCAGTTGATCGGCGGATTGTCGGACAAATTGGTTGACGTTGGTGCGATGTTGACGTTGGCGCGGCGTTGACCAGTGTTTAGCTTAAAATAATATCGTACTGCTCTTGGGTGTATAGATTTTCGACTTGAAACTGAATCACCCGCTCAATAAAGTGTTCAAGATCGGCGACTGCTGCGGCCTCCGTAGACAGCAAATGGTCAATAATGGTTGAACTCGCCACCACCGTATAGCCACTGGGTGCTTCATAGGCACGCGCACAACGCATGATTTCGCGAAAAATCTCAAAACACACGGTCTCGGCAGTTTTGACATAACCACGCCCGTGACAGGTTGGGCATGGCTCACACAACAGATGCTCTAGCGATTCGCGGGTGCGCTTGCGGGTCATCTCAATCAAACCCAGCTCAGACACTTGGGTGATTTTGGTTTTGCTATGGTCACGTGACAGCATTTTTTCCAGTGACTTCAATACCTCGTCGCGATGCCCTTGTTCCTGCATATCAATAAAATCAATGATGATAATCCCGCCCAAGTTACGCAGCCGCAACTGACGCGCAATCACATGCGTTGCTTCGAGATTGGTCTTAAACACCGTGTCTTCCAGCGACCGCCCCCCGACAAATGAGCCGGTATTCACGTCGATGGTGGTCATCGCTTCGGTCTGGTCGATGATCAAATAACCACCAGACTTAAGCGCAACTCGACGCTGTAAGGCTTTTTGTAGATCATCTTCAACATTATGCAGGTCAAACAATGGCCGCTCACCAGGGTAATGGTGCAAGCGATCTGCCACAATCGGCACAAACTCATCAACGAACTGTTTGACTTTCTGGTGAATTTCACGCGAATCGACATAAATTTTGGTGGTTTGCTCACCGGCCAAATCACGGATAATCCGCTGCGGCAGTGGCAACTCATCAAAAATCAGACTCGGCACTTCAGCGGTACGTTGACGCTGTTGAATCACCTCCCACAGCCGCGCCAGATAGCGCATATCCTGTTCGAGTTGTTCGCGCAGTACACCTTCAGCGGCGGTGCGCACAATAATGCCGCCGGGCAGTTGATAATGCTGCTGAATCTCCTCAACCAGCGATTTCAACCGCTCACGCTCCTCGGTGTGTTCAATCCGCTGGCTCACACCAGTATGCTGACCGTACGGCATCAGCACCAGATAACGTGATGGAATCGACAAGTCAGTAGACAAACGTGCGCCTTTGCTGCCCAGCATGTCTTTCATGACCTGTACGGTGATCACTTGGCCGGTTTGCAACAATTCATGCACGGTTGGAATCGGCTGCTGGCGCGACCACACCATGTCATTAATATGTAAAAATGCCGTGCGCGACAAACCAATCTCAATAAATGCCGCCTGCATGCCCGGCAGCACGCGCACCACTTTGCCTTGGTAGATATTGCCGACTAAGCCACGCCGCGCACTACGCTCGACGAATAACTCTTGCACGATGCCATTTTCAATCAGTGCGACCCGACACTCCATCGGGGTAAAATTGATCAGCAGCTCTTCCGCCATAGTCTTGCGATGTCCTTAAAAAAATCCGTCAGCAGTTGTGGCCGGTCAGCTTGATTGAACGTGTTGTAATAGTTGTAACGTCTCAACCAGTGGCAAACCCACCACGTTGCTATAACTGCCTTCAATGCGGGGGATAAACGCCGCTGCCCGACCTTGGATGGCATAACCACCAGCCTTGCCCAGTGGCTCACCACTGTCCCAGTATGCCTGCATCTGTTGTAAGCTGAGAGGCTGCATATGTACTGCTGTTGCAACCACGGTACTGCACAGCAACTCACCGCATGCAACGGCAACGCCTGTATAGACGTGATGCACTTGACCAGACAACTGCTGCCACATCGCAAACGCATCGGCTTGGTCAACAGGTTTGCCTAAAATCTGCCCCGCAATCGACACCGTGGTATCTGCTGCGATTACAATACAATCGGTTGGCAAATGCGCCTGTGCAGCGCGTGCTTTTGACTCGGCCAAGCGCAACACGTAGTCAATTGGATGCTCATTTGGTCGACTCGACTCGTCGATCTCAAATACCTGAACCTCAAAATCCAGCCCCACTTGTTGCAACAACTCACGCCGCCTTGGCGACCCTGATGCTAAAATAATCACGCTCGCCACCGTTTTAATAGACCGTAAACCAGCGGCCAGCACAGTGCGGTTGACAGCAGTGGTAGCCAATGTGCCAGCGATACGCCAGCCCCAAACATCTTTTGCAAGGCAAACATCAGTAGCACATGCAGAAAACTAGCAACCAGCACATATGCCCACATCAGCAATGGTTGCAGCACACGCCGCTCACGGGTGAGATAACGCAATAAAAACGCAATAAAAACAAAACTTAAACCATGCTGACCTAACTGATAATCCAGCAACAAATCACAGGCGACGCCGATCGCAAATGCAAACCAAACGCCGCACCACTTGGGCTGAAAAACCAACCAAAACACCATGACCAACAGCATAAACAGCGGCCGCCACGCTGCCACCGCATACGCCACCGGATACACGGTCAATACCGATGCAACCAACAGACTCAGCACGATCATCCACAGCGGATCACGCACAGTGCTGGACTCGCCACCGCGTAGCACGCGGCCAATGCTAGGGCTGCGCATGTGGCTGCACTCGGGCTAAAGGCTTAGAAAATAGTAATACCACATGGTGACTGCCCTCTAAGCGGGCAATTGGCTTGACACGAACCTCAGCAAACTCTTGGCTACCTTGCTGCTGCACGCTAGACACCACACCGATTGGGTAACCCGCCGGAAATCGCTCACCTAGACCAGAGGTTGTCAAGCGATCACCCACCAGAATATCGGCAGTATTCGGCACGTACTCGAGCAGCAAACTGCCACTATCGCCTGTACCAGTTAAAATGGCACGCATGCCGGTACGCTCTACCCGTACCGAAGCCGAATGCTCTTTATCGGATAACAACAAAATACGGGCACTTTGTGGATAGGCCGCCAGTACCTGACCCATGACACCCTGCTTATCTAGCACAGTTTGACCGACAAATACGCCGTCTTTTTGGCCACGATTGATCACCAAAATATGCCGGAGTGGGTTGGTATCTGTACCAATAATTTCGGCAATCAACAGCCGACCATCTAGCAGTAAGGGCGTATCCAACAGGCCGCGCAGACGCGAGTTTTCGGCAGACAGTTCGGCGAGTTTTTGTAGGCGCACTTGGGCTTGTAGTAATTCCGCTTGCATCGCGGTATTTTCGCGCCGCAACACGTCCTCAGATTTGGCTTGCTGGCTGAGCCAATGTCCTGACAATACCGGATAGTTGGCCAGCCGATAAATCGGGTTATAGGCGGCGTGTAGCACCTCACGAATCGGTTTAAACCACTCCGGATGTTGCCAATCACTGACCATTAGCAACATACAGGCGATCAGCGCGAGGGTCAGTGAACGAAAACCAAGCGGCTCACGGCTGAAGAGATTTTGTTCCACCGTGACCGCCTATTGATCGTTAGCCCACAAACAACATGTCGTGGTTCGGGTCATCAAAAAACGCCAACGCCTTACCACCGCCACGGGTCACACAGGTCAGCGGATCTTCGGCGATCATCACCGGTAGGCCGGTTTCGCGTGACAGTAGCTTGTCGAGGTTACGCAGTAAAGCACCACCGCCAGTCAGCACAATCCCGCGCTCGGCGATGTCAGCCGATAGCTCGGGTGGGGTTTGTTCCAAAGCAGTTTTGACCGCACTGACGATTGAGGACAATGCATCCGAAATTGCTTCTAGCACTTCTTCGGAGTTAATCACAAACGAGCGCGGCACACCTTCGGCCAGATTACGGCCACGCACTTCAATTTCATCGACTTGCCCATCGGCAAACGCCATGCCGACACCTTGTTTGATGCGCTCGGCAGTGGTTTCACCAATAATACAACCATGCGCACGGCGCACGTAAGTCACGATATGCTCATCAAACAAGTCACCACCGACCCGTAGCGAATCGGAATAGACGCAACCTGACAGCGAAATAATCGCAATTTCAGTCGTGCCACCACCGATATCCACCACCATCGAACCACAAGCTTGCTCGACCGGCATATCCGCACCAATCGCAGCCGCCATCGGCTCTTCGATCAGGCGCACGTCGCGCGCACCAGCGTTCAGTACAGCCTCGCGGATCGCTTTACGCTCAACCAAGGTGGATTTACACGGCACACAGACCACCACACGCGGCGCAATCGGCCAGATGGTTTTTTCATGCACTTTTTGGATAAAGTGCTTGAGCATGGTTTCGGTTACTTCAAAGTCAGCAATCACGCCATCTTTGAGCGGACGAATCGCAGAGATATTGGCCGGAGTCCGTCCCAGCATTTGTTTGGCATCCAATCCAACAGCGGCCACCGTTTTGGTGTAGCCTTGGTGACGAATTGCAACCACAGTGGGCTCGTTGAGTACAATGCCTTTATTTGGCATATATACCAAGGTATTCGCCGTACCCAGATCAATGGCTAGATCTGTTGAAAACAGACCAAACAAACGTTTGAGGATCACAAGACATTCCAGTAAAGACGGGCAAAAAGAGTGATGATGCTATAAGGACGCAACTTTAACCAAACGCGGGCATTTGGACAAGTCAGCGTCTTATGATAACTTGCCGCAAACGTGTTTTACTGCTGTTTTCTGATCGAGGGACATATGGCTGACTCCAGCGCACCACTGACTGCCGAAGATGTACAAAAAATTGCAATCCTTGCCCGCTTGCAATTGTCCGAGTCGCACCAAGCGGCATATGCCGATAGTCTGAATCGAGTATTAGGACTGATGGACAGCCTTGCGCGTGTTGATACTGATGGGGTTTTGCCGATGGCCAGTCCACATGATCGGGCGCAACCGTTGCGCGATGATGTCGCGACCGAACCGAATCGCCGTGCCGACTATCAGGCCGTTGCTCCAGCCACACAAGATGGGCTGTATCTGGTGCCAAAAGTGATCGAGTAAACGACCACGACTGTGCATTGTTTTGTAATTTTTTGGTTTTGTAATTTTTTGGAAAAAACATCATGTCTGAACTGCATTTACTCAGTCTGAGTGAGCAAATACAAGGCTTGGCCAGTGGACAGTTTTCTTCACGAGAACTGACCCAACATTATTTAAGCCGGATCAGCGCGCTCGACTCGCAGCTCAACAGCTTTATCACAGTCACGCCTGAACTGGCACTTGAACAAGCCGCCGCCGCCGATCAACGCCGCGCCAACGGCCAAGCCACCGTGCTAACCGGTATTCCGATTGCGCAAAAAGACATTTTTTGCACCCAAGGCGTAAAAACTTCTTGTGGCTCAAAAATGCTGGATAACTTTATCGCGCCGTATAACGCAACCGTGATTGAGCAAAGCAATGCCACAGGTCTGGTGATGCTGGGCAAAACCAACATGGACGAGTTCGCGATGGGCTCCTCCAACGAAAATTCGTTTTATGGCGCGGTCAAAAACCCTTGGTCACTGGATCGTGTGCCCGGTGGTTCATCGGGTGGCGCAGCCGCCGCCGTAGCCGCCGATCTGACACCGCTGGCCAGTGGTACCGATACCGGCGGCTCGATTCGGCAGCCTGCGTCGTTTTGTGGCTTGACGGGCTTAAAGCCGACTTATGGTCGGGTATCGCGCTTCGGCATGATCGCCTATGCCTCAAGTCTGGATCAGGGTGGGCCAATGGCACGCGATGCGTTTGGCTGTGCGCAGTTACTACAAGTGATGGCTGGTCACGATGCCAAAGACTCCACCAGCGTCGATCAACCGGTCGATGATTATGTCGGCAGTCTAAATCAGTCGCTACAAGGGCTGCGAATCGGTATTCCCAAGCAATATTTTGCCGAAGGTTTGGATGCTGAGGTCAAAACCAAGATCGAAGCCGCGCTCAAGCAACTCGAAGCACTCGGCGCAACCTTGGTCGAGATCAACCTGACCACCACCGAAGCGGCGATTCCTGCCTATTACCTGATCGCGCCCGCCGAAGCCTCATCGAATCTGTCGCGCTATGATGGCGTGCGTTATGGCTATCGCTGTGACGCACCCAAAGACCTGACCGATCTGTATATGCGTTCACGGGCGGAAGGGTTTGGTGCAGAAGTACAACGACGGATTTTGATCGGTACTTATGCCCTATCCGCTGGTTACTACGATGCGTATTATCTCAAAGCCCAAAAAGTCCGCCGCTTGATTCAGCAGGATTTTTTGAAAGCTTTTGAGCAGTGCGATGTGATCGCAGGCCCTACTGCACCGACCACCGCTTATGCGCTGGGTGCAAAACAAGATCCGGTTTCGATGTATCTCGGCGATATTTATACCATTGCGGTCAATCTGGCCGGTCTACCGGCGATCAGTGCGCCGTGTGGCTTGGATAGCGACCAACTGCCGATTGGTCTGCAACTGATCGGTAACTACTGGCGTGAGGCGCAACTCTTGAACATCGCCCATCAATATCAACAACAGACCGATTGGCATAGCCAACGCGCCCCGCTTGCGCGTGGACAGGAGGCTTAACCGATGGCAAAGCTCGTACATGGCTGGGAAGTGGTGATTGGTCTTGAAATCCATTGCCAACTGAATACCCAGAGTAAGATTTTTTCCGGCAGTTCGACCAGTTTTGGGGCAGAACCGAACACCCACGCCAGTCTGATTGATCTGGCATTACCCGGTGTGCTGCCGGTGCTGAACCGTGAAGTGGTCAATAAAGCCATTCGGTTTGGACTCGGTATTGATGCTGAGATTGGGCGTGCGTCGGTATTCGCGCGTAAAAACTATTTTTATCCCGATCTACCGAAAGGCTATCAAATCAGCCAGATGGATCACCCGATTGTCGGCAAAGGTCATGTCGATATTACCTTATCGGATGGCACGGTAAAGCGCATCGGGGTGACGCGGGCGCACTTGGAAGAAGATGCGGGCAAATCACTACACGAAGACTTTGCCGGAATGACTGGCATCGACCTGAATCGTGCCGGTACGCCACTGCTCGAAATCGTCTCCGAGCCGGATATGCGTTCGACCGAAGAAGCGCTGGCCTATGTTCGAGCGATTCATGGCTTGGTGCGTTGGCTGGGCATCAGTGACGGCAACATGGCCGAAGGCTCGTTCCGCTGTGACTGTAACGTCTCGGTGCGGCAAGTCGGCGATGAGTACGGCACACGTTGCGAACTGAAAAACATTAACTCGTTTCGGTTTATCGAACGGGCGATTGATGCAGAAGTCGAACGGCAGATTGATCTGATCGAAAGCGGTGGTCGGGTGATTCAGGCCACGCGCTTGTATGATCCAGTCAAAAACGAAACCCGCTCAATGCGCAGCAAGGAAGAAGCCAACGACTACCGTTACTTCCCTGATCCTGACTTACTGCCAGTAGTGATCAGCCCAGCACAAATTTATGCGATTGCAGCAGAATTGCCGGAGTTGCCAGAAGCCCGCAAGGCACGTTTTGCCAGTCAGTACGGCTTGTCCGCCTATGATGCGCATGTGTTGACCGGCTCGCGTGATTTGGCGGATTTCTTTGAAGCGACTGTGGTGGCTTCCGGCGGTGACGCGCAAGCCAAACCTGTCGCCAACTGGGTGATGGGCGGCCTGCTCGGCGCACTGAATAAAGCCGAAATCGACATCGTCGATGCACCGGTCACGCCGCAGCAACTCGGTGGCATGATTGCACGCATCGCGGATAACACCATCTCCGGCAAAATCGCCAAGCAGGTGTTTGCTGAAATGATGAGTGGTTCTGGGCAATCCGCTGATCAGATCATCAGCGAAAAAGGTCTCAAGCAAGAGACCGATACCGGCGCAATTGAAGCGATTATCCGTGAGGTGTTGGCGGCCAATCCGGCGATGGTTGAAGATGTTAAAGGCGGCAAAGAAAAAGCCTTTAACGGTCTGGTCGGTCAAGTGATGAAGGCCAGCCGCGGCAAGGCCAACCCTGCCCAAGTCAACGAACTGATGAAAAAGCTACTGGCTGAATAATCTGTCTTTGGTCTAAAAACCACTGCTTCGGCGGTGGTTCTTTAATTGCGGAGCTTAAACTGCAACTGCTGTAAAGATTACGACCAATGGCAAACCGCACATGTAACAGAATATTGACTTTTACATAAACTTACATAGAATCACGCGTGTCTATAAAAGACTTTCTTAAATCAATCTGGTGGATCATCATGTTAAAACAGTTATCGGTTATTGCAATCGCCCTGCTCGCCACTCAAGCCAATGCAGCGGTCGGTCAGCCATTTGTTACCCTCGGTTTCGGCCAAAGCAGCTATAGCGATGCCTGTGAAGAAGTTGTAGGTAGCTGTGACGACAAAGACACCGCGTTTCGTATCGGTGCTGGTGTTGAATTTGCACCCATGTACACCGCCGAATTCACTTATCTAAACCACGGCGAAGCAACTGATAAAGCTTCTGCATTCGGTGAATTTGATAACTACACGCTGAAAGCTGAAACTTTTGCATTTCAAGTTGGTGCGACTGTTAACGTTGCACCACAATTCAATCTGTACGGTAAAGCAGGTCTGGCATTTACTAAAGCAGAGGCAGAGAATGATTATAATCTTCCAAGTTTTGGTTTAGGTCGGGGTACAGATCGGACAGATGACGACGCTACGGGTGTAATCTTGTCTATCGGGGCGCAATACGCCGTGATGCCAAATCTGATGTTGGATGTACAAGTGGATCATTTGCCTAACGCAATTGACTTAAAAGAAATCGAGTTTGAAAGCGACATCACCACGATTTCCCTAGGACTCAAATACCAGTTCTAATCCCGTCTAACGGCTAGAACCTAAACCACTGCTTCGGCGGTGGTTTTTTATTGTGTGACTGAAAAATAAAAAGACCTCACCCGAGTGAAGTCTTTTTTAGCACAGTTCAACACAGCAAGCGACTAACGCCCAAGTTGATAATGACTCTCTGGCGTTGCAGTCGCGGCTTGATAACCGGCAGTAAAGTCATGCAGACCGGCTTTGGCGACCTCAAGGTCTTTGCCCTCTTTTAATGCAAAAGAGTCAAATCCGCAGCGCTTCAGATAAAAAATCACATCTTTAAACACATCACCGACCGCACGCAACTCGCTCTTAAAGCCCTGACGGCGCAGCAACGTCGCAAACGAATAGCCACGACCATCGGCAAACGCCGCAAACTGAATCGCAATCATATCCAGCTCGGCCAGCGGCAGGCTCAAGGTTTCCGGCGAATCAGTTACAGTCAGCAGCACGGCTTTTTTGCCGCTGATCTGCGACAACTGATCCAACTGTGCAACGGTCAGCAGCACATCACCGGCAGGCAACACACCATCCTCGCCAATCGGCTGATAGGTGTCGGCCAGCACGTCGCCATTCAGATTAAACAGGTTATTTGGCACGCTATTACTTAGCATAGACACGCTCCTTAAATGGCTCAATGCCAACGCGGCGATACGTGGTTAAGAAGCTCTCGTCATCTTGGCGCAGGTCTAAATAGGTATTCAGCACCTCTTCGACCACATCGGCCATGTCTTCTGCACCAAACGAAGGCCCCAAGATATTTCCGATACTCGCGTCATGATCCGCACTGCCGCCGAGTGACACTTGGTAAAACTCAGCGCCTTTTTTATCGACGCCCAAAATCCCAATATGCCCGACGTGGTGATGACCACAAGCATTCATACAACCGGAAATATTCAGGTCGATTTTGCCGAGGTTATACACGCTGTCCAGATCGTCAAAACGACGGGTAATCGCCTCCGCAATCGGAATCGACTTGGCGTTTGCCAATGAGCAATAGTCGCCACCTGGGCAGCAAATAATGTCGGTCAAGAAGCCAATATTGGCACGCGCCAAGTTGTGCTTGTCCAGAATCTGCCACAATTCAAACAGCTTAGACTGTTCAACATCGGCCAATACCACGTTTTGCTCGTGGGTGTTGCGCAACTCGCCAAAGCTGTATTGATCAGCTAGATCAGCGACCAACTCCATCTCAGCATCGGTCATATCACCGGGGGCAATACCAGCACGCTTCAATGAAATCGTCACGATCCGATAGCCACTGACTTTGTGCGCGTGGGTATTGTGCTGATACCAGTTACGGAAGGCTTTGTGTTCAGCAAAGGTCGCGGTAAAGTCTTGATCCGCTAAATCCTGATAGGCAGGCGGTGTAAACACAGCGGCCATCTGCGCAAAAAACGCTGGCTCAACCCGTAGGCTGTCCTTGATCTGCACAAACTCGGCTTCGACCATCTCGGCAAACACGACTGGCGTGAGCGCTTTGACCAAGATCTTAATACGGGCTTTGTATTTATTGTCGCGGCGACCATGCAGGTTATATACACGCAAAGTAGCTTCCAAATACGCAATCAGGTCTTCGCGCGGCAAAAACGCTTTAATCACGCTACCGATGATCGGGGTACGCCCCAAACCACCACCAGCCATGATTTTATAGCCGATTTCACCGGCTTCGCTCTGTACGATATACACGCCGATGTCGTGAAACGCGGTCGCGGCGCGATCAGTGTCGGCCAGCGCGGACACGGCGATTTTGAATTTACGCGGTAAAAACGCAAACTCAGGATGAAAGGTTGACCACTGCCGAATCAATTCACAAGTCGGGCGCGGGTCTTCGATTTCACCAGCCACCACACCAGCAAACTGATCGGTGGTGGTGTTACGAATACAGTTACCGCTGGTTTGAATCGCGTGCATTTGCACGGTCGCAAGATCGGCCAGCGCATCCGGCACGGTTTCGAGCGGTAGCCAGTTGAGCTGAAAATTTTGCCGTGTTGACACGTGGGCGTAACCACGGTCGTATTTGCGGCTGATTTCGGCGATTTTGCGCAGTTGTTGGCTGTTGTACAGGCCATACGGCACGGCGACGCGCAACATCGGCGCATAACGCTGCACGTACAGGCCGTTTTGTAGGCGCAAAGGACGATATTCGTCTTCGGTCAGTTGACCATCAAGGTAACGCTGGGTCTGGTCGCGGAACTGCGCCACCCGTTGGTCGATCATGGCTTGATCGAAAGCGGTATATGAATACATGGCGATGAGCTGGATTCATGAAAAAGTGCGACACTGTAGCAAGATTGACTTGATCAGCAAAATGCTTTTTCTGGATAACTTTTAGTGGTTTTGATGATATTCAGGCGAATTTCACTGCTAAATCGAACTCGACGCGCATCAATTTGGCCAAATTGGTTTACCCTAATGCCTTTTTCTGATGCCAAAGGACGTTCGATGATGCAAACGACCGAACTGACCACCGAACTCAGCACGCCGTATTATCTGATTGATGAGGCCAAGCTGCGCCGCAATCTCGAGACGGTCAACACCATCCGTGAACGCAGTGGCGCAAAATCGGTACTTGCCCTGAAATGCTTTGCCACGTGGTCTACCTTTGCCATCATGCGTGACTACTTGGACGGTACGACCAGCAGTTCGTTGTATGAAGCACAACTCGGTTTTGAGGAGTTTGGCAAAGAAGTACATGCCTATAGCGTCGCATTTTCGGCAGACGATATTCGCGCCCTGCAACCCTTTGCCAGTAAGATTATTTTTAACTCGATCTCGCAACTCGAGTCACTGCGTCCACTGACCGGCGACGTGCCGCTTGGCCTGCGCGTCAATCCCAGTATCAGTTACTCACATTATGATTTGGCTGATCCTGCGCGACGGTTTTCCCGTTTGGGTGTGGTGGACGTTGCTGAAGTCATGCGGGTATTGCCACAGCTCAGCGGCCTGATGTTTCATTTTAATTGTGAAAATACCGATGTTGATCAACTGTCTGGCGCGATTGATTTGATCAGTGCGCGTTACGCCGATGCCCTGCATCAGGTACAGTGGGTCAGCTTGGGCGGTGGGATTGCATTTAACAGTGACGGCTATGCGTTAGATCAGTTGTGTGCGCGACTGAAGCAATTGGCTGAGGATTTTGGGGTACAGGTTTATCTCGAACCCGGCGACACACTGGTGACCGGCTGTACTGAATTGGTCGCCACGGTACTGGATGTGGTACGTAATGAACGCGAGATTGCGATCGTCGATAGCTCGCTGGAGGCGCACATGCTGGATCATCTGATCTATCAGACCAACCCCAAGCTGAACGCCCCCGCAGCTGGCACACATGAGGTGATGATTGCTGGCAAAACCTGCCTTGCCGGTGATGTGTTCGGTACGTATCAGCTTGAAAAACCGTTGCACGTGGGTGATCAAATTCACGTCGCCGATGCCGCAGGCTATACCATGGTGAAGACCAATTGGTTTAATGGCTTACGCATGCCTGCGATTGCGATTCGTGGTTTGGATGGGCAGACTAGTGTGGTGCGGCGGTTTGATTACCACGATTTTAAACGTAACTTGTCGTAACTTTCATCCAAATTTAATGAAAACATCTGTAGCCTGTTGGGTTTGGCCTATTTTTCATCGTTAAAATAGCGCCATGCCAACCAACACAGGAGCAGATGGATGGGGATGAAGCGAAATGTATTGATCATTGGCGCAGGCGGTGTCGCCCACGTCGCAGTCCACAAGGCCGCCATGTACAATCACATTTTAGGCGATATTTGTATCGCGTCTCGCACAGTCGAGAAATGCCAACAGATTATTGACAGTATTCACCGCAAGGGCAGCTTGCGTGACACCCAGCAACAACTGTACGCACGTCAACTCGACGCGAGCTGCGTAGACAACATCATCCAACTGATTCAGGACACCCAATCACAGATCGTGATCAACGTGGCCAGTGCGTTTGTCAACATGAACGTGCTCGAAGCTTGTATTGCCACTGGCACGACCTATTTGGATACGGCAATTCACGAGCAACCTGACCGCGTCTGTGAAAATCCACCGTGGTATGCCAATTATGAGTGGCAGCGCAAAGACCGTTGCGCTGCGAACAAAGTCGCCGCGATTCTCGGTGCAGGCTTCGACCCTGGTGTGGTCAACGCCTACTGTGCACTGGCCGCGCAACAGCATTTTGACCAGATTGATAGCATTGATATTTTGGATGTGAATGCGGGCAGTCATGGCCGTTATTTTGCCACCAACTTCGACCCCGAAATCAACTTCCGTGAGTTCTCCAAGGTCTGGACGTGGGTGAACCGCGAATGGCGTGAATACCCAACGCATAGTATCAAGCGTGACTTTGATTTTCCGGAAGTCGGCATCAGTTCAGTCTACCTGACCGGACACGATGAAGTGCATTCGTTATCCCAGCATCTCGACGTGCCCAACATTCGGTTCTGGATGGGCTTTGGCGACCACTACATCAATGTGTTTAGTGTATTACGCAATCTTGGCTTACTGTCGCACGAACCCGTCAACATGCCAAACGGACAGCAAGTCGTGCCGCTGCAAGTGGTTAAGGCACTCCTGCCCGACCCGAAATCGCTCGCGCCAGACTATCAGGGCAAGACGTGGATTGGAGTATTATTTAAAGGCCAAAAAGACGGCCAAGCCAAAGCCCACGTGATCTATCAGGTCAGTGACCATGCGGCGTGTTATCAAGAAGTCGAGGCACAGGCGATTAGCTATACCGCTGGTGTGCCGGTGGTGGCCGCGGCGATTTTGGCAGCGCAAGGCGTTTGGAACCCTGAAACGATGGTCAACATCGAGCAGCTTGATCCTGTGCCGTTTATTGCGCTACTCGATGAGATGGGGTTACCGACCACACAGCAAGCGTTAAGTGTCGCGGAGGCTGCGTTGTTTAATGGCGAGATTGCCGATCTGGCCGTCGAACTCAAGCACGCGGTCGGTATGGTGCAAGTCTCTGCCGCCAATCCAATGCTCTCGACCCAGAAGCCTACTCGTTATGTCCGAACTGAAAACGCTTGGCCTGTTTTTACTCACTGCACTGGCTGAAATCGTCGGCTGCTACCTGCCGTATCTATGGCTACGGCAGGATAAAAGCGTCTGGCTACTCCTCCCCGCTGGACTAAGTCTGGCGGTATTTGTCTGGCTACTCACGTTACACCCGACCGCATCGGGACGGGTGTATGCCGCTTATGGTGGGGTATATGTCGCGGTGGCACTGCTATGGCTGTGGCAGGTCGATGGCATCACCCCGACCCGCTGGGACGTGATCGGCGGGGTGGTGGCCTTACTGGGAATGGCGATCATTATGTTTGCGCCGCGCAGCTAATCCCCCCCTAAGCATAGGATCGATAAGCCAAGCGCTTTAATGAAAAGCTATTTTTTAAAAACTCTGAGTAGTGACGTGCACTGACCGCTGGCCGCTCCATCATCGGCAAATGACCCGTCTGGCTCATGCGTACCGTCTGTGCATGTGGCAGCAGTTGAGCATAATGCGCCAGCATATCGACATCGAGCAAGCCATCATGCTCGCCCCACAGGACTAATGTTGGGATTTTAATCCGCTCAATCTGCTGCTCAAGCCAACTCTCAGGATACACTTCACCCATCACTTGTATCAGCACATCAAACCAACGTTCACGCCGCTCGTGATACTGTTTGGCCAGCATGACGCGCACTTGGCTTGGCATCCACGGCAGCTTGTAGGCGGCCAGCGCCATCAGTGCATCAAATTCCTCCAACGAATGCACGATAAATGGATTGTGACCAGTGCGAATCGACTGCTCCAAAGCGCTATTGTTGCGCACAGGCAGTCCTGCTGCATCAAACAATCCTAATGACAGCACACGCAGCGGTGCAATCAAAGCCAAGCGCTGCGCGATAAAGCCCCCCATCGAATTACCCACCACATGCACCTGCTCGATCTGCAAATAATCCAGTAGTTCCAGCACGCGCTTGGCCTGCGCCAAGGTCGAATAATCACGGCCTGCTTGATAACCGGTCTGCCCATGTGCCGGTAGATCGACCAGAATGACCCGATAATCTCTGACAAAATAACGGGCAAAGCGCAGCCAGTGCGATTTTTCGGCACTTAAGCCATGTAACAACACAATCGTACCGCGATGTTTTTTTTGTGATTTATTACTCAGCCATGCGACACGGAACCCATCAATCAAACGGCGCGATAGCCGCAGGCCATAAAGTTGCCCTTCACGCTGCATCGCTTGTCGATACAACAGCTTGCCCAGTTGGATGGTCGGCGACTCCAACGCACCCGACGACTGCCATGGCGCATCAATCCGCCATTGCTCACGCAATACAATAGGATCAAGCGGATGCTCATGTAATTCATGAATCAGGATTTCGGCATCCATTATTGCACCGCCTCTACGGTGTCTTGCACTGCGGTATTGTCCGCGCCTAGCGCACGACCGACAAAGCGATAGACCGGCTGACTGCGTGAAAATTTAATCGGATGTGCCAATTGTTTTTGGGTCACTGCCTCACCTTCGGACAATGGCACATCAACCAACCAACCGCGCTGGATCGCCAGATCCGATTGTACCGCCTCACCCAGACTAAGCACTGGCTCAACACAGACGTCTAGCGTGGCAAATACCTGCTGCCAGTGTGCCAAAGGCCGTTGCGCAACTGCGTCCGCAATCGCTGCCCGTACCGCATGCCGATCTTCTGACAGCATCGACGCGCCTTTTTCGGCCAAAATCGGTAGCTGTAAAGCCGTCGCCAGACCCAGCATAAACTGTGGCTCTAAACTGCCAATCGACAGATAGCGCCCATCTTGGGTTTGGTAATAATCATAAAAACTTGCGCCATTGAGCATGCCGCCTTCAGCAGTTTGGTCCTCGCCACCAGCCACTTGTGCCGATGCCGCCATGCTGTTTAAGGTAAACGCACAATCGGTCATCGAAATATCAATATGTTGACCTTGCCCACTGACCTGTCGCTCAATCACCGCTGCCAAGATCCCAATCACCGCGTGCAGTGAACCGCCCGCCACGTCAGCCACTTGAATCCCGAGCGGTGGTGGGCCACCGTCTTGCCGACCAGAATGACCGGAAATACCCGACAAGGCCAGATAGTTAATGTCGTGACCGGCACGATCTTTATAGTCGCTGGTTTGGCCGTAACCGGTAATCGAACAGTAAATCAGCTTCGGATTGATGGCTTTTAAGTCATCGTAACTTAACCCTAGCCGCGCCATCACATTCGGCCTAAACTGCTCTACCAGAATATCGTATTGACCGATAAGCTGTTTCACGCGCTCAATACTGGCCGGTTGCTTCAAATCTAAAGCCACTGATTGCTTGTTTCGGTTCAAATACGCATGTGCAGTCGCTTGCCCATCAGCATAAGGTGGCATAATACGCACCAAGTCCATGCGCGTCGGCGATTCAACATGAATCACCTCTGCACCAAGATCAGCCAGCATCATGGTGGCAAAAGGGCCAGGTAACAGCGTTGAAAAATCTAAAACTTTAAGGCCAGTCAGCGGTGCAGTCATCGAGAGTTCCATCTAACCAAAGTGAGTGTAAACTGTACACAGCAACTGTCTATCACAGCCATACCGTGTGCATCTGTATGTCAGACAGGCTAGAGCAGCAGGGATGGACGCTCAATGACACAAGCCACCAGAATGACTGGCCGGATCGTTCAGCAGCCTTTTAGGCCATATGATTAACGTTTTATAGCGGGAGCAGGTTTGATGAGTCGAGATACAATCAGCATTCATTTTGTCAATGCAGCACTGGCGGGCGTTCGACGCCTCAATATCGACCTCAACGTGATCCTCAATCGTGCTGGCATTGATGCAGAATTGCTGAATCAACCACGCGCACGCGTATCACCCGATCAATATACCCGTTTGGCACAGACGCTATGGCTGGTCAGTCAAGACGAACATCTCGGTTTTGGGCGGTCACCACGGCGGCTTGGCACGTTTGCCATGATGTGTCGACTGATCATTCACGCGGGTACACTCGGCAAAGCCCTCGAACGCGGCTCACAGTTTTATCGCTTGTTTGGTGACGAATGGTCGATGAGCATCTCGCGTGATGCCCATGATGCACGGCTGTCGGTACATATCCCCACCGACCGCGATCCTGAGCATTTTATTACTGAAAGCATGCTGATGATCTGGCATGGGCTGGCCTCATGGCTGATCGAACGGCGAATTCCGTTAGAACGGGTACAGTTTGCTTATCCTGAGCCGCTGCATGTGCAGGAATACGATGCATTGTTTTTTTCACCGATCATGCGTTTTGATCAACCACGCACCGAAATCACCTTTGCCGCCGACTACTTAGATCTACCAATTCGGCAAACCGAAGCCAGTCTAGACGAGTTTTTAAAAACCGCACCGGCGCAACTTCTGGTGAAATTTAAAAACTCCAGCTCCCTAACCTCACGGATTCGTGAGGTGTTAAAAACTCATATCGGCGAAGAAATGCCGACCTTAAACGATGTCGCTGCTCGCCTCTATCTGTCACCACAAACGCTGCGCCGCCGACTGGCCGCCGAAGGCAAAAGCTACCAAACGGTCAAAGACAACCTACGCCGTGACGCGGCGATTCATTTGCTGTTACGGCCAGAACTAACGCTTGAAGATGTGGCACAGCAGGTTGGCTTCAGTGAAACCAGCACCTTTCACCGCGCCTTTAAAAAATGGACTGGGGTCACGCCGGGGTTATATCGGCAGTTGCACAGTCATTAGGCATACAGCCACTAGGTACACAGCCACAGGAGTCTGTTGATGCTTGAGCCAAATGCCCTCACGCCGACAGCCAAGGTCAACTGCCTGTTTGAGCTGGCAGTTGTGGTTGTGTACTATGCTCTGCATGCCGATTTGCCACAGTATCGTTGATCGGTTCCGCAGGATACAAGATCAGTAAATTACTGGTTGGAAAACGCTTGGCCAGCCGCGCAGGCAGATTACCCAACTGACTGCGCCATGCTACACTGCCCACTCTGGCACTGCACAACAATAAAATATCACTGCGCAGCACAAAGCCCTCCAAGCCACTCATCAAACCCGACCACTGCTTCAAGGCATGGCTTTGTAACGTGAGTGGCGGACTGATCGCATCAATCCGACGACAGACCTGCTCTAACTGCGACTGATCACTGACCACAATCAACTGCACGCCCAGTTGTTGTACCAAGCGTTTAACGCTCAGCACCGTAAGCGGAAAACTCGGATCACGCGCCGCATTCGGTGGCACGATCAGCAACACCCGTCTGGTCACATTTAGCGGCTCAACCAAACGGCTCACCAATAAACTATACTCATGATCACTGAGCAGGGTCTCCAGCACAGAGCCAAAAAACCGTTCTGGCGCAGTAGTGCGGTTACTCCAGCCGACAATCACACCCGTAATTCGCCGTTCACGTCGCGCCCGTAGAATCCCTGCCGCAAAATTGAGTTCAATCCGCGTCAACTCATGCGATGGCACATCCGCACTGGATAAATGTAAAGTTGCCGCAGCCAGTTTTTTTTCGGCCTCATGTATCAGATGCGCGGCTTGCTGCGCCTCCTCCACCACCATCAGCGGATAAACCGGCTCCTGCACACTCGGTAAACGTAACAGCATGGCCAAATCCAACAGCCGATCGCTCAACTCATCTTGTGAGGACAGCCCCACCATAATACGTTGTCTCGGCATCTGCTGCAGCAACTCATCCTGATCACCCGCCAACGCCAAACGGCGACCATAGAAATCCACCAGCCAAGGTGCCAGCACACAGGTGACCAGAATCATCAAAATTGCGCCGTTGACCACGGCTTCATTAAATAAACCGATCTCGTAGCCAACGACAGTCGCCGCCAGCGTCGCCGCCGCCTGTGCCAACGACAGACCATACACCACACCCACTTGTGCTGTGCGATAACCTAACAGCCAGCGAGTCAGCAACGCGGCGAAAAACTTTGCCGAAATCACACAGCCAATCATCACCGATGCAACCAACCATGCCTCGGGATCGCCGCTTAAAAAGATTTGCATGTCCAGCAACATGCCGACCGACAGCAAGAAAAACGGAATAAAAATCGCATCACCGGTAAACTGCAACCGATTCATCAGCGTACCATTGTGTGGAATCAATCGATTTAACGCCAAACCGGCTAAAAACGCCCCAACAATCGGCTCAGAACCGGCAACATGCGACAAACTGGCACAACCAAACACCACCGCCAACACAAATACAAACTCAGACACACCGTCCTTGCCAGAACGCTTAAAAAACGCCCGCGCAAACATCGGTAAAATCGCTAAAATCACAAATACATATAGCGATAAACTAATGGCTAACTGCGTCCAAAACTCGCGATCTACAACACCTCGCGTTGCCCCTGCAATCACTGCGAGCATTAACAATGCCAGCGAATCGGTCACAATCGTGCCACCGAGTGCGGTAGTCACCGCTTGGTTTTTGGCAATCCCCAAACGGCTTGCCACGGGATACGCCAACAGCGTATGCGAGGCAAACACACTGCCCAGTAGTAGTGCTGCCATCAGGCTAAAGTCTAGGAAGTAATAGGCCAGCACTGTGCCCAAAGTTTGTGGAATGGCAAAGGTCAACAGCCCAAAAATCACACTGTGGCTGCGATAACGCTTCAGCACGCCCATATCCACTTCAAGCGCAGCAATAAACATGATGTATAGCAAGCCGACTGTGCCAAACAGCACAAACGACTGATCACGCGCCAATACCCCTAGGGCATTTGGGCCAAGAATCGCACCAGCCAACAGCAAACCGATCATGCCAGGCAGCCGCCAACGCCCCATGATCATCGGTGACAGTAAAATTAGAAAAGCGACAATCGAAAAAATCAGAACGGGATCGCGCAGCGGAAAAATATCAGGCATAGCCGTTGCACCCACTGAACAGGTTACAGAAACACCGCCATGCGATATGACGGGTATTGAGCTTAATTGAGCTTAGATGTCTTTTTCCATTTCGATCAGCATCAAAGGCTGTTTTGGCTCTCCAACTTTTTTATCATTTGGATACGGCAAGCTATGCCCTGTCTGCTCATAACCACGCCGCTCGTAAAACGCAATCAGCTCCTTACGCACATCGACCACACTCATAATAATCCGATAAGCATGTAGATAGGTTTTGGCATACTGTTCAGCGTCTTGTAACAAGCGCGTGCCTAAACCTTTGGCCTGATGCACCGGATCAATCGTCAGCAAGCCAATATACGCAGTGCCGTCTTCTTTACCGGTAATCAGTGCCGAACCAACCAACTCACTGCCCGCTGCCAACACCAACAAGTGCCTATACGGGTTGTTGAGTGTCGCAGCCAATGCTTGCGGCTGCACTCGCTCTCCGCTGACCCAGAGCGTTTCATGCGTCCAGCCTTCTTGGCCTTGAACTGGACGATAGGCGCGGTTAATCAATGCTGCCAATGCTTCAATCTCTGACAGCACCGCCGGACGTAGCTGGTATTCACTTGCCTGTTCACGCATATTCACGGGTTCACTCATGTTAGCTGATTGATTCATGTTAAAAAGTATACTCCGCTCAGTCCTAAGCCCACAGCAATCACGACTCGTCGTAACCACAGCACCGACAAGTGACGCGCCAGCCTTGCACCATACAACCCACCCACGATTGCACCAGCAAAGCACGGCCAAACCAGCGACCAGTCGATTAATCCTTGCAAAGACCATACCATTACTGCAACGGCATTCACCACCCCGCCGAGTAAGTTTTTGACTGCGTTATTGTCAGCCATCTGTTGCAAACCCAACAACAGCAAGCCCGCCATCAAAATTACGCCCATGCCAGCCGCAAAAAAACCGCCATACGCGCAGATCAATAACAGCAATAAAGACGACAGCACACCCAGCCGAAAGTCAGCGGTACGACGCAGCCACACCCGCAGCCGTGACCCACAGGCAAACAACAGCGTCGCAATCAGCAATAAATACGGAACCAGTTGCTCGAAGCCTTGATTACCGACCTTGCTTAGCAACAGCGCACCCAAACCACCACCCAGCAGCGCCAGCCCGAGCAGTCGCCAAAAATCTGGCCGCGCATACAGATAACGCCGCTCCGCCCATGCGGCCATCGGATGACTCGGCAACACCGCCGCTGCGTTGGTGGCATTGGCGGTCACGGGCGGCAAGCCGAACGCCACAAACACCGGAAAACTAAAAAACGTGCCGCCGCCAGCAATTGCATTCACCACACCGGAAAACAGCCCAACTGCAAATAACAGCACCGACTGCCAGATTGGATCTAGCGCAAGGCTGAGGTTCACGCCAGATTAGCCATGTTTTTTGGCAAAATCCTGCATAAAGTCCACCAACGCCTGTACCGATTCAAGCGACACGGCGTTATAGATACTGGCACGCATGCCGCCGACTGAACGATGACCGGCCAGATTCAACAAGCCAGCCGCTTCACTCTCAAGCAAAAAAGTCTTCTCTAAGCTGCTATCGGCCAGTGTAAACGGCACGTTCATACCGGAGCGATTGGCTGGTGCAATCGGGTTGGCGTAAAAGTCGCTCTGATCAATATAGCCATATAGCAAATCAGCTTTTTGTTGGTTGATCGTTTGCATCGCGGTCAGACCGCCTTGCTCCAGCAACCACTCGAACACCAGACCAGCCAAATAAATCCCAAAGGTCGGCGGCGTGTTGATCATGGAACCGTTTTTGGCTTGCGCGGCATAATCCATCAGTGCCGGAATACCCGCTTGTGCTTTACCCAGCAAGCCATCACGCACGATGACCAAGGTCAGTCCCGCAGGGCCGATGTTTTTTTGTGCGCCGGCATAGATCAGGCCAAACTTCGACACATCGAGCGGCTCGGACAAAATACACGACGAATAATCCGCCACTAACGGCACGTCAACTTCTGGAATAAAATCGTACTGTAGGCCACCGATGGTTTCGTTTGGGGTGTAATGCAGGTAGGCCGCATTCGGGGTCAGTTGCCAGTCACTTTGTGCTGGGGCTGCGGTGTAGCCATTGGCTTTACTCGATGCGGCGACATTGACTTGACCAAAACGCTGGGCTTCTTCGATGGCTTTTTGTGACCAGATGCCGGTATCAATATAGTCAGCGGTTTGGCCTGCGCCCAGCAGGTTCAAGGGAATCGCTGAAAATTGAAGGCTTGCCCCACCCTGCAAAAACAGTACTTTATAATTGGCGGGAATATCCAATAGCTTGCGCAGATCGGCTTCAGCCTTGTCGGTCACACCCATAAATTCAGGGGAGCGATGGCTCATTTCCATGATCGACAAGCCCTTGCCATGCCAATCGGCCAGTTCAGTCTGAGCGCGTTCGAGCACGGCGGTGGGCAGTGCCGCAGGGCCTGCGCAAAAATTATGGACGCGCATGATGTGATCCTCTTGCTGGTCGCAGATAATGTCAAAAAAGATCGGCTATTTAAGCATAATTGACACGGTAAAGGCAGCCATCGTGTTGCGTTTGCTCATCGCCTGTCATCATAAAACAGTTGCTTATTTTTCACGCTAAACTAACATCTTTAATCACAAATCTAGGAGGAATAAATGATGCGTCAGACACCGCAATTACCAAGACAACATATATCATGGCACTGTCGACACATATGGCGTGGCACACTGTTCAGCAGCAGCATACTACTTGTTGCTTGCGGCGGTGGAGGTGACTCAGCCCCACCAAACCCGCCAACACCCGACACCCCGATCATCACCGCGTATAAAGGCCTAGAACAGCCATTGGGTCGCGAAGTCAGCAACTGTAAGCTAACCCTCAACAAAACCAAGGCTGGATTTTTGGAGCAACTGACCCTGACGGGACTGCCTGAAAATTTTGCCGAACCCAGCTTCCGGATTATCGCCAGTGACGGCAAAAATCAATATATTCACGCGGGTTTATTTAACCAGACTCAAGCCGGTGAGCCGCTGAGTTTGACTGCGCCGATCCACCCAATTACCCCACTGCGTGGCGGTGACGTTACACTTGAGGTTGGCGATGGCACGTTACGCTGCCCAACGATCAAACTGAATGTCGCGGCTGTACCAGCAGCCGACCCAACAATCCTGACCCGTATTAACCAAAAAATAGAACAGTGGCTAGATTTGACCGTTCAGCAACTCGGGGCTGATCCAGCAGCCTTAGCGACTGCGACAGCCGACACCATTCAGCCAGACTTGATTCCATTTGCGATTGCCAAAAAATCTTTGGCGACCAACGGCTATCTGACCCAACAAGCGAAGCAGGCCATCAGCAACAATAATCAAGTGGTTGCGGGAGTGATGCAGGGCAGCCAGATCGAAGCACAACTCGATGCCGCCATTGCAGAGCTACAAGCCCTACCACGGCCAACAGTAACCCGCGCCACGCTCAAGCTGGCCAGTCAGCCACGCATCGCAATACAAACTAAATCGGCCACCCCTATCGACTGGCTCAACCCAACCCTGCCCGACCCCATAGCCGTCAGTAAAAGTTTGCCCATCGCGCAACCCAAAAACGCAGCCCTGTGTGCAGGACAGCAGTTTCCACCCAACCCTCTACCGATCAGCTCGGCTGCCGAATTGTCACAGCGCATGTTAGCCGCCAAAAAAGGCTATGTGATTGGCTCAAATGAACAGACTAAAATCGGTCAAATGCTCGGGGCGTATACTTTGGCAGGCTCCAATACCGCCAATTATGCTGGTGGCGGCTTGTACGTGATTAAAACCATCGAAAACGCCAAACGTGCACTCGAACCAACCGAACTCACCAGCTACAACATTGGTCGCTTTGACAGCTTATTGCTTGAGGATCGTCCAGCCAGTCAAGCAGGGCGCTGGGATGGCGCCAACCTGACCGCACAAGGACAGTCCTTTAACATCAGCTCTGCGATCTTGGACGGACTGATTACTGCGGTAGGCATGACTTCAAGCGCAGTCGGCACGGCGGTCACTGCGGCAGGCACAGCATTTGCGACACCGCTGGGCAACGTCGTCAATGAACTGACCCAAGACAGCTGCCTCAAAATCGACGCGCCTAAATATGGACCATTTAATGTCAGTGACGAAGAATGGACTGAGTTTAAGGCCATTGGTGATGCGGTCGAACGCCTCAGTCAACGCACTTATATCGGTCAACAAATCGGTGCGGCTGAGCTTCAATTTAAGTTGAGGACTGAAAAATTTGCCAGCAATCGAGTCTTCATCGAACAGCGTAATGTGGTGGTACAAGAACAGCAAATCTCGCTGAGTTCCAGTCAGGTTCGTGTCAACCAGCCGAGCGATACGGTCGAAATCAGCGGTACGATCCCCAACTCTTTTGTGAACAAAGCCAATCTACAAGTCGACATCACACGCGGTGGTGGCGTATCAGGGGCAGAAATCATCAGCCGTAGCACGCAAGGAGACTTCTACACAGTTAGGGTTAAGACCCCTGAAAGACGTGTATTTTATCCCATCCATGTGACGTTTACCTCACGCAATCCCACCCTACCTGCCAACGCGACGCGCAGTCGTGTGGCTATCATTGATTTAAAAGGCTCACTGACACTATCCAAACCCAGCAGTTGCTTAGTGCCGAACACCACATTTGAAGTGACTGCGACACTTGAAGGCTTCAGTAGTAATCAGCGTGGTATTAACTGGACGGTCAGTGGTGCAGGTCAACTGGTCGGCACGCCACAACCGAACGCGGACGGCACACAAGTCACCGCTACCATTCGAAGCACTGGCACTGGCAATCTCACGATTCAGGCAACATCGACCACCGACCCAACCGTAGCCGATACTGAAACCACCAGTGTCAGTGAGCGCTGCCTAATCAAAACCCAGATCGTCGGCATGGGTATTATTGCACCAATCAGCAGCACTGATTCAGATGGTGGTGAAGGCTGTCTGGCAACACAAAATGTGCAAGTCCGCGAGGAAAAGTATCAAACCGACGAAAACCCGACCCAAATCCCCGCTCTGCCGCGTGAATCTGAACGCTGGTTTAATCGTAGCGAACAGATAGCCATACAAAACCAAGTCGCCAGTATCAGCGTCCAACGCGGTAATGCCATCAATAGCGGCTGTAATCGTGCAACGGTCAACAGTACCGTCAATGCCGATATTCGGGTATATGGTGAAAATGACGGCACGCTTGGTTTTGATTTTGACGCAGACTTACAAGGCTCTTGCGGCGTGGTCAAAAATGGTGATCAAGATGAAATATTCTGTGCAAACAGTCAGGCGATTGTCTCATCCGGTGGTTTTTATTATCTAGACATTGACCGTGACACACGCGTCTTAGTGGAAGGTGAACTGAAATGTAGTGGTCTGTCTGGTGTCGTCTCGCTTACACCCATGTCACTGATTGCGCTGCGCTATGAATCTACGAATGGAGGCCTGACCCAGTATGTGCCGAGTAAACCGTCTGAAACCCTGATCACCGACACATCAGGCAATCCGCTGCCGCCGGTGCTCTGGGCAGATGTCAAATGCACCCAAGCCAACCAAACGGTCAGACTCAAGCAAGAGTTTATCTTTAAAAAACCGCGTCAGACCGGCAAGACCGATCGGATTATTTTCACATCAGGCGGTAATGCGTTTGCAGCGGTTACCGGTAGAACCCGCACTGGTTTTGGGATGTTTGGTACTGAGCCGGCTGATCTGGCTGAACCCAAAGTCGGCAACTATCGCACCACCGCCAAGGTGGATTTTTTGATTCGCATCACCCCAAAATAGCAGCAATCTGCGTAAAAGACGGTCACTCAGGTGGCCGTTTTTTATTCAAACAACCCGACATCCACGCCATGCTCGGCCAAAAATTCGACGAATGCAGCTTCGTCCATCACCGGCACATTCAATTGTTCAGCTTTGGCCAGTTTAGAACCGGCTTTTTCACCGGCCAGTACACATTTGGTTTTGCTCGACACAGTGCCAGATACCCGCGCGCCCAAGCTCTGTAGCATTTGAGTGGCCTGATCACGGCTAAACTGCGCCAGCGTTCCCGTCACACACCAGCTTTCACCTGTGAGCGGCTGCCGTGTGCGCGGTGCAGGTGCGGGATAGGTAATCCCTGCCGCCAGCAAACCATCAATCACCTCACGATTATGTGGCGCTCGAAAAAAATCAAAAATCCATTCCGCCGTGACCCGCCCAACGTCGGGGGTTTTTTGCAGCGACTCAACATCGGCTGCCATCAGTGCCTCTAAACTTTGAAACTGATCGGCCAGCATGCGTGCAGTCGTTTCACCCACGCCACGAATGCCCAACGCGTAAATCAGTCGCGGCAAGGTCGTCGTTTTACTGGTTGCAATCGCATCAAGCAGGTTTTGGACGGATTTTTCGCCCATTTTTTCAAGGCCAAGCAGTTGTTCACGATGTTGCTGTAGCTGGTATAAATCTGCCACGTTGTTGAGCAAGCCAATCTGCTGTAACCCTTCAACCCAACGGTCGCCCAAGCCATCCACATCCATCGCCTTACGCGAGACAAAATGCCGAATCGCCTCGACCCGTTGCGCCGGACAATACAGCCCACCGCTACAACGCGCCAACGCCTCGCCTTCTGGCATCACGACTGGCGACTGACAGACGGGGCATGCGCTTGGCAATCTGACATGCTGGTCGTTGCCTTTGACTGCTTCAGGCCGAAACTCATGCCAAACCTTTTCGACTTTGGGGATTACATCACCAGCACGATGCACGCTGACCGTATCGCCAACTCGCACATCCAGCCGGTAGATTTCGCCGATATTATGCAGCGTGACATTGCTGACGGTCACACCACCAACCAGCACAGGCTTCAAGCGTGCGACTGGGGTGAGCGTGCCAGTGCGTCCGACTTGCCAGTCGATCTGCTCAACTGTGGTGATCGCGGACTCGGCAGGGAATTTATACGCCGTTGCCCAGCGTGGCTCACGACTCAAGAACCCCAACTGCTGCTGCTGCCGTATGCTGTTGACCTTGACCACCATGCCGTCGATTTCGACGCTTAAATTGGGGCGCTCGGCCAAAATCTGCTGATATTTGTCCTGCACCGCTTCAATGCTATCGACCACAAACTGTCGCTCGGCAATTGCAAAACCAAAACTGGTCAACCACTGCAATTGCTCGGATTGCGTTGCGTTGCTATTGCTTGGTTCACAACGCGCCACGCCATAGGCATAAAACGCCAATGGCCGACTGGCAGCAATTTTGGGATCAAGTTGGCGTAGGCTACCGGCGGCGGCATTACGCGGGTTGGCAAAGGTCTTTTCACCTTTTGCAGCGGCTTCGCGGTTAAGTTTGTCGAAGCCTTTTTTTGGCATCAGCACTTCGCCACGTACTTCTAACAATTCGGGGATCAATTCAGCATGCGCTTGGCCTGCCAATACTTTCGGCAGGTTACGAATGGTCAGCGCATTATGGGTGATGTCCTCGCCGGTTTCGCCGTCACCACGCGTGATTGCTTGGATCAGTTGGCCATGTTGATAGATCAGTGAAACGGCCAAGCCGTCGAGTTTTAGTTCGAGTTCGTATTCGATGCTTTGATTGGGTAAACGCTCACGGATACGCTGATCAAAAGCTTGTAAATCAGCAAACTCAAAGCTATTGCCTAGCGACAACATTGGCACGGCATGCGCGATATTGGCAAATTGGCCGAGCGCTTCGCCGCCGACCTTACTGGTCGGGCTATCCGGCTGCATGAGGTGTGGATGCTGTTGTTCGAGGGCTTTTAGGCTATGAAATAGATGGTCATATTCAGCGTCACTGATGGTCGGCGCGTCCATGACATAGTAGGCGTGATTGTGTTGTTCAAGTAGGCGAATCAGTTGGCGCATGTGGGCAGTGGTGGCTATATCGCTCGTTGCGGCTTGGTCAATTTTTTTTGGGGCGGCTACGATAGACGGCGGTTCGGCGGCAAATAAATCAGCTTGTTCGGTCATGTTGGACTGTCCATCATACGGTCGATGCAATGTGGCACAGTATACGATGGGCTTGGGGTTTGGCTCTAGCTGCGCATCAAAAAGGCGACACTTTATGCCGCCCTCATTTTCAGCCCACCACTACCCCTTCGGCTTAAACTCCAACACCACATGCCGATAGTGTGCTTTGAGTTGCTTGGTAAAAGGATTCATCTCCTCATCGTACAAATGCGCTGACAAATCCCGCGCCAGCAAACTCGAAATACTCGCCATCATGTCATAGCCATTCACCGCTTCCGGATTCGGCAAGGCTAAGAAGAAGGCTAAACCGTCAAGTTTGTCCTGTGGTAAGGTTTCCAAATCAAAACCTTGCGGACCTTCTGAAGTATAACGCAACCCGGTGAACCTGAAGC
>OGCL01000811.1_pt1 | contig 30307 bp, 31 predicted proteins | sample 1570041 | NCBI WGS metagenome assembly OGCL01 (sample SAMN06266162, study PRJEB24511) | hot springs metagenome | isolation source: Hot spring water | place: South Africa: Limpopo | collected 2015-06-22 | reverse complement strand
AGCACCTCACGACTGGTCCGGCCTCGTTGCGCCAGCCAAGCCCTGTCAGCCGTTCAGCGACCCAGGGGACGATGCCGAGGGCCTCGAGCACAGCGCTCTGGACGGGGCATGGAACGACGCAGTACCGACGCCAGACCTTCGACCGGCCAATGACCTTGTGCTGCTGGACGACGATGCCGGTCTCGAGTCAGCCGGAAGTCCGCTGAGCCTATCGGCGGCGATTGGTCCTGACGACGGAGTTTCCCCATGAGACGGGCGCGGCTGAACCTGTTCATCGAGCCTGAGCACGCCAGGCGTCTCGATGAGCTCGCAACCAAAAAAGGTGTATCGAAGTCGTCCCTCGTCGCCGCAGCACTGGCCAGCTGGTTGTCACCCGCTTCAGGTGAACAACGAGAGGTTGCCATGGGCAAACGGCTGGATCGCCTGTCGAGGCAGTTCGGGCGGTTGGAGCGTGACCAGAACATCCTCATCGAGACCGTCGCCCTGTACGTGCGCTACTACCTGACCGTTAGCGCGCCGGTGCCCGAAGCGCACCAGGAAGCCGCGAGAGCCCAAGGTCGCTTGCGCTTTACCCAATTCGTCGAGCAGTTGGGCAGACGCTGGCAAAAGGGCCGACGTCTTATAGACGACATCGAGCGTGAAGGTCAGGCCTTCGAAACAGCTGATCACGCCATGACAGCGTCGGGAGATCGGCCATGACCGCCCTCCCCGCCACGGCGCTCATGCGCAGCGTAGCGATGTTGCGATCGGCCATGGGCCCGCTGATCGCCGACGCCCTGGATGATGCCGATGTGGCCGAAGTCATGCTGAATCCCGACGGACGCCTTTGGATCGACAGGCTAAGTGGGGGTCGGCAGGAGATCGGCTCCCTGTCGGCCTCCGAGGCCGAGCGCGTTGTCAGGCTGGTAGCGGCACACATGGGGCAGGCCATTAATGCGGCGAGCCCTCTGCTGAGTGCCGAGCTGCCCGAGACCGGAGAACGCTTCGAGGGCGTTCTGCCACCCGCCTCGCCCGCGCCCACCTTTGCAATCCGAAAACGTGCCGTCCAGAGCCTTACCCTCGACGGCTATGTCGATGACCGTGTCATAACGGCTGCTCAGCGTGACGTGCTGCGCGAGGCGGTGAACGAGCGCAAGAACATCCTCATCGCCGGCGGCACAAGCAGCGGCAAGACCACGCTGGCCAATGCCCTACTCGCAGAGGTTGCACGCACTGGCGACCGGGTCCTGGTGCTCGAGGATACGGTGGAGCTGCAGTGCACGGCCCGCGACCACGTGTGCCTACGGGCAATCCGCGGGATCGTCACGATGAAGGACCTTGTGCGCAGCACCCTCCGGCTCCGGCCGGACAGGATTGTCGTCGGTGAGGTGCGGGGGGCGGAGGCGCTTGACCTCGTCAAGGCATGGGGCACCGGTCATCCGGGCGGGATCGCCACGATCCACGCCGGTTCCTGTCACGGTGCGCTGCTTCGTCTGGAGCAACTGATTCTCGAGGTTGCCCTCGCCGCACCGCGGCCGCTGATAGCCGAGGCCGTCAATCTCGTCCTGTTTCTTTCCGGCCGCGGCTGCGCGCGCCGCGTCCAGGAGATGGCCTGGGTTACCGGTCACGATCTTCAGGGCTATGGACTGAAAGCAATCGGAACGCCGCTCGCCAACACACGAACGAGCCATCAGGGAACGCCTCGATGAACCAGTCGTTTCTGATGGGCGCAAGGCCGGCCGCCAGTGTCATTCGTCTTGCACAGCTGCTGTTGGCGTTGGGTCTTGCAACGCCGGTTTTCGCAGCCGGCTCGGGGATGCCTTGGGAGGCGCCGCTGGAGATGATCCTCAAATCGGTTCAGGGCCCGGTCGCAAAGATCGTTGCGGTCATCATCATCGTGGCAACGGGGCTGGCGCTTGCCCTGGGTGATACGAGTGGGGGCTTTCGCAAGCTCATCCAGATCGTCTTCGGGCTGTCCATTGCCTTCGCCGCCTCCTCGTTCTTTCTCAGCTTCTTCAGCTTCGCCGGCGGCGCGGTGATCGCATGAGTGATGCGAGCCCACACCTGCCCGGCTTCGAACTGCCGCTGCACAGGTCATTGTGCGATCCAATCCTGCTCGGCGGCGTGCCCCGCAACGTGGCCATTCTCAACGGCACCATGGCCGCCGTAGTTGGCTTGGGCCTGCAGCTCTGGCCGGCCGGCCTCGCACTGTGGCTGACAGGCCACATGCTGGCGGTATGGGGGACGCGGCTGGATCCGCAATTCCTGCCGGTGTTTGCCCGCCACCTCAGATTTCCACCCTTGCTGGACGTGTAGGCCGACCATGCTGAATCTGCGCGAATTTCGGGCACTGCCCGCCAGGCTTGCCGACTGGCTGCCCTGGGCAGGTCTCGTGGCGCCGGGAATAGTGCTGAACAAGGACGGCTCCTTTCAGCGAACCCTGCGCTACCGCGGCCCGGATCTGGACAGCTCGACCGAAGCGGAGCTGCTCGCCGTAACGGCTCGCCTGAACAATGCGCTGCGTCGCCTCGGATCGGGCTGGATGCTCCATATCGAAGCTGACCGCCACGCTGCCGAGGCATACCCCACCAGCCAGTTTCCCGATGCGCTGTCCTGGCTCGTCGACGAGGAACGCAGGGCAACGTTCGAAGCGGCTGGCCGCCATTTCGAGAGCCGGTACTACCTGACCCTTACCTACCTGCCAGGCGAGCAAATTCGGACGCGGGCATCTGGCCTGCTCTACGCCGGCCGAGCCGCTCCCGGCGCGGACTGGAAGCGCGAGCTTCGCGACTTCGTCCGCGACGGCGACCGCTTCCGCGATCTGATTCAGGGCGCGTTGCCCGAGTCCGCCTGGCTGGATGACGCGCAGACGCTGACCTATCTGCACCAAACCGTATCGACGCAGCGGCAACAGGTAACGGTCCCGACCGTTCCCTTCTATCTGGACGCCCTCCTCGCCGATCGACCGCTCGTGACAGGCATCGCGCCAATGCTGGGCGATCAGCACCTGAGGGTCGTTTCGGTCAGAGGCTTTCCGGGATCGACCTGGCCCGGCGTTCTCGACAGCCTGAACCACATCGCCATCGCGTACCGTTGGTCCACCCGCTTCATCTGCCTCGACAAGCAGGAAGCGCTCACCGAGCTCACGCGGCTTCGCCGACAGTGGTTTTCCAAGCGCAAAAGCGTTGCGACGCTCCTGCGCGAAACCGTTTTCCAGCAGGAAAGCGCGCTGGTCGACAACGACGCGTCCAACCAGGCCGCCGACGCCGACGCTGCGCTGCAGGAGCTAGGCGCAGACATGACCGCCTTTGGGTATGTCACGACAACCGTGACGGTCCTTGGCGAGACCCGCGAGCTAGCCGATGAGAAACGTCGGCTGGTTGAGAGAACCATCCAGAGCCACGGGCTCGTCACCATTGCCGAACAGCTCAATGCAGTCGAGGCCTGGCTCTCCTCCATTCCCGGCAATGCCTACGCCAATGTACGCCAGCCACTGATCTCGACCCTCAACCTTGCGCACCTGATGCCCGTCTCGGCCGTATGGGCAGGTCCCGCGCGAAACCAGCACCTCGACGGCCCGCCCCTGATGATCACCCGGACAGAGGCTTCGACGCCTTTTCGGCTGGTCATACATGTCGAAGATGTCGGCCACACGCTGATCGCAGGCCCGACCGGCATGGGCAAGTCCGTGCTGCTTGCGACCCTTGCTCTGCAATTTCGGCGCTATTCGGGCGCACGCCTTCTTATCTTCGACATGGGCCGTTCGCTAAGGGCGACGACACTGGGCCTCGGCGGCATCCACCATGATCTCGGGGTCGACGCTTCGCTTGCGTTCCAGCCGCTGGCCTACGTTGATGATGATCGCCAGCGCACGTGGGCAAGCGAGTGGGTCCAGGCCCGCCTGCTGCAAGAGGGTGTCCATGTTGGGCCCGAGCAGCGGTCGGCCATCTGGACGGCGCTGCTCAGCCTGGCCGGCGTGCCCAAGGCCCAGCGAACCCTCACGGGTTTCACCCTTCTGCTGCAGGACCCCACCCTTCGCGAAGCGCTCGCGCCCTATCTGCTCGGCGGCCCACATGGCCATCTACTCGATGCGGACAAGGACTGCCTGGCCGATGCGCCCGTGCAGTGCTTCGAGATGGAGGCGCTCATGTCGAGCAAGGCGAGCGTCGCGGCGGTGCTCGGCTACCTGTTTCATCGGTTCGACGATCAATTCGATGGTGCGCCGACGCTGCTCATTCTCGACGAAGCCTGGCTGTTTCTGGACGAGCCGCTATTCGCGGCCCGCATCAGGCAGTGGCTCAAGACACTGCGCAAGAAGAACGTCTCGGTGATCTTTGCCACCCAATCGCTCGCCGACATCGACGCCTCGAGCATTGCGTCGGCCGTCATCGAAAGCTGCGCGAGCAGGATCCTGCTGCCCAATCCGCAAGCGCAGGAGCCACAGGTCCGCGCGCTTTATAGGGCGTTTGGCCTGAACGATCGCCAGATCGAAATGATCGCGGGTGCCGTACCCAAGCGCGAGTATTACTACCAGTCCCGTCAGGGTAACCGCCTATTCGAGCTGGCACTCGGCCCGGTAGCCCTCGCCTTTGCGGCCGCAGCTACGCCCGAAGACCAGCGCCGGATCGACCAGGTGCTCTCGAGCGGAACGCCCTTCGCACAGGCCTGGCTGCAGTGCCGTGGACTGGACTGGGCGGCCGGGTTGCTTGCATCGCATCAATCGGCACTGGACCACCAGCCGTGACACTGCAGCGGCTGGTCCTACACACGGTGGTTCTGCTCTGCGCCTCGGCCATCGAGCACGCGGGCGCGATAACCGTCATCGATCCGACCAACCTTGCCCAGAACACGCTCACCGCCGTGCGCACGCTGGAGATGACCAACAACCAGATCAGCCAGCTGCACAACGAGACGCAGATGCTGCTGAACCAGGCGCGCAACCTTGCTGCGCTGGACTTTGATGTCGTGAGCCGGCTGCGGCAATCGATCAGGCGAAGCGAGCAACTGCTGGCAGAGGCGAACGGGCTTGCGTACGAGCTTTCAAGGCTCGACCAGGTCTTTGCCCGACTGTACCCCGAGCGGTATGCCGCCTCGATCACCAGATCCGACATGGCCGCACATTCGATCGAGCGTTGGATCCAGGCACGCGAAGGCGTGCGCACCGCCCTTCGCATGCAGGCCCAGCTCTCGCACGATCTCGTCTCGGATGAGGCTGCGCTCACCGACCTGGTCAGCCAAAGCCAATCTGCAGTCGGGGCGCTACAGGCGAAACAGGCGACCAACCAGTTGCTGGCCCTCCAGGCCAAACAGGTCATCCAGGCCCAGCAGCTTGCGATCGCACAGCACCGCGCCGTGACCATCGGGCAGGCCCGCCAGGTTGCCGCCGAGCACGAGGCCCGAGAGCAGCGCAAACGCTTCATGGCTAGTGGCGCGTCCTATGCGCCTCGCCCCGTCCGGGTCTTCGCGCCATGACGAAATGGATGTTCGTCCCGGCTCTTTTGGGTGCTGCGCTAGTACTGGCGTGCGGCTGCCAGCGGGCGGATTCGAGCAGCGATGCCGCGCGCCATGCGGAACCGGATGCAGCACAGCGCTTCTTCTCAGGGCGGGCACGGCCCGGTGAGTTTCAACGGCTGCAGCAATTGCCGGACATTCCGCCGACTTTCGAGGAGCCGGAGCCATGAACGATGTTGGGGTCATCGACCGATTTCTCGAAACTTTCTCGCTGTACATCGACTCCGGTTTCGGGCTGCTCGGTGGGGAGATCGCCTTTCTGTCGGCGACGCTGGTCGTCATAGACATCACCCTTGCCGGCCTGATCTGGGCCAATGGGGGTGATGATGCAATTGCGAAGCTCCTCAAGAAGACCCTCTATGTAGGCGCGTTCGCCTTCATCATCGGCAACTTCAACTGGCTGGCCAAGATCATCTTTACCTCCTTCGCAGGCCTCGGTCTGCTGGCGTCAGGCTCTTCGATGACGCAGGAGCAGTTTCTGCAGCCTGGGCGGATTGCAGCTCTCGGCATCGAGGCGGGACGCCCCCTGCTCGAACGCATCGGCGACCTGACCGGATTCACCGAGACGATGGCCAATCTCGACATGATCGTCGTGCTGTTCCTGGCATGGCTCGTCGTGCTCGCCAGCTTCTTCATCCTTTCCATCCAGCTCTTCGTCACCCTAATTGAGTTCAAGCTGACCACGCTCGCAGGCTTCGTACTGGTGCCCTTCGCGCTATGGAACAAGACCGCCTTCCTCGCCGAGAAGGTGCTCGGCAACGTCGTTTCGTCGGGGATAAAAATCCTGGTGCTCGCGGTGATCATCGGAATAGGCAGCGGGCTATTCGACGAGTTTCTATCAACTCCCGAGGAGCCGACCCTCGATCATGCGCTGGCCACGATGCTCGCCTCGCTCGCCATGCTGGGACTCGGCATCTTCGGCCCCGGCATCGCGACCGGACTTGTCTCGGGCGCACCACAGCTGGGCGCAGGTGCGGCCGCCGGAGCCGCCCTAGGGGTCGCCGGCATGACCGCCGGCGGTGTGGCCTTGGCAACCGGCGCAACATCTGCGCTCAAGGGGTCGCGCCTCGCCGCCGGTGTGACGGGCGCAACAGGGGCGGCTAGCGCGTCGCGCATGGCAGGCGGCTCCCTGGCTGAAGCCAACATGGCGCAAGGTCCGGATGGGCAACCAGGCTCCGCGACAGCACAACCGGCCTGGGCCACGCGCCTTCAGCGCCGTCCTCAGATTGGACAGACGACAGCCACCGTCGCCCACACCCTGCGCGGCGGGGATGCCGGCGGCTCGGCACAGGGACCTCGACTGAATGACCCGTCGGATGGGTAAGGGAGGCCGCCTCGATGCGCTTTAGACGCGCTCGCACGCGCTACTCGCAGGCACCAGCACCCGCGACGCCCTACCAGGCTGCTGCGCAGGTCTGGGACGAGCGCCTCGGGTCGAGCCGCGCCCAAGCCCGGAACTGGCGCCTGATGGCGTTCGGCTGCCTGGGTTTGGCGCTGCTGATGGCGGCCGGCCTCGTCTGGCGTTCGGCACAGTCGCTTGTCATTCCCTACGTGGTTGAAGTCGACAATGCCGGCCAGGTTCGCGCGGTGGGTGAAGCAGCGACTGACTACCAGCCGGGCGATGCGCTGATCGCACACCACCTGGCCCGGTTCATCACGCTGGTCCGCGCGCTGCCCATCGACCCAATCGTCGTGCGAAGCAACTGGCTTGGCGCCTACCAACTGACCACGAACCGCGGCGCCACTACGCTCAACGAATTCGCTCGCGAGAGTGATCCGTTCTCACGCATCGGCAGGGAGTCGATCACCGTTGAAATAACGAGTGTCGTCCGTGCCAGCGAGAACTCCTTCCAGGTGCGCTGGACGGAGCGCCGCTACGTCGATGGCGCTTCGGCAGGTTCCGAGCGCTGGACCGCCGTGCTAACGGTCGTCCTCAAGCCGCCACGCAGCGAAGAGAAGCTTCGCCAGAATCCCTTGGGCATCTATGTCGACAACCTGTCCTGGAGCCGCGAACTCGACACCACTCCATGAGGCGACCCACGATGATGCAGTACCTGCGCTACGTTTGTTCTTTTCTAGTCGTCGTAACAACCGGCTGCGCAAGCCGAAACGCACCACCACCGGCAATTCCGCTGGAGGAGCCGGTTGCAGCGCAACAGATGGCGGAGCCTCCGAAGCCGGTGGAGGTAGTGGCGATACCCCAGCCGCTGGCGCTTCCATCACAGCTCAAGCCACTGCCGAAGCCGGTCCGCCAGTCGGAACCTGTCGCGCCTGAAGCAAGCGTTTCGCGCGCCAACGATGAAGCCCGAATTGCACCGACCCGTGAGGGCTACCTCAATGCGGTTCAGGTATGGCCTTTCTCCGATGGTGCCCTGTACCAGGTCTTTGCCAGTCCCGGCCGAGTGACCGCAATCAACCTCGAACCCGGTGAAGAACTCATCGCCGTCGCTGCCGGCGACACGGCACGCTGGATCGTTGGCGACACATCGAGCGGGCTGGGCGAGCGCCTGCGAATCAGCATCCTCGTCAAACCGACCCGCGTCGCCATCACGACGAACATGGTGATCACCACCAACCGGCGCACCTATCTGGTCGAACTAACCTCCACCGAGCAGGCCTGGATGGCATCGGTATCCTGGGACTACCCACAGGATCGACTTCTGTCCCTCAAACGGCAGGCTGCCGAGGCCCTCGAAGCGGCACCGGTGGATGCCGGCCTCGCCCTCGAACAGCTGCAGTTTCGCTATGTGATTCGCGGCGACAACCCTCCCTGGAAGCCACTTCGCGCTTTCGACGATGGGCGCAAGGTCTACATCCAGTTTCCGCCGGGTATTGCGCAGGGCGAACTCCCGCCACTCTTCGTCATTGGCGCCACGGGCGATGGCGAGCTGGTCAACTACCGCGTCCGGTCCCCGTACTACGTCGTCGACCGGCTCTTTGCCGCGGCCGAGCTCCGCCTGGGCGGCGAACAGAAAGTCGTCGTTCGGATCGAGCGCAGCGACGTCCCCTCCGGTGGTCATCGATGACGAGCGCGACCGACGTCTCCGGGGACGAAGGCCCAGTGCGGCCACAGACGAAGGTGGCGGCCGAGACGCTGGCATTGCGCGCCCGACCGGGTCGTGTCATGCGGCTTAACGCACGGACGATACTGGTCATTGCCGGGAGCCTGGCGACGGCGACGCTCATTGCCCTGCTCCTGGGACTGAATCCATCGGACCAAACACGCGAGAATCCGGCGGGAGAACTGTTCAGCGTCGATCACAACGTGCGACCGGAGCGACTCGAGTCACTTGCAAAGGACTATTCGCAATTGGCGTCGCCCCTGCCGGCACCGGATAGCCGTACCGAGAGAGCCGATACCGTGGCAACAGAGCCTTTGGCTCATGCCCCATCGGACCCAAGTGAGCTCGAACCGAAGCCTGCCGAACTGGCGGACGCGGAAGAGGACGAGCAAGCGCGCCTCTCGCCTCTCTTCTTCCAGGCCAGCCACACGCGGCCAGCCGGCGAACCCGTGATTGATCCGGATCACCCTGACCGCTCTGTTCAAAGCCGCGGTGGCAATCAGGCGCTTCTCAGTAAAACCTCAAACGCACAAATGAGCACATCCGTATTGGTGCAGAAGCCGGCGTCTCCCTATCAGGTCATGGCGGGGACCGTGATCGCGGCGGCGCTGGTGACCGGAATCAAGTCCGACTTGCCAGGCGACGTGATCGCCACGGTGACCGAGCCGGTCTACGACACCGCGACCGGAGCGCATGTGCTCATTCCCCAGGGTGCTCGTCTGCTCGGCCGCTACGACAGCCAGATCAGCCATGGACAGAGCCGAGTCGACGTGGTCTGGCACCGGCTTATTTTCCCCGACACCTCGTCGCTGAAACTCGACAACCCGGTCGCAAGTGCCCCCCAAGGCTATGCCGGTCTCGAGGACGGTGTTGATTGGCACTGGGATCGGGTCGTTGCCGGCGCGGCGCTGACCAGCCTATTGGGCATTGGCGCCGAGCTGGCGGCCCCGTCCAGCCGCCGCGAGGGGGATCGAATCGTGATAGCGGGTCGTGACAGCCTGCAAGACTCGGTCAACCAGGTAGGCCAGGAGATCACACGGCGAAACGTGGACATACGGCCCACGCTCACCCAGCGGCCCGGTCTTCCCCTGCGGATCATCGTCAACCGCGATATCGCGCTGCGCCCGTATCGGCCGCTTTCCGCACCGATCCATGGCCGGCCATGAGAATCTAGCGAGACGACGAAGACTCAATCTCCAGACCTGCCAGACGCTAGTCCGCCTATCTTCGCTCTCCACCCTTATCGGGCGGAGTGGCCGTCGTCCCTTCTCGACGCTCGACGTGTTTGCGGCGCGGGTTGGCTCCACGGACCGGGCGAGCCATATCGGACGTTGGCTCACGCAAAGAAACTGACGAGGCGGGTATGCCCGCAACAAGCCCAAGGCGAAGCCCGAATTTCCTCAGGATCGCCTCGATGGTGCCGAGGGTTGGATTACCTTTATCGGTCTCTATCTGGTAGAGGGCCTTGGTGGACAGGTTGCACATCGCGGCGAAGGTCGCCTGGTCGAAACCGGTCACCTCGAGCCGCAACCGGCGTATAGATGTCCCCAGCGTTTCCCTTCCCGACGCATGGCCCTGCATGATGTCCTCAATGATCCGCTTTCGCTGCTCGCTGTTGGGCGCGCTCATCTCAACCCCCATTCCGCCAGGCGTGTGTCCAGGTTGTTCAAGGGGATGGTCCGGGCCTGCCGCACCTCTGCGGGTAAATCGACCAACAGGTCGGGCAATGCTCTGAATCTCTGCGCAGCCGCGCGAAGGCGCTCGAACAGCGCAGCCGGATCGGTAATGGCGTGGAAATAGTTGCAGACCGCTCGCCAGTCCGGGCTCCCCATGTGCTCCGGCCTCCACTTGGTCACCCGCGTGACGCCCTCGGGGTCCAGCACCATCGGCGCGAGGTCATAGATGGGCGCCAGCTCGAATCTGCCGTGATACCTGAAAATCGCCATGTTGCGTCCGTGGTTGTCAGAGTTGCCGAGGATCCGATTCAACAGATCGCGCTGCAGATACTCGAAGACAAGCTCCTCGAGCTCGTCGATCTGGTTGTTGGCGGTCCACAGCCCGATCAACCGCCCCAACACGTCCTCATGGTTCATCCTTGACCCCGGAACGGTATTCGCGCAGACCGAGTAGATCGACTCGACCGGGATCCTCTCGACCGTCCCTTGATCGACTCGACGATCGAAGCGTGGCATCCACAGGCTTGGCTTCTCGGCTTCCTCAAGCACGAGGCCGTCGGTCGAGACCGTGTTCAAGCCAAGGTGCGAGACCGCCCGGTAGTAATGGAATTCGGAGCGCAGGATGTTCTTGTCCCGCTCGGTTACCTGGTTGCGGGCGAACTTGACCAGCCAGTGGCGCCTGGCCAGATCGTCGGACAGCATCGCGTCTGCATACAGGGCCCCATCTACGCCTTCGACCATCAGCAGCTTCGGCGCCTCGCCCTGTGCACCGGTGGCGCCGCCCAGCGCAGCCCCCGACTCGTAGGCGTACTCGAGAAAATCGTTGGTCCTATCCACGACTTCGCGGCGAGGAAAAGCTTCCCGGCGCGTCTGGTGCACGTGCTCGAAAGACTCCTTCACGCGCAGATGGCCGATCGACGACGGGGTACAGCGGCTTAGCAGAAAGAAATCTAGATCGACGCCCTCGGGCTTCTCGCCGCCGAAGCGCTTCTCCAACGATCTCCGCGCGGCACCGGCTGGCATCAGGTCGTAGACGAAGGCCGGATAGCCCTTGGTTTCGACCAGATTCCAGTTGACCGGCAGGTTTACACTGATTGCCGGTTCGAAAAGCGAGTCCAGGTCACCAATGAAGTCGACCAGGTACGGCTGCAGGTAGGCGGTCGTGCATCTCGCTTCTTCCACATGACGAATGTCCGTGATCGAGAGCACCAACGCATCTCGCCAGCGGCCCGCGACGTGGGTCTGGATCGTGAGTTCCCCAACCATAGTCTGTCTGATATATAACCGGTACTGTAGTTCCGAATTTAAAGCAAAACGTCCGGTTCGTCAGTATTAAAATACCTACAAAAGGGAAAAATAGGCGATATTAGGCATTATAGTACTGGTTGCTGCCCGACGAAGCAGTCGATACCATTCGCGAAACGATCGCGCGGGATGACGGGTACGCTACCGCTCTTCCGGCGTTTTCCAGCCAAGCAGCGCCGCCAGAGCATCCGGCTCGCCGATCAATGAGCGAGCGCGGTCCAAGCGCTCAAGAAGCACATCACGCGCATCATCGTTTCGCTGTCGCGCTTGCGCCATTGCCGCTGCAAAGAACGAATGAATACGCTGCGCTTCGCCCCAGCTCGTAATGATCTGCAAAAGCTCGTCCCGGGCGTCCTGCCTGGCCTGCTCGCGCCGTTGGCGCTCCCGCTCTTCCAAATGACGTTGCCATTGCGCTTCTTGCTCGCGGCGCCGGATCAGCTCGGCAAGTTCGCCCTCCTCCACCCGTTGCGCCACCAGCGGCGCCGCTGCACGCACGGCACGAACGATGGCGTCGAGGCGTTTTCGCAGGTCGCCGGGCTTGCGCTCGCGCCAGGTTTCGGACCAGTCGGCCAGCGGATAGGGAGAATAGGCCTGCAGACAGAACCGACCCGTCGCGAAGGCATGCTGGGTCGTCCAGGACCAGTGCGGCCATCCGTGCCGAGGCCGGTGTCGCTCGGCCTGCTCAAGCGGCAGGTACTCGCCGTCGATGTAACGCGCCTCCTTCGTTTCTGTCAGCTCGAACAGCGTCAGGCCAATGGCAACGGTCCCGATGAAGACGACGGTTGGCTTCGACGGTGCCCAGAGCGAGGGATAGCGGTGTTCGGGGGTCTTGCCCGGGTTCTCGCGCACATCCACCCCGACCCGACGATAGATCCGATCTCCGGGTGACAGGCTGACTGGGTGCCCTCTTTGCTCGAACCGTCGAAACAGTTCATCGAGCAGCGCAATTCCCTCGCCGAGCATCGGACGGGTCACCACGAGATCGGCGAGACGGCGCTTGGTGGGCTTGAGAAAACCCTGGTCGATCTCTTGCCCTTGCCCGAACACCTCCTTCGCACCGGCGAGCACTGGATGGGGTCCAGCGCTGTCGCGAACCACGGCCTTGAGCCGACGCGACCGTGCGGGTGGCTTCGGCAGTGAACGAGGACCGCCCATATCGACCCTCTCGCCACGGCGCCACGACTCGCGCATTCCAGGCCCCAGCGCAGGCAACGGCGGCTGTGGACTGGGTTTGCCGTGACTGAGCTTCGTCCAGTGACCGCGCGGCGGTCGCGGTACCCCCATGCATTGGCAAACCCGTGCCATGAAGCTGGACGACACCCTGTAACGCTCGGCGACCCTGAGCATGGGTTCGCTCCAGACCAACTCGTACAGCGCCTCTCTAGTAATCCGCTCGTCGTTCCTCACCTCGACCTCCAGCCAATCAGCCCCCACCTCCTACCAGGCCCGCTCCAACCTGCCCGAGCCGGTTGAGCACATACAGCGTAACGCCCAGCATCTAGCCGATGGTGCCAACGGCACCCAGTCGTTTCGAGCAACCGGTGCCAACGGTCATGGCAACTACCAGCAACCCCCAGGTAACACCCCTTCCCCCACGAATACTGAGAGCCAATGCGGCCCCTGCATACCTGGGCATGTGTCGCAGCGAGTTCAACAGGACCGTACGTCCCTTCATTCGCGAATTTCCCATCGGGGTCCAGGGCGTTGGCTTCGATCGCCTCGAGCTCGACGCCTGGGCAGACGCCTATATCGCCAAAGCCAGCATTGAAAAGAGCGGTGCGCAGGGGGAAGATCGGCCCTGCAGTAGGCGCCGTGGAGGACAACCATGGCGAAAAGAACAATCAGCGGTCTCTACCAACGCAACGGCGTCTGGTACATCGACAAGATCTACCGAGGTCAGCGCATTCGAGAAAGCACTGGCTCAGGTGACCGGAAGGAGGCGGAGCAATATCTGATACATCGCCTGGAGCAGCTGAGGCAACAGCACATCTATGGCGTTAGAAGGGTAAGAACCTGGCGTGAAGCGGCTACGCGCTATCTGGTGGAGTTCAAGGACCAGCCATCAATAGGGCTGACGGCGTTGTATCTCGAGCAGCTCGATCCCTACATTGGTGATCGACCGGTGGACCACATCGACGACGAGGCACTCGCACCCTACGTGAAGGACAGGCTCGCCGGTCGTCTGCGCGGATCCCCCGGAAAAGGCAGAAGCGTGGCGCCTCGAACCATAAACATCGCATTGGAGCGAGTCATACGGGTGCTGAATCTCTGCGCACGCAAGTGGCGTGACGAAGCGAGACGCCCCTGGCTCGATACCGTCCCGATGATTACGCGGTTGGACCTTAGGCGCTCGACGCGCCAGCCCCATCCGCTGTCGTGGGAGGAGCAGAGCCTGCTGTTCGCAGAGCTGCCCGATCACCTGAGGAGGATGGCACTTTACAAGGTCAACAGCGGCTCCCGGGAACAGGAAGTGGTCAAGCTACGCTGGGATTGGGAGATCCCGGTACCGGAGCTCGGAACCAGCGTTTTCCTTATCCCGGCCGATTTTGGCGGGCGACACGATAACGCTGGCGTGAAGAACGGCGACGAGCGCCTGATCGTGCTGAATCGGGTCGCCAAATCGGTCATCGAGGGCCAACGCGGACTGGATCTGGTATGGGTGTTTCCCTACGGTCAGCCCGACAAGGATGGCAACGCCACCCCGATGCACCGCATGAACGACTCGGCATGGCGCAAGGCAAGGAAACGGGCGGCCGCGATGTACGAGCAGCGCTTCAAGCGAACGGCTCCGGCGGGTTTTGCATCGATCCGCGTGCATGACCTCAAGCACACGTTCGGTCGCAGGCTTCGCGCCGCAGGCGTGACGGAGGAGGACAGGAAGGTCCTGTTGGGCCACAAGAACGGCAGCATCACCAGCCACTACTCGGCGGCCGAACTGGGCAAGCTGATCGATGAGGCCAACAAGATATCGGCGACGGATTCGAGGGGACCGGCGCTGACGATACTGAGGAGGAAGGCGGGTTGAAAAAAGTCCCCCCAAAAGTCCCCACACTGCCACGCGCGGACCGGACAAAAAAAATCCAGTCACCGCTAAGCAACTGGATTTTCTAGGGAATTTTGGTCGGGACGGAGTGATTCGAACACTCGACCCCTTGCACCCCATGCAAGTGCGCTACCAGGCTGCGCTACGCCCCGACGAATGCTGTCAGCACTGCTGAAAGCGGATCGAACTATACATTAAGCATCTGAAAATGTGAAAGTTTTTTAGCGCCAAGGAAAGCTATTTCCTCAGCACCTGCAGCACTTCCTCCAGCTCCGAAATCATTTGCCGAATCAGCTGCTTGTATTGGGTGGTGTCGTCGCGCGCTTCGTCACCGGACATGCGCTGCCTGGCGCCTCCAATGGTGAAACCCTGATCGTAGAGAAGCGCGCGAATCTGACGGATCATCAACACATCTTGCCGCTGATAGTAGCGCCTGTTACCACGACGCTTCACCGGGTTCAGCTGAGGAAACTCCTGCTCCCAGTAACGCAGCACATGGGGTTTCACCGCGCAGAGTTCGCTGACCTCACCAATGGTGAAGTAGCGCTTGCCCGGAATGGCAGGAAGCTCGTCGTTATGGCTTGGTTCCAGCATAGGCCTCGACTCTCGCTTTGAGTTTCTGCCCAGGACGGAACGTCACCACACGACGCGCCGTGATAGGAATTTCCTCACCCGTCTTCGGATTACGACCTGGGCGCTGACGTTTATCGCGCAGGTCGAAGTTGCCGAAGCCGGACAGCTTGACCTGTTCGTTGTGCTCGAGCGCCTGTCGGATTTCCTCGAAAAACAGCTCGACCAGTTCCTTGGCCTCGCGCTTATTCAAGCCCAGCTCTTCATAAAGACGTTCCGCCATTTCAGCTTTCGTCAGAGCCCCCATACGCTATTTCCTTAACGTGGCATTGAACCTTTCTTCCAGGGAGGTGAGGATTTTCTGCATTACGTCGTTCACCTCATCGTCGTTTAGAGTGCGCGATGGGTGCTGCCAGGTCAAGCCGACTGCCACACTTTTGCTAAGAGGATCAATACCTTTCCCCTGATAGACATCAAATAGCTTGAGGTCCGTCAGATTCTCGCCCGCGCCACCGCGAATGCAGTCAAGGATTGACTGCGCGGCGACGTCACGGTTGACGAGGACCGCCAGGTCACGCCGTACCTCAGGGAAGCGCGACAGCTCGGAGAACTGCGGCATGCGGCCGTCTGCGATCTCGGAAAGCTTCAGCTCGAACAGGTATACCGGCTGATCGATCCCCAGCGTACCTGCCAGTTCGGGATGCAGACTTCCAACAAAGCCGACCAGCCGGCCATCGCGCTCGATCCGAGCGGTTTGACCGGGATGCAAGGCGGGATGTTCACCAGGAACGAATCGATAGGCGCCGCCGTTCCCAGCGAATGCGAGCAGCGCTTCGACATCAGCCTTGACGTCGAAGAAATCCACCGCTTCGCGGGCGTTTGCCCAGCCTTCAGGCTCGCGGCTACCTGTCACCACACCTGCCAGCATGGCTTCCTGCTCGAGCGCTGGCAGCTGACCGACAAAGCGCAGCCCTGCTTCGAACAGGCGTACACGCGACTGCTGGCGATTGAGGTTGTATTGCAGCGCCTTCACCAATCCCGGCCAAAGCGAGGCGCGCATTGCCGCCATATCTGCGGAAATCGGGTTGGCCAGCTCCAGTGGTTTCATTCCCGGGCTGAACAGCTCAAAGAGCTTGGGGTCGATGAAGCTGTAAGTGATCGCTTCCTGATAACCACGAGCCACCAGCAAACGACGCAGCAACGGCAACTCTGCGCGCGCTTCCGGCTTCGCCTCAGGCGCGAGACGAGCCTGCGGGTACCGCACCGGCAAGCGATCATAGCCGTATAGGCGGCCCAACTCTTCGATCAGGTCGATTTCAAGACTGATGTCGAAACGATGACTTGGAACGGAGACTTGCCAGCGCCCTTCACCCTCGCCCACCACAACAAGACCCAGCGATGTCAGCAGGCGGACCACTTCGGTACCGTCCAGCTCCAACCCAAGCATCTGGGTAATACGCTCGGCGCGGAGGGTTACAGGTGCAATATTTGGAAGATCGCGTTCGCTGACGACCTCGACGATGGGACCCGCCTTCCCGCCGACGATATCGAGCAGCAAGCTGGTCGCGCGCTCCATCGCCTGCCGCGGAAGTTGCGAGTCGACACCCCGCTCGTAGCGATGCGAAGCGTCCGTATGTAGACCGTAGGAGCGTGCCTTGCCGGCCAGCGCAATCGTGTCGAAGAACGCACTCTCGAGAAAGATGCTGCGGGTGGAAGCGCTGACACCGCTATGCTCGCCTCCCATCACGCCGGCGATGGCGAGTGGCCGCTCATGATCCGCAATGATCAGCGTATCGCTGCGCAAGGAGACTTCCTGGCCATCCAGCAGAACCAGCTTTTCGCCTTCTTCAGCCATACGAACCCGGATGCCGCCCTTGACTTCATCCAGATCAAACGCGTGCAGCGGCTGGCCCAGCTCGAGCATCACATAGTTAGTGACATCAACAACCGCGTCGATACTGCGAATATCGGAACGGCGCAGGCGCTCCACTATCCAGAGTGGCGTCGGGCGTGTCAGATCGACATTGTGGATCACTCTCCCGAGGTAGCGCGGACAAGCCTTCGGCGCCAACACCTCGACCGGGCGTACATCTTCATGGGCGACACTGGCCACGCCGACTTCCACCGGACGCACTTCGGCACCATAGATGGCACCGACTTCCCGAGCCAAACCGGCTAGAGAGAGGCAATCGCCACGATTGGGTGTCAGGCCGATTTCGATAGACACATCATCGAGACCGAGATACTCGCGCAGATCTGTACCAACCGGCGCATCGGCGGCGAGTTCCATCAGGCCGCTGTCGTCGCCTCCGACCTGCAACTCGGTTTCCGAGCAAAGCATGCCGTTGGATTCGACGCCACGCAGCTTGGCCTTCTTAATTTTGAAATCGCCCGGCAACTGGGCGCCGATCATGGCGAAAGGAATCTTCAGACCGGGACGCACGTTCGGCGCGCCGCAAACGACCTGGAAAGTCTCCTGGCCATTGCTCACCTGGCAAACCCTGAGCTTGTCGGCATCAGGATGCTGCGCCGTTTCCAGCACCTCACCGACGACTACGCCGCTGAAGCTACCGGCAACCGGTGTCACGGCATCCACTTCAAGCCCGACCATGGACAGACGGGCGACCAGCTCCTCACGCGAAACTTGTGGGTTGACCCAGCTCCGCAGCCACTGTTCACTGAATTTCATCCTGCTCTCCTAAATATGCGTTGACGGGCGGCGGCACTAGCGAAATTGCGCGAGAAACCGCAGGTCATTGTCGAAGAACAGGCGCAAGTCATTGACGCCGTAACGCAGCATGGCGAGGCGTTCGACGCCCATGCCGAAGGCGAAACCGGAATATCGCTCCGGATCGATTCCCGACATCCGCAATACATTGGGATGCACCATGCCGCAGCCCATGACCTCCAGCCAACCGGTCTGCTTGCATACGCGGCAGCCCTTGCCGCTGCACATCACGCACTGCATGTCGACTTCCGCAGACGGCTCGGTGAACGGGAAGAAGGAAGGACGAAAGCGCACGCCCAGCGGTTTCTCGAAGAACACCCGAAGAAACTCCTCGATGGTGCCCTTGAGATCCGCGAAACTGACACCCTCGTCGATCAACAGGCCCTCGACCTGATGGAACATCGGCGAATGAGTGATATCGGAGTCGCAGCGATAGACTCGCCCAGGACAGACGATACGAATCGGCGGCTGCCGCGATTCCATGGTGCGCACCTGCACGGGCGAAGTGTGCGTACGCAGCAACATGTTGGCATTGAAATAAAACGTGTCGTGCATCGCACGCGCCGGGTGATGCCCTGGAATATTCAGTGCTTCGAAGTTGTGGTAATCGTCTTCGACCTCAGGGCCTTCCGCGACGCTATAGCCAATATGGCTGAAGAACTGCTCGACCCGCTCCAGAGTGCGGGTCACTGGATGCAGTCCGCCGGACGCCTCACCGCGCCCCGGCAGGGTTACGTCGATCCGCTCGGCTGCCAGCTTCGCTCCCAAGGCAGCCTGCTCAAGGTCGGCCTTGCGAGCATTGAGCACATCTTGCACTTGATTCTTCGCAGCATTGATCAGCGCGCCAGCCTGTGGGCGCTCTTCGGCAGACAGCTTACCCAGCGTCTGCATCAACTGAGTCAGCTCGCCCTTCTTGCCCAGGAACTGAACCCGGACCTGCTCAAGAGCACCGACGTCTTCACTTCGTTGCACGGCCTCAAGCGCTTGCGAGACCAGTGCATCCAGATTTTCCATGTACATAACCTCCAGAGGTTCTTGCAGAACCGCACTGACTGACCGACCCATGCCGGGCCGTCGCCAAGCGCACTTTTGCAAAAGCCCCTTCCAGATACGAAATAGGGGAAGAGCACAAGGCTCTTCCCCTATCGATGACTTGCAACGAATCCGAGGATCCGTGATTGCCGGGGCTTAAGCCAGAGAAGCTTTGGCTTTCTCGACAATCGCAGCAAAGGCTGCTTTTTCGTTCACTGCCAGATCGGCCAGAACCTTGCGATCGATCTCGATGGCCGCCTTCTTCAGACCGGCGATCAGACGGCTGTAGGACAGACCGTTGACACGAGCACCAGCATTGATACGGGCGATCCACAGAGCGCGGAACTGACGCTTGCGCTGACGGCGGTCACGGTAGGCGTATTGGCCAGCCTTGATTACCGCCTGCTTGGCAACGCGGAATACGCGCGAACGCGCACCGTAGTAGCCTTTGGCGAGTTTCAGAATTTTCTTGTGACGGCGACGGGCAACGACGCCACGCTTAACACGAGCCATGAGTTATTCCTCTGAGTCTTGACCGGATCAACGAACGCGCAGCATGCGCTCCACTTTTGCAACGTCAGACGGATGCACTTGCGAGCAACCGCGCAGCTGACGCTTACGCTTGGTGGTCATCTTGGTCAGGATGTGGCTCTTGAAAGCGTGCTTGTGCTTGAAGCCGTTAGCAGTCTTTTTGAAGCGCTTCGCAGCACCACTTTTGGTTTTCATCTTTGGCATGTTCGTACTCCGCATTCAATAACAACAGTCAACCATCAGGCCTGCCAGTGCCCGGGAGGTTACTTACGCTTCTTGGGAGCGATGACCATCATCAGCTGGCGTCCTTCCAGCTTCGGATGCTGTTCGACGGTACCAATCTCAATGAGGTCAGCTTCGACCCGCTTGAGCAGTTCCATCCCCAGCTCCTGGTGAGCCATCTCACGGCCGCGGAATCGCAATGAAACCTTGGCCTTGTCCCCATCTTCAAGGAAACGTACCAGGTTGCGTAGCTTTACCTGGTAATCCCCTTCTTCCGTCCCTGGACGAAACTTGATTTCTTTGATTTGTTGCTGGTGCTGATTCTTCTTTGCAGCCGCAGCCTGCTTCTTCTTTTCGAAGAGATGCTTGCCGTAATCCATGATCCGGCAGACCGGGGGATTCGCATCAGCGGAAATCTCCACCAGATCCAGCTTTGCCTCTTCGGCGACCCGCAACGCTTCATCAATAGAGACGATGCCAATCTGCTCGCCATCGACACCGATCAGGCGCACTTCGCGCGCGGTGATGTTTTCGTTGATCGGTGCCTTGGGCTGAGCTCGTCTATCCTGTCTCATTTCACGCTTAATAATGATTACTCCGATTCTTGGCGACCACGCCGGGAAACCGCCTGTGCAAGCAGCTGGGCGAATTGTTCGAGCGGCATGGAGCCCATATCGACGCCTTCGCGGGAGCGCACAGCAACGGATCGTGTTTCGACTTCCCGATCCCCGATAACCAAGAGATAGGGTGTCTTGAGCAAAGTATGCTCGCGGATTTTAAAGCCGATCTTTTCGTTTCTCAAGTCACACTTGGCACGGAACCCGCTTTGGACCAGCGTTTTTTCCACCTCTACGGCAAATGCGGCCTGCTTGTCGGTGATATTCATGATCACCGCCTGGGTCGGCGCCAACCATGCAGGGAATGCGCCGGCGTAGTGCTCGATGAGCATGCCGATGAACCGCTCGAACGACCCGAGGATCGCACGGTGCAGCATCACCGGACGCTGACGGCTGTTGTCCTCCGCCACATAGCTGGCATCGAGACGCTCGGGCAGATTCGGATCGTACTGCAGCGTACCGCACTGCCAGTTGCGACCCAGGCAATCGCGCAAAGTGAACTCGATCTTCGGCCCATAGAAGGCTCCCTCGCCCGGCTGATACTCCCAGGCCAGACCTGACTCATTGAGCGCTTCGGCCAGCGCACCTTCGGCGCGATCCCACAACTCGTCGGAACCGACACGCTTCGCCGGGCGGGTCGAAAGCTTCATCGCGATATCGCTGAAACCGAAATCGGCATAGACCTTGAGTGTCAGCTTGATGAAGTCGGCAGCTTCCTTCTTCACCTGCTCCTCGGTGCAGAAGATGTGCGCGTCATCCTGAGTGAAGCCACGCACACGCATGATGCCATGCAGCGCACCAGACGGCTCGTTGCGGTGACAGGCGCCGAACTCGGCCATGCGCAGCGGCAGATCGCGGTAGGATTTCAGGCCCTGGTTGAAGATCTGCACATGACACGGGCAGTTCATCGGCTTGACTGCGTAATCGCGGTTTTCCGACGAGGTGGTAAACATGTTCTCGGCGTAGTTTGACCAATGCCCGGACTTCTCCCAGAGGATGCGGTCGACTACCTGCGGCGTGCGCACCTCCAGATAGCCGTTCTCGCGCTGCACCTGACGCATGTACTGCTCGAGGTTCTGGTAGAGCGTCCAGCCAGCCGGGTGCCAGAAGACCATGCCAGGGGCTTCTTCCTGAGTATGGAACAGGTCGAGTTGCTTGCCGATCCGGCGATGGTCACGCTTCTCAGCCTCCTCGATGCGCTGGATATAGGCGGCCAGCTGCTTCTTGTCGGCCCAGGCAGTGCCGTAGATGCGCTGTAGCTGCTCGTTCTTCGAGTCGCCACGCCAGTACGCACCGGAAATGCGGGTCAGTTTGAATGCTTTCAGGAAGCGGGTATTCGGCACGTGCGGGCCGCGGCACATGTCCACATATTCTTCATGGTAATACAGACCCATCGCCTGCTCGTCGGGCATATCGTCGACCAGGCGCAGCTTGTAATCCTCACCTCGCGACGTGAAGACCTCGATGACTTCAGCTCGCGGCGTCACCTTCTTGATGACGTCGTAGTCCTTGTCGATCAACTCGGCCATACGCTTCTCGATGGCCGCCATGTCTTCCGGGGTAAAGGGACGATCGATGGCGATGTCGTAATAGAAACCCTCATCGATGACCGGACCGATTACCATCTTGGCGTTCGGATACAACTGCTTTACCGCATGACCGACCAGATGCGCGCAGGAGTGGCGAATGATCTCCAACCCCTCCTCATCCTTCGGCGTGATGATCTGCAGCGAAGCATCGCGCTCGATCAAATCACAGGCGTCGACCAGCTTGCCGTCGACCTTGCCAGCCAGGGTTGCCTTCGCAAGGCCGGCGCCGATGGACTGAGCAACCTCAGCCACGGTAACGGGATGATCGAACGAACGCTGACTGCCATCGGGAAGAGTAATGGTGGGCATGGCGCCTCCTCTCCTAGTGGTGACCCGTACCAAAGGCCACATGGGTTGGGATGAGCCAGGAAAGCGACCCGGCGAGCAGGCCTGCCGCACAATGGCAGGCACCTGATAGGCTCACTCTCGACCGGACCGAAGTCACTGGGAAATACGACTGGCGATGCTTCCAGAACACCGATGCGCTGGCAAGCAAGCCAAAAAAAAGGGTCGCTTGCGCGACCCTTTTTCGAATTGGTAGGCACAATTGGATTCGAACCAACGACCCCCACCATGTCAAGGTGGTGCTCTAACCAACTGAGCTATGTGCCTTCGATGGGGGCGCATTCTAAATGGATGAAAAAAAGAGTCAAGCAGTTTTTTCTGCTAACTCACTGATATTTGGAAAATTTGGAAATCCACACGTATCGCTGGGCCTACCTGGCAAGGCGGCCGGTTAAGCGCTAGCATGCGTAAAATATTTAGAACAGAGATTGCAATATGCCGCACAAGGACTATCCAACTTCCTACTATGCAGCGACCGCCAATCAAACCGTATCTCGCCCCGCGCTAGCTGAGCATCATCAGGTCGACGTGTGCGTCATTGGCGCTGGTTACACCGGTCTGTCCACTGCCCTGTTCCTGCTCGAGAAGGGCTTCAGCGTCACCGTTCTGGAAGCCGTGAAGGTTGGCTTCGGCGCATCCGGTCGCAACGGCGGGCAGATCGTCAACAGCTACAGCCGAGACCTCGACAGCATTGAGCGCAGCGTCAGCGAGCCTGCCGCCAAGCTGATCGGCGAAATGGCATTTGAAGGCGGAAGGATCATCCGCGATCGGGTCGCCCGCTACCACATCAGGTGCGACCTGAAAGACGGCGGCGTGTTTGCTGCTTTCAACAAGAAGCAGATGCACCATCTCGAAGCGCAGAAAGCGCTATGGGAGCGATACGGCTACCAGCATCTCGAATTGCTGGACCAGCATGATATCCAGCAGGTTGTAGCGTCTGATCGCTACGCCGGCGGCATGCTCGATAAACAAGGCGGCCATATCCACCCGCTCAATCTGGCCCTGGGAGAAGCTACGGCGATCGAGTCTCTCGGCGGCATCATCTATGAGAACTCGCCAGCGATCCGCGTCGAGCGCGGCGAGCAGCCGGTAGTGCACACGCCTGCCGGGAGTATTCGCGCTAGGTTCGTGGTGGTGGCAGGCAATGCGTACCTAGGCGGCCTGATCCCTGAACTGGCGGCAAAATCGATGCCTTGCGGAACCCAGGTGATAGCTACCGAGCCTCTTGACGAGGAACTCGCTCGCAGCCTTCTGCCCCAGGATTACTGCGTCGAGGACTGCAACTATCTGCTCGACTACTACCGACTCTCGGCAGACAAGCGCCTCATCTACGGAGGTGGGGTCGTTTATGGTGCGCGAGATCCAGCTGATGTCACCTCGATCATCCGACCGAAGATGCTGAAAACATTCCCACAGCTGGCGAATGTGAAAGTCGACTACGCCTGGACGGGCAACTTCCTGCTCACGCTGTCGCGCCTGCCGCAAGTCGGACGGCTGGGAAGCAACATCTATTACTCTCAAGGCTGCAGCGGTCACGGCGTCACCTACACCCACGTCGCAGGCAAAGTGATCGCCGAAGCACTGAGCGGCCAGGCCGAGCGTTTCGATGCTTTCGCCAGCCTGCCGCACTACCCGTTCCCAGGCGGTCAGCGCTTCCAGGCGCCGCTCAGCGCTCTCGGCGCCATGTACTACAGTCTGCGCGACCGAATCGGGTTCTAATGAACAGGCAGCGGGCACGACGGTGGCGGAGCGCATTGCCGAGCCGCCTGTTCTGCGGCAGCCGGCAAAGGCGCCTTTAGACGGTCATCACCCGGTGCAAGCCGGGCCGAACAGGCTCGAGCCTGCCGGGCCTCTGAGATGCAGCCCTGCTCGGCCATTACCTGCGACAGATTGAACCAACCGATCGCGAACCTCTGGTCCACGCGCACGCTGGCACGCAACGATGCCTCCGCAGCGTGCATCTCACCCGAACCGTACTGGCTGTTAGCCAAGGCGAAGTACGCCAGCGCCGACCCCCAGCGCGCCGTAGCGGCATCGTATGCCTGCCGGGCACCCCGCCGTTGCCCGACCTCCTCCATATCACTGGCGCTGCGAAGCCAAACGGCCTCCTGCGCAGTCTCTGGGATCTGATCTGGTGTCAGGGTGAGCACAGCCCAACGGCCGCCTTTGGCCCAGGATCGTTCGAACTCCCGAAATCCACCAACCCATCGTTCCGTGGTACCGGAACGCAAGATGATCTCCTGCCGCTCAAGATCGAATCCCACCACCACGGCAAAATGCCACTGCGGCCATCGATCGAATGCTAGGTTTTGCAACACAAGCACCGGATTACCCGACGCGATCTCGGTCAGAACATCCTCCAGACGGGGGCGCAGCGGGTAGACCAGCAGCCCGGCGGAGCGAGCAGCAGCCACCATTTCCACCTGTAGACTGCCCTTGCGCTGAGGGATGTAAACCTGCTCGACCAACGCATCGGGTGTCGCGTCAATTCCCCGTTGCGACAGCATCGTGGCCAGCGCAGCGGGCCCGCATTGGAAGTCTTCCTGCGGATAGAACGGTACATCAGCCAACTCGGCCCGAACGGGGAGGTGCGAGGCGTCGACAAGCGTCACTGTCGTACGAGCACAGGCCCCGAGCAGGCCGATCAATACAAGCAGGGCTAACCGCAGGCTCAACGGTTGATGCAGTTGACGAAGTTGAAGATGTTGGTCGCGCAGAGCATGTCGGTGATGATGAAGATCACCAGAAACAGCACGATCACACCAACCACACCAGCGCCTGCCGGCGCTTGGTCAAGCTGCTGGTTGAATTGCGCCAGCTCTGCGGCGGTCAGACTGTTGATACGCTTTTCCACTTGGTCACGCTCAACGCCCATAGACTCGAGCTTTTTTTGCACGTCCTGATCTTCCAGCATGGTCAGCAACTGCTGTCTGTCGACTTGCTGCTGATGCTCGGCGACCACTTCCGGCGTTCCGATCATGGCAGCCTGCGCCATGGGAATCTGTGCCACCAACAGGATATGCAAAGCAGCCAGTACGGTAGCGATACGCTTGAGTAACGGGGAGGTAAACATAGCGGAAACTCCTTGTTTTTCGTCAGCCAGGATTGCAAAGCGCCATCAAGCAATAAGACGAAATGACGCCGCTTCGGTTCCCGCCCATAGCCTCTTTTTTAAGCTTCAGGCGAATACAGCTGCCAGTTATCTCAATCGCCTTACTGACCCGCTCGCAATTCTGATAATAGTTGCGCTTCGGCGAACCGACCAAAAGGAGAACTCGTGTACCGAATCAGCTTTCTCGCATCGATAGCACTGGGAGCAGCATTGGCAAGTGGGTGCCAAACCACTGCAACCCCGGACGACAATGCCCAGCAAGCCAATACCCAGCAACACGGCAAATGCAATTCAGAGGCGGTGAGCAGCCTTGTCGGCAAGGTCGCGACCCCCGAATTACTGGAACAGGCGAGGGACAAGGCAGGTGCCGATGTAGCCCGAATACTTCGGCCCGATGACGTCGTTACACTGGAGTACAACTCCCAGAGACTGAACCTCAACACTGACGCAAATCTGACCATAGAACGCGTCAGCTGCGGCTGAACCCGCACCTGAGCCCGGCTGACCGCCAGTATCTTCTGGCAGTCAGTCGGGAGGACCTAGCGGATGCGCATCACGCCACGGCCTTGCGCATACGCAGATGCGAAGCGGAGATGCGCTTTGGCGGAGTAAGCAGGAAGTGCAGGTTGAAACGATTGATCACGATCTGAGCCAGCAGCGGAGCAATGAGCCCAACCAGTGTGCCGACCACGAGATGTGCAGCAATCGAGTCGATGCCTAGGAACTTGCTGAGAATCACCCGTACGCCGCTCCCGGCCAGGATATGCATGAGGTAGATCGTCATCGAGGACGCGCCGATAAACAGAAACCAGTCGACGCGGAATTGTCCTAGCCACATCGAAAGCGCGACCATAAAAAAGATGGATATCGTTGCCAGAGCCAGCACCGGCAAGCCGCCGTCGGTGTAGTTCATGCCAAATGTGATATGAAACAGATACTGGCCAATAATGAACAAGGCACCGAAAAACACGGTTAATTGCGTGTAGCGTGCCAGGAAAAAAGCCTTCACTTCGTTGAACCAGACCCCCAGCGCGAAGAACACCGTATTCCCGAGGATGAAGCGCGTCATGTTGTTGATCGTCAGTTCCTGCTGGAAGACGAACAGGACCCCAAACAGCACCACGAACGGTAGAAAGTATCGGCGATCGGCTTTCGCATACAGGAACGTGCAGACCAGAAACACCAGGAACAGGGCATAAAGGAACCAGAACTGAGCACGCGGCAGCCATAGCAACGAGAACACCTCAGTCAAGGTGACCTGACCATTGGTGTAATTAGACAGGACGACTTCGAACAGCCCTTGCAGCAACGACCAGACAATGAATGGATAAACGATCGTATCCACCTTGTTGATGATCAGGCCGCCCCTACCCCGCTTTTGCAGCGAATCGAAAAAAAACAAGCCTGAAAGGAAGAAGAACAACGGCATGTGGAAGCTATAGATGATGCTGTCCACAAGCACGAATTCACCCTCATCCATGGGCAGCCCTGCATTGAAGACGCCGCGCGCGACATGCCCGTAGACAACGAGAATGATTCCGATCGCCTTGGCATAATCAACCCAAACGTTTCTCTCCTGCATTGTCTGTTCTCCTTGTATTTCGGCCAATAAGCAGGCGGCACCCCGCCCTCTGTAGAAAGCGGATGGAGGAGATAGACAACAGGATTTCTCGATGGTTTAGCGACGCAACGGCTGCATGTCCGTATCTGCCGAACGGACAGCGACGCCACAGCCGCGTAGGATTGCCGGCACGGTCCGATTGCATGCTTCAGGAGCCACCCAATGACCGACTCAACTTTCCAGTCCTGCTCCATTCTGCTTCTGGCCGGAGGCCGCGGGCAGCGTATGGGCGGTCAGGATAAGGGGCTGCTGGAGTGGCGAGGTCGCCCACTGATCGCCTGGCTGCATGACGTTGCCCGCCCACTGACCGATGAGCTCTTGCTGTCTTGCAATCGGAACCACGCGCGTTACGCCGGCTATGCCGACCGCCTGGTCAGCGATGACGAAGACGGATTTCCTGGCCCGCTCGCAGGGATACGCGCCGGGCTTGCCGCCGCGAGCCACCGCTGGCTGCTCCTGCTGCCATGCGATACACCCCTTGTAGATTGTCCGCTGCTGCATTCGCTGTACTCGGCAGCAATCAGCACGCCCGACCAACCCGTGATGCTCCGCTGCGGCGAACAATGGGAGCCGCTGTTCTGTGTCATACCTACCAGCATGCGAGCAGAAATAGACGCCTTCTGGCGTGCCGGGGAGCGCAGCCCGCAACGCATTCTGCTGAAGCTCGGCGCGCGTGAACTGCAAGTCAGGAAAGACGATCCTCGCCTGGCCAACCTCAACACACCGGAGCTTCTCAAAGCCAGCCGTTCAGAGCTGGGAACTTCATCGTAGCGCGCTTCGTCCGATGGTTATCGTTACTCGCAGAAGGAACAGCGTCATGCAAACACGCACTCTACCCGCCCTCATTCTTGCGCTGAGCTTCGGCATATTGGCCGGTTGCGCCAATCCGAGCGTTATCACCCTGAACGACGGTCGCGAGATCCAGACCCTGGACCGTCCGGATTACGACGACGAGTCGGGGTTCTATGAATACGAGCAGCTCGACGGCAAGCCGGGCAAAGTGAACAAGGATCAGGTCCGCACCGTACGCGAACTCTGATCAGTCTGAACGTCGTGCTGTCGATTCGGATCAGACAGCACGACAAGCTTCAGCTGCCTCACCGGGCCAGCATGGTGTGTGAAAAAAATCCGGCGTAACGTCTTGTGCAACAAAACTTTTTCTGTAGAATGCGCGCCATCTTCGGAGCGTAGCGCAGCTTGGTAGCGCGTCTCGTTCGGGACGAGAAGGTCGCTGGTTCGAATCCAGTCGCTCCGACCATATCCCGCGGATCTGCTATTGAATGGCAGACCATAAAAAACCGGCCAACGAGCCGGTTTTTTTATGCATGTCATTTGACCTACTTTGCGGCAGCCTGCAGAAAGCTCACTACTTGTTCGGCCTCGAACGGCCAATCCAATTCTGCACCATTGTCAACGCGGCGAAGCACCGGTATGCGTAGCCCGTAGAGTTCGACCCAGTCGGAGCGCTCGGCAATATCCATCAATTCCACTAACAGACCATGCTCTACAAGCGGCATGAGCACCTCTTCTGCCTGCTCGCAGAGATGGCAACCCAGAGTTCCGAAAAGCTGGCATTCAGGCAACATTGGCGATCTCGCAATTATTCGTGTCGAAATTCTAGCAAGGCCGAGGTGGTTAGCCATCTTAGTTACGAAGCGTGAATGCGCCTTCACGCAGTCAAAAATGTGAAATCGGCCCCACTCATTAGGCGATTATGCTCAGGCCATTCGACTCTGCCCGAGCAAAACGCTAGGATGCTGCCACCCGCGGCGACGCAGATTGCCCGGTAGACCCTTTAGTGTTTAATCGCCAGATCATGCGACGTGAATATTCGATGCGTGACCGACCGACAGCCTTAAACGGCCGTCAGGGCTGCGACCGTCTAGCACGTTGACTTGCAGGGCTTGGCGACTAAAGTCTAAAGGTTGAAAAACCTCTGTAATGTTTTATTGCATGGCGCCGTAAAGAGCGACTTCAGAGCATCATCCAACGAGGAGAAATAAGAAATGCTCAAGACCCCCATCGCCCGGGGCGTGGCCCTCGCCACTCTGGGAGCAACACTGGCTATCCCAACCATGGCTCAAGCCGCCTTCATCGAAGACACCAAGGCAAGCCTGGAGCTGCGTAACTTCTATTACAATCGGGATTACCGTCAGGACAGAACATCTGCTACAAACCCTGCACAATCAAAGCAGGACGAGTGGGCTCAGGGCTTCCTGCTGCGCGTTGAGTCGGGTTACACCGAGGGCACTGTAGGCTTTGGCGTAGACGCTCTGGGTCTGCTGGGCGTTAAGCTTGACTCCAGCCCCGACCGTACTGGCACCGGCCTCCTCCCGGCCGGAGACTCGGGTCGTGCTCCGGATGATTACTCCCAACTGGGACTGACCGCTAAGGCCAAGGCATCCAAAAGCATTCTTAAAGTCGGCACTTTGCAGCTGAAGAACCCAGCTATCGCTACCAGTGACAGCCGTCTGCTGCCATCGGCCATGCGTGGCGCTCAGCTGGTCTCGAACGAGATCGACGGCCTAACGCTTGATCTAGGTTATGTTGATCAAATCAACAACCGTGCTTCGACGAACTATGAAGACATGATCGTCAACACCGCCGGTAAAGGGATCACCGTAAACGGAGCTAGCGTCGCTAACTCTGGAGTACAGTCCGATGAGTTCGTGTATCTAGGTGGCACTTATAAGGTCACTAAGGACCTTAGTGCGTCCTACTATTACAGCAATCTCGAAGATTTCTATAAGCAGCATGCGTTAAACCTTGTTCACGTACTGCCGATTGCTGAAGGCCAATCACTGAAGACTGATCTACGCTATGCTCGGTCCAAGGACGACGGCAATACCAACGTCGACAACAAGGCCTTCGGCGCCATGGTCACATACTCGCTGAGTGGGCACAGTTTTGGCCTCGGCTATCAGAAGATGTCCGGCGACACCGGTTTTGCCTATGTAGGTGGCAACATCGATCCGTACTTGGTCAACTTCGTACAAATCGGCGATTTCGCTCAGACTGACGAGAAATCTTGGCAGGCTCGCTACGATTTCAACTTCGCATCGGTCGGTATTCCTGGTCTGACCTTCATGACCCGCTATATCACCGGTGATAACTTTGAACGCGCCGGCGTTTCGGAAGGGAAAGAATGGGAGCGTGATACCGATATCGGTTACACCTTCCAAGACGGCGCACTGAAGAACCTGAACGTAAAACTTCGTAACGCCACCTTCCGCAGCAACGGTGCGGGTAACGATATGGACGAAAACCGTCTGATCGTCAGCTATACTATTCCGCTGATGTAATTAGCGGCTATAGCATGATCGTGCTGTAGAACAAGAAAACCCGCTTCGGCGGGTTTTCTTTT